>Ga0315288_10007319_pt1 | contig 13979 bp, 14 predicted proteins | sample YL17G11_20_MG_FD_203454 | JGI IMG/M metagenome (GOLD analysis project Ga0315288, IMG submission 203454) | Sediment microbial communities from Yellowstone Lake, YNP, Wyoming, USA - YL17G11_20 | ecosystem: Environmental > Aquatic > Freshwater > Lake > Sediment | place: USA: Wyoming | collected...
TATTGCCTAACGGTTTAAGCGTGATCTTCACTTAATTTTTTGCTTGCGCTCTTCTCCCCAATAATATCCTAAGATTTTAGCACAGACTGAGCAGAGCATGATGCGTAAGTATAATTAACCACATAATCTCGCCTAAAATTCCTCGCCCTCGATGGGAGAGGATTAAAGTGAGGGTGAAATCCCCCTCCCTCTAACTCCCTCCCACCAGGGGAGGGAGACCTATAAGGAATTTTGTAACTGACTATAGTACAATTGCTGGATATCAAGGCGAGGAAATGAATTACGGCCAAGCGGAAGAGTATCTCAATAGTTTTACCAATTATGAGCTGATTCCAGGCATAACTTATGCCCAGGCTGGTTACAACTTAAGACATGTAGAAGAACTACTAAACCGTATGGGCAACCCGCAGTTGGCAGCCAGGACGATTCATATCGCCGGCACTAAGGGCAAAGGGAGTGTGGCGGCTATGATTGCTCAGGTCTTGAGCGCTTCAGGATATAAAACAGGACGGTATACCTCCCCCCACCTCCATAATTTGAGAGAGCGTATTAACATAGATGGTAGTTCGATTTCTGAAGCTGAGTTTGCTGCGGCTATGGCTGAGGTCAAGCCTTTTATCGAATCAATGAAGCAAGACACTAGCTTCAGGCAACTGACTTATTTTGAGGCATTGACTGCGCTGGCATTTGCTTATTTCCAGAAAAAGCGGGTGGACTTTCAAGTTCTGGAGGTCGGTCTAGGGGGCAGGCTTGATGCCACTAATGTAGCCAGGCCTGTAGTCTGTATTATTACTTCTATTAGCCTGGACCATACTCAGATTCTGGGTAACAGCCTGGAGGAAATAGCCCGGGAAAAAGCCGGCATTATCAAGTCCGGCTGCTGGGTGGTGCTTTCTCCCCAGCCAGAAGAGGCAGCTTCGGTAATCAGCAATATTTGTCGGGAGAAGGAAGCAAAGGTGGTTCAGGTAGGCAAGGATGTCACCTGGCGTAAGATAGGCGGTGACCTTCATCATCAATCGCTAGTAATCGAGAGTAGAACAAGTAAATATCAAGTTAGCATTCCTCTTCTAGGCGATTTCCAGCTGGAGAATGCGGCCACTGCCGTAGCTGCTTTAGAGATATTGGTCTCTATGGGCTTTGCCATCTCAACCGCCGATATTGCTCAAGGGCTTGCCCAAGTTAAGTGGCCGGGGCGATTCCAAATTTTACAGCAACACCCTACGGTGTTGGTTGATGGTGCTCATAACGTGGCGTCAATGAAAAGGCTAGTCAATAATATCAAAGCATACTTCGCTCACAAACGGATTGTTCTTGTTTTTGGGACATCCTGTGACAAAGACATACCAGGAATAATAAATGAGTTAGTCCCCCTCTCCCCTCAAGTTATAATCACACAGGCATCCCACTCCCGTGCTGCCCCCATTCCAACCCTGGTTGCCGAGTTTAGCAAGCGTGGTATTGAGCCTGAAACCAAAGAAACTGTAACCGAAGCCATATCCCGAGCTCTATCTCTGGCAAACAGGACAGACGTTATCTGCGTTACCGGCTCTCTGTTTGTAGTAGCGGAAGCGTTAGATTATTTCTCAGGAGGCTGAGTTTCCATAGGAGAGACAAGGGCTTCCTTGGGTAACATCTTGCCTAGAATCTGCTGGAGCGCCATGACATGGCTACATATCTCCCACTGGGAAAAGAAACGGCAGGTACACTGCCATTTTCCATTGGCATAGCTTAGCTTATGGTCATCGTTCTCCCCACGGAAAACAGCCGTTAAACCTGAGAAAGTGACACGATCTGGTTCTTGAGCATACCTTTTGGCTTTTTCAATCTTCCCGATAAGGCTGGACCGCATCATACTCTCTTACTTTAAGTATACAACAGGGCACAGGAAAAGTCCACCATCCGTAACCAGATGCAATTATGCTATCATAATAGTTGGTTTGGAAATGATGTAATGGTCTTTCAGCCGCAACCCAAAATTCTTATCAGCCGTGACGAGATAGCTAAAGCTGTAGACAGGCTGGCTTGTGAAATCGAGAGGGATTATCAAGGTAAGCAGCCTTTGCTTATTAGCGTCCTGAAAGGGTCTTTTGTGTTTATGGCCGACCTTATTCGCCAGCTTGATTTGCCCCTGGAGCTCGATTTTGTCAGACTCTCCAGCTACGGTGCTGCCAGGGAGAGTTCGGGCAAAGTGAGAGTAGTTCAAGGGGCCAAGACGCCTATAAAAGACAGAGACATTCTGGTGGTTGAGGATATCGTGGATACTGGAATTACCATCTCTTTTTTACTCGATTACTTGCAGAAGAAGAAGCCCGCTTCGCTGAAGCTCTGCGTTTTAACAGACAAGCCATCTCGGCGCAGGGTTCTGGTACCCATCGATTATCTGGGCTTCACCGTGCCCAATAAATTCATCGTGGGATATGGACTGGACTTTGATGAGAGGTTCCGCAATTTGCCCCACATATATACCCTGGAGGATTAGGAGATGAATTTAAAGAAGCTCATTTCTGTGGCTAGAGGGGAAACACCGGCTGATTTGCTCCTGAAAAATGCCCGCATAGTAAATACTTTTGTTGGAGAAATAGAGCCAGCCGACGTGGCTATCTACGGCGATAGGATTGCCGGAGTGGGGGACTATGATAAGGCTAAGGAAATTATCGATTTACAAGGCCGGTTTTTAGCTCCCGGGCTGATTAACGGGCATACGCATATAGAAAGCTCTATGCTTCACCCGGCAAGGTATGCTCAAGCCGTGGTCCCCAGAGGCACTCTAGCTGTGGTCACTGACTTACATGAAATCGCCAACGTTTGTGGACCTGAAGGTATAAAATTTGTCATGGATTGGGCACGAAAGCTCCCACTAGATATGTTATTCATGGCTCCGTCATGCGTGCCATCAACCCATCTGGAGACATCAGGCGCTCAAATCACCTCCAAAGAAGTAAAGAAAATTCTAGCCTCTCCCAATGTAATTGGTCTGGGAGAGATGATGAACTTTCCCGGCGTGGTCAGCGGGGATGAAGAGGTTTTGAATAAGATCGGTGCCTCTCAGGGCAAGGTTATTGATGGACACGCTCCGGGACTCACTGGCAAGGAGCTAAACGCCTACTTATCCGCTGGCATCCTTTCCGACCACGAATCCACTACTCTGGAGGGAGGAAAGGAGAAGTTGCGCCGGGGCATGTACCTCATGATTCGAGAGGGCTCTTCAGAGAAGAATTTGGACGCTCTTCTGCTTTTGGTTACCGATAATACCTATAAAAGATGCTTCTTCGTGGTGGATGACCGTAGTTGCTCTGATTTACTTCGGGAAGGCGATATTGACGCTGTGGTCCGAAAGGCTATTGACAGAGGCCTGGAACCGGTCCGGGCAATTCAAATGGCAACGATTAACGCTGCCGAGTATTTCAGGCTTTATGATAGGGGAGCCATCGGCCCGGGTTATATAGCCAACCTCATAACCATCACTGACCTGGCTAAATTAGAGATAGACATGGTGTTTTACCAAGGCAAGCTGGTGGCAAAGCAAGGCAAGCCCTTCTTCCCCGTGCATCCTATTACTCTGGAGTTAAAAAACACGGTACGCATTAAGCCTCTTATGGGGAAATCGCTGAAAATTCCTCTCCCTCGAAGGGAGAGACTAGATGAGGGTGAAACCCCTGAGGAAAACTACCCGGTTATCGAAATCATCCCCGGACAGATAGTCACCAAGAAGGCGGTGGAAAAGATAAAAGTTGTGGATGGGGTGGTGATGCCTGACGTGGAAAGAGATATTCTAAAGCTGGTGGTGGTGGAAAGACACAAGGCTAGCGGCAACATCGGATTGGGACTAGTCAAGGGATTTGGCTTAAAGAAAGGAGCATTAGCCTCATCCGTGGCTCATGACTCCCACAACATAATAGCGGTGGGTACCAATGACTTCGACATTCTCAAGGCAATCGAGGAAATTAATAGGCTGCAAGGCGGGCTGGTTGTTTGCGCCAACCTGGAAATTCTCGCTTCTTTACCCTTGCCCATCGCTGGCTTGCTTTCCCCCGAGCCGCTAGATGTAGTCGTGTTCCAGCATGAAAAAGTAGAGAAGGCTGCTGCCAGCCTGGGGAACTTGCCTCCAGCTCCATTTTCTATCTTATCTTTCCTGGCTCTGCCCGTGATTCCCGAACTCAGGCTGACCGATTTAGGTTTGGTGGACGTCAACGAGTTTAAGTTGATCAAGTAGAATTAACTCCGATGTAATCGGAGTTTCCTATGCCGATTCCAGTTAGCGAAAAATCGGTTTACCTTTGTTATGTCTTCGCAGTTCTCAGCGGTTGGGTTCAGCCTCACACGGAGTGAGCAGAGCGCGTCGGCTGGAAGCGATTGTTGGGCGCCAATCTACATTGAAGCGGTCTCCACTCTCTCAATGGTGCGCCACGCTAATAGGGTTAGCCATCGAGATGGCTCTCTCTTCTGCCCAAATTCCCAATCTTTCCACGCTGTCCAAATCGACTCGAGAGTAAAGCGTCCTTGCTGATCTGCCTTGCTTTTCAATATCCCAAGCATCTCGAGTAGTCGTGTATCTTTCTTGAGCCACGGGAACCGTGACAGCACATCAAGCACGTGCATGAGATCGTACCATACAAATGGAACCTTGAGTTTGCGAAAATCTGTACCCATATAGAACATATACGGGTGTTGTGTAGTGCTTTTGCTCCACAAGTCGAGAAGTGTATCTGCCCCTGTGTGACAGGCAGGGCTGTCACGTAATCCACCAATTTCTGACAACGCCTTGAGCATAGCCAAATTCGCAAATGGGCAAGGATCGTCTTTGCGTCCTGGCCCACGGAATTTACCCAATTCCTTTGAAACGGCACAAGGCCAACCGTTGTCACTTAACAATCCACTCAAATACTCGATGGCCGCTTGTATCGCTGGCTCGTTTCTTAGGCCGAACTTAGCCAAAGCATAAACGATTAGCGGGGCATCGCATAATGCCCATGCCCACTGATCCTGTCCTGTTCCACCAAAGTGGGTGGGAATATTCATAGGGAGTTGGAAAGGGCCTTCGGTCGATTGGTGCTCCAAGATATGCGCAACAATTGTTTCCATGCCGGGATCATCAACTGTAAGTCCTAGATCAGCGATGAATGTCAGTTTGTGAAACGGCTGGCTGGCACTCTTATGGCTTGATATGACTGTCCCCGGCCATCCAGATAATTCCGCAAGTAGGTTTTGTACCTGAGTGTCCATCAACATAGACTTTCTAGCAGACTTGACGCTAGAGTCTCTCTCGGATTGTCCCAGTAAATCGAATCTTGTCCGATATTCAACCCATGGTTCGCCTTCAAGTAACCAATCAATGGGTATATTCATGGTCTTCAACCTTGTTTGTAGATTTTGCTTTTGCGCATACTATCTGTTTTTGTACCTACTTTCTATACTTATCTATGAATTTCGGGGACACCACGCTTAATTCCAAAGATTATGTCTCCTTTCCACTTAAATCAAGAGATATGTATGGTGTCCTCTTAATCGCACCCTATTATATCTTCTTAATCCTCAACGAAAAAGGTCAGCGGCATGGCCCTGCCCCTTCCGGTGGAGCATATTGTTGGCAGCTTTTCTCTATATCATATGACATGAAGGTAACACGGAAAGGTAAATGCGGAAATTCCTTGCTCTCTCCTTCAACGAATCCGAGCCTCTTGTACCAGTTCTTCAGTTCAGTTTGCTTGGCAATGATTCCTATACTCCCACAATGAACTCCAAGAAGTTTTGATTCCGACAACACATGATTAACCAGGGCTTTCCCAAGTCCACGTCTCCGCTGGTCGGGAAGCACCGCGAGACGTTCCAGATAACATACCTCGGTACTTGCCTGTTCGAGAGCAACACACCCTACAACATGGTTTTTATTTTCGATGGCGAAATAGGTAACACCACGTTCCATGTCCTTTCGAATCCAATCCACTGTGCAATTTGATGGATGGCTAGGGGCATTCTCTGGGGTCAAGCCAAAGCGCTCTGCAACATCTCGGAATGACCTCTGGATAATCTCTGCCAAAACCTGAGTATCTTCTTTTGTGCAAATACGTATCTTTGAACTCATCACTATTTATTGCTGACTACTGTCTAACGTCAAGATCAGAGGTGGCTGAAAGCCTTCCACCGGAATGAATTGTTATGTCAATTCCTTCAAGATGTGCCGGGCAAGATGTTCATCTATTTCGTTATGCCTTGGAACGGGTTGTTTTTACCTGTGGCAGGATTTTGGTATAGGTCATGACGGAGCCCATGTCTCACAAGAACGCACCCTGCGTCAGATAGCCTCTTAATGAGGTCTTTCCTCCTCATACTGATAACTTAAGTTCTTTAACCAGATGCTCATCTGGTACGTCTTCCATCGTCATCAGTGCATAGGCATCCTTCATATTTTCTTCAAGTTCTTTTAATGTTTTCCCCTGTGTCATTATCTCAGGGTGTTCAAGTAACTTCCCTACCCAGAATTTCTCACCTTTCCAATAAATCATGTTCAATTTAGTTTCCATTTTCTGCCTCACAAAATCCCTTTCCGTATCCTAGCACAGTTTACTGAATTTCGAGAACACTGTGCTTAATTCCAAAGATTATGTCGCCTCCCCATCCACATTAAGAGATATGTATGATGTCCCTTTAACTGCCCTGTTATGTAAATGGGTTATATCCTGGTTTCTTGTACAGCCTTTTTTGATTATCAAGGATGTCCGGCCTATAGACCTTCTCTGCCCAATCCTCTGGTTTGATTTCCTCGATAGCTACTGAAACAGATTTTTCTTCACACTTTGCAATAGCGACAACGTCCTTAACAATTTCTTCGGCAAGTCGAATCTTCTGCAGTTCTGATCTTCCCGGATAGAGTTTCACGATGACATGAGGCATCATTTCCTCCTTTAATGTATCTGATGTATCACCTAACGAAAAAATCAGCCGGAGCGTAGCGCTCGGCTGCATTGACTGGTTATGCAATCATTAATCTTATACCCATTCAATCTTCTCAATTGTAATCTCATTTCGAACGTCACCAGTATTGGACACACCCTCCGGTTCAATAAGGAGGGCTTTATATCCATTCTCGGAAGAAGGCTTATGCTCGACCCCTTTCGGGATAACGATCATCTCCCCAGCGCGTACTTCCACCTTGCGATCACGGAAGTTCATAACGAGTTTGCCCTCCATAATGATGAATGTTTCATCTGTTTCAGAATGGCTGTGCCAGATGAAGTCACCTTTGAATTTTACGATTTTGAAGTCGTAGTTATTCATCTTAGCGACCAAACGCACTGCGTAGTCACCGGCTGGCAACTTCCCGAACTTGTCCGAAAGGTTGATTTTTCCCACGGTCATTTTTAATCCTCCTTGCACAATGGGCAGCGTTTTCCACCTGGCATAGTCCGAGAATTGTGTCTACCTCTCGATACTCTCCGCTCCCAGACACCAAGGCTTGGTCTGCTTCGAAATCTCCATCTGGCGGTCACATGCACGAGTATTGCTTCGCTCCAGCTCTAGCAATCGTCTCTTAACCGACAATCCACCACCATATCCAACAAGCTCTCCACCGCTTCCAATTATTCGATGGCAAGGGACGATTATGCTGATGGGGTTTGCCGCGTTGGCATTGCCCACAGCTCGAACAGCTCTTTCATTGCCTACATCTCTTGCTAGCTGTAAATATGTTGACGTATCTCCGTAGGGCACCTTCATGAGCACATTCCAGACGCTTTTTTGGAAGTCAGTCCCCACCATTAATACAGGAATGTCAAACTTTCTCCTAAGTCCCTTAAAATACTCATCAAGTTGCGTTCTCGTTTTCTCCAGAATTTCATCATCGTGTTCGACAAACTCGGCATTCAATGCCTTCTTGATCCTATCATCAACGGTTCTTCTCATTTCTCTGCTTCTGAAACCAAGCAAACACAGTTTGCCACGAAAAGAACCCAGTATGACTCCCCCAATCTCAGTTTTGTGAAGTTGAATGTTAATTTGGTTCATTTTGTCCTCTCTCTTTTCTTACTCATAACGGCGGGCATAACGACCCTGCGACGAGCGAAAGAAAGATGCTCTTGATTTCGGGGGACACTATGCTTAATTCCAAAGATTATGTCGCTTCATCATCTACGTCAAGAGATATGTACGATGTCCCCTTAATTGCCAGAATTTTCACTTCTCCCGTGTGGCCCATAGTGTTGAAGCATCGAAAGCTTCCCCTTTGAGTTTGGCTTCTATGACCTTATTTAACTCGCCTATGGGCACTCGAATTTGCGCCAGGCTGTCTCTTTCCCGGATGGTAACCTGCTTATCTTCCAAGGACTCAAAATCTATGGTAACGCAGAACGGGGTACCGATTTCGTCCTGACGCCTGTACCTCCGCCCTATGCTTTGAGAATCATCATAATCGGTCACGAAGCTCGGGCATAGTTGTTTGAAGACCTCTTTAGCCAGAGGGGTTAACTTCTCATTCCTGCTTAAGGGCAAAACAGCTACTTTAATGGGAGCCAGAGAAGGGTGCAGGTGTAGGACTGTTCTCTTTTCTCCTTCGATCTCTTCTTCCTCATAGGCGTCAATGAGGAAAGCCAGGACAGAGCGGTCGACGCCAGCCGAAGGCTCAATAACATAGGGAACGTACTTTTCGCCAGCCTCAGCATCATAGTAACTGAGCTCTTTGCCGCTACATTTGGCATGCTGGGTGAGGTCGAAATCGCCCCTGTTAGCGATACCCTCCAGCTCCGACCAGCCCATAGGGAAGAGATAGTCGATGTCATAGCAATCCTTAGCATAGTGAGCCAGCTCATCTTTGCCATGCTGGCGCAGGCGAAGATTTTCCTTCCTGATACCCAGTTTGACATACCAGTCAAACCTCTCCTTGACCCAGTAATCAAGCCACTCTTTATCAGTCCCGGGCTTAACAAAGTATTCCAGCTCCATGTGCTCAAATTCTCTGGTCCTGAAGATGAAATTACCTGTGGTGATTTCATTGCGGAAAGATTTGCCTATCTGGGCGATGCCCAGAGGCAACTTCTTCCTGGAGGTGGTGACTACATTCTCAAAGTTAACGAATATGCCCTGGGCAGTTTCGGGACGGAGATAGACAAGGCTTGCCTCCTCCTCCACAGGACCCATAAAAGTTTTAAACATCAAGTTGAACATGCGAGGCTCAGTTAGTTCACCACTACATTGGGGACATCTCTGGCCCTCTATTGCGTCAGCGCGCCACCTCAGGTGGCAGGACTTGCACTCTACCAGGGGGTCTGTGAAATTATCAATGTGGCCGCTAGCAGCCCAGACTCCAGGGTGCATCATGATAGATGTGTCCAGACCTACTACATCATCACGCTCATGGACTACCACCTTCCACCAGGCCTCTTTAACATTGCGCTTAAGCTCCACCCCCATAGGGCCATAATCCCAGCAGCTAGCTAAACCGCCATATATTTCGCTGCTGGGGAAAATAAGCCCCCTCCGCTTACACAGAGAAACGATTTTGTCCATATCCACTTTAGCAGGCATCTTCAGGTCTCCTTTAAGCTTCTTAGCTTACCAGCTTTATGCATAGGCGTCAAAGGGGTATCCCCATTCAGTACCTGAGTGACACTTTCTTTCTGTCATTGCGAGGAGCCCCGATAAATCGGGCGACGAAGCAATCTCGGTGGGGCTAAGAGATTGCCGCGCTCCCGCCTGCCAAGCCCTGGCGGGCAGGTCGCTCGCAATGACACGAGAGGTTATTGCCGACATTACAAACATATAAAGTATCACCCAGCTATCCGGACTAGGTCAAGGGGATGGCAGGAAGCTGAGGGCTCAGCGTGGCAAAGGGAAAAGGTTCTGGAGGAGAGCGAGTCGCTGAACAACCTCTTACTTAGTCTTAGCCTTGGCAGCTTTCAGAGCCGCGAAGCTCAGGTTATCTTCCTTCAAGCTAATGGCTATCGTATCCCTTTCCTTAAACTCACCCTGCAATATCTTGGTCGATATAGGATTTTCCACATACTTCTGAATAGCCCGGCGTAAGGGGCGAGCTCCGTACACAGGGTCGTAGCCTTTCTGGACTAACCAGGCTTTGGCTTCTTCATTTACTTCAAGCTGAATATTACGCTCAGCCAACCCACGTTCTACCTCACGGATAAGTATGTCAACGATGCTCTTCAAGTGCTCTTTAGTTAGAGGATGGAATATGATGACATCATCTATCCTGTTGAGTAACTCGGGAAGTAAGTGTTCCTTTAAAGCGCTTTTCATATCGGTCCTCATTTTTTCTTCGTCGCCTTCCTCTTTACGGAGAAAACCAATTCCCCCACGCTGGAATTCCTTGGAGCCTAAGTTACTGGTCATGATTACTACCGTGTTTTTGAAATCCACGGTCCGGCCATGCCCATCGGTAAGCCGGCCATCCTCCAGTAGCTGCAACAATATGCTAAGGACGTCGGGATGAGCCTTTTCCACCTCATCAAACAGGATGACTCGATAGGGACGGCGGTGCACTGCCTCGGTCAATTGTCCCCCTTCCTCATAGCCCACATACCCAGGAGGCGACCCGATAAGACGGGATACAGTATGTTCTTGCATATACTCCGACATGTCCAGTCTTACCATGGCGTCTTCGTCGTCAAAGAGAAACTCGGCTAAAGCGCGAGCCAGCTCGGTTTTTCCCACGCCGGTAGGACCAAGGAAGATGAAGCTGCCAATAGGGCGTTTGGGGTCCTTGAGTCCGACTCGGCCTCGCCTGATAGCCTCAGAAACGGCAGTCACTGCCTCTTCCTGGTCCACTACCCTCTGGTGAATCCTTTCCTCCATGTGAACCAATTTATCAGTTTCTGCTTCCATCATCCGGGAAACAGGTATGCCTGTCCACTGGGCAACCAGTTTGGCGATATCCTCCTCATCTACCACACTGTCAATTTTCTTCTCCTTTTGCCACTTTAGTTTGGCTTGGTTGTACTCTTGTTCCAAACGTATCCTTTCCGCTTTCAATTCAGCAGCTTTTTGATAATCCTGCCGTTGGGAAGCCGCCTCCTCCTCGTCACGCAGGTGCTTCATTTTTCGGTCCAAAGTTTTAACTTCCTCGGGAGCGCTTTCCATATCAAGACGTAGCTTGCTGGCTGCTTCGTCGATCAAGTCAATTGCCTTGTCAGGCAAGAATCTATCGGATATATATCTCTGGCTCAGCTTGGCAGCAGCTACCAGGGCAGAATCCTCGATTTTTATTTTGTGATGTGCTTCATATCGGGGACGAAGTCCTCGGAGCATCTCTATGGTGGCTTCTACGCTGGGTTCATCGAGATAAACAGGGCTGAAACGTCTCTCCAGAGCTTTGTCTTTCTCCACGTGCTTTCGATATTCATCCAATGTAGTGGCTCCGATACATTGAATCTCACCACGAGCCAGTGCTGGCTTTAGCATATTACTGGCGTCAATTGCTCCTTCGGCAGCTCCGGCTCCTACCACAGTGTGAAGCTCATCAATGAACATGATAACTTCACCGGCCGCCTGCTTGACTTCATCTAAAACTGCCTTCAATCTTTCCTCAAATTCCCCGCGGAATTTGCTTCCAGCCACCAGTGCTCCCATGTCTAAAGCCACCACCTTTTTCCCTTTCAGGGAATCGGGAACATCTTCAGCGGCAATCTTCTGAGCTAATCCTTCGGCAATAGCCGTCTTGCCCACGCCAGCGTCGCCAATAATCACGGGATTGTTCTTGGTGCGCCGCGAGAGTATTTGTATCACACGTCTAATTTCGTTTTCCCGTCCGATTACAGGGTCGAGTTTGCCCTGACGAGCTAACTCCGTGAGGTCATGCCCGTATTTTTCCAGGGAGCGGTATTTGCTTTCCGCCTGGCGGTCGGTAACTCGATGACCGCCACGGATTTTCTGCAAGGCTTGATAAATCTTTTCCTGGGTAACGCCAGATTCAGCTAGAATTGTTGCGGCTTCACCTCTGGTTTCCCCGGCAATAGCAATGAGCAAATGCTCAGTGCTGACAAACTCGTCCTTGAGCCTGTCGGCCTCACGGTTGGCATTTTCCAGAAGAGCGGAAATCCGCGGGGTAGCATAAATTTGCGTTGCTTCATAAGCTATCTTGGGAAAACTCTCAAGCGTTGCTCCTATCCGTTTTTTTACCACATCAATATCCACACCTAGCATCTGTAATATGTCCTTAGTTATCCCCTTTTCCTGCTCCAGCAAAGCCAACAAGACATGCTCTACATCCCACTGGTTATGGCGATAGCGACGAACTAGCTCCTGTGAGGCTGCTAAAACCTCCTGCGCCTGTTCAGTAAATCTCTCCGGTTTCAACTTTCTATACCTCCTTCCATTCTGCATCTTCTATTATGTCCTCTATTATGTCTTCTATTTCAGCTTCGGCAACTTTCTTAATTTTTCTCTCCATTTCCTCAAGTTGCTGTTGCATGTCTTTCATCCTCTGCATCAACCTCAACACCACCTCTACTCCAGCCAAATTAACGCCACAATCGCTCATCAGAGCCTTAATATAGCGCAACCGGTCAACATCTTCCTCCGAGTAGAGACGGATATTGCCGCTTGAGCGCTCTGGCTGTACCAGCCCCAGCCTTTCGTAATAACGCAATGTGTGAGCTTCTATGCCTATCATTCTGGCGGCTACGCTTATTACATATCTTGGCTTAGATTCCCAGTCCATCATCATGGCACCTCGCTTTGTGCGGGTCGCAGAGACCGCAATCTCTCAAATAGTTTTCTTTCCTCCTCGGTCAAATTAGTGGGCAGGACCACTTTTACCTTAGCAAGCATGTTACCATAATCTGAATTGCCTAACTTCGGCATGCCCTTCCCCGCCAGGCGGAAAACTTTGCCGTTTTGAGTCTCCGGCGGAATTTTAAGAGATAGATTGCCATTCAAAGTGGGCAATCCAATCTCACCACCCAGCATGACGGTTGCTAAAGGTACCGAGACCTCAATGTAAAGGTCATCTACTTTGCGCTCAAAGAGCTTATGGGGCAGAACCTTCACTACCAGATAAATGTCACCTTGGTTTCCCCCGGCACGGCTGGGGCCGCCTCTCCCAGCTATACGAATCCTCGAGCCATCTCTAACTCCCGCGGGAATCTTGACCTCCAGACGCTTGGGAATTACTTTCCCACCGGTACCGTTGCAAATAGTACAGACTCGATTGCCCACTTTGCCTGTGCCGCCACAAGCTGTACAGGGCTCCGCAGTCTGAAGCTGTATAACACGCGTAGAGCCATGGTAAGCCTCCTCAAGGCTTACCTCGATGGGGGATTCTATATCCTGACCATGTTGTGGCCCACGCTTCATCTTGGAACCTATGCCAGCATCGCCGAACAAGCTTGAGAAAATGTCGCCAAAGCCGCTCAGGTCATCATATTCGAAAGTTGTGCCACCTTTGCCAAAATCCCACCTAACTCTCTCCTGGCCTCCAGCCTTAGCAAATTGCTCAGCATATTCCCACTGGTCACCAAATTGGTCGTACTTCTTTCGCTTTTCAGGATTGGAAAGAACCTCATAAGCGGCGTTTATTTCCTTAAATTTTGCCTCAGCCGATTTGTCGTTGGGGTTGAGGTCAGGATGATGTTTGCGAGCCAAACGGCGGTAGGCCTGCTTGATTTCCTTTTCTGAAGCATTCCTACTTACGCCTAAAATCTGATAATAGTCCTCCTTCGCCATCTCTCTTCTCTAATAGTTTTGTTTCTAATTATAAATTTGTTTACAAATCTTGTCAAATATTATTAACGGATTTCGAGAAATCTTGACAAATTTGTTTAACATTTTTATAACGTTTAGCTGAACTGAGAGTGGGGCGCGGTAAAAAATTAAAGAAGGTGAGATAAACGGCTATAAATATAAAAGAGAGTAAATGACTATTGGAGGGCCCCATTCTCGGACTTCAACAAATCGATGAACTGTCTTAAAATCCTCGCGGTAGCCCCCCAGATGATATGCCCTTCATATTCATAAGCATAAGAATCTTGCTTGAAATT
>Ga0315288_10007321_pt1 | contig 13978 bp, 11 predicted proteins | sample YL17G11_20_MG_FD_203454 | JGI IMG/M metagenome (GOLD analysis project Ga0315288, IMG submission 203454) | Sediment microbial communities from Yellowstone Lake, YNP, Wyoming, USA - YL17G11_20 | ecosystem: Environmental > Aquatic > Freshwater > Lake > Sediment | place: USA: Wyoming | collected...
ATCTGAGTGTCCTGGGTGCCGTATGTGGCGCCCTGCTCGAGCATGATGAACTGGTCGGGGGGATAGGCGCTGATGAATCCCTTGCCCCAGTTCCAATAATCGGTCCGGATGGCCTCGGCCCGGAGGTTGGAATCGTATCCGGCGCGGCCGGGGCCGGGCGGAACGGCCGCCGGATCGGCGTTGGACGGCCCGCCTTCCTGCGCCGGCCGGCCCGATTTCCGGGAGAGGTCGTAGAGCGTGTCGATGAGATAGTTCATCTTCCGGAGGAATTCCGCCCGCAGAGTCTCATCGTATGTCGCGCCGGCGTAGGCTTGGGCGATGGCCGAGAGATAATGGCCGGTCGCGTGGCCCCGGAGGCGGGTCGTCTGGTTGTCCCACCCGCTGAGCGGCTTGACGCCCTCGGGTTGCTTCTGGCCGAAGGCGTCCCGGAAATTAAAGAGAAAGCGGTCGGGATCGGTCGCCGCCAGTCCGCGGAGGAACTTGTCCCGGTTCTTGATGAACGGAGTGTCCCGGTCCCGGGTGTCCCGCTCCAGGACGACCTGGCCGAGCGGAAAAGGCTCGACCAGTCGGGTCGGGCCCGGGGGGATCTTCGCCGTCGCCTTCACGGTCACCGCGGCTTTCGGTTGGAACGACGTGCCGGGGACCGTGCCGGTGACCGTGTACGCGCCCGGCTCGAGCACCTGGCTATTGTCCTTGGGTGCCGGCCACACGACGCGGACGTCCGGGCCCTTCGCCCCGCCTCGATACACGGCGGGAACGGTTTTCGGCAGCCGGGGGAGGTGGCCGACGACCGTCTCGGCCTGGATATCGGGAACGCTTTCCAACGGAACGGCCGTTTGCAGGATAGGGTCAATGGCGGGCGGGGGAGCGGAGGCCCGTCCCGCGCCGCCGCCGCTGGGGAGGCCGGCCAGGGCGTTATTGCGGATCGCGGCCACTTGCGGCTCCGTCAAGGCGATCCGGTAAATGCGGACGTCCCGCACCCGGGCGTTGAGGGTGGGATCGGAATCGCTCTGCCCGCGCCCGATATAGAGGCGGTTCGCGTCCCCTGAGGCCATTCCGAAAAGCTGCGAAGCGCTCGCCCCGACGTTCGCCGCCCGGACGGCGGGGGCGCCGTTGAGATAGCCGGTCAGGGTCCGGCTCGCCGGGTCGAGCACGACGGCGAGGTGGACCCAACGATTGACGGGCACCGGGGCGGCGTTCGTTTCTACGGCCGCTCCGGCCCCGGAAGCGACATACGCGCGGAATCCCGCGGCGGGACCGGCGCCGGTGACCCAGGCGCCGATGCCGCCGGCTCCGGCCTGCCCGAAGTCGAAGTACCTTTGCCCGGGCGCGTCGGAGCCCAAGGAAAGCCATCCGGCGACGCTCATCGCGTCTTCGCCGCTCAGGGCTTGGCCGGGCAACTGGACGTAGCCGCCCTTGCCCGAAAGCTGGAGGACGTTCTGGCCGAACCTGGGATCCTGGACAAAAGCGGCCCCGTCCCCGCGTAATACCGCATGCAGGTTGTTCCGCGACCTGTCCTCCGCGTTGCCGTTGAAGATATAGCGGGCGACGAGGGCGGTTTCGCCGATCCCGTCGAGGAACTGGTCCCCTCCCCCGGAGGTCTGGGCGGGGAACTGCGCCACGCAAAGAAACAGGCCGAATCCGGCCGTTAGGGACAGGATAAACGCGAGCGACCGTTTATTCATGCGCGGGCCTCCATCATGAATCGTCATGGCTAAACAAAAACTATAATCAAATGTTTAATATCATAGTAGACGCCGCCGTTGTCTTCAAGCCTGATTCCGGCTGGAAAATGTTTTTGGCGCCGGAAAGACGGGAAAAATCGATACTCGATCTCGATCAGATCGAATCGCGTCAACCCCTCGGTTCGCTATTGGAGCGACTTCGAAACCTCGTTGACCAGGATCTTCGCCGCCTCGCGAAGCGCTTTCGTGGTCGGAGCGTTTTCGTCAAAGGCGCCGTCCGTATTCAGGCTCCCCCACTGGGTCCAGAGGTCGGCGCCGACGGACCGGTCCGTTTTGTTCCCCGCCGCCCGGAAGCTCCCGATCAGCTTCCCCTGCGGGACGGAAATCAAGTCGCCCTGGATCGTGATCGTCGCCTTGACGGTGCGCAGGGAAGTTCCGACGGATTGCCCGGCCACCCTGATCCCGCCGATTCCGGAAGATCCGCTGGTCGACTCGGCTTCCAGGATCGTCCCCATCAAGACGTATTCGACGCCGTTCTTTTTTCCCAGCTCGATCGCGGTATCCACGTCGACCGCAGCCGGTTCCTCTTCGTCCTTGGGCTTGTAGGGGATGAACTTCGGACGGATGATCCGTATGATACCTCTTCTCCCTCCGCCCGCAAGTTGAGCCCGCCCGGCCCGGATGACTGACCCCGCAGCTTCCCGGTAATAGCCGCCTCGCCGACAAGCGCCGCGATGCAGTCTTTCCGTCCGGCGCCGATCCGAGGATCCGGCCGAAAATATCGCTTGCAGAACCGGCCGGGCTCGGCTTCCTTTTTCACGGCTCGAATGGCGGGAGCGCCGAAGGGAGAGAGACGGAAAACGAAATCTGGTTGATCATCCTCGGATTCGCGTTCGGGGGAGCCGGTCGGCAAGGCGTATCCGAGTGGCTGGGAAAGTTCAGCGGCGGCCGATTCCGGCCGTCCCTCGCCGCGGGCTTTTCCGTCCTCCCGACTTTACCGAGGCTCATTCCCAACGCGCGCTAGAGAAGCATCCGCCGGGCGATTTTCTTAGCCAAAGCCATGATGGTCAGGATGGGCGGGCGGCCCAAGGAGGCTGGAAAGAGCGAAGGGTCGGCAACATAAACGTTGCCCGGCAGCCGGTCGTGATGGAGGGTTCGGGATTCGGCCGCGGTGAAAGGCAGCATGCCGCCGGGATGGCCGGCGTTCAGGGTCCCCAGGAAAAGTTCGGTCTTGGGAATCCCCAGCCGGGCGAAAATTTCGGTGCAGAGGTCGACGGCTTCGGTCAGCTTCTCGCGGTCCCGGGGGGTGAGGCTTTTCCGGACCGACCGGCCTTCGACCGAGCCGGCGTTCGAATCGGCCAGCTTGATCATCAGGCTGAGGATGTCGCCCGCCGGCGGCTTCCATTTTCGGTTGAAGAAAAAGCTGAGATGATCGAAATAGGGAGAGAGGATGTACCCCTCCTTCTGGACGACGAAGGGCATCGGCATTTCCGCATCCTGACGGGCATTCGGGAAGGGCGCGGCCACGCAGAGAACGGGATCGACGAATAGTTTCGGCTCGACGGCAATCCCGGAATTTTGCAGAATGCCGGGGGTTCCCAGCCCGCCGGCGGAGAGGACGATGAAGTCTGCGGGAACGAAACGGCGGCGGAATCCCTTTTTGACGACGACACCTTCGGCTTGGCCTTGGCGGACCACGACCTTCTCGACTTCGGAGTTCGTGATGACCTGCGCTCCTCGGGCGACGGCATCACGGAGAAAAATGCGGCTGTCCCATTTGACGCCGTGCGGGCAGCCCAGGACGCAACGGCCGCAGTTCCGGCATCGTTCGTGGTGTCCCATTTTCGGCGTGGATTGGGGGTCGAGACCCATCGATTCGGCGATCTCGAAGAGCTGTTGCGTCGGGCGCCGCCAAATCTTCCTATGGTTGGTCGTTATCGGAATCTCCCGGGCCAGTTCCTCGAACTGCTCATCCAGGTCGATCCCCAGCTTCTTAATATCATGGTCCAGGCGAAGGGCGTTGGCCGTGGCGATCGTCGTCGTGCCTCCCGTGGCCCGGCCGCGGACGAGAATCAGGCCGTCTCCGGCCTTCTGGATTTTCATGGGCGGGAACAGGAGACCGATTTCGCGGGGATCGAAGAGAAGCCCGGCTTTTTTGATTTTCTCGGGAATCTTGAGGTCCAGGGCGAACGGCCGAAACTCGCCGCCCGCTTCGAAGACCGTGACTTCGGCGTCCCCCTGGAGTTCGCGGGCGATCGCCGCTCCGCCGGCTCCGCTCCCGACAACGATGATGCGTTTCACGGGGTCGCCTTCAGAAATCCGAAGCGGGCCCGGCAGCAAGGCCGGTTTTCGGTGATCCGTTCCGAAAAAACGAGCGTCCCGCCGCCGGCGAGACCCGCCAGGAGGCCTTCGTCGAGCGCCGAAATCAAGTCGCAGGTCCGGGCCGAATAGGTTTCCGCGAAAAAGCATTTCGGGATGATGATGGTCCCGTCCTCGGTTCCTTGAAAATCGATGCCCAGGAGACGGTAGAGCAGCCTGGCCGAGCGCATGACGTCCGCTCTGGACCGCACCCCGAGGTCTTTCCGAAGCCGTTGTCCAAGGTCATAGGCCGATTCCCGAAGCCGCCGCTCCGCTTCGGCCCGGGCGTGATCGTCGCCGGCGAGGAGTTCGGATTGGTTTTGAGTGAAGCGGGCGAAGGCGAGGCGTTCCTCCTCGAAGGACAATCCGTCGGGAAGGGGAACGGGGCTTTCGAATGCCCGGGCGGTCAATCCGAAAAGCTCCCGGAATCTGCGGGCCCGGATCGATCGGGGCAAATAGAGCTCGGCGAGCTTGAGCCGCAGGCTCATGGCCCCGTCGCCTTCGCCTCCGGTTTTATCGACCGGAACATCGAAATCGCCAGGAGTCCGAGGCCGAGGTCAACCAGAGCGTTGGCGAGAAGAACGAAATACGGCCGGTGGAAGAGAAAGAGGGCGAACGAAAGAGCGCCGCTGGCGGTCTTGGCGTGGGCGAGGAGAAGCGGAAAAACGCGGACACCCGGATGCCGGAAAATCTGCCAGGCGAGGACGCTCACGACGTACATGTAGGCCCCGGCCAATCCCGGAAAGAAGCCTGCGCCTCCCAGGGGCGCTTCGATCATTTTCAAGGTCCGGCCGGTCGCGTTCATAAACCGGAGAACCGCATCCGGCGCCAGAACGAAAAGCGCCCCGACGGCGGCGAAGATGATAAACATCGACAAGCCGATCGCTTTGACGAGGGAGGGTTTCATCCGGTCTCCTTCCGGCGGCCGTTGACAAGCCTCACGAACCGCGCCGGCGGGCTGAAGGAGGCTTCCCGGGCCAGGGCGCGCGAGGCTTCCGGCGGGAGCGGGATCCGGCCGTCGGTATGTTTCTGGAACAGCCTGAAGTTGGCATTCGCGAAGCACGTTGACGAAGGAGCGAACCGGGAGCGCATGTCGTTCCAAATGTCCCCGACCGGCCGCTCGCGGACGTTGCCGAAGGTGAGGGGGGTGAAGACGCAGGGGCTGACCTCGCCGAAGGCGTCGATGTAGATCATTTTCGAACCCGCGTTGCAGCCGAAGTGATCGCCCCCCTCGAAATGGCCGAGGTAATTGACCGTCATCCGGCCTCTTTTGTTCCATCGGTCTTGGATCGCGGCGAGACCGCGCCGTTCCTCCTCGGTGATGACGAGGTCCTCGTTCCAAAACGCCTGGACCGAAGGCTTGGTCTCGCTCAGCCAGGCTTCGTCGATTTCGAGGGTCCGGAGAAATTCGAGGAACGTTTCGGTTCCGCCGGTTCGGATCATCTCCTTCGAAAGGACGGCCGAAACGCAGGTGTCGAGGCCGGCTGATTTGAAAATTCCGATCGCCCGGAGGGCTTCGGAAAACGCCCCGGGATAGTCGCGGCCCCGGTCGTGGATCCCCGCTTCCCAGTGGTCGAGGCTGACGCAGACGGAAAACAAGCCGGCGCCCTTGAGGTCCGAAGCTAACCCCGGGGTCAGACCGCACCCCGTCGTGAAAAGCTTCACCGCGCAATCCTGAGACGCGTGCCGGGTGATTTCGACAATCTCTTTGCTCAGGAGCGGCTCGCCGCCGGTCAAGCCTATCCAAACGACCCCCATTTCCCGGAGGGCGTCGATCGTCCGGAGAATCATCGCCGGGTCCATCCGCCGGCCGGTCCGGTCGCGATTGTAGCAGTAGACGCACCGCTGCGGGCAGGCGTTCGTCAATCCGATCTGGGCGTGGGAAGGCCCTTCGCTTTTGCCCAGGAGATGCTCGTCGACGAATCGCGCGTACGCCCGGCTGTTGAGCGGGGGAAGATGGGAATGAAGGATGACCTGCCCGCCGACCTTGCGGACCTGGAATCGCCGGATATAGTTGAGAAGAAAGAAGTTGATCGAGGGCTTCGCTTTGAGAATACGAGGGCTCGTTCTCACCGAGGTCATCAGCGCGGACAGGGCGGACAATGTCTTTTTATTCATCCTTGTCGCTCTCTGGATCATACGAATATCGGGCTCCGTGGTTCAGGCGTTCCGCCGCGCACGGGCTAGAACTTCGCCGCTTCGAGGTTCTGTTGGAAGAGCCGGGTGTTCAGATGGCAGAGGGCGCAAGCCAGGGCGTCCGAGGCGTCTTCCTCCATGGCGTCGTCGGCGATCCGCAAAAGGGTTCGGATCATGACTCCGACCTGGACTTTTTCAGCCTGGCCGTAGCCCGTGACGGCTTTCTTGATCTCGAGCGGCGAGTATTCGAAAAGAGGCGCCCGGGCGCCGGCGACGGCAACGAGAACAGCCCCGCGCACCTGGCCCAGAATCAACGCCGTTTTGATGTTCCGGGCGTAGAACGGATTCTCGACGGCGACTTCCTCCGGGCGAAAATCGGCGATGAGTTTTTCGATGCCGGATTTGATCTCAAGGAGCTTGTCGGGAAAAGGAGCCCTCCGGGCCGGCTTGATCGTCCCATATCCCAACACGGCGGCTTCGCCTTCTTGGGATTCGAGAACCCCGTAGCCCGTCGCCACAGAGCTGGGGTCGATGCCGAGAACCCTCATCGGGAGCTGTGCGCCCCGGGTCAGGCGTTGAATTTGGCGATCTCGTCCTCGTCGGTGTCGAAGTTGGACGAGACGTTTTGGACGTCATCGTGGTCATCGAGCTCGTCGACCAGCTTCAGGTTCTGCTGGGCTTCCTTCCCGTGCAGCTTGACATAATTCTGGGGGAGGTAGCCGACATTGGAGTCGACGACTTCGATCCCGGCCGTCTTGACGGCCTCGAGGACTTTATCGTAGGCTTCGGGGGTCGTCGTGACTTCCCAGATCGAACCGTCGTCCTTGATATCGTCGGCCCCGGCGCTGAGGGCGAGGTCCATCAAATGCTCTTCCGAGGCCGCGGCTTTCTCGACGTCGATGTAGCCCATCCGCTTGAACATCCAGGCGACGCAGCCTTGCTCGCCGATCCGGCCGGCGTTCTTGGTGAAGATGTGGCGGAGCTCGGAGACCGTCCGATTCTTGTTGTCCGTAAGGGCCGTGAGGAAGATGGCCACGCCGCCGGGGCCGTAACCTTCGTAGGTCGCTTCTTCGTATTGCGCCCCTTCGAGCTGACCCGTGCCTTTTTGGACGGCCCGTTTGACATTGTCGGCCGGCATGTTGGCGTTCTTGGCGTCCTGGACGGCTTTGCGAAGGCGGGGATTCTTGTCGGGATCGCCGCCGCCGGCGCGGGCGGCCACCGCGATTTCGCGGATGATCTTGGTGAAAACCTTGCCGCGCTTGGCGTCCGCGGCGCCCTTTTTATGCTTGATCGAGCTCCATTTGGAATGTCCGGACATCGGCGGCTCCTTCGGAACGGAATATTGCCTTAAAATTCTAACATAATTCGTTCCCGCCCGCAATCGGGCGCGGGAAACATACGGAGGCGCCTAACTTGCGGAAAACGATGGAGAAACGAAGACGGTAAGACCGGACTTCAGCGGATCATCTTGGCTTTGTCCTCGGATCCCCTCTCGATCGGGATGATATAATACGGGATACCGTTGAAATAGCGCTTTTCCCACCCTTTAGGAAGCTCCTTAAGCTCGGGGAACTGCTGAGGGATCCGGACCGTGATTTTTCGGAGGTTCTCCTCGAGCGTCGCGACGCGCGCCTCGAGGGCCGTGACTTTGTTTGAAAGTTCCACGACCTGCTTGGCGAGGTCGGTTTGGGTTCCGGAATCGGGCGGGAGCGCCGAAAGGCCGGCGGCAAAAAGGCCAAGAATGCCGATCACCGATAGAAATCGAAGCATGATTCCCTCCTTATTTCTCCGTCATCTCTAAAATACTCCGAGAACGCCTTTCGTTGCGTCCTCTCTCTGTTCCCTTCCGGATATGGTTTAGATTTCGCTCCGGGCCAGAGCGTCGAGCATCCGGGCTTTTTCTTCGACATCTTCGGGCAGATGATCGATTTTTCGCGCCTTCCCGTCCTTCATCCCAACGGCCGCGGCGGCCGATCGGACGAAGGGTTCGATCGGGCGTGAAAACGAAGGAACGGATCGGATGTCATCGGTCGCTTTCGCGTGTTACACTATCATAGTGAACTCCGTGAAGAAAACCGCCGTTGCGTCGGACCCGACATCGCCGATAGAAACGCCCGAAGGGTCCCGTCCGGTCGTCGTCGCGGCGATGAGCGGGGGCGTGGACTCGGCCGTGGCCGCCGCCCTTCTGAAAGACCAAGGTTTTGAAGTCATCGGCTTGACGATGAATCTCTATGCGTTGCCTCGCGATGCCTGTCGGAGCGAGGATCTTCGGAGTTGCTGCGGCCTCAAGGCGAGGGACGACGCCCATCGCGTCGCCCTGGCTTTGGGCCTCGAGCATTTCACGGCCGATTTTCGCAAGGATTTCGAGGAGGCGGTGGTCGCGGATTTCTGCCGCGAATACAGCCGCGGCCGGACGCCCAATCCCTGCCTGCGCTGCAACCGGTTCATCAAATTCGACCGTCTCTGGGTCCGAGCGAAACGGCTGGGCGCGGTCGCGATCGCGACCGGACATTACGCCCGGATCGCTCGCGATCCGGAAACCGGCCTTTGGCGCCTCCTGAAAGGCGCGGATCCCGATAAGGACCAATCCTATTTCCTTTACACGCTGACTCAGGAGCAGCTCGGTCGGACGCTTTTTCCGGTCGGGGGATATCGAAAATCCGAGGTCCGGACGCTGGCGACGCGGCTGGGCCTGCCGGTGGCCGAAAAGCGGGAGAGCCAGGAGATCTGTTTCATCCCCGACCGCGACTATGGACGGTTTTTACGGGAGCGGATGCCGGAGGCATTCAGGCCGGGTCCGATCGTCGATCTGAAGGGTAAAATCATCGGCGGCCACGAGGGGATTTTGAACTTCACGGTCGGCCAGAGAAAGGGGATGGGCATCGCTGCGCCTCAGCCTCTCTATGTCATCTCGGTGGACGCGGCCCGGAATACGATCGTCGCCGGAACGAATAAGGAGTTATACGCCGACCGGCTGTCCGTTTCGGAGACGAACTGGGTCGCGGGAGATCTGCCGACGAAACCTCGCGAGGCGGCGGTGAAGATCCGCTCTAAGCATGCCGAAGCCAAGGCGCGGCTCGTCCCGCGCGAAGGCGGCCGGGTGATCGTCGAATTCGAAAAGCCCCAGCGGGCGATTACGCCCGGCCAGGCCGCCGTGTTTTACGACGGCGAGGTCGTCCTCGGCGGCGGGACGATCGAAAAGATGGGGTCAAACCTACACATCTGACATTTCTAGATTCGCTGATAGAACCAATGAAGCCCGACGGGTTGAAGACGAATAGATTGTCAGATGTGTAGGTTTGACCCCATCCTACTAGGAGGATCTGATGTCGCCATCGCCTCGGCCGACGTCCCTATCGAGGGGATCGTCTGCGCGGGTTGCGTCCGGACGATCGAGAGTGCCCTTCTCGTGCAGAAGGGTGTCCTCAAGGCTTCGGTCAATCTCGCCACCGCCCGGGCCCGCGTCGAATATCTTCCGACTGAAATCGGACTCGAGGAGATCCGGGCGGCCATCGAGGGCGCCGGCTATAAAGTTATTCGCCCTTCGGTGTCGGCGGACGTCGAAGTCGACGTCGACGTCGAGCGCCAAGCCCGCGAGCGGGAGTTCCGTAACCTCACCGTGCGGTTTTGGGCCGGCTTGGCCGCGAGCGCCGTCATCCTCATCGGCAGCATGGGGCCCGGATTGCCGTTCGTCCCCTCGTTCCTGCACAATCCGTTCGTCCTCTGGGCTCTGACCACGCCCGTCCAGTTCTGGATCGGCGCCCGGTTCTATAAGGGCGCCTGGGCGGCCCTCAGGCATCGCCGGGCCGACATGAACACTTTGGTCGCGGTGGGGACTTCGGCCGCCTATTTTTACAGCGTCGCCGCCGCCGTCGCGCCCCGGCTCTTCACCGCCGGAGGCCTGAAGGCCGACGTGTATTTCGACACCTCGGCCGTGATCATCACCCTCATTCTCTTCGGCCGGCTGCTCGAAGCCCGGGCCAAAGGCCGCACTTCGGAAGCCATCCGGCGTCTCGTCGGCCTCCAGCCCAAGACCGCCCGGGTGCTCCGCGGCGGCGCGGAGGCGGATATTCCCGTCAAAGATGTCGCCCCCGGCGACATCGTTGTCGTCCGGCCCGGCGAGCGCGTCCCCGTGGACGGCGTCGTTACGAAAGGGCATTCCGCCGTGGACGAGTCCATGATCACGGGCGAAAGCCTCCCCGTCGAGAAAAAGCCCGGGGACGCGATCATCGGGGCCACGCTCAATAAGGTCGGCAGTTTCGAGTTCCGGGCGACCAAGGTCGGGAAGGAAACCGCCCTGGCCCAGATCATCCGCTTGGTTCAGGAAGCCCAAGGCTCGAAAGCGCCGATCCAAAGGCTGGCCGACGTCATCGCCGGGGTTTTCGTCCCGGTCGTCATTGGGATCGCCATCCTGACCTTCACCGTCTGGATGATCTTCGGTCCCCGCCCCGCCTTGACCATGGCCCTCCTCAACTTCGTCGCGGTCATGATCATCGCCTGCCCTTGCGCCCTCGGTCTCGCAACCCCGACCGCGGTCATGGTCGGTACCGGCAAAGGCGCCGAGAACGGTATCCTGATCCGGGGCGGAGAGAGCCTCGAGACGGCCCACAAGATCACGACCGTGGTCTTCGACAAGACGGGGACGCTGACCAAGGGCGAGCCGGTCGTGACCGACATCGTGTCCGCGCTTTCCTTCGACCAAGACGAGGTCTTAAGGCTCGCGGCAAGCGCCGAAAAGACTTCGGAGCACCCTTTGGCCGAGGCCGTCCTCAAGCGGGCCGCGGAGAAAGGCTTGGCCTTGGCGGAGACGTCGGACTTTCGGGCCATCGAAGGGCTGGGGCTGGAAGCGCGCGCGGACGGCCGTCTCATCGTCCTCGGCAACTATAACCTCATGGCCGAGCGCGGCATCGATGTCTCCGAGTTAGTCGCCCGGGCGGAAATCCTCGCGGCCGAAGGAAAAACACCTGTCTACATCGCCGTGGACGGACGACCCGCCGGACTCCTCGGCGTGGCCGATCCGCTGAAGTCGAATTCCGCCGCCGCCGTCGTCCAGCTCAAGAAGCTCGGGCTGGAGGTGATCATGCTGACCGGCGATAACCGGCGTACGGCGGAGGCCGTGGCCCGGGAGGCCGGGATCGACCGGATCATCTCCGAGCTTCTCCCCGCCGACAAAGTCGAGGAAATCCGCCGTCTCCAGGCGGAAGGACGGCGGGTGGCCATGGTCGGCGATGGGATCAACGACGCGCCCGCCCTGGCCCAGGCGGACATCGGGATCGCCATCGGTTCGGGCACGGATGTGGCCATGGAGGCGGCCGGCATCACCCTGATCGGCGACGACCTCCATGGTGTCGCCCGAGCTTTCGAGCTCAGCCGGCGGACGATCCGGACGATCAAGCAGAATCTCTTCTGGGCGTTTATCTACAATATCGTCGGCATCCCCGTGGCGGCCGGGGCGCTCTATCCCTTTTTCGGCCTGCTCCTCAATCCCATGATCGCCTCGGCGGCGATGGCCTTCTCGTCCGTTTCGGTTGTCACGAACTCGCTCCGGCTGCGCCGCCTGCGCTTAAGTTGATGGGCCTCTTCTTACTTGAGTAGGGGGGGATTTCTCCTGGTTCGCGGGTGACGAAAAGTCATGATGATTGGACTTCCCGACCCGTCCGGCGAGGCCGTGCCTCTGTCTTCTTGAACCCACACAACAAGGAAGAGATCAAAGTTGATTATTCCCATGAAAAAAGTGTAAAATAAGATCTTAGAAGAATCGTTTTTGGGAGGTTTTATCATGACTAACAAGAGATGGTTCGCCCTCGCGATGATCGTTCTGTTCGCCTCGGCCTTCTGGGTCGCGGCCCAGTCGCAAGATACGGCGAAAGATCCCGTCTGCGGCATGTCGGTCAAGAAAGACGGGGCCAAGTGGACCTATGACTACAAAGGCGCGACGTACTATTTCTGCGCCGAAGGCTGCAAGACCGAGTTCGCCAAGGAGCCGGAGAAGTATTTGGGCCCGAACGCGGAGAAGAAGCCGATGGGCAAGATGATGGGCCAGGGGATGATGCACGGCCGGATGCAGGGGCAAGCCCAGTCCGCGGACACGGCCAAGGATCCCGTCTGCGGCATGTCCGTCAAGAAAGACGGAGCCAAGTGGACGTCTGACTTCAAAGGTATGACGTACTATTTCTGCTCCGAAGGCTGCAAGACCGAGTTCTCGAAGAACCCGGAAAAATATCTCGGCCCAGACGCCGAGAAAAAGCCGATGGGCAAGATGATGGGCCAGGGCATGATGCACGGCCGGATGCAAGGCCAGGCTCAGGGTCAGGGCCTGGCCTGCGCCTGCCAGAACGGCGCCTGCCCGATGATGCAGGCCGACGTCGAGCGCAAAGTCGAGAACACTAAGGACGGCGTGGTCATCACCATGACCTCCAAAAATCCCGAGACGGTCAAGAAGATCCAGGAGCATGTCGCCCAGATGAAGAAGGACGCCGGCGGAGCCGCCGCTCCGGCCAAAGAGATGGAAGGCTGCGGCGGGGCCTGCTGCGCTAAGAAGAAATAGATTTCCAGCTCGATACGCCTATGCGGTGAGCCCATCATCGTTCGCGAATGCCCGGAACGTGATGATCTGACCGTTATCCACTTTGTCGCTTAACAGCCAATCGAGCCTCTGAGCATCCCCGGACGGCCTCCACTCCAGATCGGGTTTGACGGACCGCCGGCCCCCGGAAACGCTTTCCTAATTCGGGGCTCCCCCTTGTTCAAGGGGGAGTTGAGGGGGTGAGTACCAGTAAAGTCAAAGTCTTGAGAGCGTTTTCGTTTCTCGGCGCCTCGGGCATTACGCTCCTCCGCCTTCACCAGCTCGGAGGCTTCGGGTCGGCCTTGATGGTCTCTGAAACCTCGGCGTCCGAAGCCGGGAGCCTCGAAGAGCGTCTGCGGGGCGGCAAACCCTCATCACGTTCCGGCCGTCCGCGGATGCTTGGAGGCTCGCCGCGCGCGAATTCAGTTCGAAAATACAAACTGTTATACGGTCAGCGTGATGAGGGTTTGACACCTCGCCGTAATCCGGGTATCGTTTCTTAAGTTCCGAGCGCCCCATGCCGCGCGCGAAAAACTGCCGGTTCGGGCGGGGAGGCCAAGTATGATCACCGTCCGCGACATCTGGAGCGACATCGAAGCGATCCGTGCCCAAGCGCCCCTCGTCCATAACATCACCAACTACGTCGTCATGAACACGACGGCCAACGCCCTTCTCTCGATCGGGGCGTCGCCGGTCATGGCCCACGCCCTCGACGAGGTCGAGGAGATGGCCGGACTGGCCTCGGCCCTGGTCATCAACATCGGCACCCTCAGCGGCCCCTGGATCGAGGCCATGTTCAAGGCCGCCGGTGCGGCCCGGCGGAAGGGCATTCCCATCGTCCTCGATCCCGTCGGGGCCGGGGCGACCGGCCTCCGGACGGACACCGCCCGCAGGCTTATGGAAAACGCCCACCCGACGATCATCCGCGGGAATGGGTCCGAAATCCTGGCCCTTGGCGAAGCGAAGGGCGAGACCAAAGGCGTGGACAGCCGCCACGGGGCCGAAGCCGCCCTGGACGCCGCCCGGGCGGTTTCCAGGAAACACGGCTGCGTCGTCAGCGTGAGCGGGGCGGTCGATGTCATCGTCGGCGGCGACCGGACGATCCTCGTGGCCAACGGACATCCGATGATGCCCCGGGTCACGGGCTTGGGCTGCACCGCCACGGCTTTGACCGGCGCCTTTGCCGCGGTCAATCCCTCGCCTCTCTACGCCGCGGCCCACGCTATGGCCGTCA
>Ga0315288_10007324_pt1 | contig 13975 bp, 19 predicted proteins | sample YL17G11_20_MG_FD_203454 | JGI IMG/M metagenome (GOLD analysis project Ga0315288, IMG submission 203454) | Sediment microbial communities from Yellowstone Lake, YNP, Wyoming, USA - YL17G11_20 | ecosystem: Environmental > Aquatic > Freshwater > Lake > Sediment | place: USA: Wyoming | collected...
TCGCGCCTATTCTCGCAAGACCCTGAAAAGGCGGAAATTCTGCTAAATATTTGCAAAAATCAACAAAATCGGCTTTATCCTGCGGCATTCCCGGCCATTCCTTTTGATTTAATCACGTGGGCGATTTCACCCTGGCATATTCAACGCTTGATGGTGGCAGAGTATTGTGGTAAGGCCTGCAGCTTTCTCAACGAAATTAATTTTCACGTTGACAGCGTAAAAAAAATTTTTTTATTTTCCCAAAAATACAGAAAAATATCGTTTTCTGATTCTATAGCATATTTATGTGTTTCCGGAAAAATAAAAATAAATGAGGTATCTGGAAGTATTTTGGCTGATTGGCCAAGGCCTACTTAAATAATAAATATAGACTCAAACCAAACGCTAACACTAACGGCCACGAATCAGTCATAGAAAATGTAAGAGCTTTACCAATCTTACTAAGTATCCATCTTGCAAATTTAAAGGGATAGTTTCCCGGCTGTCCTAGAAACGGAAAATGAGAATTTAAATTTTCAAAGGTTGGAGCAATACCCTTTTCTTTCAAAATCAAAATTGCGTCAATTATCGGCCTTGCGCCTATGCCGTAGGCCATGACCACAGCGGCCAACCCGTCGTTATCTAACGAACCGTCGGGAAGGTGCACCCGTACAACCTGTTGCATTCTTGTTTTAAAACGTTTCAAAAGCCAGCAACCTATTTTTATTTGCATTTCACAGTCGTTTTGTGTTTTGCCGGAAATCTGTTCAAAAAAAACCGGTTTGCCTTTTATTTCGCTAAATTCCAAAACGACTTTAGGTATAACTTGCATCAGACCATATGCATGTTTCACTTTTTCAAAACCGCCCGAGATTTTCGGTATCATTTCGGAATTTTTGCACTCATGCGCCGATCTTATACCTGGTTCACCACCGCTTTCGTGTTCGATTATCGCTAGCACTACAGGCAACCATTGAGCTCCAAGACTAGATTCTACTATAGGAGCGGCTATAGGTATTAAACTGTGGACTGCAGGATTAAACATTTTTACCTTGGTCCTATTCGCATTCGTGTGTCGGAATACGCCGTGTCATTACTAGAAATTTCGGCCAATAGTCGGCCACATAACATAGCGTGGGCAAACTGTTCATATTCTTCACCACTGATATTTTGATAGAAGCGAGCAATCAAAAAAATTCTTGAACCCGGTGATACCGGTATAGCGCAGGGAAGTTCACGGCGGTTATTGACGGCTCTTGTGTAAGCGTTAACACCTTCTACAAGTGGCATAGGCACCCCGGGCCAACCTCTGATAGAATCCACACCTGCAGGGACTACCACAAACCAAGGGGCAAGATCGTTTATTGGAGAAGCCAATGGCGCGTTATTGTAGTTTACACAGAGATAAAACGATAACGCGCCCTTGGGCAACACTCCAAACAATTCAGGTTGATGCAGAGTTAGATGGTTAGGATCTCTGAATTCATATTCCCATTGAATCAGTCGGCCGGAAACTTCAAGCGGAATAACTAGTCTTGCAAGTTCAACAATAGTGCCAGCTAACCATCCGTCTCGGGGTGTTTCCCACGGTTCACCCTGATGTTCTATCAGGCGAAAGGATCTCGGATCATGAAAGGCGTTTTCTCTCTGACTCATGCAGGTTCAATTCCATGCAACACAAAAGCAATTTGAAAAGTAGGAGCGGCGCCAGTGCGGTCAATCAAGTTTTGCACTTCAAAAGTGATTGTACGATTTCCTTCAAACTGAACAGGCGAAGGGAGTGGATAAATTTGGCCATGCCTACCCGCTGAACCGAACAAACAGTCGGCTGGCGCCGGAATCTGACAATATGAACGAATGTCATCGCGCCATGAAACCAAGTATTGACCGTCTTGATACAGATTTTCGTCATCCGCTCCAAGAATTTCATGTGTTATCCGTGTTAGAACAAACGGAACACTATCAAGAGTAACACTACCACGTCCGACACCTGTAACCACCGACGCGCAGTTTAACACAACCGTGTAAAATTTAGGCCGCTGATTTATGTTCATAATTCTGCCGCCTTTTTAGTAGTGTAGCTGTCCACGTTGTTGAACAAATCGATGACCCATCAACGAAATCCGAATGCCACTCGCTGCAGCTATTTCATGCTCTACGTGTTCATATTCGTGATCATTGACGACCAATATATTAGGCCCGATCATTGACGCAAGCATCATTCTGGCAACCGTTGAAAACTCGAGACGACAACTGATAGTTACACCCCTTGGAGCTTCCAAAGGGACAGGGAATTTAAAACGGTTTGAAATTTCTTTTTCACCGTTCCCCCAATTGTTGAGACTACCAATAAAATTACCTCCTCCTACATGCGGTACTGCGGTTCCTGCAACACCGTAGCCACTCGGAGCCATCTGACAATTCAGTACAACTTTTTCGTCCTGGTTAATTTTGAGTATGACAGCACAATGTTTTGCCAGTTCTGACAACCATAAATAATTTGCATGATCTTCCATCTGTTGATTAGTCTGCCAATGAGACGCACAACCAGGAGCCGGGGTTGAATCGTATTTGCCAGTGACCGAAAAACCAAAGAATTGAACACCGAGTGAGTCAATCAGCATCGGGAAAGTCATCTTGTCAATCGAGTCCTGGTTGCAATACTGCTCACCGACCATTGACCGATTGCGCATATTAAAAAATGAGATTTCGTTTTGTGCCGCGAGCGCTGTATATGTGTCGTACCATTGAGCAGTAGGGTACAAAGTCGGAATATTTCCACCTATCAAAATCGCATCGTACAAAACCCAATTTTCTCTTACATTTGTTGGGCTAAAAGTTTCCTCGGACATTTTAAACTCCTTACGCGTGAAGCGCTCCTCGTTGTTGGACTTCTCTTACTCCCAATAATGAAACCCGTATGCCAGCAACAGAGTGTCCAGCAACAGAAAAGTGTTCAGGTTCGTCACCATCGGAAATCGGAATCAGTGAATTAGCCCAAGTTTCAGGCCCACCCATCAACGCCAGAACATAACGCGCATAAAGGGAAAAACTGATAACAGCATTGAAATTCACGTTTCTTGGAAATTCCAAAGGCGTTGTGAACCGGTAGCGATTTTTGATTTTTGGCACCCCGTTTGTATAATTCGAAATAATTCCAAACTTTTCCGATATTCCGCAAGACACAGCAGTACCAGCAGTCCCAAAGCCAGCCGGTTGATGCGTAACAACATTACAGACTTTTTCATCCTGTGAAATTTTCAGTTTGACAGCGGCATGGTCCATGAGATTGGCAAAAATCTCATATTCGCCTTCGTTTTGCTGTTGGATTTTGGTGTCGTCAATCCACTCATTTCCGCCATTTTGAAGCAAGGTTCCAGGAGCTGGACCCTCACCGGCAAGTTTTGCGAAGGGCAAAAATGGTTCGTCGTTCACGGCACACGTGTCAGTAAACGGAAAAATCAAAAATTCAACACCCAGGGACATCGCCTGAAAAACATAAGGCAGTAATTCTGCCGAATCCTGGTTGTTGTACTGTACGCCCGCAGTTGACCGGTTGCGCACATTGAAGAACGGAATCTCGTTTACAAGTGCGAGCTGACTGAACGAATCGAACCAACCTCTAACAATAGATCCAAGGTGTGGGCCAATCAAAACGGTGTCATAGATTGCCCACATTTCTCTTACATTAGTCATCAGTTTAACCCTCCATAGATCTGCTGATATGGATCATCAGCGCCATAAGAACCTAAGCGACCAGGCGCTACAAGATCTTCACCGTAGCCACCCAGGCGACCAGGCGCTACAAGATCTTCACCGTAGCCAGCCAGAAGTTCGGAGTCATCGGCTAAAAGTTCAGAATCATCGCCTGTCAGAAGTCGATTGCTGTCATCGGTAGGACTCCAATAGCCGTTGGCGCCTAAGACGTATTCTGTCCCGGCGTCATCTTGATACGTGTCGCCGACATCATAGCCACCAAACCCTTGATAATCAGGATGCAGTCCTTCTTCTTCTCCGTATCCATATCCGTATCCGTACCCTAAAAGGGCTTCGTCTTCACCGAAATTAGACTGCAGGAAGGCGTTTTGTGGCGCTATCTCGTTGACGAAAACCTGATAGCCCACCAGGGCTAACGCGCCCTGCAGTACATTCTTCCCACTTCCTTTTTTAATCATATCTGCAAGCGCTGCTCCAGCAAAGCCACCCAGAAGCGCAAATAAATAATTCCTTTTTGACCAATTGTCCTTACTTCCGCCTGGCGAATCGCCGCCGAATTTTTTGCTGCAAAATTGGGCAAGCATCATTCCAGCCAAATTCACCGCTGCAGCTTTTGCAGTGTGCAATGGAGCAAGGCTAGTTAAAAGCCCTCGGGCACTTGTTGCGGCCCTACGAGCATAACTAGCACGTCTCGGAGTAGGATTAATTCTGATTATCGATTTTCTCATTTTTCGTCCACGTTTCCGTGGTTTGGGTATTGAAGTCGTCCTCCGACTTCTTCGTTTTTTTGCCATTGTTTTTATTCGCCTCACTTTTTTGGGGTTTAAAACCATTATCTCTTGAGTCATTCTATCCCTCTTCTTGTTATCTTACACTTGTCTACAAATATTGCAACCGGGTTTTTTGTTTTTTCGGAAAAACCAAAGCCCATTGTATTTTTTTTATTGAATTCGTGAAAATAGATAGATCCATTAGAATTATTATATTTATCGCTCCAATATTTGATAGATATAGGAATCAAAAGTTTATTTATTTTCGGTTTATCCTCCGCTCTTGCCGTCCAGGCAACATCAGCAGACACGTCAGCCCAAGTTTTAAATATTTTTTTTGCGATATTTTCAGGGACTGGTTGTGTGTCAACTTCTTTCAGTTTTGTACAAAAAAAAGACGTTTTGTTTTCGGCTAGCATCGCAAGAGCGTTTTTCTCTGTCCATCGGAAAACAGAAACAGAATCTGATTCTGTTGCAGCATCTGCAAAAGAAAATTCAAGTACCCAGCCCAAAAACGCAAAGTTTTTCATTTTTAAACGCTCGTAATATAACAGCCGGCTGTGTCTGTGAGCCATAGACCAGCTACCGCCAAACTTGCATATGTGGACGTGTCTCCGAAATTAAATGAGACGCAATTTGTTATACCGTCAAGATCAAATTCACTTACGTCAACTCTCATATTCAAGCCATTATACGCCTCGATTGCATTGGCTCCACGAATTGCACCGGCCCGCATTTTCAACCAATCGATTCTAACGTTATTCCCATCGCGTAAAACCAACCCCTTATCGCAGTCTTCAATCCAAGCTGATAAAATAGTTATGTGAGATCCTTTAAAACCCAATAATTCAGATCCGGTCAAACGATCTTCTAGATAAGTCAAGGTTATAACTATTTCAGATGCGTTTTGATTGCCGATCCCTTCGCAAAAAACGCAAAAAATTTCATTGTAATCGGTTCCCCATGTCCAGATAATCGCCGCAGCCGATAACGCCCCGACTACGGAATTGTGCTGCGCAATATACGTATAGTGCCCGGCGGGCTTGTCGCCTTGACATATCGATGTTCCCCACCCGTAATACGAATCTTGTGCCGAATCGTCAAAAGTCGAATTAGAAAGTGCAAAATAGTTTACTATACAATTTTTAAATTCTGCAGCGAGAAAATAATCTGTGGTAGTTGCCCTGAAAATCAAGCATGCAGGCAGACAAAATACGCCATTAACTAATAATAAGCCGTATGGCTTGGCTGGTATTGTCGCAAATATAAAGCCAATTCCGCATATACAAATTTGCGCTTCCAGATCTTGATTGATATTCGCTTCTGCAACGTTTGCATTGAAAACTATTCGATTATGGCAGTTGATGGTCACTGGAACACCTACTAAATCAAACGTATCCCCTGGAGCTATTCCAGACCAATCAACCCCGATCCGTAAACTACCTGTTTCGTTGCTGATAATTGGTAAACAAAAACCTGCAGCTAACCCGCTTGAAGCGCGAAAAAAATACGGCATTAGTGTGTCTTTGGTCCACGGCGAAGTAGCAATTGCAATATCATTTGCCATAGGCGTGGAAAAAACAGGATCAAGACCTGTTACAGGTGTAATTGATTGAACACTTCCGGAAAAAAACGTTGTAAATGTTTCGCCAGACGCATCTAAAATAAGTTTGCCGCCTTCAACTACGAAATTGTTATTTTCTGGAAAGTTGTTATATCCTCCGGCCGCAACGTGGACGTGAACCGTGTGTCTTATTCTTTCTGGAATCGCATCCATAACACGGGCAAAAGTAGCGAACGGGTCGGCCGGCGAACCGGCACCTGCGTCATTGCCTGAAGGTGAAATATAAATATCCATATCTGCCAAAGTTGCGCCATTAATAGGCGGCGAACAAAGCTGATTAAGAGCCAGCGCGGTTACATTTGGACTTACTGGATACCCGCCGATCGTAAAATCGTTTGGAACACCAGTTGTTCGAAGTCCATACTGTAATTTTTGTATTCCACCACCAGGAAGTATTTTTACCGGCCAAGTCGTAAACTTTTTCATTTCGCTTCCTTCATAGCCTCAGCTATCAGACGTTGCAAATTTCGTCTCATGACTGCCTTAGCGTGCAATTTAATAATTTTTTTTGATTTTTTGCCAAATGGAAATGCATCAGACAAATAACGCCTGTTTTTTTTGCAGCGGTCGAAACAAAAAATCTGATTACACGTTTTTTTAAATTCATTCATCATTTTCCAAAGACCTTCATGACCAAAAAAACACCCAAGCCCAATAAAAGCAAATTGCCGGCCATGCCGATTTTATCAACCAGACTGCCAGACGACAACCGGTTGATCGTTTGTTCTACCGGCTCCTGCAACTTTTTGAATTTTAACCAACTATCTTGAACTGCCGGCGGCGAATTTGAAAATGTTTTTTCTGCCTGAAGTTGCGCCAATTTCAAATCGGCGATTGTCTTCGCCTGCATACTGTCGCATATATTCACTGCAGCATATGCTGCAGCGACAATCACCACCACGGCAACCGCCGAACCAACTATCAACGGCACTATTCCAAAGCCTTGAAACTCTGTCAGCGCTTCACCCTGTATCGGAGCCACAATTGCAAAATCATTTTCTTGACTACGAATCCAATTTGAACGATTTAACAAATTATCATCTGCCAGGCGCAACTTATAATAACCTCGATTGATTCGCGCGGCCGTTTCTGTAAGCGGTTCAATTTCATTCATCCACGGTTCGACAAGTAGTTTTTCTCTTGCAAATTCTGTGGTTTTTCTCAACAAAAAAAGTCGAAGGTTCATGGCTATGTTTGGCTTTTGTAAAAGCTTCAAACGTTCACGCCATTGCTGATATCTAGCCAGATCTTTTCCGGTTATCTCAACCATAGTTCACCTTATAACATAGCCGCAATGGTCGAAATTACGGGCACTATAAACGCCGTATTATCGCCCGCGTCAGTGGGTCCCGACGGTCCCGGCGGTCCCGGTGGTCCCGGCGGTCCCGGCGGTCCAATACTACCGGCTCCACCTGGTCCAGGCGGCCCGACTTTTCCCGGCGGCCCGACTTTTCCCGTCGGCCCGACTTTTCCCGGCGGCCCGACTTTTCCAGGTGGTCCCATTGGTCCAGGTGGTCCAATACTACCGGCTCCCCCTGGTCCCGGTGGCCCGACTTTTCCAGGTGGTCCCATTGGTCCAGGTGGTCCAATACTACCGGCTCCCCCTGGTCCCGGCGGCCCGACTTTTCCAGGTGGTCCCATTGGTCCAGGTGGTCCAATACTACCGGCTCCCCCTGGTCCAGGCGGCCCGACTTTTCCAGGTGGTCCAGGTGGTCCCATTGGTCCAGGTGGTCCCATTGGTCCACTTCCTTGGTCGGTTGGTAATTCTTCAGGCGGTTCAGCCAGATTACGAGGATCGGGTATCCATATCACCGGATATTCATTTCCAGTATTTACCGTAGCGGTCAAATCGGTTGAATATTTGCGCTTATAGTCTGGTCCCGGTGGTCCCCAATTCTCCCACCCTTTTGCCGTATATTCAACATGATGATTAAACGCGCTGTTTTTGATTGCCTGAGCGGTTTTATAGATCCAATTTTGTTCTTTCAGGCCAGCTTTTTTTCTGGCTTGATCTGCAAGCCGTGATATCGTAGCTGCAGAATCTGTTTTGCTATCCCGGCAAAACTGGTTAAATTCACCGCTTGATTTAATAACCGGCATTTAACCGCCTCTCAATATTATGCTGCTCTACGTTTTAAGTTTCTCATTCCGGGCATAAGATGGCCACGACGTGCCCTAGACATTACTTGCGCATTGTGATCCGCTTGTTCATCAGTTACGACATCGCTCCTGGAATGTTTTTTGGGATCTAAAGATCTTAATTTTGCATTCATCTCTTCGAGCTCGGTCTTTGGTCGTTTGCTCATTTTCTTAGCTGCATGTTTCAAATGTTTTTTAAACGCCTCTTCATGTGCGGGCGTTTTGAAAAAGTATTTTTTGTATTTCACCGGCTTGCCACCTTTTTTAATCGGTGGCCCCATAACATTCTTCATTACAGCCCCAGTCTTCGCCGCTATCTTGGCGATTGCGCCAGTGATTTTTAGCGCGCCGGCAATCGCGGGACCATACCCGGGAATCATCGCGGCGATAGGCGCGAGTTTGCCAGCCCACTTGCCGACAAATTTCATAAGAGGCCTCACGATCTTCATCATTACGTGCACAATTTTATCGCGAACTTTCAAAATCAACCGGCCGAACTTGGTTCTCTTTAAAAGTTTCCGAAGCCCTTTTCTGATTTTTGACCTAACTTTCTTAATTCCTTTCCGAATTCGTCTAAACAATTTTTTAAAGAACCCATCCATGCCGTCATACTGATAGATTGTACCATCGTCACCGAGCGCCAACGCTCCATCTGGCAATTCACCGGTGTTTTGATATTGCTGCAGATCATCCGGATCTAGTTCCAACACCGGTGTCCGGAAACCACCGCCAAATCCCGAGGTTTGGATATCCTCGTCAGTGACTTCTACCGGCGGCATGTTGTTGTCGCAGACATAGCCCAATCCAATATAGGCGCCAAAATCATCAACGACATGTTCGTCCCATCCAAGTAGGGGAGTCGATGGATCATTTTCATCTGACAAGCCAAGCCCGCCCCATCCCATTTCTTGCACTTCATTTTCTCCGAAAAAACTAGACATGTTTTCACCTTTTGACGACTCGGGGATAGAATACCCCTTGACGCTGTCTGTTAATCCTGAACAGCAATTTGCCGAACAGGTTGTACGCCTCTAAACGGCCAAACTTAGGAATATCACCAAAACCCATTTTTGGCAATAGCACGGGATCGGTAGTTATCCATCCGAGTTTTGGTACGTGACACTGTACAAAAACATGCGACATTGGGAGAAACGGTTTTGCGGTTGTACAAATCCGCACATCAAAACCAACACTGGACGCCAATGCGCCAAAGGCCATTGCCGCACAATCACAATCTCCACCGCCATGCCCTTTGCCGTCCAACCCGCCGGCAAACCCCATTGTTAGACGGTACATAGCTGCAGGACCAGCAGTTAACAATTCAGTATGACGAGGATCTTTCACATATCGCCAACGCTTTAAAAATCCATTCCATAGAAGTTTAAGTTGCGACAAATAATCTTTTCTTGGTGCAGGAGCAACCAGACCGGCGGCAAAGTTACGGATCGGCATATATTTCGAACCTTCAAGAATTCCTTGACCGATTTTTTTTACGGTGAATGCCATTGCATCAGCTGGTTCAACGTGATAGTATCTTGCGGTTATGGATTTTGATAAAGATTTCATCATTACTTTCCTAATCCTTATTTTATTGATTTTTCAATTTTTGTCGAACGGAAAAAAAAAGAAATGAGTTTTTTACCGGTTTTCTGGTTGTATTTTAGCCATTAACGAGGTTACTTTTTCGACCGGCATGACCTCTAAAACCTCGCGGATTAAATCTGCTATTTCTTCCACACTTAAATCCGCTATTTCTTCTGCCAAGGTCGGATCATCGTTCTCTAATGGATCTATATCACCAAGTTGGTCCCCTTCAGGGGTAAAGGTATTTGTTGGCGCAGCTACTGCCGGCACAACTACGGCCGGCGCAACGATTGCCGGCGCAGCGATTGCCGGCGCAGCTACTACCGGCGCAGGTTTCTTTAAAAATTCAAGGTTTACCGGCGGCGGCGGACCTATTCGCCTTGGCAATACTGGCAACGGCGGTGTTTGTTGTGTTTCGGGTTCTTTACGGTTGGCCAAAAACGTGTTAAGGAGGCCGACCAGACCTAATACGCCTTCGTTTGTGTCGGTCGCAGCTGGCGCCGCTTGTTTTCGTATTTCATCTACTAGAGACAACCAGGTTCGTATCTCCTGAGCAGTATCGCCGCCACTCCTGCCACTATCTTTTGATTTCATAATTGTCGTGAGCAAACTCAAATTGTCACGTTGTGTTTGGTTTAAATTCTCCATCAACATCTTCACAAGTGCTGTCATTTCAAACGAAGGGGTATTAGGTGCCGTATGCCCCGATGGTTGTAATAATTCGTTTGCAACCCTTTCGGCTTGTGCGCCTCTAGCTGCAGCTGCAGCTGTAACTATCTGCCCGTAAATTTTCGGATCACCGGCGATTTTAACAGAACTGCTTGCGCAAAACTTCCCGCCTTTTGACAGTACGCGTAAAACGTATGTTCCGCCTCCGTGTGTTTCCCTTAGCCAGTCCAACGAAAAATCGGTGCCTGGACCGAAATCAATTGTTTCCAACCAACCCGTTGATACCCAGGCCGGCCGGCTCCTGTAAATGGATAGCTGCAGACCCTCACTTGGTGCAATGCCGTTCAAAAAATCGCGCGCCTCTTTCGTGTCTTTTTCTATCGTGTCGTTTTCTGTCGTGTCTTTTTCGTCAAGATTTAATTCCATTTTCAAACCCCTTTTGCTCCTCTATTTTGTCCCGCAGTGCTTCCAATCTTCAATTATTTTTTTTATTTCGTTTTTTACCGTGTCGTGAATGCATTTTTTGCAATCAGAACAATCCCTGGTTTGTAAAAAATATTCGACAGCAGCGGTCAACAGCTGCTGTCGTGATTTATATTTTTTGTTGTCGTTTAATTTATCTAATCGTTCGATTAAATTTGTATCGAGATTAGAATGAATTTGAGTCGTACCCATTTTCAACTAATCCTTTCCTCAACAGGAAAAGAGCCTTCTTGTGCAATTGGTAAACCCTTTCGGCGGATATCGCAAACAGTTTTGCAATATCACAAAAGAGCAGTTCTTTCTGATATCTGAAAACTATTAATGCCTCCAATCTGGGCGGCAATTGTCGTAAAACAAAATTTAGTTTACGATTTATTCTTATTTTTTCAACTTCCATTTCCAGATCTGGAATATTACTTACAAGACACTCTCTCTCATGTGTTGAGAGATCGTCAAAGCCGTAGACAGGTAGAATTTTATTTTTATCACGCACCTTAAACCAGCTTGTGGCCACCCGAAGATCGTCGATCATTGCGCCATGAATTTTGATTCGTTTATATTTGCCACAATTAATTTTCTTTTGCGTATCAAGAGCCCCAAGTAAACCTTCACAACCTGCGGAGTAAAGATTATCAAAATCCAAAACAGGATTAAGCTTTTTAAGTTTTTTCGCTTCCTGTCGGACTATTTTAAAGTCGTCTATTATTGTCAAGATAATTATCCATTTCTTCTAGTTTGTCGTTATTCTTTCCTGCTAGGATCTCGAAAATACTGATATCCTGTAAATGGTTATCAGTTATTAACTTATCTATTTTCTTTTTTTTTCCCTTTGTCATAATAACTAAGTAATATCTTCTTTGTTCGGTCATTTTTCCTCCAACACTAATTCCATTTGCGATTTTTTTTGATATTTACTCACCCAACGTTCGATACAAAGAATGGAAAATATATTTCTCGCGCAGGGCAAACACCTGCGTTTACACGGTGTTTGCTGCAATAAATATAGGTTATTGACGCCGATGGGTGCATTACAATTACAGCAATACATCCATTCGTCCCCATTTTTAATTTTTTCAATTCGCAAGTTTTTTTTGTCACTCCTCTATTTTGTCCCGCAGTGCTTCCAAATCGGTTGGTAAATTTCGCTCGTTGTTTAACAACCATCGTGTAGCCTCTTCTGGTGAGAGTAGTTCCGCGTGTGGAAGTGATCCCTGATACTGGCTGGTAGTCTCAGTCCAATACCGTCCCTTGCGCGTTAGGTGCAAAGTCTGGTGAACCCATTGGCTTCCAGTTGCACGGCTGATCCAATTGTTACCATCCCAATCAGTCTCCTCCTTCCAGGACTTTACAGCGTTTTTCGTTTTTAATACTGTACCATCTCTCATTTTATAAGTATCCATTTGTCAACCTCCCACGATTCACGTGTTGGGTTTTAGGCCGGGAAAATCCGGCAAAATAATTATTACATTAATGAGACGCCAACGCAACAAAAAAATTCACAAAATATTTTTTTTTAGCGCCAAACAACCAATAAATAAAACTACAAGTATTACAATGTAGGATAATGTACTGAAAGATAGGATAGCGATTTTATTTGCTTAAATATCAAAAAAATACTATTTAAATATTGTGATCTTGTGATTTCGTGATCTCGTAATAAATGGAGGCTTTTTTAATGTCTAACCCAGTGTTTTCATTTCACAATAATCATTTTTTTGCTAACATAAACAATTTAAAAAGTACTTTTTACGCGTTACCGTTGCCGGCCTATCAGATAGATTATATTGAGGGCAGAGCCGGAAATAAAACTACCGCAAGATCTCAGCTGATCTCGCAAGCTGCAGCCGTAAAAAATATCTACAGCAGGGTGTTAGCGTTTTTCGGCGCCATTGCCAAGCAAGGGTTTACGGGCACCATCTGCCCGTTAGATGTGATCTCAGAGCGGCTCAAAGTGTCTACCGGCGGACTGGGAGAACCTAGATCAATCAGACGAGCGCTTAAAGGCCTTGAAGGTCTGGGTTGGATAGAACGATCACATTTACCTACAAACACACACAAAAAAACGGCCAACGGTTGGATCACTCTATCAGTTCTCAGGATCACATTTACCTACAAACTCTTACATTTGTTTGGATTATGCGACATGTCGCCTGTTTCCATACATAGGCCAAAAAGGCCGCCACTGTTAAACCGTAAGGCAAAGGCTCAAGAGATAATTGGAGGATCTCTTGAGCCTTTAGCCGTATCGATCGTACAAACGAACAAGGAAAGTCAACTCGCTCCTGCCGGCGCTCACACATCAGCTTTGACTAAATCGCAAAACAGCCACGAATGGAATAAGCAAGAACTATGCCATTTAAAAACGGCGCCTGTAGAGCTTACCGAAGAGCCGGAAGAGCCAGAAGAAGAGCCGGAAGAGCCAGAAGAAGAGCCGGAAATTATTTGTGAAGCCTCAAGCTCAGAACTTGCACACGGCTTCATTGCTGCAGTCGAATCGCGCCTATTCTCGCAATACCCCGAAAAGGCGGAAATTCTGCTAAATATTTGCAAAAATCAACAAAATCGGCTTTATCCTGCGGCGTTCCCGGCCATTCCTTTTGATTTAATCACGTGGGCGATTTCACCCTGGCATATTCAACGCTTGATGGTGGCAGAGTATTGTGTTAAGGCGTGCAGCTTCCTCGAAAAAATCAATTTTCATATTGACAGCGTAAAAAAAATTTTTTTATTTTCCCAAAAATATAGAAAAATATCGTTTTCCGATTCTATAGCGTGTTTATGCGTTTCTGGCAAAATAAAAATAAATGATATATCTGGAACTATTCTTGCAGATTGGCCTACTTAAACAACAAATATAGGCTTAAACTAAATGCCAATATCAACGGCCATGAATCAGCCATAGCAAATGAAATAACTTGACCAATTTTAGCTAGTATCCATCTTGCAAATTTAAAGGGATAGTTTCCCGGCTGTCCTAGAAACGGAAAATGAGAATTTAAATTTTCAAAGG
>Ga0315288_10007325_pt1 | contig 13973 bp, 12 predicted proteins | sample YL17G11_20_MG_FD_203454 | JGI IMG/M metagenome (GOLD analysis project Ga0315288, IMG submission 203454) | Sediment microbial communities from Yellowstone Lake, YNP, Wyoming, USA - YL17G11_20 | ecosystem: Environmental > Aquatic > Freshwater > Lake > Sediment | place: USA: Wyoming | collected...
TTTCGCTCCAGCCAGTCGGGGTCACCGGACGGTGACCTCCCAAAGTATCGCCCCCAACCGCGACTCCTTCTGTCTCATCTGTGTCCATCTGAGTTCATCTGTGGTTTCGATTGAATGGATACGGCTCAGCAGTGGAACCACGGATTGGTCCGCATTTCCTCGAAGCACTCCGGGAGCGTCATCCGGCTGCCCAGGACCATCCACTGGTCGTTGTGCCGGCGTGCCCAAATGTTCCAGGAGTCGGGCCCGAAGTAGCCAAGCCGGGCAAAGGCGATCTCGAAAAACGGCGAGAGCGCGTTCGGGCCGGGGCAGGCATACTTGGCGATGAACTGGAGATACGCCCCATGCCACTTGGTCGAGAAGTCCACGAGGTAGTTGAAGCGCGCGTTCGGCGGCGGCGGTTTGATGGCGGTTTTGTAGAAGTCGGCCACGAATTGGTCGGCCTCGGCTTGCAGGCTATGCTTCCGCCATTTCGACAATTTGCATTTGGGTGGGAGGTCGGTCGGCATCCAGACGTAGCCTCTTGGCATGAGGGTGTCCTTTCTCGGTTCAGGTTTCGCCGCTCTGGACGAGCGACAGCGACGGATAGCGGTTGCGGTAAAAGCGGCCTTTGTGGCAGCGCAGCAGGAACGCCAGCGCCCGCTCCGGCGGCAAGTCGCGCAGGTGAAACGTCTCCAGCAACGACGCCGCGCCGTGCTCGCGGACCAGCCGATGCACAAACGCCGGGCTGATGGCGCCGTCGGTGACGAAGTGTCGGAGCGCGTCCCGCTCGATCTCGGACAAGCCTTGGCCCTGCTTGCGCAGGCCGGAGAGAACGTGATTGAAACCGAGCATGAACTCTTCGCCCTCGTCGGGGTTGTAGAACGCGCCGATGCCCTGGTCGTGGTCGAGAAACTCGCGCGGAAACCCCATTGGCGGACGCGGCTGTGTCAGGCCGCGTTCTCGCATGAGCCGGCGGACGTGCTCCTGGTCTGCCGCGCGCCAGCGGGTTTCCAGGCGTTTCTGCTCGGCTGCCGCGAGCGACAGTCCGTCGGGATACACCACCAGATCGCCACCACAATGGGCCGCGAACTCGTCGTGCTGTTTGCGGTTGGCTTCCCTCGCCTGGGCCGCTTCGGCGGGACAGTAGCGGTAGGCGATACGCGGATGACATTCCAGCATCTCCTTCCGGAAGTGGGCTTCCTCGTGCTCCGGCACATTCTGATACGTGCGCTGTTCGCCCGACCAATACCACTCGCCGCGCCAGGGCGTCAGCGAGCCAAACACCAACAGTCCGGGCTGAAACGGGCAGCGCGGCATGTTCAGGCGGACGGTGTAGGGCTGGCCGTTGACGAGGTTGCGCACGACGATGCACTCGGTTTCCTCGCCGCGGTCCTGCCGGGACAGCACGCGGTAAAACGCGGCGTGCCGCTCATACCAGGTCCGCAGGGTCGCGCGGTCCTCCGCGGACACGTCCAGCGCGCCGGCCAAAATGTCAATCGCACCCAACCCCGACCACGCGGTGCTCTCCTGGCAGATGAAATCGTCCGTCACGCCAACGCCGGCCCCTTCGTCCTGCTCGCGGACATACCCGGCGAACCACTGCCGAAACAAGTAAGACCTGGTGCCCAGCCAGATGAGCTTGCGCTTGATCTCCCAGCCGAAGCGCGAGGGGCCGGTGAGGAAGATTCTCACGCCTGAATCCGCTGGCAGGCGGGCGAACCGCTCCTCGAGAAACGCCCCTGCCGCTCCGGCAAGTTGAAGCAGATTCGGATGCGTGGGACTGGGACAATCCTCCGGGTCCCTCTCCGTCCACAGCGTCCACACCAGATGCTGAATCCGCCGCGGATCGAATCGCGTGAGCGGCACCGCCGGGCCAGTGTCGGCGGCCAGCGGGAGAGGCGTGCCAAAGAACTCACGGTGGTAGCCTTCCAAGCTGCGCCAAAGACCGGCGTCCGCGTGCAGATCCTCGCCAAATTCCACCAGCAGGGTGGCCAACTCGCTTAGGGATTCCTCCGGCCAGACCGCGAAAGGATCGTGAAAACCGCGCTGGCTCTTCTCCAGCAGTCGCCGCAAGTCCTGGGCGATGTCTGGCAGGTACTTGTCCACCCGGCCCGGCGGACCCGGCGGACGACTGGCGCGGAGGATGTCTTTGACCGCAACGCTCATGAAGGGGCCGAGCCTACCGGTTCAAACGCGATGGGCAAGCGCGGTCTCCGCGACTCCTTCCAACCCTCGGTGGGCCTGCGGAGGCTGGCTGTGGTGGGGACCAATCTGTCTTTCCGACCTCCGCCGGTCCGGTGCCCTCGTTTGACTCTGCCGCTCGGACGCCTATCATCGCAGGCCGATGTCCAAGTCTACGGCCGATTCCCGCCAGCAGATCCTGGACGCCGCACTCCGGCAGTTCGCGGCCAAGGGCTATGCCGGCGCTTCGATGCGCGACATCATCGCCGCGACGCCCTTCACCCTGCCAACAATCTACTACCACTTTGGGAGCAAAGCCGGCATCTACCACGCGCTGGTCGAGTCGGCTCACGACGAAGCCTACCAGCGGATGCAGGCGGCGGCCGCCCGCGCCCCGGATCTGGAAACGCAACTGGTGGAAATTGCCGTGGCGATGTTTGATTTCGTGCGCAAGCGGCGGGAATTGACGCGGCTGGCCTTCGCCACTGCCTTTGCCGCGCCGGAGGAACTGCCGGAAGAGGTGCGCGACTCCCGGAAACGGCAGCGGATCCTCGATTCCTTTGAGCAACTGATGACCCGGGCGCTGAAGGCCGGGACGCTCAGCCGGCAGTTTGACGCCCGCGAACTGGCGGAGGGCGTTTACGCCGCCATCACCCTCCAGGTGATGAGAAGCCTGCTCGAAGCGCAACCCGCGCCGACCCGGCGGAAGGCCGAGCGGATGGTGCGCCTGTTCCTGCAAGGGGCGGGGTTGGATTGAGAGGAGTGCCGATGCGCTCGCGGCGCTGAACGGATTGCAGGACCCACCGCCCTCGCCGGATGCCGCCACCCACTCCCTTCCGTAGCCCTGCCACGGCATCCGATTGACCGTCTGACCGGCCTCTTACTTGCGGGTGCGCTTCGTCTGGTCCGACAGAAGCCGGCCGCCTCGCGCCACGTTCTCATCCCGGTCCTCGTGGAAAACAATGATGACTCGGTTGGCAGGCCACTTGTAGGTCCGGCAGGCCAAGCGCGTGAGGGCCGACACAAGCCTCCGTTTCCTGGCGGCGATCAATGGCGGGCCTTCAATAATGATGGTGGGCATGGCAGCACGGTCAAGGGTAACGCGGAGCGTATTCGTTGGTTACGGATGGCTCGGTTCGATAGCGGGATCCGCCTTCGCGGTCGAGCCGGAGCGCTCCTGGATCTCCCACCCGCCGCCCAGGGCCTTATAGACCGCCACCAGCGCAGTTGCGGCGCGGGTTTCGCTTTGGGCCAGTTGCTCCTGAATCGCCAGGAGACTCCGCTGCGCGTCTAGCACCGTCAGAAACTCCGCCATGCCCGCACGGTAGCGGTCGTTGGCCAAACGGACGGCCTCCTCCGCCGCGCGGGCCGCCACCCGCAGGTAGTCGCGACGGGCTTGGGCGCGTCCAAACTCGACCAGCGCGCCCTCGGTTTCTTCGAGGGCCATCAGCACCGTCTTCTCGTAAGCCGCAAGTTGAGCGTCCGCGCGGGCGTTGGCGGCCTTGAGGTGGGCCCGCACCCGGCCCAGGTCCAGCGCCGCCCAACTGATGCGCGGGCCGAACGCATCGGCGTCCGAACCGCCTCCGCCCAGCCCGGAGATTTCGTGGGCCTGGAAGGCAACGCTGCCATTGAAGGTGACGCGCGGGAAAAGGTCGGCGGTAGCGACGCCGATGCGCGCGGTGGCGGCGGCCAGGGACCGTTCGGCGGCGCGGATATCCGGCCGGCGACGCAGCAGGTCTTCCGGTTGGCCGAGGTGGACCAGCGCGGGCAGGGCAGGCAGCGGCGCGGGCGCGGCCAGTTCGGTTTTCAGGGCGGTGGGTGGCTGGCCGATGAGGACGCTGAGGCGGTAGATGGTCCGCTGAACCGCGGCTTCCAGGGGCGGAACGATTGCCAGCGTGGCGTTCAGTTGCGCCTGGCCGCGGGCGGTGTCGAGTTCGGTGGCGCGACCGGCTTTGAGTTTGGCGAGCGTGATGTCGAGGGTCTCGCGCTGGTTGTCGGCATTCTGGCGGGCGACCTCCAACTGGTTTTGCGCGCCCCGCAGTTCGACGTAGTTGCGGGCGACTTCGGCGATGAGACTCACCAGCACCTCCCGGCGGGAAGCCTCCAGCGCGGCGACTTCTGCCGAACTGGCCTGGATCGAGCGCCGCACGCGACCGAACAGGTCCAGCTCCCAGGTCGCGTCAAACCCGACGTCATAGAGGTCAATCTCACGCTGGGGACGGGGTGCGCCGTGCATGGCGTCCTGGCTGTTGACGCCTTTGGTGTAGCCGCCGCTGGCGTGGACGATCGGGAACGCATCAAGCACGACAGTGCTGCGGAGTGCGCGGGCTTCGCGCACGCGGGCGGTGGCAATGCGGAGGTCGTGGTTCGTCGCCACGGCACTTTCGATGAGCCGGTCGAGCGTCGTGTCGTTAAAGCCGCGCCACCAGTTGGTTTCCGTGGCGGTGACCGACAGACTGGTTTGGGCCGCGTTGGCGAACGCCGCATTCACCTGGGTCTCCGGCGGCCGGTAATTTGGGCCGACGGCGCATCCGCCGGACAACAGGCCAAAGGCCGACCCGATCAGAAGCAGGGCGGCGGTGGAACCGGCGGTGGCGCTGCCCGGCGGACCGCTCGGCCCGGGCGTTCCGGCTTTTCTCCTCTCCACCATGCGCTGCAGGGCGACATAGAAGACCGGCGTGAGGAAGAGGCCGAACAAGGTGACGCCGAGTGTGCCCCAGAAGGTGGCGGTGCCGATCGCGCGGCGCAATTCGCCACCCGCCCCGCTGGCGATCATCAGCGGCAGCACGCCCAAGGCAAACGCGAATGAGGTCATGAGGATGGGGCGCAACCGGAGCCGGCACGCTTCCAACGCCGCTTCCTGCCGGGGCTTGCCTTTCTCCTGGAGCTGTCGGGCGAACTCGACGATCAGCACCGCGTTCTTACAGGCCAGGCCGATGAGAACCACCAGCCCGATCTGGGTGAACAGGTTGTTGTCCATGCCGCGCGCCCAGACGGCCAGGATGGCAAAGAGCAGGCTCATCGGGGTGATGAGGATGATGGCCAGCGGCAACGACCAGCTTTCGTACTGTGCCGCCAGCACCAGGAAGACCATCAACACGCAGAGCGGGAAGATCAGCATCCCGGCTTTTCCAGCCATGATTTCCAGCAAGCTCAGCTCACTCCATTCGATGGCCATGCCGGGCGGGAGCAGCCGACGGGCGAGGTCTTCCATGATGCGGATGGCGTCGCCGGAACTGACGCCGGGCGCGGTGGCGCCGCTGAGGTCGGCGTTGGGGTAGAGATTGTAGTGGTAAACGAGCGTCGGCGCGGTGGTGTCGCGGACGGTCAGCACGCTGCCCAGCGGCACCATTTCCCCGGCCAGATTGCGGGTCTTCAAGTTGATGACATCCGAGGGCTTGGCGCGGAACGGGGCGTCGGCTTGCGCCACCACCTGGAAGGGACGGCCGAACACATTGAAGTCGTTCACATACAACCCTCCCAGGTACACCCCCAGCGTCTCCCAGATGCCACTCAGCGGCACCTGCATGGTCTTGGCCTTCTCACGGTCCACATCGAGGAAGACCTGCGGCACGTTGGCGCGGAAGGTGGTGATGACGTTAAACAGGCGCGGGTCCTGATTGGCCGCGCCCATGAACTGAAAGGCGGCCGCCTGAAGGGCTTGCGGCCCGAGGTTGGCGCGATCCTGGATCTGGAGCTTGAACCCACCGATCGAGCCGAGACCGTCCACCGGAGGCAGGTCAAACGCGGCGGCCACGCCTTCGGTGATGCTGGCTAGCTTGGGGCGGAGCTGGGCCAGGATTCTCTGGGTCGTCAGACCCGCCTTATGTCGCTCTTCAAACGGCTTGAGCCGAACGATCATGGTCGAGGCGTTGGGCAGGGCACCGAACGAGAGGATCGAGAAACCATCCAGCTTCACCACTGCCGCGACCCCGGGGGTGTCCTTCACCAACTGCCAGGCACGGGTGCTGACCACCTTGGTGCGCCCCAGCGAGGCGCCGTCGGGGAGCTGTAGATAGCAGAAGAGGGCGCCTTTGTCCTGCGTGGGAATAAAGCCGGTCGGGACGGAATGGAACCCCAGCCAGGTCAGCCCGAGGAGGCCCACATACAGGACCAGGCCCACGCCAGCGTGCCGGACCACCAGCCGCAGGGTCGTGAGGTAGCGCGCACGGCTGCCTTCGAACAGGCGGTTGAACCCGTTGAACAGCCAATCCACCGAACCGTGGATGATGCGGCCGAGGAGGTCCTTCGACGCGTGATGCGGCTGGAGCAGCAACGCGCACAGCGCCGGGCTGAGCGTCAACGCATTGAACGCCGAGATGAGCGTCGAGACGGCGATGGTCAGAGCGAACTGCTGGTAAAACTTGCCCTGGATCCCGGGCAGGAAGGCGGTGGGGACGAACACCGCGCTCAAGACCAGCGCGATCGCGATCACCGCCCCGCTGATTTCCTCCATCGCCACTTGGGTGGCTTCGACCGGCGACAATCCCTCGGCGATGTGGCGTTCGACGTTTTCGACCACCACGATCGCGTCGTCCACCACAATGCCAATGGCCAGCACCAGCCCGAAGAGGGTCAGGTTGTTGATCGAGAATCCCAGGGCGGACATCACGGCGAAGGTGCCCACGAGCGATACCGGCACCGCCACCAGTGGAATCAGGGAAGCGCGCCAGGTCTGGAGGAACAGCACCACGACCACGGTCACCAACACCATGGCCACGAGGAGGGTCTTGAGGACTTCGTTGATCGAGGCGCGGATATACTCGGACTCATCACGGGCGATCCGGTATTCCAGGCCTTCCGGAAACCGCCCGCTCAGCTCCTGCATCGCTTGTCGGACGGCGTCGGCCGTCTCAATGGTGTTGGAACCCGGGAGTTGAAACACGGCCAGCGCGACCGTCGGCATGCCGTCATAATAGGCGTCCACGCTGTAGTCGCGCGCGCCGAGCTCCACCCGGGCGACGTCTCCCAGTCGGGTGAGCCGGCCGTCCGGGTCGGAGCGGATGATGATGTTGCTGAACTCCTCTTCGGTGGTCAGACGCCCCTTGACCAGTGCCACCAGTTGCATCTGCATCTCAGGCGGGGCCGGCGGTTGGCCGAACACGCCTCCCGCGACCTCGAAGTTCTGCTCGCGGACCGCGGCCACAATGTCGCCCGCAGTGAGATTGCGCGCCGACGCTTTGTCCGGGTCCAGCCAGATGCGCATGCTGTAATCCCGCGTGCCGAACACAAACACGTCACCCACGCCCAGCAGCCGGGCCAGCACATCCTTGACCTGCAGGTAGGCGTAGTTGCTCAGGAAAATCTCGTCCAGATTCCCCTTGGGCGACACCAGGGTGACCACCATGGTCATATTGGGAGACCGTTTGCGGACTTCGACGCCAAGCCGGCGGACTTCCTCCGGCAACTTCGGCAACGCCACCGCCACCCGGTTCTGGACTTGGACTTGGGCCGTGTTGATGTCCGTGCCCACCTTGAAGGTGACCTGCAGGGCGATCGAGCCATCGGCGGTGCAGGCGGAGGACAGGTACAGCATGTTCTCCACCCCGTTGATCTCCTGCTCCAGCGGAGTGGCGACGGTGGCCGCCACCGTGGTCGCGCTCGCGCCCGGATACCGCGCCCGGATGAAAACCGTGGGCGGCGCCACATCCGGGAATGAGGCAATCGGCAGTTCGTAAAGGGCGATGCCCCCGACCAGGGTGATGAAGATCGAGAGCACGGCCGCGAAGATCGGCCGGCGGATGAAGAAGTGTGAGAATTTCATGGGGTGGTTGCGGGAGACGGGTTGCCCGGACCGTGAAAGAGCGCCCGCCTACGGCCGCGCCGGCGAGCCGGCCTGACCCGTCGGGGCTTTGGGGTCCACGACCTGCACCTTGATCCCCGGCCGCAACATGAGCAAACCGCTCACGACGACCCGGTCGTCCGGCTTCAGCCCCGCCAACACGATGCGCTGGGTGCCTTGCGGGCGGCCAAGCTGGATCGGGCGCGGCTCGACGATTTGTTCCGGGTTCAGCACATAGACGAATTTCCGCGTCTGTTCCGAGGCGATGGCCGCCTCGGGGATGAGCAATGCCGATTCGATTCGCTCGACCGGCAGGCGGATGCGTCCGAACATGCCCGGCACCAGGCCGCGGTCCGCGTTGCCAAACACGCCGCGCATGCGGATGGTGCCGGTCTTGCGGTCCAGTTGGTTGTCGAAGAAATCGACCTGCCCTTTGTGCGGAAAGCCTTCCTCCCCCGTCAACGCCAGTTCGCAGGCGAGCGGGCTTTGGGCCTGGGCTGACCCACTCAAGCCGAGGCCGTTGGCCCGGTGTCGCTGGAACCCCGGTTCGTCCACGTCGAAGTAGCAGTAGCTCGGGTCCAGGCTCACCACGGTGGCCAGCACCGTGCCCGGCACCATGCCGCCGCCCTGCACCAGGTTGCCGGCGGTGACGAGTCGTCTGCCGATCTTGCCGCCGATGGGCGCAGTAACGCGCGCGTAGCCGAGGTTCAACTCCGCCACGGCCGCCGCTGCCTTGACAGCGGCCAGGGCGTCCTCGGCCAACCGGGCGGCCTTGCTGCGGGTGTCGAATTCCTCCTCCGAAATGGCCTTCGAGCCGCGCAGGCTCTCGGCGCGCTGGAGATCGTTGCGAGCCAGTTCCAGTTGGGTCTCAGCACGCCGCCCTTCGGCTCGCGCGCGATCCAGATCAGCCTGGTAGGGCTTCGGGTCAATCACAAACAACAAATCCCCCGCCCGAACCTCGGCACCGTCTGAGAAGTGAATGGACTCGATGTAGCCGGAGACGCGCGGCCGGATTTCGACCGACTCGACCGCTTCGAGGTGGCCGGGATACTCGTCCCAGTTGGTGACCGCGGCGACCTGGGGCTGGGCCACGCTGACCCCGGGCGGCGGCATGGCCGGCCGTTGCGGACGCGAGCACGAGGTGAACGCCAGGGCGGCGGCCGCCGGCAGGAGACAATACACAAGCGAGTTGTTCACAAAGAGGTTCGTGCGCTGCGGTGAGATGGTCGTTTCGGTTACGAGAATGTTGCTCGCAGGCGAGGAATGGTGGGTTGCGGTCAGGGGACTCTGTCATCCGGTTCGGCGGCAGGGAATGAACGAACACTGCCGGAGGGGAGCAATGCACCTTCGGACGTGTCTCCCGTCCGTCTCGCCAAGCTTCCGCTGAGAAACAAGTCCACCACCGCCTCGGCGGTCTGCCGGTCCAGCGGTTGTTCGGGCTGCAACAAGTGCAGCAGCACATGCAGATGCATGACGCCGCAGAAACCCAGCGCCAGCGCCCGGCCGTCGAAACGATGGTCCAGCACGCCGCTCATCCTCCCGCGCTCGATAAGGTCCTCGATGAACTGAAAGCTCTCCCAGCCCTTCTCGAAGCAGTGGGCCTCGCGCGGCGCCTCGCGAGGGGCGGCCAGAGCCGTGGCAAAGGCCAACCGCATCAGCTCGCGATGCGTGCGCGCAGATTCGAACAGCGCGGCACACAGCTCCTTCAACTGCCCCGCCAGCGTGTCGGCGCGGGCGACCGCCTCGCGCATGAGGCGCAGGCGTTCATCGCCCGCCCGGGCCACCAGCGCGCCATACAGGTCCGCCTTGTTGCGGAAGTAGTAATACAACACCGGTTTGGAGACGCGCGCCGCGGCCGCGAGGTCCTGGACCGAGGTGCCGGCGTAGCCCTTCTCCGCGAACCGTTTCAGGGCCGTCTGCAGAATCCGCTGCCGGGTGTCCGACGCCATTCTCATCGCGAACTTAACGAGCGTTAGGTAAGCTATGCCGCGGCGTCAAATGAAAAATCACGGCCCCGCGCCCGCGGGGCCGGAGCGGCCCCGGAGTTTCCCGGTTGCGCCTCCCCAGGAACCGGCGAAGGCGTCATGCGTCTGGAGCGGCGCCAAGGGGGTCAGGATCAGATTGCGGGCTTGACGCAATTAGCCATTTGGCTAAAGGTTTAGACGCCATGGCAAACCAAGCGACCCTCGCACAGTTCAAGGCCCCGGCGCAGGTGTTCAAGGCCCTGGCCCATCCCGGCCGGCTGCTCATGGTGGAGGAGTTGTCGCGGGGCGAACGATGCGTGTGCGAGCTGGCCGCGCTGGTTGGGTCGGAGATGCCGACGGTGTCGCGGCATCTGGCCCAGCTCAAGCACGCCGGGATTGTCGATGACGAGAAGCGGGGCGCCCAGGTGTTCTACCGATTGGTCACACCTTGCGTGATGAATTTCTTCCAGTGTGTGGCCTCGGTGCGAGAGAAGTCGCGCGAGTAGAAATGCGGGCGCCATCGGTTTTTTTTGCCCGTGCATTTACCGAGTTAGCTAAATGTCGAATCCGCACAGAATTGTCGAATCATGAATGGCGCCGGTGAAGTGAGTGTTTCGAATGCGAACTGGAGCCGGGAACTGAAGATTCTCGGCGGGTTCGCGGCCGTCTTTGTGTTGCTCTTTTTCCTGCCGGTGGGCGTGCCGCGCTTCGACAACGCGCTCAAGGAGGGGCTGGAACTGACCAAGTGGTATGCGCGGGAGCACGTCATGGTCTGCCTCATCCCGGCGCTGTTCATTGCGGGCGGCATCAGCGCATTCGTTAATCAGACCTCGGTGATGCGCTACCTGGGACCGAAGGCTAACAAGGCAGTCGCCTACGGCGTGGCGTCCGTCTCTGGCACCATCCTGGCGGTGTGTTCCTGCACGGTGCTGCCGCTGTTTGGCGGGATCTGGACGCGCGGGGCAGGACTGGGGCCGGCCACGGCGTTCCTGTATTCCGGCCCGGCCATCAACGTCCTGGCCATTGTAATGACCGCGCGCATTTTGGGTATTGAACTGGGCACGGCACGGGCGATTGGCGCGGTGGCGTTCAGCGTCGTCGTGGGGTTGGCCATGCACTTCGTCTTCCGGCGCGAGGAACAGGCCAAAGCGGAAGCGGCGGCGGAGATGCCCGAAGTCGAGGTCAAGCGTCCGCTCTGGCAGAACGTGCTGTTCTTTGCCTCGATGGTGGGTGTGCTGGTGTTCGCGAATTGGAGCAAGCCGGCCGAGACGATGGGGCTGTGGGCCACCATCCATGCGTGGAAGTGGCCAGTGGCGGGTGCGTTCGCGGCGGGTTTGGCGGTGGCGCTGGGGCTTTGGTTTGGTTTCAAGTGGAGGGAACTGGCGCTGGCGGGTGCGCCGGTGGTCATCCTGAGCTTCGCGTTTCCCCATGAGCCGTTGATTCCGTTCATCGCTGGGTGTGTGGGCCTGGCGGTGCTCTGTGCCAGAAATCCTGGCGAAGGCCGCGAATGGCTGGATGCGACGTGGACGCTGGGCAAGCAGATCTTCCCGCTGCTCATCGGCGGCGTGTTCGTGTCGGGCATCCTCCTGGGCCGGCCCGGGCACGAGGGATTGATTCCCTCGGAATGGGTCAGCCAGTCGGTGGGCGGGAATTCGTTCATGGCCAACTTCGTTTCCTCGGTCGTGGGGGCGTTCATGTATTTCGCCACGCTGACGGAGGTTCCGATTTTGCAGGGCCTGATCGGCAGCGGCATGGGGAAAGGCCCCGCGCTGGCGTTGCTGCTCGCGGGTCCGGCGCTTTCGCTGCCCAGCATGTTGGTTCTCCGCAGCATCATGGGCACGAAGAAAACGGTGGTCTATGTGTCGCTAGTCGTCGTGATGGCGACGCTGACCGGACTCGTTTACGGAGCATTGTTCTAACCTCACAACAAAGAAAACAATAGTATGCAACTCCTCGTCATCGGACCCGGCTGCGCCAAGTGCAAGACCCTGGCGCAATTCACCGAACAAGCCGTCAAAGAACTCGGGCTGACGGCTGAAATCAACAAGGTCACCGACCTCAAACAAATCATGGCGCTGGGCGTGATGATGACCCCCGCCCTGGCTGTGAACGGCACCATCAAGATCGTGGGGAAGATACCGAGCATCCCGGAAATCAAGGCCATCCTTCAGCAGGCGGCGGCGTGATGTGTGAAACGTGAAACGTGAAACGTGAAAGGGCATTCATGAGCAGCAAGAGCATTGGCTTCATCGGCGGCGGGCGGGTGACTCGAATCTTCCTCGAAGGCTGGAAGCGGGCAAACGCCCTGCCGGCCAACATCGTGGTGAGCGATTGCAACCCGGAATCGCTTGCGAAACTGAAAACGCATTTCCCCGTTGTCCAGACGGCGGCGGCAAGCAACGTGGCGGCCTCGCAAGACATCGTGTTCCTCGCCGTGCATCCGCCGGTGATGGCGGAAGTGGCGGCGGGCATCAAAGGCAGCCTCAACCCCGGCGCGCTGGTGGTGTCGCTCGCCCCCAAGTTTACCGCGGCGAAACTCAGCGAACTGCTGGGCGGCTTTGCCCGCTTGGCGCGCGTGATTCCCAACGCGCCGTCCGTCGTGAACTTTGGATTCAATCCCGTCGCGTTTGCACCGGCGCTCACCTCGGCGGACAAGACGGAAGTCATCGCTTTGCTTTCACCGTTGGGCGAGTGCCCGGAGGTCGCCGAAGAAAAGCTCGAAGCCTACGCGGTTCTCACCGCGATGGGGCCGACTTATCTTTGGTTCCAACTTCAGGCGCTCCGTGAAGTGGCGGCAGGGTTTGGCTTGAACGACGCGGAGATTGCTCCGGCTCTGAAACGCATGGTCTGCGGCGCAGCGCGCACGCTGCTAGAATCTGGTCTCACCCCCACCGAAGTGATCGATCTGATTCCTGTCAAGCCGTTGGCCGAGATGGAGCCGCAGGTCAGCGAGATGTATCGGACGCGGCTGCCGGCCATTTACCAGAAGATCAAGCCATGAGTGAACCGTCGAACAAGCCGGACCACGAAAACGCCACCTGCCCGCGCTGCCGCCAGCCAGGCCGGGCGGTGTCGGCGGTGACTGTCGCGGCCATGCTCAACCCCGGAACGGACCGGCGACTGACTTCCACAGCCGGGTTCCGCTTTTGTCCGACCCAGGATTGCGCCGTGGCCTACTTCGACCCGACTTCGGACGAGTTGGTGCTTCAGCGCGAGGTGCGGGTGCCCATCTTTCAGAAGAGCACCGACCCACATCGTTTGGTCTGCTACTGCTTCGGGCATACGGCTGGTGCGGTTCAGAGCGAGATCCGTGCGAAAGCCTCGTCGAGCATCCTGGAGGACATCAAGTCCAGGTGCGCGCATGGTTTGGACGCCTGTGAGCGCAACAATCCGCAAGGGGCGTGTTGCCTGGGCAATGTTCAGCGCCTCATTCGCCAGACGGGAACCAGCACGGTGCCGCCCTCGTCGGGAAGCTGCTGCTGTTGTGGAGGCAACTGAAGAATCACCCAACTCCACCAACCATCCGAATGCTCAAACGCTTTCATGCCAAACGAAGACTCTTGAACAACCGACACCTCACAAGACTATGAAAACACCCATGAAACTCCTCATCGTCGCTGCGCTGGCCGTGGCCGTGGTCGGGGCTGTAGCCCTCAAAAAGGGAAAGGCACCGGCCGAATCCAACACCACTGCGGCGGGGCCAGCCGCCCGTGCGCCAGGAGAAAGCCACGATGCCAAGGGCGCGGCTGCGTCCACGGCCAGGCTACCCAAGCTGCTCGACCTGGGTGCGGGAAAGTGCATTCCGTGCAAAATGATGGCGCCCATCCTGGAGGAGCTGAAGAAGGAATATGCCGGCAAGATGACCGTGGAGTTCATCGACGTGTGGCAGAACCCGGACGCTGGCAAGCAATACGGCATCGAGATGATCCCCACTCAGATTTTCTACGACGCCGAAGGCAAGGAACGCTTCCGCCACGTCGGCTTCTACGGCAAGGAAGACATCCTCGGCAAGTGGAAGGAACTGGGCGTGGACGTTAGCGGCAGCAAGCCTTCTGTCGGCATCG
>Ga0315288_10007327_pt1 | contig 13970 bp, 11 predicted proteins | sample YL17G11_20_MG_FD_203454 | JGI IMG/M metagenome (GOLD analysis project Ga0315288, IMG submission 203454) | Sediment microbial communities from Yellowstone Lake, YNP, Wyoming, USA - YL17G11_20 | ecosystem: Environmental > Aquatic > Freshwater > Lake > Sediment | place: USA: Wyoming | collected...
ACGACGATGAGTTTTGCCTTCGCGTCATCGAGCAGAGGCGTCGCCTCGATGAGATGTCGCAGGCCTTTTCTCTGCCAGCCCGTGCCGACGAAGAGGATGGCGGTCTCGTCAGCCGCAAGGCCGAGTTTTTTGCGCATTCCCGCCCGCAAGGGGAGCAGGCGCTCCGGCGCGAATCTGGCGGCGTCAACGGGGTTGTAAATAACGGTGATGTCCTCGGGCGGCACGTTGAATTCGCGTGCTACTTCGCGCTTTGTCAGTTCGGAATTGGCGGTGAGGCGCTTGTAATTTCTCCTGTCATACCGCATCTTTTCCAGCGCGATAATCGCGCGGTGGCGTGGGCTGAGGGCGATGAAGATGCGGCCGAAAAGCGTGCTCGCCCAGGAGTATGTCTGGCGCAGGTATTCCGCGTGGCAGCCGCCGCCTATGCGGTAAATGTCCTGATAATATGTGCGGGAGAAACCGTGGATGACGTCGTATGATTCCTTTTGCAGCATCCGCGCGGAATTCCGGGCGAAGGAGCGCACCGTGAGCGGCGACCATGATTTCGTTGCCGGGACATCGTGGAATACCAGGCCGCCCGGCGCGGAGCCGCCGCGTTTCGCGCAAAATATATGCGCCTCGTGGCCGTGGGCGAGCAGTTGACGCGAAAAGTTCGCGACGTATGCCTCTACGCCTCCCTTTGTCTCATCAAACTGGTAAATGACCAGAGCGACCTTCATCTTGTCCGGGCCTCGTCAACTTTTCCGGCGGTTGCAAGCACTTCCCTGACGACCCTCTCGACGTCGTCCACGGTGATGTCTTCCATGCAGAAATGATCGGTGGGGCACGTACGACGCAGGCACGGCCCGCACTCGGGGTTCACGGTGATGATGCGGTGCCCGGCGCCGTAGGGACGCGTGGTGACGATGTCGGTGGGGCCGAAGATTGCGACAATCGGCGTGCCGACGGCGTCCGCAACGTGCATCGGGCCGGTGTCGTTGCCGACGAATGCGTTGCATCGCTTAATCAACGCCGCGAGTTGCAGGATGCTGGTCTTGCCGGCGGCGTTGACAAGCGGCACGCGGGCCTCGCGGTCAACGCGGCGGGCGAGTTCGACCTCGCCGGGGCCGCCTACGATAAGGAATTCCGCGAGTTCCGCCTCAGTGAGCCTGCGGGCGAGTTCCGCGAAGCGCTCCGGCAGCCATTGCTTCGCCAGCCCGTAGGTCGCCCCGCAGAGCATGCCGACGAGTTTTCTTCCGGGATAGCGGCGCTGTTGCGCGAGGAATTCCTCCGCCCATTTGCCGCTTTCCTCGTCGATGTGAATTTCCGTGTGGTCGGGGATTCTTTCAATGCCGAGAGGCCTGAGGAGCCTCGCGTAATAGTTGGCGCGGTGCGCGGTGAGGACTTCCTCTGAGCGGGGAAGCCTGTCCGTGAGCAGAAGGCCGCGGAATTCCGTCGCATAGCCGACGCGCTCCGGCACATGGCCGAGAAACACCGGCAGGAGCGCGCGGAACGAGCGCGGGAATACTATCGCAAGGTCGAAATTCCTCTCCCGGATGATGCGGCCCAGGCGGCGGATGTTCCGGATGCCGCGGTCGCTGTCGTATGGGATGATTTCATTGATGCACGGGTTGTTGCGATAGACGTCCGCGACGCTTTTGTTGCAGAGGATGGCGATATGCGCGCCGGGTTGCGCCTCGCGCAGGGCGCGAACGGTCGGCGTGAGCATTACGGCGTCGCCCAGCCAGTTGACGCCCCGCAGGAGAATTCGCTTGTATTCCTGTTTCTTCATTTTCCGATAATCCGCCACCATGCCCGATGGAGTCTGCGCCATTTTACCTGCGCGCGCACGAGTTCCTTGAAACGCCCGTGGGTCTCTTTCCGCCCCCCGCAATATGCCTTGAGAAACCGGAGGCGGTCGGTCAGCGTTATAATGGGGGACTGCAGATTGAGTTTTTCCGCCGATCTGTCAAGGCGCATCAGGTTTTCAAGCCGGCGCTCATCCGGCATGTCGCTTATGTAGTCGCCGTTGTCGAAGTCGATGATATATACCTTGCTCGGATCATCTTTTTTAACCAGAATGTTTTTCAGGTGCAAGTCCGCATGGAATATGCCGCAGTTGTGCATGTTTCGGACTTCCGATGCGACGCTGTTGACGACGACGCGCCGCTCGGTTGGAGTCGCGTTTGCGCGCGCCTTGCAGTATTCAGCCAGGTCCGATGTGCCGCGCAGTTCCTCTGTGAAAAGGTAGGCCCGCTTGAAGAGGCCCGCGGGCTTTATCGCGAGCGCGGCGATTTTGAGCGTGGGAACGGATTGCTTCGCGGCGATTCCGGTCAGGTAAAGTTCCGAAAAAAACCTGAGGGCGCTGAGAAATTTGTCCTTCAGTATGCCCCGGAATAATCCGCCTCTGAGATACTGCTTTACAAGGATTGCAGGCTTGTCCTCGCCGCGGTCTATGCGGTACAGGCGGCCTCTCCCCGAATATTCCCGTGCGGGCTGGGCCGGAAGGGGGCGCGAGAGGAAACAGCGCACCGCCTCCGCCGCGTCCGGGCGTACAATCATTGTGATCCCGTTTTCCCGCAGGAGTTCGAATCCCACCGGTATGTCGTTCTCTGATATCATGGAAACGCCAGGGTGTAAAGGTTTTCTCGTCAAGCAAAATAATACCAGAGACGGGCAGTGAGTTAAAGCCTAATTGAGGCTGTACGGCAAAGATGCTCTTTTGCAGGCGATACCACTTGATATTAACGAAGGTGCGCATATAATCGGCACGGACGTTAATAAAAAGACGGACTATGCTGGCGAGGAAAACACAATGCCTGAATATGATGTGATTGTGGTCGGTGCCGGGCCTGCGGGGTCAACGGCCGCGAAATTGCTGGCCGAGAAGAAACTCTCGGTTCTTTGGGCGGAGAAGAAGACTTTTCCGCGGGACAAGATTTGCGCCGGCTGGCTGAATGTACGCGCTTTGGAGGATTTCCCTTATCTGGGGGACGGCCTGGCGGACATTGTGGAGACGCCGTTTTACGGCATCACGTTTTACAACTGCGGCATGAGCAAGCACACGGAGTATTCGCGGGATGAACCCGCCGGGTACCTCACGATGCGCGCGAAACTCGATTCATGGCTCAAAGACTGCGCGGTGAAGGCCGGGGCGAAACTCGTCGAGGGATGCACGGTGACGGATGTGACACACGACCGCGAGGGGGTGAGAGTGCGCTGCGGTGACGGAGAGACGCGGACGGCGCGGATCGTGGTTGGCGCGGACGGCGTGTCGTCGCGCGTGGCGCGGCGGACGGGCCTTAACCCCGGCTGGCAGAACCATCAACTGGTCATCTGCGTCAACGAAGATATTCCCTGTCCGCCGGAAACCATCCGCCAATATTTCGGCGATAGGCCGAGAATCATGATGAGCATCGGGTATTCGATGATCGCCGGATATGCGTGGGTTTTCCCGAAGCGCAGTCATCTCTGCATCGGGATAGGCGGACGCGTTGTGAGCACGAAGAACATTGCGCTGATATTCTCGAATTTTTTCGAGGACCTCAAGCGGCTTGAGATTATACCGCCGGACCTCACATGGACCGAAACTCCGCCGGCCATGGACCCGGCTGGCGCGGCGGCGATGCTTACCGCCGAGCAGACCATCGCCGAAGGGCGAGTGCTCCTGGTCGGTGATGCGGGCGGATTCTCCAGCGGCAGCACCGGTGAAGGCATCTACCCCGGCATGATGAGCGCCAGGTGCGCCGCCGAGGCAATTGCCGCGGCGATAAAGAGCGGCGACGAGATGCAAGCCGCCGGGATGTACAAGGCGGAAGTGGAAAAGTCGCTTCTCGGTTACATCCGCGGGGTGAGCGGGACAGCGGTTCTGATGATTACCAACATGATGTACGCTTCGCCCAAACTCGCGGAAAAAGTGGCGAAGTCTTATCTCTTCGGGGAGCCGCTGAAACTCTGAGGAAGAGGGGAGTTGTAATGCGGCGGACGGGCGAAGGCTATTGGTAAAAAAGCCGCCCCGATCAGAGTCGAGGCGGCCATGGAGGTGGTCCTCCTTTTTCTCAGCCGACTTTCGCGGTCTTTGCCGCGCGGCTTTTTGTCCTTCTGAAGAACACGTCTTTGCGCAGCGCATCCAAACGTTGCGCCGTCTCTTTATCCGCTTTCAGGAATTTCACGCCGACACGGTAGGCCTTCTTTTGCGGCACTTTTGCCGACCAGACGACCTCGCCCTTAAAACACATGCCCCCTACGAACAGCGGCACATCAACCTGAAGCACGATGTTTGTGCCCGCCCGGATGAACTCCGGTGTGAGGAACTGGGCTCCATGCCGGCCCAAGTTGATAAGGGGATTGCCGACGTTCAGGTTGTTGCTCAGGAAGGAAAACAGGCCTGCCTTTTTGTACGCGACCTTGCTTCCTTGCACCGCGAAACGTGCGCTTCTCCTTCGATCGGATTTTTTGTTTAAGGCTATCATCCTTTGCTGCCCCCGATAATCAAGTATTGACTCAATATTAAGAGCAAAGAACATACCAGAAACCGGGTTATTCCAAGGGATATTTGCCTGTGATGTAAAGTTATAATTGATGGGCGGTTAATGCGGAGTTCGTCGGCGTATCGCATGTGCGTGGGGTCATAAATACAAGACGAAAATATCAACAGTGTGTTGCTATTCCACATTCCCGTGTCGAACTTTGCAACGGTGGGGTCTGGCGGGGGGTGTGGCTCGCGGCCGTCCCTTTACTTCTGCATGACGAGGAGATTGTGATAGTTGTCGATCACGATACCGGTGAAGTTGCTGTTGCCGGCGAGTTTTTCGGATACTTCAATGGACTCTCCCCACATCAGGCTGGTTCCCTGCTGGAAGTAGCTTTGAGAGGGCGGAAGGCTGTCGGCGGTTTCCATCGCGACCTTGACCTTGCATCCAGCGGGCAGTTTTTTAAGTATTGCATCAGTAATTGCCACGATGTCGCTTTGGTTGTTGCTGTGCAGGTAGAGGCAAATCGTGTTACAGGATTCCGCAAGCGCGGCGTAAAGCAATTTATCTCCGATCGCGTAGCCGCTGGCCGCGCCGGCTACGGAAAATCCGAGCGGTATGTTCATTTCCTTGCAGGTTTTTCCGGCGTACGCGATGATGTTCAGAAGCCGTTCCTTCCTTGATTCAGGCCATGCCGCCGAGTCCCTGAAATCGCCAAGGCGTTTCCCGTGGAAGTCAATGTGGAGAGCGGTGAAGGCGCGGTGCGGCGCAGGAGGCTGTGTTGGTGGTTGTGTTGCGGCGACTGCGGCGGCGGCTGAGTATCCCGCCTGCTTCTGAAAATTGAAGAAGGCGTTAAGGGCGGATTCTGCCGCCTCGGTGGTCGGCGCATCGAGCCAGGCTTCATCGCCCATAACCGCTGCTACGCCAAGGCGGTGCGCGTGCGCCTCTTTCAGGAAATCTTGCAGTGTTTCAAGAGCGAACTGGGCCGGTTCAACCCGCAGGTATATTGTTGAGATGTTTTCGATGCGGCAGAAATCAAACAGTTGCTTTCGCATATCCGGCGAGTCAAGCACCGTGCCTGTCTCGGTGACAAGGATGCTGCGCGACTGCGCGGTGAACAGTTCCTCCGGGTTGTACTTGTGGGCGAATTCCCTCAGTTCCGCGGCCCGTCCGAGCAGGACGTACTGGTCCATTATCGCTGACAGGTATTTGAGCCGGGCCTTTTCGTAATCGAAGCGCGAGTTGAGCATGGCGATTGCGGAGATTGTTGGGAGAAGCACGTTGTCGGGATCGCTCTTGAGGCTCTCATCGGTTGTGCCCTTTTGCTCGAATATCTGCGCGATCCGAAGGTTTTCCTTCGCCTCGTCGATGCCCGCGAGGTCGGATTCCATGTCCGCGCGGTTTTCTTCGATTGTAGAGTAGAGTGTTTCGAGATCGTTGAGCAGCCGCTGTTGCTGGACCTCGCGTTCGATCTCGAACTCCTCCATGCGCTTCAATCCCCTGACGACGCGGGCGTTGCGCGCCTTCACGTGGAGAAGGGGATAGCGGAAGGACAGCGATACGGTGAGGAAGTCATCCGCGCTGGTGCGAAAGTCCTGCAAGTCATACCCATAACGTACCCAGAGGTCCAGGTCGATGTCCATCCATCGCCCGAGCACCTTCTCCCAGTATGCCTTTTCCACCTCGTGATCGAGGACGCGGAATTCCATGCTGTTGTTAGTGAGATAGTCGGTCGCCTCGTCGGGAGGGATGATCGGGATTTCGTCAAACTCTATCGGCTGTATCTTAACCTGAAGCCGGGAGTCGATTCCGAGGATATTCTTTATCACGCGCTCTTTCGACTGGAGCACGCCGTACGCAGCCTCGGCGTCGCGCCGCGCGGCCTCCATGAAACCAATCGCCTTGTATGTTGACGGGGAAATAAGCAGCCCCTTTTCCACGAGTCTTTTTACCGTCGCGACGCGCTTCTGGTCGAGGTGGTACACCGCGCGCCGGCAGTCATATTGCTGTCGGGTCTGTGTCAGTTCAAGGAACGCCTTGCACACCTCTGCGACAACCTTGTTCTTTTGGATTTGCATTTCGGCCTGCAGTTTTGCAATTTCCTCGTTGTTCGCGTTCAGGTATGCGCGGCGTCGCTGCCACTCGAAATAGAGAGGCTGCCTGAGTGCGAGGCCGAAGCGGGTTGCGCCGGGACGGAGGACGTCGCCGGTGGTCGTCGGAGTGCCGACGAACATCCTCGCCTTTGTGGAGTACGTGATGTCCGTCAGGAATTCCGCCCAGCCCATCGTTTCCAGTTCCTTTGTCCGGGCGATCGCGCCGTCGATCCTGGCTTGGGCGCGGCGGATTTCAGGGTGTGATTCAAGCGCTATGTCTGTTGCGCGTGAAAGCGTTATGGGCCTGGTTAAATCCACGCAGCCTGTCGTCTCATGGACGGGCTTGGCGTTCGGGCGCGCGTTGTACATGCGCTCGTTGGGGTCCGGCACCCGGATGTCGAGGGACTGCGCACGCGAGTTGCGCTCGACACCGCTAAGGCAGCCGGCTGCTGTCACAAGCAGGACCACGGTCGCGATGGCGATGAGGCACCTTGTTCTTGACATGTGAATGTCTTTTCTTTGCCGCACGTTCTGTTGAAATCAATTAGCGCAACGCTTGACTCTTATTTCTTTTTTTCCGCGATCAGGTCTCGGCTTGTGTTCTTGGCGCGCTCAAAGGCCGCCTCCGTGGCGGCGAGCAGCGCTTCGGGCGTTTCGCCGTGCTCGGGGAAGGCTCCCATGCCCGCGCTGATGGACATCTTGATATCGGTGCGGGTGAATTTCACCTGTGCCAGCCTTTCCCTCAGGCGCTTGAGGAACGCCGCGCATCCCACTGCCGGTGTCTCGGAGAGGAGCATGATTATATTTTCCGCCTTGTAACGCGCGGGAACATCCGACATGCGCATCATTTCTCGTATCACATGCCCCAGAGTGCCCATAAACTGCAACGCGTCGGCGCGGCCGAATTTCTTGATGTAGTCTTCGTAAAAGTCGATTCCGATGATGATGAGGCCGAATGGGTGCTTATGCCGCGTGGAGCGTTTGATTTCTGTGGCGAGTTCGCGCTCGAAGTATGTGTAGTGATACAGGCCCACCTGCTTGTCCAGCAACAGCGGGTCAATCTGTGTCGGCTCGAGTTGTCCCAACTGGACGACGTCCTCGGCGCGGCCGGTCAGTTCGTAGGAATATATATTCCTGTCGATGAGGTCCTTCGGTTTGAACTTCCCGCCGCAGGCTACGCATGTGGCCTCAACTTCCGGGTCGGCGAACACGTGCCCGTTGGGGCGGCAGAGGAACGTCTCGGTGGGCTTTTCGTAGTCAAGCCCTATGTGCCTTAGTTCCGCGCGGCACTTGGGGCAGATGAGGCGCAGGCCGTGCTGGAACTGCATGATGGGACCTACGTGTCCGCACGCGAAGTGGTGAATCATTTCCTGCACGTCGATGTCCGGCTGGCCGCAATTGGGGCAGACCTCGCGGAAGTTGATGTTATATCTCATGCAGGTGGGGCACAGGTGCACCCTGTCGAGGATCTTGCGTTCGAGTATCGCACGGGACGCGAGGTCGTCCAGCAGGTCCACCGTCTTGTCCGGCGGCAGCTCGACGTACTTCGTTAGCGACGGATAGGCGTACGCGAAGGGTGATTCCGTGTCGAAAATGGGCGCGATGGTGTACACACCGTCGTCGAGCAGATTTCTGAGCAACTGGAGTTTCAGGCGGTCCGAGTTCATTTTCGCGGCCTCTGGAAGTGTTTTTTTCGCGGTTACGCCCAGCGCCTTTTTGATGCGCTTGACGAGTTCCTCGGGGTAGTAGGGCTGGGTGACGAAGTCGGTGAAAACCGCGCCGATGGCGGCATAGTGCGCCTCGCCTTCATCCTTGTCGAGAATGGCCAGCAGTCCTTTTCCTGCGCGTTGCGCGGTGTCGGAGACCTTTTTTACCGTCGATTCGACGTACTGGCGGGGGTCAGTGAAACCGAGGCTTGTTACGTCAAGGCGCGTTAAATCAGGATTGGTGAGATCGAGCACGACGAGATCGGCGCCCTTCTTGAGGGCCTTTTCGATTTCCGCCGTGTCGGCGCAAATACGCGCGGCGAAGCCGCTTTTCTCGACCAGGTCCTTGAGGAATTCTACATTCTTGCTGAATCCTTCAAGCAGGGCAATCGTCTGAGGCATCGTATTCTCCGCAATTCACTATTAGTAACGGCTTTCATTGTACGCAGTGAGAGCCTGTTGAATTATCGTTTTAATTCCCGAAAAACTTTACGTGTAAGGCGCAGACGAAAAGTGCCGGCTGTCGCGGTCTTTTGAGCAATCCAACGGAACAGCCCCGGCATGTCCTCATTTGCCGAATTTCTGCAGGGAACGAGATAGAACCACATGATGACAGTTCGTCGCGGAATGAAGTATTTTCGTTTCTTTACCGATACTTGATTTATTAGAAAAACCGGATTATAACAAAGCAGGCGAAGGTGTCCAGAAAATATCTGGAACGTTCATCCTGCCGGGGGAAAACGGCAAAGTGTCGGACTTTATAACCCAGGTCAATCAGTTCTTCACCGAGTTCGGCGCCGGGGTATGGAACATGGTCAAGGGCCGATCTCTGGGGGAGTGGCTCTACCTCTTGTTCCCGTTCTTCATCTTCGCTGAACTGCCACGCTACATCATCCCCGCGGTCATGGTTCCCATCCTCAGCGTCTTCAAGCGCGGACGCGCCAGGGAAGCGCTCCGAAGGCAGGCCTTCCTCGCCACCCAGCCGCTTGTCAGCATAATCGTACCGGCGCGCAACGAGGAGAGGATAATCAAGGACTGCATCCGATCCCTGCTGGAGACGGATTACAAAAACAAGCAGATAGTTGTCGTCGATGATGCCTCCACTGACAGGACATACGAGATAGCGAAAAAATTCGCCGACCGCGGCGAGATAATGCTCCTGTGCAACACCTCCCCCGAAGGCCGCGGCGGCAAGGCGTTCGCCATGAACCTTGCGCTCAACGTCTGCAAGGGGGACTACGTAGTACAGGTGGACGCGGACACGACCTTCGACCGCGCGACGCTCGAGGAAATGCTTGGGCCCTTCGCGGATCCGCGCGTGGGCGCTGTCACCGGCAACATCAAGGTGCGCAACGCGAACACGAACATTGTGACGAAATTCCAGGCCTGTGAATACCTCCTGAGCATTACGCTGTGGCGGAACTGGGCGTCGCGGCTGGGCATCCTGCTTCAGATAGCGGGGGGGCTGAGTTGCTTCAGAAAAAACCTGCTCAACGACGTGGGCGCGTGGGACAGCGAACTCGTGGAAGACGCGGACCTCACGATGAAAATCAGGAAACTGGGTTATAAGACTTGCTTTGCGAAGTCCGCCGTTGCGTTCACCACCGTCCCGGAGACGCTCAACGGCCTGGCCGCCCAGCGCCGTCGCTGGGAGCGCGGCTTCTTCCGCACGTTCTTCCGCAAGCACGTTGACGTCATGCTCCCCTGGCGGTTCCATTTCTCGAACTTCATCGAACTGACGCTGCAGTTCTTCTTCACCATCCTCTGCCCGTACCTGTATTACTGCTACTTAATCGCGTTGATAATCTGGAGGCCGGAACTTGTGCCGATCTTCATTGTGGCGTCGTACATTATTTACGAAATATTCTTCTTTTTCCTGCTCCTGTCCGCGATATCGCTCTCCGAGCGGCGAAAGCAGGAGTGGCATTATCTCATCTACGTTCTGATACTGCCGCTCGTGAACGAATACCTGCGTTTCGTCCGCGCGGTGGCGTACATCCTGGAACTCCTGCGCATCCGCTATGAAGACCCCCACCTTCCCGAGAAGGCCTGGAAGCACTCTCCGCGCTGGTAAACTTCAACTACCATGCTTGTCGGCGATGGCCGCAGATAGAAAAGACAGGGACGCATGATTACGCGCCCCTGTCTTATTATTATTTTGCAGTTGCCTTTACCGTCTCTCCGTGTTCTCTGTGGTTGGCTTACACGGCGGAGCAGGCGGCCTGCTGGCTTTCAACAAGCGCGGGCGCAGGCGTCTGGACAAGCTCTTCATCCACGTCCCAATCCGTCCCGCTGACGCGGTAGTTGCCGGCTTGCCGGTCGTGCAACTCCCCGACCTTGGACTTGTTCCAGTTGCGGACTTTGCTGTAGTAGCCGACAATGCGCGTGACGTGATCCATGATGATGGCGTTGCGCTTGCCGGTGAGGATGGCTTCGAGCACGCGCCACGGCTGGTCGAGCAGCGTTGCCACGAGAACCTTGTACCGCGCGCCCGTGGAGCGGTCGGTAACGACGAGGAAATCCGGGTCATGGCCGCAGGATTCAACGAATCCGGCGCATGAGAGTCTTTCGTGGGTTTGAATGGCGGCGAGGAAATCTTCAAGTTTCATGCTCTTCTCCCTTGGCTGTCTAGACACATCATGAAAAAGTGCAATTGACCATATCACGCCTGTTTACTGCCTACCCCCTCTCAGATGTGTCCCGACTTTGTCTAAATCCCTTATCGGGCTTGAGAGATGCATCAGCAGAAGCGCATCACTATTTATACCACATTATCGGCAATAGTCAAGTGAAAAGTTTAGAAGAAAAATACAAGATATTGGGCAATAGAGCGCAAATGGTCTATATATTGGGGTTTAGGGAAAACGATTTTTTGAAATTTTTAGGGCGATATTTTACATTTTGTAAGTTATACCCTAACTGATTATCGGGAAATAGGATAGATGACAATTGTCGGTGCATGCATACTCGTCTATACACGCGTAACATATTGACCTATATGAATATATGGCGCTTATCGCCGTTTTCGTGTGTACCGCAATATACATATTTTCAAGTTTAGCAGGTGAACAATGACAAAATTTTTCACTCTCCTCCAGAACATAACATCAACAAATGGATTTAGATAAGATTTACCCGCGCATACCAGCACGTTATAGGGGGTATAACATTTGCTCACTGTTACCGAGCCCGTGCCGAAAAATGTCATGTAGTGTGGTAAAGGCTTCGCCTTCAGACACGGGCTAATAAATACGTTGATGCGAAAATACGTGCATGAAGAAACAAGTGAAACAACCAGCCGGCATTCCCAATCAAATCGCGCATGTCATGGCCGTGGCGGCTTTGCATTCCATACGGCCTTTCCCGAAGACAGACTATACAAGTGTGTGTGGGGACAACGTTCTTTCCGCATCGGAGGCTTCATGATGCTCACTACTCAAGGACGAGTGAGTTCCTGCGAAGGAGTTGCAGGGGTTGACGGTTTGGACAGCGCAACAAAGGTCAACACTCCCGACAACGTTCTCACCGGTCTTTCCAGACTGGAGAAACTCATCCTGACCCTCACCTATTACGAGGGCCTGACACTCCGCGAGACAGGCACGATCCTGGGACTTTCCGAGCAGGAAGTCCGCAAGACCCTTGCCTCCATCGAGCGGCGCTTCGCCAGAGCACTTGACGAGGACCACGCCGCGCTCGAAATGGCGTAATCCGGCGGAGGCCTGCGGGGACTCGCGTTCCCGCGTTTCATCAGCCGGAGCCGGAGACGGTCTTTCTATTGCAGCGGAGTCTCACAGTGGGGGACAGGCGAAAAATAATCCTCGTGGAAACGGATGCAGCGCTTCAGCGGAGCATTGCGGAACTCCTCGCGCCGCTCGGCGTTTCCGTCACCTCGTACGCCGACAGGTGGCGCGCCTTCCGAAAAATCAAGCGCAACCGCGACTTCGACGCCGTCCTCATCGACCAACACCTCGCAGGCATAGGCGTCCTGCGCACACTCTTCGCAAACATGATCCGCGACCTCGACGCCGCCATGCAGTTCGTCGTGCTCATCGATTCACCCGATGAATTCGACTCCCGACCCTTCGATGACCACGGCTACCAAAACCTCCTCCACAAGGCCGACATACCTTACCGCCTCGCCCACGTCGTAGCGGGACTGCTTGGCGTTCAGGCGCGGCCCGCGACCGCCCGCCGCAGGCGGACCACACGGCGTCTGCGCAGGCGCGTGCCGGAGCGGATCGGCGCCTGCTGATACGTCCTTCAGAGCAAAAGAGACCTGATGGCTGGTGGCTTGTGAACCGAAGAGGGGCATCTTTGTTTCGCAGGGCCACAAAATGAGTAGAGGGATTCCAAAATGCCGGCCCATATCGCCGCGACGCAACCCATGCCCGCGTTCCACGGGCTTTTGCCACATCGAAGTGTTCGTACTGTCTCTCCTGATTGTCTTCCTCGCGGCGTTCCTGATGTTTGCGTTCCTGCCGGCCGATTCGGGCAGGAAGCCGCCGCGCGTGGTTGACTCGGAATCGGCTCCGGTGAAAGACCCGATGCCGCTGTCGCTGTCCCCCGAAAGGATCGCGGCAAGCCCGCCCTACAGCAAAATTGAGCCGCACTTCAAGCCATACTCCGCCTGGGAAGAGTCGCCCAAGTCATCGGATTCCTGAGCCGCCTCCGGCCCGACACAATTTTTCGCCGCCGCTCCGAAAACGGCGCACCCTATGCGGAACTATCCGGAACTTTGCGGAACAATGTGCCGGATAATTCCGCTTACGTGATTCTTCTCATTAGCGCATGCCGCACATGACCTTACGTGCCATTTTCGGAAACCCCTCGCGGAACTTTCCGGCACATGTACCGCATATTTCGACGCGCGCCATTTCCTCGTTATTCCTTATCAGAACGGACGTTACGAGATTCGCGAAAACCGCTAAGCGGAACTATCCGGCACATTTTTGCCCTTTGCACTTTTTCCCGCAGAACTTGTCCCGCCTTCCGCGGGGTGTACGCGGAAAAATTCCCACATACGAAACGTTTCAAACCGTTCCATTACGACACCGTTTTTGTCCATAAGCGCGCGTATTTTGTTCAGAACGTGCCGCTTTTTGAACGCATTTCGTTCAGTAGCGGACGCATATAGACCGTCAGGCATTTAGACGCTATTGCAAAACCCGACACAACGACGGCGTGCGTCAGCGGAAGACTTTGTAGCTGCACGGCTTGCCGTGCCCATCTTCTGTAGCGGCACGGTTTACCGTGCCTTATTCGGCAAGGCGAGCCTTGCCGCTACGTAATTCCGGCAGGGCAAGCCCTGCGGCTACAAAACAGCCGTGGTTCTGCAATAGCGTCTAACAGCCTAACAGCCGAATGACGCCTTGCGGCATCCCGATCCTATCGGGACAGCCTATCTTAGTGGTTGGCTAACGCCCTACCCGAAGTGTGTCCCGTCAAATTGCGAGCGTCAAGGACTTTTTGAAAAATTCGTTAAAATTTTTTGCCACAGATGGCCGCAGATGGCCGCAGATGAACCGCGGGGTCGAATCCCAATCTACGAACTGGTTCCGATCTGAGTTTGTGGACCAGGTCCATTCTACGAGCTTGGCCCCGATCTTTCATCTGAATGAAATATAAGGAATATCGGGGCCCTCGCTCCGTAAATGGGACCTGGTCCCTTGCGGGCTGCGCTCCGTAATTGGGATTCGACCCTCCCGCCTTCGGCGAGGTCT
>Ga0315288_10007328_pt1 | contig 13970 bp, 10 predicted proteins | sample YL17G11_20_MG_FD_203454 | JGI IMG/M metagenome (GOLD analysis project Ga0315288, IMG submission 203454) | Sediment microbial communities from Yellowstone Lake, YNP, Wyoming, USA - YL17G11_20 | ecosystem: Environmental > Aquatic > Freshwater > Lake > Sediment | place: USA: Wyoming | collected...
AGTCCGGCGTCCGCGCCGCACCGCCTGTCCGTTCGAACCGTTTTGCAGACTCAGCACGGCGAATGGCGGCGCATGCTCCACGAAGCGCTGCCCGAACTGAAGCGGGAGACACTGCGCAAAGTGGTGGTCGCGCGCTCGGCCTCCGCGTTTGCCGACGAGCCGATCCGCATAGGCGCGGTGCTGGCCGGACTGCTTGCGCAGGAAGGCTGTTCCGTCTTCGCACTCCGCTCGGGCAACGACGTTTTTTTGGGAGCGTCACCGGAGCGGCTTTTTGCGCTGAACGGAGACAAGCTGACGACCGAAAGCCTTGCCGGAACGCGTCCCCGCGGGCGAACCGACCGCGAAGACCGGAAGCTGGCCGATGCGCTCTTGGAATCCGAGAAGGAACGGCGCGAGCACGACATTGTTCGCGAGTTCATCGCCTCGCGTCTCAATGCGCTCTGCGCGGCGCACGAAACGGATCAACCCGCCGTGCGCAAACTGGCCACCGTACAGCATCTCTATACCACCTTGCGCGGCACGCTTCGCCACGGTGTGGGGCCCGATGAGGTGCTGGATGCGCTTCATCCCACACCGGCCGTGTGCGGCGATCCGCGCGATGTTGCCGGAGAACTGATCCGCCGGCTGGAAGCAACTCCACGCGGCTATTATGCGGGCGCGATCGGGTGGGTGGATGCAGGCCGGGCCGAGATGGCGGTGGCCATTCGCTGCGGACTTGTCAAAGGCAAGCGGGCGATTGTGTTCGCGGGCGCAGGCATCGTGGCCGGTTCGGATCCCGACGCGGAATGGGATGAAACCGAGAACAAGATGAGACCCTACCTGCAGGCGCTGGGCGGAGCGGACTCGTGAATGTCGTCAACGTCAATTTGCTGCAGGCGGCGGTGCTGCTGCGGCGGCTGGCCGCGTGCGGTGCCAAGCGGGCGGTGATTTCGCCCGGCTCGCGCTCCACGCCGCTGGCGCTGACCGCGCACAACATGCCCGAGCTGCAAACGTACGTGCTCACCGATGAGCGCGCGGCGGGCTTTCTTGCGCTCGGGCTTTCCAAGGCGGACGGCGCACCCGCGATTCTCATTTGCACTTCGGGCACGGCGGCGGCCAATTATTTTCCCGCGATTATCGAGGCGGCGCAATCCTGCGTGCCGCTGATCGCTCTCACCGCTGACCGCCCGGTGGCACTGCGCGGTCGCGGCGCGCCGCAGACCATCGAGCAGGTGCATCTCTACGGCGGCTATCCGCGCTTTTTTGCCGATGTGCCCGAGGCGCGGCTCACGCTCGATCACATGCGATGCGTGCGCACGCTCTCATCGCAGGCGTATGCGGCGGCGATGTCCGTTCCGGCCGGGCCCGCGCATCTGAACGTGCCTTTGGACGAGCCGCTCGCGCCGATTCCGGAGCATCAAGACGAGGCCGAAGAGATTTGGCGGCAGATTGTGCTGGAGAGCGACATGCCTTTTCATCTGCAAACGTCGCAGCCGCCTACGGAGGATGTGGTGACTGCCGCTGGCCGGCGCGTGAGCGCGGCTTTGTGCGGACTGATCGTCGCCGGACCCGACGCCGCGCGCACGGAGGACGAAGCTCAGGCGATTCATTTTCTCAGCCGCCGCTTGGGCTGGCCGGTGTTCGCCGACGTGACGAGCGGTTTGCGCTTTCTGGGCGAACCGGTCATTCCCTTTTACGATATTTTCTTGCGCGAAGACTGTCTCGCCGCGCTTGCCCCGGATGTGGTGCTGGCCTTTGGCGCGCATCCGGTCTCGAATGCTTTGAATGCGTATCTCGACCGGCATCATGACGCGCACACGCTGCGCGTGCAGCCGGATGGGCGGGGACGCGATCCCAACTCGCGCGCCCAGGAAACTGTGGTCGCCGATGCAGCGACTTTCTGCCTCGCCCTTTCCGCACTTGTTCCCGCCTCGCGGGATTCGCTGCTGTATGAACCGTTTCGCGTGGCCTCGACACGGATTCGCTCCGCACTGGAGGCAAACGATTTGGATTTAAGTGAGGCGCATTTCGTTCGTGCTGCTGTGCGCTCGATGCCCGCAAATGCGAACATCATTCTGGCCAACAGTCTTTCCGTTCGCTATGCAGATGCGTTGTGCTCCGCCGAGGGTTGGCCGCGCCGGGTGTTCGGTATGCGCGGAGCGAGCGGGATTGACGGCACGATTTCGCACGCCGTGGGAGTGGCCGCGGCCTCGCAGGCGCCATCGCTTCTGGTGTGCGGCGACTTGGCGTTTCTGCACGACCTGAACGGTATGGCCGCGGCGCGCTTTGCTCTCAACTTGACGATTTTGCTTCTCAACAACGACGGCGGCGGCATCTTCCACTTCTTGCCGCTGCACGGATGCGAAAACCGCGAGGTTTTCGAGGCGATTCACGGCACGCCGCATGGCTTGAATCTCGCGACGGCGGCGGATCTCTTTGATGTGGAGTGGATGACCGCGCAATCGCCCGATCATTTGCGCGCCCTGCTTGATCGTTCAAGGTCTCGATTGCGCGTGATCGAAGTGCGAATTTCGCGCGAGGACAATACGCGCACGTATGCGGCCTTTCTAAGACGTTTGCAGAAGGCCGCCGTGTCATGAGGCACGTGAGTCGCGACAGCATTCGATGGAACTACGAATGGCGCGGCCGCGAGTCCAAACCGGTGCTGGTTCTGGTGCACGGCTTGGCGGGTTCTCTGAAAAGCTGGAACGATTTGACGCGGCATCTTGAGCGGCACTTTCGCTTGCTGCTTGTTGATCTTCCCGGACATGGCGGCACGCCGGTTCCCGAGAGAGCGATGACGCTTCGAGACCTGGGCGCGGCCTTGGGCGAATTTGTGCGCTCCGTCGCCGATGGAGCTGCGATGGTGTGCAGCTACAGCATGGGCGGGCGCGTCGCCTTGCACACGGCGCTCTTTTCATCACTGGCAGTTCGCGCGCTCATTCTCATCGGAGCCACACCCGGAATTGAAGATGTGCGCGAACGCAAGGAGCGGCAGGCGAGCGATCAGGCGCTGGCCGAGAAGATTCTCGCCAACGGTGTCGAATGGTTTGCCGACTATTGGGGATCATTGCCCTTGTTCGCATCACAGAACATGCTGCCGCCGGACATGCAAGCCGAACTGCGCGCGGCGCGTCTGGCCCGTGACCCGCAAGGGCTTGCATACTGCCTCAAGAACTTCGGCACGGGCGAGCAGGAATTTCTCGGACGCAAATTGCATCGTCTTTCCTGTCCGGTTCTGCTGATGGCGGGCGCGCTCGACGAGAAATTTTCGCGACTCAGTCATTACCTGGCGGCGGCCATCGGCACAGCGGCGGTTCGCGTGGTGGAGATTCCCGATGCCGGGCACGCCGCGCACATCGAAAATCCTCAGGCCGTGGCACGCGAGATCCTCTCATTTTCAGAAACCTTCAGGATAAAAACATGACATCGTTTCCGTGGAAATCCGCCGGGGAGTTTGCGGACATTCTCTATGAGAAGTGGGACGGCATCGCCAAGATCACCATCAACCGCCCCAAAGTGCGCAATGCTTTCCGGCCGCAAACCATCGCCGACATGCAATGTGCGTTTTTGGATGCGCGCGAGGATCCCGACATCGGCGTGGTGATTCTCACCGGCGCGGGCAGCGAAGCATTTTGTTCGGGCGGCGATCAGAAGATTCGCGGCGATCAAGGCTACGTGGGCAAGGACAAAGTGCCGCGTTTGAACGTGCTCGATCTGCAAAGGCAAGTCCGCAGCCTGCCGAAAGTGGTGATTGCGATGGTGGCGGGTTATGCTATTGGCGGCGGGCACGTGCTGCACGTGGTCTGCGACCTCACCATTGCCGCCGACAACGCACGGTTTGGTCAGACCGGGCCGAAGGTCGGATCGTTCGATGGCGGCTTCGGCGCAGGGTACCTTGCGCGCATTGTCGGGCACAAGAAGGCCAAGGAGCTTTGGTTTCTTTGCCGTCAATACAGCGCAGAAGAAGCTCTGGAGATGGGACTGGTGAACGCGGTTGTGCCGCTCGCCAAACTGGAGGAAACCACCGTGCAGTGGTGCCGCGAGATTCTTGAAAAATCGCCAATGGCGATTCGCTGTTTGAAAGCGGCTTTCAACGCCGAGACCGACGGCGAGGCGGGCATTCAGGAATTGGCGGGGAACACCACGCTCCTCTATTACATGACCGACGAAGCGCAAGAAGGCCGCGAAGCCTTCAAAGCCAAACGCAAGCCGGATTTCAAGAAGTTCAAGCGAGTACCGTGAAAGACGAAAGCTGAAATCTGAAAGCGGAAAGCTGAAGGGGGAGTCGGCCGGTAGTGCCGCACGGCAGTGCGCTCCGGAGACCCCCTTTTGTCCCCCTACTGAAGTAGGGGGAGAAGGATTTTCGCCGTTGTCGGTCTCCCGACCGGCAATGGCAGAGAGATTCTGGACGCCCGCGCGCGAAGAAAAAGCTGAAAACTGAAAGCGGAAACGAAGATTCCGGCCGGGTGGCGAAGACTGACCCGGCTCGGCGGAAGGAAAGCGGGGCAGGCGAAGAACGAAGACGCCTGCCACCGCGAGCTAAGACCTTAACCCGGCTCGGCGCACCTGGCGGTGTTCGCGTTGCTCGGACTCGGGTTCCATCGTTCATCATTCATCATTTCAGAGACCCCCTTTTGTCCCCCTACTGAAGTAGGGGGAGAGAGACTGTCCATGAAAGAGAACCAAGCGGGGCAGGCGAAGAACGAAGACACGTGCCACCGCGAGCTAAGACCTTAACCCGGCTCGGCGCACCTGGCGGTGTTCGCGTTGCTCGGACTCGGGTTCCATCGTTCATCATTCATCATTTCAGAGACCCCCTTTTGTCCCCCTACTGAAGTAGGGGGAGAAACCAAGGAAACCAAGCCAACGGAAAGCAGCAACCCGCTCTATATGGAAAGCCTCGCGTTTTTGCGGCGCGGATTGAACGACAAAGCCGCGTCCTTCCGCGACGGACAGTGGGAGGCCATTGCCGGCGTGGTGGAACGGCGCGACAAACTCCTCGTGGTGCAGCGCACCGGTTGGGGCAAGAGCATGGTCTACTTCGTGGCCACGCGCGTGCTGCGCGACCGCTCCGCCGGGCCGACGATTCTCATTTCGCCGCTGCTGGCTCTCATGCGCAATCAGATTCTGGCCGCCGAGCGGCTGCAACTTCGCGCCGCCACCATCAACTCGAGCAACCCTGAAGACTGGCCCGAGGTGATGGATCGGCTGAATCGAAACGACGTGGATCTGCTGATGGTATCCCCGGAACGACTCGCCAACGAGATATTTTGTCGCGACGTCCTTCCGGCTCTCATCCGCCGCACCGGCTTACTGGTCATTGACGAAGCTCACTGCATTTCCGACTGGGGACATGATTTTCGTCCGGATTACCGGCGCATCGTCAAGATCGTGAAGTCGCTGCCGCCGGGGGTTCCCGTCTTAGCGACCACGGCCACCGCCAATGACCGGGTGATCGAAGATATTGTCGCGCAGCTTGGCAAAGAGCTGGTGGTGTCGCATGGGCATCTGGCGCGAGACTCACTTCGCTTGCAGGTCATTCGACTTCCCGGTCAGGCCGCGCGCATGGCGTGGCTGGCGGACACGCTTCCTTATCTGAGCGGCAGCGGCATCGTTTACACGCTGACCGTGCGCGACGCGAAGCACGTGGCGGAGTGGTTGCGCGCACGCGGCGTCAACGCCCATGCGTATTACGGTGAGTTGGAAACCGCGCGGCGCGAAGAGCTGGAAACGCAGCTGCTCGAGAACCGGGTCAAGGCGCTGGTGGCGACGTCGGCGCTGGGCATGGGCTACGACAAGCCCGATTTGACGTTCGTCATTCACTTTCAGCGGCCGGCCTCGGTGGTGCATTACTATCAGCAGGTGGGGCGAGCCGGGCGCGCGGTGGAGAGCGCCTACGGCATTCTCCTCTGCGGCGAAGAGGATGACGAAATCGCCGAGTATTTCATGCGCACCGCTTTGCCCCCGCGCGAGCATGTGGACATGCTGCTCAGCGCGCTGGCCGTCGAGAAGGATGGTGCAAGCATGCGAACTCTCGAACGGCGGCTCAATCTCTCGTACACCCAGATTCAGAAAGTGCTCACTCTTCTGGCGGTTGAAGAGCCGCCGGTGGTGGTGAAGAAAGATACGCAGTGGATTCTCAAGCGCCGCGACTATCTGGCCAAGTCAGAGTTGTGGGACCGGCTGTGGGCGATCAGGCGGCGCGAGCAGGAGCGCATGCAGGTCTACATGACGACGCGCGAGTGCCTGATGATGTTTCTGCGTTCGGAACTCGATGATCCCGCCGCGACTCCCTGCGGCAAATGCGCAAATTGCGCGGGCAAGCCGGTGTTGGCGGAGAGCTATTCTCTGGAAGAGGCGACGGCAGCCGTGCAATTTCTGCGACACTGCGAGGAACCCATCGAGGCGCGAAAAATCTGGCCGCAGGATGCACTGGCCGCTTACGAGTGGAAGGGCAAGATTGCGCCCGAACTTCTCTCAGAGGAAGGTCGAGTCTTGTGTCGCTGGGGAGATGCGGGCTGGGGCGAGATGGTGGCACGAGACAAGATCCTCGGCGGGAAGTTCGACAAAGCTCTGGTAGATGGAGCGGCCGCCATGATCCGTGATCGCTGGAAGCCGCGGCCTTTTCCGGAGTGGGTGACCTGCGTGCCGTCTTTGCGCCGCGCCGAATTAGTGCCGGATTTCGCGGCTCGTCTCGCGCAGAAGCTGAACCTTCCCTTCGTGGACTGCGTGCGGAAAACGCGTGAGAATCCGCCGCAAAAAGCCATGCAGAACAGCTATCAGCAATCGCGCAATCTGGCCGGCGTGTTCGGCGTTGATGCGGCCAGCGTTCATTCGTCGCCGGTTTTGTTAGTGGATGACATGGTGGACTCGGGCTGGACGTTTACCGTAATTGCCGCGCTGCTGCGTCAGGCCGGAAGCGGTGCTGTTTTCCCGCTGGCTCTGGCGCGTTCCACATCCAAGTAAGATCGTGAGAGCCTCTGTGATAAACGATTCTACGCGCGCATCCCTGCTGCTGTGTGCAGTGCTTGCGGGTGACAAACAGCTTCCGGTCGCTCCCCTTTCTACGGGGGAGTATCATCGCTTGCTGGCGGCTCTCAAAGCAATCGAGAGGGAGGTTGCGTCGCTCATCGGCGACGGCGGATTGCCGACTCTCGAACTTCTTGCCGCGGCCGGTTGGGATCGCGAGCGGCTGGCGGGACTTTTGGCGCGGGAGCCGGAGTTGGACAGAGCCATCGAGCTTTGGGCGCAGATCGAATTGAGAGTCATTTGTTGCCTTGATGAAGAGTACCCCGCACGCCTGCGGGAGCGCCTGCGCACGGCGGCTCCTCCGTTGCTCTTCGTCGTGGGGAGCGGGGAGCTTCTAACGCGCGGCGGACTGGCGATGGTCGGTTCGCGGAACACGGACGAGGCAGCACTGAAATTTGCCGCCGGGCTGGCAAGTCTTTGCGCGGAGCAGGACGTGACCGTGATTTCAGGCGGCGCGCGCGGCGTGGATCAGACGGCGATGATGGCCGCCCTCGATGCCAATGGTCATGCTCTCGGACTCTTGGCGGATAGTCTGGCTCGGGAAGCGGTCTCGGAGAAATACGCGGTGCATTTGGACCGCGGCCATGTGACGCTCGCCTCGTCCTGTTCGCCCGAGGCTCCGTTCTCGGTGGGAAACGCGATGAGCCGCAACAAACTCATCTACGCGCTGTCGGACGCCGCCTTGGTGGTGAGTGCGGAGGCGCAAACCGGCGGCACGTGGCACGGCGCGGTGGAGAATCTCAAGCAAAAGTGGACGCCCCTGTTCGTGCGGCGCGATGATTCGGCACCTCGCGGCAACGATCTTCTCATCCGGCGCGGGGGCATCGCGGTAGAATCTGCGGAGTTGAATTCCGCTCTGGACATTCGTTCGTGGTTTGCCGCGCGTCCCGATGTCGGAGGTTTGTCGCTCTTTTCGGAATGACGCGTGAACCCACACCGCGGAGGGTGCGGGCGAGTGCCAGCGCACATTTGGATGGAGTGTCCAATTCCGGCCGGGTTGCGCGCGGTCGGATGTTTGAAGCGGGGCAGGCGAAGAACGAAGACGCCTGCCGCCGCGAGCAAAGTCCTTGACCCGGCTCGACGCACCTGGCGGTGTTCGCGTTGCTCGGACTCGGTTCCATCGCTCATCGTTTCAGAGACCCCCTTTTGTCCCCCTACTGAAGTAGGGGGAAACAGATTCTCACCATTGCCGGTCGGGAGACCGACAACGGCGAGATGGCGAATCCCCGGCCGCGCGGCTGGGGGTAGTGGAAGGTGAACGTGATCTCGAATTGGATATTGGCCTCTCGTCCCAAGACGCTGGTGGCCGCAGTGGTGCCGGTGATCGTGGGAGCCGCCTATGCCAAGCAGGCCGCGCTGGAACACTGGCCGTTGGCGCTCTGTGCCGCGCTGTCGGCTCTGTGTATTCAAGTCGGAACGAATCTCGCCAACGATTACGGCGATTTCAAACGTGGAGCGGATACGACTGCACGCATCGGGCCGGTGCGCGTGACCCAAGCGGGACTTATTGCACCACGGAAAGTGAAGAACGGAGCAATTCTGTCTTTTGCGCTGGCAGTTGCCTTCGGGATTCCGCTGATCGCGCGCGGCGGTCTCCCCATTCTGCTCATCGGCATGCTCAGTATTTTTTGCGGTTGGCTTTACACCGCCGGCCCATTTCCTCTCGGTTACAACGGGCTGGGCGAACTGTTCGTGCTGCTCTTCTTCGGATTCGCGGCGGTGGCGGGAACCCATTATGTTCTCACGCTGGAATGGAATCCCTTGGTGCTCTTCATCGCCTTGGCTCCGGGCCTGCATGCCTCGGCTCTTTTGGCCGTGAACAACGTGCGTGACATTGAGACCGACCGCGCGGCGGGCAAACACACACTGGCCGTGCGTTTTGGAAGGACATTCGGACGCGTGGAGTTTGCTTTGCTGATCCTCCTTCCGTTCTTCGTGCCCGCCGTCTTGTTTTTCATTCTTCATTTCTCCTATCTCATTTTGCTTCCCGTGCTTTCGTTGCCGCTGGCCATGCCGCCTTTGCGCACGGCCCTGACGCGTGAGGACGGGCCGAGTTTGATTTCCGCTTTGGCCGGAACCGCGCGTTTGCAACTCGTGTTCGGAGTTCTTCTTGCCGCAGGACTTGTGTTGTGATCATCACCAACCTCACGTTTGCGGACATTGAGCTGCCCTTGATCACGCCGCTGCTTACCGCGCGCGGAGCGATGAGTTCGCGGCGGATTCTCTTGGTGACTTTGCACAGCGGAGATCTCTACGGCACGGGCGAAGCGGCTCCTTTGCCCGAGCACGGCACCGAGCCGTTCGATCTGGCCTTTGAGGTCATCGCGCGACTGGCGAACCGCCGCCGGTTTCCTCCCTTGCCGCGCGGCTTCGGCGCCTTCGACGGGTGGCTGACAGAGGTGGGCGTATCGCGCGCGTTTGCTCCCACCGCGGCCTGGGCCGTGGAGTGCGCGTTGGCTTCGCTCTTGGCGCAGAATCGCCGCACGCAGGTTTGTTCACTTCTGAGTTCGTCGCAGGTCAGGTGCATTCCGGTGGCGCGACTCATCAGCGGCAAGACCACGCGCGAGATGGTGTGGTCCGTGGAACAGGCCGTGAAGCTCGGCTACGGAACGGTCAAGATCAAGCTGGGTCGGCGTTCAGTCGTGCAAGAGATTGATACGATCCGAAAACTCCGCCGGCGTTTTGAAGATCGCGTCGCCATCCGCGTGGACGCCAATGAGGAATGGTCGCTGGAACATGCGCTGGAGTTTTGCCGTGGCGTGCGCGACTGCAAACTTGAATACATCGAGGATCCGCTGCGCGAGCCGACGATGGAGAAACTGTTGCTGCTCAAGGCCGCCTCGCCGGTGCCGATTGCATTGGACCAGTTCGCCAACAACCCGGAGAAGTTTGAGCAAATCCTGTCGCGGCGGCTTTGCCGCGTGGTGGTGCTCAAACCCGCGGTGATCGGTTCCTTCTCTCTGATCAAGCGCATGGTGCGCAAGGCGCGTGGACGCAAGATTTCGGTGGTGTTCTCCAATCTGATCGAATCGAGCATCGGCCTCGGCTATGCGGCGGCGTGCGCGGCGGCTCTGGGAAGCCGCCGCTATGCGCATGGGCTGGCTACGTCTGGTCTCTTGGCCAGAGATGCCGTGGAGCGGCCGCTGACACCTCTGCGCGGCATGATCCGGCTGTCCGATTTGCGGTTGCTCATGAGCTGACGGCGATCACAATGCTGACCTTTGCACAATCCGTGGTTCTTGACAAGCGGTTCCATGACCGGACGGCCCGGGTGGCGGCGCGGCTCGCCGAGCGCTTCGGTGAAATCGGTTCGCACGTCGGGCTGTGGGGCGAGAATAGTCCGGACTATTTGGTGGCGCTCTTTGCGGTGATGCGGGCGGGGCACGTGGCGGTGCCGCTGCAAACGCGGCTTTCCGCGCGCGAACTGGCGGCCGTGGTGCGCAGCGCGGGATTGCGCGGGATTCTGGCGGCGCGCAGCTTTCCGCCGACGCTCGGCGACGCTCCGGGTGATGTGCCCGTTTATCCGCTCACGCCATCCATGGAAAGCGCTCCGCCGCGCGGGCGTGTCAAAGAGTTGGGTGAAGAGGACGTGGCCGTTCTGCTGTGCAGCAGCGGCAGCGCGGGAAGCGTGAAGATGATCCCGCTCACGCGGCGTTCGCTTCTCGACCATGCGCGCGCGGTCTGCGAACATCTCCGGGTGACCCGGCACGATTCGTGGCTGGTGTGTTTGCCTTTCTATCATATCGGCGGCCTTGCCATCGCCTTTCGCTGCTGGGTGTCGGGAGCATCGCTGGTCATTGTGCAGAGCGCTGATGCGGAGGAGATCAACCGTACCCTTGATGAGGGTAAGGCGACCATCGTCTCGGTCGTGCCGACGATGTTAGAGCGCATGCTGACGCGGCGCGAAGGTGTGCCTTTCCCGAAATCACTGCGGGCGATCATCGTGGGAGGCGGGCCGGTGCCGGCGGGGCTTCTGGAGCGTTGTCCGCAGGCCTACGCGACCTACGGTCTCACCGAAGCGGGTTCGATGGTGACCTGCGCGCGGCCGGGTTGCGGCGATGAGGAACGCAAAACCTGCGGGCCGCCGATTCCGGGAACACAAATTCAAATTTTGAACGAAGCGGGAGAAGAGGTGAAGCGGGGCGAGGCGGGAGAGATTGTGGTGCGCGGGCCGGGAGCGGCGCAGACCTATTGGGGGGACCCGGAAGACGCCGCCCGGACGTTTCGCGCCGGGTGGATTCACACGGGCGACGTGGGGCGAGTGGACGAGAACGGCTTTCTGACGGTGGAAGCGCGGCGCACGGATTTAATCGTATCCGGCGGAGAGAACATGTATCCGGCGGAGATCGAGGCCGCCTTGTGCGAGCACCCGCGCATCGTGGAGGCGGTGGTTCTGCCTATGGACGATGTGAAATGGGGGCAGTCGCCGGGAGCTTTGGTGGTGCTATCTCCGGGCCCGCTCCTGCAAAAAAGTCACATCTACAGTTTTCTTGCCGGGCGACTGGCGCGCTACAAATTCCCGCGCAAGATCGTCATCGCCGAAGAGATTCCGCGGCTGGGCAACGGCAAACCGGATCTGAATGAGGTGCGAAGACTGCTGGCGGAAGGAGCGGACACGCCAGCCTGAGGGTTAGGCGTACGCGGCGAGCGCGGCGCGGAACTCGTCGGGAAGGGACATCGGGTCACGCGTGCGCGGATCCGCGCATACGTGCACGGTGGCGGCCGTGGCGCAGACTTCACCCGATGTATCGCGCAGCTCGTAGGCCATGCGATAGGAAGTTTTGCCGAGGTGCGCAACGCGAGCAAGAATCTCCACCTTGCTGCCGACCGTCAGCGGGCGAACAAAATCCGCCTCGATATGAACGATGGGAAGTCCCATCGTTCTCTGTTCAAAGAGCCGGGCCATGCCGAACCCGATTTGCTCGAGAAAGGCTTCGTAGGCGTGATGGCAGATGCGAATGATGTTGGCCGAAAAAATCAGCCCGGCGGCATCGGTGTCGTGCAGGCCGATGGTGTAGGGAAAACGAAAGAGTTGGGACATGTTTTTGTCAGAATTCACGCGGAGGCTTTGCGACATCGTGCTCAGGCAGGCACCATCGTTTCCGAACCTTTGGCATTGGATTTGCTACAGTTAGAAGAAGACGGTTGCAGATTTGACTTTTCGGCCGTGAAGCATTAGATTGTAACAGTGGCTTTGAAAGGATCGGGGTGTCCCCGGTCGACAGAGGGTCTTCAGAAATGAAGACTCTCTGTTTTTTATGGGAATAGCTTCAGCCCCCAACCCTCAGTCTGACCCTTGGGGGAACAGTAGAGTTTGCCTCTGATAATGTCAAAGGGGACGTAGGGCTCTGCGGGGTTGATTACATGACGGGCCAAGGGGTAGGCGCACAGATCGGCAAGCTGTAACCCCACGATGTTCTCTTTCTTGGCGTGAAAGCTCAGTCGCCGAATCCGGCCCTTGAAGGTTTCCGGAGCCACGAAGTAGGTTCCCCTATCGAGCACCGCGTTGAAGTGGGCGAGCAGCTGTCCGTCTTCGCGTTTCCCCCTCTTTTCAGCCGAGATTTCCACGGAGCTGGTCTTGTCAATACTGTTCAAGTAGAACACCAGCCTCTCCATCACAAAGGACAGCGAGAGCATGTAAGGATCACCGGCCATCTTGCCGTACCTTTTGATATGCTCCTCTTTGTTCACGCCCGAACCGATGAGACAGTACTGTCCCTGCCCGAGGATCCGGTTCAGATCCTTGTAGAATCTTGCCTTCAGCTCCAAGTCAAAAAGGATTTGAAATGCGCCCTCGCACTTGCGAATCTCGCGCGAGTGTAGAATGACACCGGTGGTCTTGAAATAGTCGCGTTTGAACTGATTGATGCGAGCTTCAACGTCCCTCAGCGCGTCCTCTCTGATCAGGCAGCCGCACAAGAGAAAGATTGGGAAGTTCTTGTCTATGAAGGCCAAGCCGTGGTCGCCGGTCTCGTCTAAGAAAAAGAAATAGTTTGCCATGGGGTGAAATCTGTTTGGCCTTGATCTCGGTGATTGGGGCGCAGAGCGGTGTAGAAACAACGTAACGATTTTGGACCCGATTGTCAACGGCCCCAAACAAACAGGCCGCGGCCCCAAGAAGCCGCGGCCTGTGCCGTATTCGAACCGGAAGACCTTAGCGCAGGAGCAGGAGCTTGCCGGTGGCGAGGCGGCCGGCGGCTTCCAAGCGGACCAGATACATGCCGCTGGCGGCGTCCATCCCGCGGGCGTCGCGGCCGTCCCAAATGGCGCGGTGCTCGCCGACGGCCATCGGGCCCGAGACCAGCGTGCGCACCTCTTGACCCAGCGTGTTGTAGAGCGTCAAATTCACCGCCGCTTCGCGCGGCAGCACATAGCGAAGGGTGGTGGAACTGTTGAAGGGATTCGGATACCCGTCCAGAAGGGCGAATTTCTCCGCACCGGCGGGAACGGGCTCAGGCGCCGCCGCAGGCGGGGTGACGTGGATTTCCCAGCTCACCAACTGGCCTTCGTCGCCGAACTCCGAGTCGTAGATCACCAGCCGCCACGTCCCCTGCACATTGTGACCGTCAACAACCGAGAGCGGCTCTTCCGGAATGAAGGAACCGGCGAAGGGCGCGATTCCCTGTCCGACGGGGGTTGGAGCCTCATCGTCGAAGATGGTGTTGGTGTAGTTCTCGCCGTCCTCGCCGCGGTGGGCGGAGAGCACCACCGTGTCGTTCTGCGGCGAGACCAGCGCCAGCCAGAGATCGTCGTCGTAGGAGTGCAAGATATTCAGTTGCACGTCCAGATCGCCGATGGTCAAAGAGCTGTCCACCTGCAGGGTGGAAACCGTGGTGTCCAGATCCGTTATGTCGTGCGGCACATCGTTCGAGACGAAGATCAGCGTGCCTTGCCACACGAGTGTGAAGTTGATGGTGGTCGTCTGACCGCTGCTGACCAGCACGTTGGGGACCGTTTGG
>Ga0315288_10007329_pt1 | contig 13969 bp, 13 predicted proteins | sample YL17G11_20_MG_FD_203454 | JGI IMG/M metagenome (GOLD analysis project Ga0315288, IMG submission 203454) | Sediment microbial communities from Yellowstone Lake, YNP, Wyoming, USA - YL17G11_20 | ecosystem: Environmental > Aquatic > Freshwater > Lake > Sediment | place: USA: Wyoming | collected...
GAGCGTGCGCAGGTTCTGTTCGACCGACGCCTTTCGTTTGGGCCTCCGCGCTGATCCGCTCTCGATGATCCTGATGGGGTAGTAGAAGCAGGCCCGCATGATCTGCCTGCGCCGCGCCTTCCTCCTCTGCTCGCGCCGAAGCGTTTTCGAGTGCTGGATGAGCACGCACGAGAGCCCCTTCACCGTGTCGTAGCCCAGCACCTTCGACTGGAAGGAGTAGCCGGCGTCGTTCTCGCGCCACAGGTACACGGCGAGGGGTGTGCCCCGCATCCACCGCATCTCGACCCCCGCCGCGCCGGCCGGCGCGGAGATCGTGAGGAAGTCCTTCATGTTGGAGACGACCTTGCTCGCGAAATGTCCGCCGGCTGCGGGGGAAACGGTGAGGAGCTGTCCGGGTTTCAGCAGGACGGAGGAGCGCAGCACGGCGCCCTTTCGGGCGCCGCCCTCGATGATCTGCTTGATCTGGAACAGCACGGCCTTCCTGCGCTCCCGCTCCTCGTCGGAGATCCCGCGGGCGGCCTCGACGGAGTACAGCCCCTTCTTCAGCACGTCGTCGAGCATGCCGGCGCTCGAGAACACGAGCAGGGGCTGCTTCACCTTGGTGATCCGCACGAGGTCCTCCAGGGCCTCGACGTGCAAGGCCGGCAGACCCATGGACCTGCCGGTCCGCCTGAAGAAGGCGCTGGAGTACTTCTGCGCCTCGGCCGCCGTCCGTGGCCTGCGCCGCCTGCTCACGAGAGCCCCGACGAGGATGAGCAGGACGACGGCGCCGATGGCGATCCCGAAGTACAGCAGGGTGTTCTGATCCGCGCTGCCGATCAGCTTGTAGTTCATTGTGGCGAGGAGGATCATGACGTGTGCTTCTCCAGCAGCGGGAGCAGCGCTGCGATTCGGGGCGCCGCTTCGTACTCGAGCAGGTCGCCGATGAGGACCGTGTCCTTCGCGTCGAAGGCGGCGATCAGGTCGCGGAAGACCCCGTTCAGCTCGCCGAACAGCCTCGCCCGCTCCCCGTCGGGGGGGAGGAAGGGCAGCAGGGCGATGAGCGTCTCGATGAGATCGGCGACCGCCGCGATGGTCTCCATCGCCTGCTTGTCGCGGCCCGTGGCGAGGTGGACGGGAACCTCCGCGAGCCGGGGCAGGGAGGCTCGCAGGCCGCCGATGCACGTCGTCAGGGCCTCCTGCGGCTGCAGCGCCTCGCGGGTGCGGGCCGCGAGCGCGCTCCGCATCCCGGCGATGAGCGCGAGGACTTCTTTCCTGCGCTCAGCGGGCCACCGGCGCACTTCCGAGGCGGACTGCCCGCGGAAGGCCGCCGCCAGCCCGGTGGCGGTGGTGGAGCCGGCCTTCTCGAAGGGATTGTGGGCCGCGTCGGCGAGGGTCTGCTCGAGGCCGGTAAGGAGCTCCTCGAGGCCGGGGCCCGGCGCCTTCAGTTCCTCCTCCAGCATCGCGAGCCAGGCCTGCAGCGTCTGCCAGTGCTCGATTCGCAGGTCGGCCGTGCCCCGGACCTGGAAGTCCAGCTCCCCGACGGCGTCGAGGGCGGTCGCCTCCCACCCTTCTCGAGGCGCGGTGAGCAGGTCGTTTTCGCCCATGCGGATGCCGGTGACGAGCAGCCCGGACCCCCCGAGCCAGTCGCTCACGCCCTGGACGAACTCCGCGAGGCGCGCCTCCTTCTCGAGGGTATAGGGCACCTGTTCGCCGTTGATCTTCAGAAGCACTGCGCTCTCTCCTATTGCCCGTTCTGCTTGTTGAAGTTCTGGATGGCCTGGGAGCTCTTTTCGAGGGTCCCCAGGGCGCCCTCCATCTCGCCGTACTTCTTCTTCAACTGCCCCTGATAGTCCACGAGGTGCTTGTTGTACGAGGCGATCTGCTTGTTCTTGTCCGTGATGGCCCTGTCGAGGTTCGTCACCTTGGCCGGAAAGATGCCGCCGGTCGAGACGTAGGGGCGCAGGAGCGCCTCGAGGGAGTAGGCGAGGCCCGCGTTCACCACGAGGTCGCCGTCGGTGTCGTTGCCGAACAGTTCCTTCACGGCCTCGGGGAACCGCTCGATCGCCGAGGTGAGCTTCGCCTCGTCCACCTCGAGGTATCCCCTCAGCTTGGTCTTGTCGATCGTCGCGGACCCCGGGGCCCGCACGTCGGTTGCGATGCCGATCTGGGCCGCGAGCGCGAGGTCCTTCCCCTTCGACGTGGGGTAGGGGTTCATCATGATGTTCTGCAGGGAACTCTTCAGCTGCTGGAGCGACAGGTCGCCGAAGAGCAGCCCGAGGGAATCCGAGGTCTTCTTCTTCTCCTCGTCGGTGAGGTAGCCCGCCGCCTCGATGACTGAGGGGTCCTTGCGCGTGAGAACGTCGACGTCGGTGATGATGCGGTCGTAGGCGCCGACCAGGCCGATGATCTGCTTGGAGATGTTCTCGACATCCCGTTTGATGGCGAGCTCGACCGGCGCGGCGCTCGCGCCCCGCAGGGTGAGAGTCACGCCGGGAATCAGGTCGTCGATCGCGTTCGACGCGCGGCGCACCTCGATGCCGTCCATCTCCAGCACGGCGTCGCCGGCCTCCGCGAGGGCCTTCGTCGGCACGTAGTCTCCCCGCTGCGTCCTGTCGAAGACGGAGATGTCCTTGACGTCGATCCGCCTGTGGGTGTTGCGGTTGCGCAGGTCGACCGATTCGAGGCTGCCGGCAAGGTCCCCCAAGGCAACCTGGATCTTCTGGAAGTCCGCCGAATCGCCGATCTCGGGCAGCGCGACGAGCTTCCCGTCGCCCTCGATGAACAGCACCTGCATGTCGTTCACCTTCTCGGGCGGCTTCGGCGGCTGCCAGTCGGGAAGGGGGGTGAGCGACGGATCGCTCTGTATCCTGATGCCCTTGAACTCGACGGATCCCGTTTCGGGGATGGCGGGGCCGGGGGGCGGCTTCACTTCGGCGACACCCGCCTCGGGCATCCTCTGCGTGCGCACGGACATCTCGAGGACCATGTTCGCGTTCAGAGGGAGGGAGGGGCGGACGGGGATCTTCAGCTCGGCGCCGGGACCCAGGCTGAGAGAGCCGTCCTTCAGCGTGTACGCGTCGGCCGCCAGGGGCTTCTCCCATGCCGCGACAGACTTCTGGTCGAGCGGGAGCCGACGGGAGGCCGTGAGGGACCTCTCCAGCATTCCGGCCTTCACGGCGAGGTCGGCGGCCTTCTCGAGGAAGCTCAGGCGGTTGGCGGCGCCCGTCGCTTTGCCCTCGATCAGGAGAACCTGGCTGCTCTTGGTGTCGTTCACGAGCTGGGCTGACATGAGGGAGCCGGCGCGCGAATTGAGGGTGCTCACGAAATCGGAAAGCGATCCTCCCCTGTAGGCGAAGCGCGCCTCCTTGTCGCCCACCCGAAACACGTAGTCCCCGGCATCGACGGTGAAGTCACGGGGGAGCGGGCGCGAGAGGAAGCGGTCGGGGGTGGCGATGCGGCGGACGAGGACCCCCTTGGTCTCCTCGAGGGCCTCTCGCGCGGCCGTGGCGGTGAAGACCTTCGCGTCCGAAGAGGCCGCGATCCTGTCCATGAAGGGATTTTGGAAGCTGTACAGGGAGCGCGCGCTGTCGCGCAGGCCCGACATGCGCCGGCTGATGTCCTGCCAGGCCGTCTTTTTCTGCTGGTCGGCGGCGACCTCCGTCTGCATCCGCTTCAGGGGCGCCTTCTCGACCTCCATCAGGGCGTCGATGACCTTCTGGGTGTTGTACTTGCTGGTGACGCCCGGGATGGTGAGGTCAGACATGTGTCCTCAGAATAATACCCCTCCCGAGGCGTCGGCGTCAGATCTTTTCGTCGACCAGAAGCCCGATGGCCTCCTTGATCCTGGCGATCAGATGCTGGATCTCCTCGGCGGGGATCTCCTTGATTACCTTATCGGTTTCGCTGTCGACCACCTTGATGATGATCTGGTTGATCTCCTCGTTGACGGCAAGTTTCACCCTCCGGTTGAATGCGAGGAAGGTCTTCTCCAAGGCTTTCGCCTGGCTCTCGATCTCCTCCCTGCTCGGGGGTCTCGCCCCCTCCTGCGGCCGGGGGGCTCGCTCGACGATCGGGCGCGGCTCCTTCAGCAGCATGTCCGCAACGGGACTCGTCTTGAGGATTCCCGGTATCTCCATACCCATCGGTGTACCTCCATGTACAAAGCTTCACGCCGCGGCGGCAGCGCGCTCCGCGCGCCGCAAGAAAAGGGGAGGGGAGGGCGCGACCTCCCTTTCCCCGCACACGCATCGGAAGAGGCGACGTCCAGTGACCTCTCCCGTCGGGAACGGTATGACCCGACCCTCCGGCCTAGGCGAGCAGCTGCAGCACGGACCTGGGCTTCAGGTTCGCCTGCGCCAGCATCGCCGTGCTGGACTGGGTCAGGATCTGATTCTTCACGTACTCGACCATCTGCGAGGCAATGTCCGTATCGCGAATCAGGGACTCGGCGGCCTGCATGTTCTCCGCGGCCACCGCGACTCCTTTCGCCGCCATTTCGAACCGGTTCTGGTAGGCGCCGAGGTCGGCGCGCTGCCTCGAGATCGACTTCATGGCATTGTCCACGATGCCGATCACCCGGTTGGCCTGGTCCGGCGTGGAGATGGAGATCGACTTCGCCGATCCTCCCACCCCCTCGAGCCCGAGAGCCCTCGCCGTCATCGTGCCGATGAAGACCCTCTCTCTCTGGTCCATGTTCGCCCCGATCTGGAAGTACATCTGCCGGGCGTCCGTCCCTCCCTGCGCGGGATTGGCGAAGGCGCCGGTGAGCATGTTCATTCCGTTGAACTGGGCGTGGGACGCGATCCTGTTCACCTCGTCCACCAGCTGGGAGACCTCGACCTGGATCTGCATCCTGTCCTCGTCCGTGTAGATGCCGTTCGCCGACTGGACGGCGAGCTCCCGGACCCTGTGGATGATGTCGTGCGTCTCCTGCAGGTAGCCTTCGGTGGTCTGGATGAAGGAGATCCCGTTCTCGATGTTCCGTCCGGCCTGGTTCAGGCCGCGGATCTGCGAGCGAAGCTTCTCGGAGACGGCCAGCCCGGAGGCGTCGTCGCCCCCGCGGTTGATCCGCATTCCCGAGGACAGCTTCTCGATGTCCTTGTTGAGGTCCCACTCCTTGAACTTGACCAGCCTGTTCGCGTACAGAGCGCTCATGTTGTGGTTGATGATCATGTGACCCTCCTTGACTGTGTGAGAGGCATCCCTGCCTCTGGCATTGCATGCCCTGCGTGTTGGCGGGCGTCCGAGACGCCCTCGGGGGAGCGATTTGCCGGGGAGAGGCTCGCGCGCCCCTTCCCACCGTTCCCTTGACTCCCCTGACAACAAGGAAAGCGCGCCGCCGCCGGCGCTTCGGCAGCGCCGGCGGGGCGGTCCTTCCTTTTTCTCAACACACGAAAGGAGGGTTCGTTTTCAAAGAACTGAAAACCTGGGGTCTCGTCGACCCTCTCGAGAGTCTGCTCCCCTACTGGAGCAGCTGCAGCACCGTGCGGGTCTTCGTGTTGGCCTGAGCGAGCATCGCCGTTGCGGACTGTGTGAGGATGGCGTTCTTCGTGTACTCGACCATCTCGGAGGCCATGTCGGCGTCGCGGATGCGCGACTCGGCGGCCTGGAGGTTCTCCGCGCCGATATCAAGCCCCTTCACCGCGTACTCGAGCCTGTTCTGGTAGGCCCCGAGGTCGGCCCTCTGCTTGTTGACCATCTTCAGGGCGGCGTCGAGGATGCCGATCGTCCTGTTGGCCCCGTCGGGCGTGGACAGCGAGATGATCTGCTTGTTGCCGGCGTTGCGCACGCCGAGTGCCGCCGCGGTCATCGTGCCGATGAACACCTGCACGCGCTGGTCCATGTTGGCGCCGATGTGCAGCCACATGGAGGCGGTGATGACGTTCTGGCCCGTCTGCCGCGCGAAGCGCCCCGTCAGCATGTTCATGCCGTTGAACTGGGCGTGCGAGGCGATGCGGTCGACCTCGTCGACGAGCGCCGAGACCTCGACCTGGATCTGCATCCTGTCCTCATCGGTGTAGATCCCGTTGGAGGACTGGACCGCCAGCTCGCGAAGCCTCTGCATGATGTCCTGGCTCTCCTGCAGGTAGCCCTCGGTGGTCTGGATGAAGGAGACCCCGTTCTCCGCGTTCTTGCTCGCCTGGCGCAAGCCGCGGATCTGGGACCTCATCTTCTCGGACACCGCGAGGCCGGAGGCGTCGTCCCCCGCGCGCGCGATCCGCAAGCCCGACGACAGCTTCTCCATGTTCTTGTCCAGCTGAAGGTTGTTGATCTTCAGCTGCCTGTCGGCAAAGATCGCGCTCATGTTGTGATTGATGATCATGGAATCCTCCCTGAAACACCGTGTCTGCGGCCGCGGGCATCCATGCCCGCGCCGATACCCTGCCGGACCAACGGTCCGGCGCTCTGGAAACGAAACCCTACTTTCTTCACCCGCCCGCCGATTTCCCTTGACCGGCCTTCCAGGCGCGCCGATAGCAGGAATAGCGGCAGAAGGGGATGGACCCCGGGGGGGTAACCGGAGTTACCCTTAGTCCTTTTTTCGACAGGGCGGAGTTGAAAGATTAGGGAAAAATAAAATTTATTCTTCGCTGAGATACCGGGCGGCCACTGGGTCCTCGGGGTCGATTTCCCGCACGGTGCGGAAGAAGCCCCGAGCCTCCTCGTCCCTGCCCCTCTTCATCGCGACGATGCCGAGATTGGAGATGATCTTCGTGTTCTCAGGATCCACCCGCAGGGCCTCGCGGAGTCTCTTCTCGCTCTCGTCCAGGTCGCCCAGTTCCATGAGGCAGATGGCGAGCTCGTTCAGGAGGTCGGGGTGGGCGGCGCCGAGGGCGAGTGACTTCAGGAAGGCGTCCCTGCCCTCGGCGTAGCGCGCGAGCCTCCGGCAGCCCCAGCCGAGGATGAACCACGCGTTGGGCACGCCGGGATGGGCCTCGAGGAAGCCGCGGATGGTCGCGATGCCCTCCTCCTCCCGTCCCATGCGGATGAAGTCGAACGCCTTCTGGAAAAGGCCGTCCATCAGCCCCTGCGCGTCGATCTCGCGGATAATCCTCCTGGCCTCGCGCACCTTCTGTGCGTCGTCGCCGCTGTTCGCGTAGACCTCGAGGTGCTCCCGCGCCTTCTCGAAGGAGCGCTGGTGGAGGAAGAAATACGCGGCGTTGTAGTGGATCGTCGGCTCGGTGGGATCGGTGGCGAGCGCCCTCTTGTACGCCTCGAAGGCGTGCTCCTGGTACTCCTCGGCGAGCCTCAGATTCTCGAGGGTCTCGTACCGGCGAGCCTTCCCGTCGTAGACCAGGGCGAGGTTCATTTTCGTGACGGCGCAGTCGGGGAACAGCCCCTCCAGGGAGCGGAAGACCTCGATGGCCAGGTCGTGGTCCCCGTCGCGCGCCTTCAGGATGCCGAGGTGGGTGAACTCCTCCTTGATACCGGGCTTGACGGCAAGGACGAAGCGTCTGTAGTACTCCGCGTTGGCGGGGGAGGCATCGTTGGCCAGAACGGTGAGGATGCCGGTGACGATCGCCTCCCAGCGCAGCTCGGCCGCGCCCCACGACTCCTGTCCCGGGGGCAGCTCGACGGGCAGGAGGATGGCCGGATCCAGCTCGAAATCCCCTATCTTCCTCTGCGTGGTCTCCGCGATCGAGATGTAGCGGATGCGGGCGAGCGGATTCGCCTCATCCATTGCCCGCGCTCCCCGCCTGCGGGGCGGGAGCCGCCGGCCCGACGGAGGGCTTTCGCGCCGAGGACAGGTAGCCGCTGATCATGATCTTGTAGCTCATGGGGGGCTCGGCTGTGAACTGGATGCCGAGGGCGAGGATGTCGGGTCTTCCCTCCACCTCCTCGATGCGCTTGACGGTGCCCGTGAGCGCGACCTCGTCGCCCTGCTCTCCCTTGAGGATGCGCAGGGTGACGCTCTTCTGGTCCAGGTCCCGCGCGCCGCCCGCCGACAGGACCTTGGCGCCGCTGAAGGACAGGTCGCGCAGGAGGCAGCGCCGCGCGGCGCCCTCCACGGTGATCAGGGATTCCCTGGACTCCAGACCGAGCTTCTTCATGCTCTCGGCCGTCAACACGATCCGCTCGTCCTTGCGGCGCTTCGCGTTCGCGTTCGCCTCCAGGAGCGTGCCGAGGATCAGGATGAGATCGTCGGAGGGACGCTGGGTGAACTCCAGGCCGATGATCTGCACGTCGGGGTTCTGGGGGTTGTACGGCGTGAAGCCCGACGCGTGGCAGGGCACGAAGAAGGAGATGGGATCGGTCTTGTCGGGCAGCCGGAAGCAGCAGCGCAGCGACACGTGGCTGTTGGACTGGCGCAGCGAGTTGAAGAACGCATTTTTCACGCTCGCGATCACCTTCGCCCCCGCGAGCGAGCAGGCATAGATGATGCAGGGCCACTGCTGGTCGGAGACCTTCAGGTACACGTTGCGCGTGAGGAGGCCCGTCGCCTCGATGACCTCCCTGTTGAACGTGACTTCGGTCTTCCTGTACTGCTCGAAATAGCGCCCGAGCTGCTGGCTTGTGACGATGGACATCTGCTTCGCGTTCCCTTAGTATCGGGGGGTACTGTAGCGCGCGCGCGATCCCCTGTCAATTCGGAGGTGCAGCGGTGTTCTCTGTGTACGGCGTCGAAAACCCCCTCATGGACATCATCGCCCATGTGGAGACCGGCTTCCCCGAGCGCTTCGGCAAGCGGCCGGGCGCCATGCACCTCGTCGAGTACGGGGAGATCGAGACCATCCTGCGCGGCATCTCCTCCAGCCGACGGATACCGGGGGGGAGCGCGGCGAACACCACGAGGGGGATCGCCGCGCTCAACCGCGCCCTCGCCTCCGCCGGGGGGCTCTGCGACGTGGAGCCGCCCGTGTTCAACGGCGCCGTGGGCCGCGACGACACGGGGGACGCCTTCGAGCGGGCCATGGGGGAAGCCGGTGTCGTCGCATCGATCGTGAGGAAGCCTCTTCCCACGGGCGTCTCCCTGATCCTTGTGACCCCGGACGGCGAGCGGACGATGAACACGCACCTCGGCGCCTGCCGCGAGTTCCAGCCCTCGGATCTGGACCTCGCGCGCCTTGCGCGCTCCCGCGTGCTGTACCTGACCGGCTACCTGTGGGACACGGAGAACCAGAGGAGGGCGGCGGAGGCCGCGGTGGAGTTCGCCAGAGGGGAGGGGAGGCGCATCCCCGTCGCCTTCGATCTCGCCGATCCCTTCGCCGTCCGCCGCTACGGGGATGCGTTTCGCGCGTGGATCCCGCGAACCGTCGACGTGCTGTTCGGCAACAGGGACGAACTGGCCATCCTCACGGGCGGCTCCTGCGACGAGGACTGCGTCTCCGTCGCCGCCGCCCTCGCGCCGGTCGTCGTCATGAAGATCGGCGAGAAGGGGTGCATCGTCGGCTGGGAGGGCCACAGCCTCCACGTGCCGGGCGTCCCCGTGCGTGCGGTCGACACGACGGGCGCGGGGGACGCCTTTGCCGCGGGTTTTCTCCACGGCAGGATCAGGGGGCTCCCCCCTGGGGCCTGCGCGGAGGTCGCCAACCGGGTCGCCTCGTGCGTCGTCGCCTCTGAGGGCTGCCTCTACGATTCTGTGGACGGGGCCTCTGTGTCGGTGTCGGGATAGGGCGTGTACGACAGCAGGTCGTCGTCGATGCGGCTGATCAGCTTCTCCGCCACGGTCGCAATCTCCTCGTCCGTCCCGCCGGCCGGCTCCCTTCCGTCGCGGGCTTTGAACATCTCGTCGGCGATGTTGAGGGCGGCGAGGACGGCGACAGTGAGGGGATCGGCGAAGGTGTAGCGACCCTTGACTTCCTCTATTTTCGCCCGCACGTGCGCGGCGAGGCGGTTCAGGTATTCGGCGCTTTCATCGGACTGGATGACGAGTGAGGTGCCCAGAACGTCGATTCGCAGCTGACGTTTTTCCATGGCGCGGCCGGCTCAGAAGATGTCCAGCTCGTCCTTCGTAGGCGGTCCGGCGCGCTTCTCCATTCCTTCAAGCGGCGCCCCGGGGTGCTTCTCCAGCTCCTGCGGCTCCTTCTCCATCGGCGAGGCCGCCGGCGTCGCTGGCGCGGCAGCCGCTGGCCCCGCCTGCGGCGCAGTCGCGCGGGGAAAGGGGGCATGCGCGGGGCCGCGCTCCGCTGCGCCTGGTCCTTCCTCCAGATCGTCGAGGTGGCGCAGCGTGCGCACGATGACGGACTCGATCTCCTTCTGATCAGCCTTGAATCCGTCGACGAGGGACTCCAGCTCCTTCATGCGCTTCTGCGCGGAGTCCAGCCCTCGCCTGAGGGTCGCATTCTCGTCCTTGAGGACGCGGATGAGTTCAATCGCTCGAGTGATCTTGCCTTCGAGAAGCCGGATCTGCTCGAGTGAGATCATTTCGCCATGGCCTCCGCCGGAACCCCCTCGGGAGCTCCCGAGGGCGCTTCGGCGGCCAGCACCTGCCTCGCCTTCTCGACGATGGCCTTGAAGGCAGCGGGATCTTCGATCGCCATGTTCGACAGGGCCAGGCGATTGATGCGGACGTCGGCATGGGCGAGGCCGTGCATGAAGCGCGAGTACGTGAGGCCCTCCTGCCTGACGGCGGCGGAGATCCGGGTGATCCAGAGCCTGCGAAAATCCCCCTTCCTCCGTTTCCTGTCCCGGTAGGAGGCGGCGAGGGCCTTCATGACCGATTCCTTCGCTGTCTTGAACAGCCGGCTGCGGCCGCCCCAGTACCCCTTCGCCTGTTTCATTATCGAGTGTCGGCGTTCCCGCCTTCGCGTTCCGTTTTTCGATCTCGGCATGGATCAATCTCTCCTTATCCGCCACGCTTCGCGTGGCGATGTGCTATGCTCTCTTCGTCCTCGCGTAGGGCATGAGCTGCTTCACCCTCTTCCCCTCGACGGGGCTGAGCGTCGAGGAGAGGCGCAGACGCCTCTTCCTTTTCGCGTTCTTCTTCGTGAGGATATGGCGCAGGCCCTGCTTCTTGTAGCGGACCTTGCCGGTACCCGTGATATGGTAGCGCTTGGAGGCGCTCTTCTTCGTCTTCATCTTCGGCATCGTCTATCCTTTCTTGGCCTTCGTTCCCTTCGGGTTGAGCAGCAGCGACATCGTCCTGCCCTCCATCTGGGCGGGTTTCTCGAGCAGGAACGTGTCGCCGAGCATCTGGAGGATCCGGTCCAGGACGTCCTTGCCCAGCTCGGTGTGGGCGAGCTCGCGGCCGCGGAACCGCACGGTCACCTTGACTTTGTCGCCCTCTTCGAGGAACTCCTGGATGTGCCGGGTCTTGAACTCGAGATCGTGCCCGTCGATCTTCGGCTGCATCCGGATCTCCTTGACCCGGACCTGCTTCTGGTGCTTCCGCGACTCGCGGATCTTCTTTTCCAGCTCGAACTTGTACTTCCCGTAATCGAGCAGCTTGCACACCGGAGGCTGGGCCTGGGGGGCGACCTCCACGAGGTCGAGCCCCGCGTCGCGCGCCATCTGAAGGGCCTCGAACGTCGGTACGATTCCCTTCTGGTTTCCGTCCGCGTCGATCAGGCGCACCTCGCGGACCCGAATTCCCTCGTTCATCCTGAGATCCTTCTCGGCCAATAGACCTCCTTCCCGCTTTCGGGGATTTCGTCAACTATACCATCTCGAGGAAAAAAGGTCAAATAGGAAAAGCCCGAAAAAGCTGCCGCGCGCCGTCAACAATCGCCTACAACTTCTCTATGATCTGGTTCCACTTCTCCTGCAGGTACTTCTTGAACACGTACTCCTCGTGGTAGTCGGAGGCGATGTCCTCGATGGCCCGGGAAATCTCCCCGAACGTGGCCTTCAGCAGCCCCGCAACCTCTCCCTTGCCGGCGGGCGCCTGGAAGTTCGGCACGAAGATCGTCTCCTTCAGCTTCTCCAGCGAGGAATCCCTCAGGGCGCCCTTCTGCTTTGCCTCGCCAGCCTCCTGGACCTTCGCGAGGTCGACGGTGATCTCCTCGGGCGAGTACGCGGTGATCGCCTCCTTGATCCCCTTCACGAGGATTCCCCCCAGCTTCGTGCAGCGGACGTAGTCCTTGATCTCCTCGTAGGTCGACTCGGTCAGCAGCACGTCGCCGGGCGAGCCCGCGCTCTGCATGCGCGAGGCGATGTTCACGACCTCGCCGAAGATGTCGTTGTCCTTGCGGATCACCGGACCCGTGTTCAGGCCGATGCGGACCTGGAACTTCTCCTGCTCCATGCGCATCGCGCCGTACTCCTGGATTTTCTGCTGGACTGTCATCGCGGCCACCGTCGAGTTGAGGGGATGCTTGAAGACGGCGAGGATCCCGTCGCCCATCTTCTTGACGATCGTGCCCCTGTTGGCCGATATCGTGCCGATCACGATGTCCTCGAAGGCCTTGATCAGCTTGAGCAGGGAGGACATGTCCAGCGTGGAGGACTTCTCGGTGTAGCCGGCGATGTCGATGAAGAACACGGTCAGCACCTGCGTGTTCTCCCTCTTGAACTTGAACTCGAGCTTCGCCTGGCCGAGGGCGCTCCCGATGGGCGTCTCGAGCTCCGCGAGCCCGCCGCCGAGGCTGGCTTTGCCCTCGGCGCCGCCCGTCGCCGCCAGAGCGTCCAGCAGCTTCTGGCGGAGCTCCTCGGCGAAGCTCCCCTGGGAGAGCTCGGGGAGAAGACCGCGCAGGGTTTCCTGCACGGGAGGGCTGTCCATGCGGAGCATATCGAGGGCGAGGGCGAAGGTTTCGCGCGAAAGGGGACGGTCGATGCCCTTCAGGATTTCCGTCACGGTTTCCGCGTCCCCCGCCTGCACGTTGTCGCTCACGATCTGCGCTGCGTAGTCGTCGCGCATCGCGAGCAGGGCGAGCAGCGCTTCGATGCGGACCGAGCGCTCCGCGTCCTCGAGCAGGAGGTACAGGCGGTTGGTGACGATTTCCGCCGGCCCCCCCTCGCCCCGCGCGGCGAGTGACTTCAGGATTCGCACGGCCGACCTGCGGGCGACCGGAAGGTGGTGCCCCGTGAGATCGAGGGCCTGGTGGCTGATCGAGGAATCCCCGAACCGGGCGATCACGTCCCCGATCTCCAGCTTCAGCCCCTCGTCGATTTCCTTCATGTCGAGGGCCTTCAGCAGGGGCGGGATGATCTTGCGCAGACCCGAGAGGTCCATGCACTTCATCGTGTCGACGACGAGGGCGCGCGACTGAGCGTTGAGCGCCGGCTGCAGGAGGATGTGGACGAGGGGGCCGATCATGATCTTCGCCGGAATGAAGCGCGCGCCCCGGATGTAGCCGTTCAGGGAGCGGATGTTCCGCCCCGGCTCCTTGAAGTACTCCCGCGACTGCTCGATGATGGAGCGGGTGAGGAGCTGGCAGAGACTGACGATGCAGGTCTCCTCCAGGAAGTTGATCCTCTCCTGCCGCGCGAACTCGAGGACCTCCTGGATCTTCTTGCCCGTCGTCTTGATCTCGAGGGTTCCGGCAACGCGGATGAGGCGGTTGAGCCTGCGCAGGTAGAAGGGCCTGTTCAGGTCCACCCTCGCCACCGTGGGGGAGACCAGCAGCTTGTCCTTCTTCTCGGTGAGCGTGAACAACGGGATGCAGGCATCGAGCCGGTTCTGGTCCTCCCGTGGGGCTCCGGCGAGCTGCGCGCGCAGCTGCGCGAGGGGCGGCGTCCGCCCCCCGTACCCCTCGTCCTTGAAGAAGGCCTGCACGTCGGCGAGCAGGGAGGGCGTCGCGTACCTCTCCAGCAGGGTGGCAAGCACGGTGGCGAGGAGCGCCTCTTTCTTGTTGATCCCTATGAGGGAGATGTAGTTCTTGCGCACCTTGCCGAAGACCGTGTCCAGATGCGCCGAGGCGATGACGGAGAACTCCGAGAGCAGGTGCGGAGAGGCGCTCTTGCACTCCGCGACGATCTTCTTGAGGAAGTCGCCCACGAGGATCTCGGTCTCCGTATCCGCGTAGGGAATGATGAGCAGCAGCCGGAACACTCTCGTCGGGTAGCGCAGGCGGCCCTGGAACTGCGCGAGTGACAGGAGAAACGAATG
>Ga0315288_10007330_pt1 | contig 13967 bp, 9 predicted proteins | sample YL17G11_20_MG_FD_203454 | JGI IMG/M metagenome (GOLD analysis project Ga0315288, IMG submission 203454) | Sediment microbial communities from Yellowstone Lake, YNP, Wyoming, USA - YL17G11_20 | ecosystem: Environmental > Aquatic > Freshwater > Lake > Sediment | place: USA: Wyoming | collected...
GGTCACCGCCATCGAATGTTTGATGGGTTCATCCGGATACGGCTACCGTGATGTCTTGCCATGCTTCATGGATACACTGAAGGAATTGAAGCAGTTGAAATCTGCCGGTGGCACGCTTTTGAGGGTGAGCACGCCGGACAGCAACAGAGCCTTCTTTCTGTATGCCTCGGAAGAGGCCCGCGAGAAAGTCATACACAACATGCGATCTGAGAACAGGAAGAAAAGGGTCGGATATGAGATTGCCCTTTAACAGGAGGCGTTTGTGAAGCATCCTATTCAGCCGCTACATCCGGACGACTTGAGGGGCGAATGAGATCAGTCACCGTCAGAATCATGCTTGTCTGTCTGGTGGTTTTCGTTCTCCAGATGCTACCTGGAATTGGACCTCAGATTCAACAGTGGTGTATTCTGGTTCCGTCCAAGGTCTTTGTCCATGGAGAGGCTTGGCGGCTGATGACTTTCGTGTTCATGCACGGAGGCATTCTGCACATCATCTTTAACATGTTGACTTTGTGGTACTTCGGGTCGGCCATGGAATCACATTGGGGGTCGTTGAAGTACCTCTGGTTCTACATGGTCTGCGGTGTAGGGTCCGGGCTATTGTGCTTCCCACTCTGGAATCTGCCTATCTTGGGAGCTTCAGGCGCCATCATGGGACTACTAACTGCTTACGCTTGGTATTTCCCAAGGCGTACAATAGTAGTGTGGTTCTTTCCGTTGCCGGCATGGCTGGCAGTGACAATGATGGGCTTGATATCGTTGGCCCTGTCCGGAGGAACTGCAGGTGGTATTGCCCATGTTGCTCATTTGGGGGGGATCATCGTAGCTCTGGGCTGGCTCTTGTATGAGCGGTATGTTCCGTGGAACCTGTTCAAGAGTGGGCGGACGGCGGCGAACCGGTACGAGTTGATAAGAAAGGTCAAATGGCAATGAGCACATTGACTATTACAATCCGGCCCATACCGATGAGTTCCTGGCTAAGCTGACACAGGGTAATGTAGCCGTGCAACCCCCGCTCCATGTGACTCTGGCCCAGGAAGGTATGGTCGTGGATATCTGATGGCTACCCGATATCAGATCCTTGTGTCGCGGCACCTTGTCAAGGAGCCCTCGAAACAGTATCCATGCGAAGGGTTTGGTGGGCCCTGTGATCGAAAAGACGCCACGAGGAATCGTCAGAACACTCAGTACTCGGATGAAGAGAGAAATTGGGCAGTTCTGTGCCCTGAATGTCAGAAGGCATCCAATGAGCATTGGGCCGATAGATGGGCCGACTACTATTCAATGGTGAGGTGAGAATGCGAGGGGGAGAAAGACTCATGCCTGAACTCAAGTACGTCATTGGAGACGCCACCGACCCGATCACGAAACCGGCTGTGATTTGCCACGTATGCAACAGCGGCGGCGGTTGGGGGCGCGGCTTCGTGATAGCCCTCTCCAAGAGAAACAAGACCCCCGAGGAAGCCTACCGGGCGTGGTACGAGAACCGGCACAACCTCGAATCGGAAGAGTTCAAGAGAACCCAAGACCACTCTGTCCTGGGAGGATTGAATCCATTCCACCCGCCCTTCCAGCTTGGCAAGGTACAGGTTGCTCCGTACACAGTCGACACTGTTGTGGCCAACATGATCGCCCAAGAAGGCATACGCTGGGTAGGGAAGATCCCGCCTATCCGCTATGATGCCCTCGAATCCTGCCTCCAGAATGTCTATACCCGATGCAGAGACGGGGCTCTTACGGGATTCACTGTGGCTATGCCCCGGATCGGCGCGGTCCTCGCAGGCGGTGAGTGGCCGAGAATTGAAGAAATCATCAAGAGAACGATGACCGTCGACACGACCGTATACACGCTGGAATCGCAGAAGGACCGATGGCAATGACTGAGCAACCCATAGCCCTGTTCGACATGGATGGAACCCTCTGTGACTATGACCTTGGATTGGAGAGCTCCTTGGCACCCCTTAGGTGTCCCCATGAGCCTAAGAGGCGGTTCAGAGACCGGGAACCCAAGTGGCTCAAGGCCCGGATGGACCTGGTCCGTTCCAGCACGGATTGGTGGGCTGATCTCCCCAGACTCGATTTGGGGTTTGACCTCTGGCGTATGGCCGGAGAGGTCGGTTATCGTAGGATGATCCTGACACAGGGCCCCAAGAAGAACCCCAATGCATGGGCCGGCAAGAAGCATTGGCTTGATCGGAATGTGGGGGCCGACGTCGAGGTCACAATCACCCGAGACAAGGGCCTCGTCTACGGCCGGATTCTCATTGATGATTTCCCGGAGTACATTCTTCGGTGGTTGAAATGGCGCCCGCGGAGTCTGGCTATCATGCCTCTCAATGAGGAGAACAGAAAATTCAAGCACCCACAGGTGGTCCATTACGATGGGCGAAACTATCACAGGGTGCAGTATATGATGCAAGAACAGGCAAAACGAGGATAGCCCTCGTCAGCAAGGGGATAAATCATGCCTTGGGTAGCAGTTCCCAGACCATCTCAAGAGGTTCTGGATCAGCTCTATGCTCAGGAAGTGGCGAAGTCAAACCGACCTTGCCACGATTGTGGGGCTCAGCCCGGGCAGGTGCATTCCGAAGGCTGTGACGTTGCCCGTTGCAAAATCTGTCTGGGCCAGCGCCTGCAGTGCGATTGCGAAGGTGGGGACGTATGGACGGGAATGTGGCCCGGAATCAAAGAGTGCTATGAGAACGGGTTTGTCTGTCGCTGGGAAGGGCCGGAACCCGTGAGTGGCTGGGCAGAAAGGTCTCTTCACTTTGATCTCAACCGCTACGCGAGGCAGCACACATCTTGGAGATCGATTAGCTTGAAGCAGATGTAGGGCGCGGAGTGGAAAAAGAAACGCCCCTCAGGCGGTCCCGAGGAGCGTCGGACCGGAGATGCTACAAAAAAAGGCCAGCAATATCTGCTGGCCTTTAGTAAAGAAGATAAAAAAACTTATCTAAAAATACTTACTACAAAATCATAACCAATGTTTTTGACTAATACAGCGTTCTTTACAACATTGCCTATAGTGCCGGTAGCTACTTTCTTACCCTGTAAGGTATAAAAATCAGATGGTCTATTTACTGTGTTAAAACGAGTGCTAAAAAAGGACCTCTGATTAATAGCGCTGGTGTTCGTATCAACAGCACCTATACCGCTCTGAAGAACAAAATCACCCCAATAATTTACTGTTCCGGACCACGGGTCCTTACCCAGCCAACGAAGGCAATCGGGGTTGGCGTTATCACCGTCTTTATCATTGTATCCGCCACTGATCCCGAGTTTCATTCCATCGAGGTTTGTCCCGATTGCCAGCCCTTTACCATAAGCTGTCCACGGAAAGAACCACTCCTGGGCTTTGTGGGTAGCATCAATATTGATAACATCAATTTCTATATCATAGAGTACTGACAGCTCATTCCAAGTCAAACCAATCGTCTGCCAGCTCCACAAGATTTCATCATAATAGGCCATACGACATCCTGTGGGTGAGGCTGATGCGCCCATCCATACTTGGAATTGCTGCGTGGTATAAGTAAGCTTAGAATCATACAAACCAATAGTGCACCCGGTGCATGTCCAAATTGCATTAGCGTCCATTGCATCAAAAAAGAAGTCAATAGCGTCCGCACCCCAATCGTCCGCAGAAGCTTTGTCAACCCAAGTATTATCAGTTACTGTTGATAACACATAGAGACCTATATTCGTCGCCGCAGCTTTGATGGTGAGTAGGGCATCGTCAGATCCGACAAATCCGCAGCGATCCGGATAACAGTCATCAGGGGCTATCATTTCAATATAGTCTTTACCACTCCAATCGTTCCAAAACGCAGAAATAACACCATCCCGGATATTAGCCGGGGCATTGGTGACAGGATACACACAAAGATTTGCGTCGTATGGGTCGGTACACTGCCCATAAGACATTGATACACTACCAAAGACAAAACAGGCTAAAACGACTGCAAATGCGTGTCTCATACACCCCCCCTACGGTTAAATTTTAACTACTGTATCAAGTACTAACCGCAAGAAGTGTGCCATGTATAATTATGAGAAATAACGCATAATGGAAAAAATTTTGCCTATAAAATTGGCTATAAAACAATGGTGTGCCAAAATAGTGGGCAACACAAAGGACAACACCAAGCTGCTAAACTTGGTGTTGTCCTTTGTGTGTTCATGAGTACCACCAACCATAGTTGGTTCGGTTAGCTCACATCAAACTTCTTCATGGAATGACTTTCAACACGGATGAAATCTTGATCATAAAAGTCCTTTCAAACTTCCAAAAGAGCCCGAGGGTTAATACCGACATAAGCCAAAGCCACGTGAATAACATTGTCCTTCGTCGGAGCCAGCTCCCTGATTTCTAACTCGGCCTTGCGGTCCAGATACTTGTTTACCTGCCGCTTCAGCCCAGGATTGGGAATACCAGTTCTGGTCAGAATATCTTCCATCTGGTCCTTCAAACCCTGAGGAACATCTTCCCTCCGGCTTACATGACCCTTGGCTTGTTCAACCATGTCCTGCAGCAATTGCAGGAACCGATGAGAAGTCAGCTTTGACCCCGCCAGCTCCTCAAACTTCTTATGAATCTCCATGTAGTTGTCAAAATTGATATTAAACCGACTCTGGAAAGCCCGGAACTTGCCCGTTCCCATCCAAGCCATGTCAAGGGCATTCCAGATTCCCCGGATGAGCCAGCGCTTGCGCTCTTCCTTTTCCTCTTTTGAGACACCCTCAGTGATCATCTCATCGTGCTCGAGGATGCCAGTCTCCAGAGCAACGAGAAGATCTTGATCGGTCTCAATCTGACGAATCGACCGATTGTACAGATTGAAGAAATGCGACCAGACCGCAGAAGCCTTCTGCTCCAACTTCTCGATCGTAGTATGCATGTTCTCAAAATCTGCCATGGGGTCAACTACGGGGAATTTCTCCCCCTTCGAGTACTGCTTGGGCTTTGAACCTCCCCATTCACGATAGCGATGAACCAAACCCTTCAGATTGGTCAGGTATTGGGTAACGTTGCTCTTGGCACCAGCTATTGCTTCTTGAACAACTTTGTTTGAAATGCCTTCGCTCACGGAGACGCCTTCGATAGACTGCGTCGCTTTGTTGACTGCCACTTTTATGGCATCATCAATCGAGGCTTTGGCATTCTTGTACAGTTCCTGCGTCTTCTTAATCGTGTCTTCGATTCCGGGCAGAGCTAACGCACGTTGCGCTTTTGCTTTTTCAATGGCTTCGTCCCAAATCCCCCAAACGCCCTTCCAGAATTCACCCTGGTCCGCAATCGACTGCGCATTCGCTTTGATCCGCAATATGCAGCCATCCCGGCGATCTTCCAACTTCTTCTTATCGCTCTTCAGTCTTTCAGGTTCGAACTGCTTATCTATCATCTTGTCACCCCAGCCACCATCCTTCAGGACTTCATCGATGGCTTCAGGCAACTTTGCCGGGTCGAGCGACGTCCCACCCTTCTCCATGATGTCAAAGACAACCCATCGAGTGTCCTTCATCGGGACCTTGAGCTTCTCAAAAATCGCCGGGACTTTCTTGTTCAGGTCTCCCTCGTCCAGTGAACTCGTCCCCTTCATTGCGTCTTGAACAGCCTTGCTGATTGCGGCCGGTTTGACATCAACACCCGATTTCTGTACCGCCTTGGTCACAACATTTTCAACCCGTTTCAGAATTTCACTCTCAGAAATCTCCCCCCCGCCACTACGCTTGAACCAACCGTTAATGAACGACTCGATCGGGAAGGACTTTGTGAAATAGTCAAACTTCCGATACTTGACCCGTTTGCTCCCCGGGATGGGCTGGGGAATATGCGTCTGAAGCGATCCACCAGCAGGATACTCACTCTTGTATCCACCCGGAGCCGGATGCGTCGACGGGGACTGCATCTCACCGTGTTGGAATGTCCAAGGCTCTTCCGCGGACTGAACCATGAGCAAATGGGCGGCCTTCCTGAGATTGTAGATGATCTCAGTGGTCGAAGTCTTGATAAATCCCGTAGGATTCCGCAAAGAGTCATCAAACTCGTGCATCTTCTTGATGTATGTGCGACAAGCACCCACGAACTTGAGCAGCGCCGGGTAGAAGTCCTCAAGAAGACCCTCTGTTGCCCCAGAAGCCTGAAGACCTTGCATCATACTGTCTTTGGTCTTGGCCTTCAGGACAGGACCCGTCGACTCTCCCCACTTGTCCGCACTCTGCAACTTGAGGAGCTCCTTGGCAAGATCCTGGATCGCAGTGAAGTGCGTACCCGGATTGAAAAGAGCCGGCGCCGCACCAATGATCTCATAAGCTGTCTTCACCGAGGAAGATTTCAGGAAGGGAACAGGTTCCTTACCGGTCTCCCATACCCGGAATGCCTCGTACTTCTTTAGATCTTTGAACGTCTTTTGAGCATGAGCAAAATTGGGGACGACCTCTCTCTCGAGAGGTCCAATCAGCTTGTCCAACTCCGAAGAGGCCGAGTTGTTATGCTCCTTGATTTCAGAAACACCCTCAAAGAAGGTCTTCAGCGAATCAAAATCCTTGTGATGCTCTGCGGGAAGATCCCCAGGGACTTTGTTACCAATTTGAGCCTCTGCAATCATCTTCTCGAAAACCGTCTTTGGCATGCCACTGGAAAGAGCTCTGACCTTGGACTTGAACTTCTGAAACACTTCCTGAGGAATGGAAAGCATCTCAAAATGCTTGTGCTTGCCCCGATAACCCTGCAGGTCGTAATTGGTCTCACTTTCGGACGTTGTCAACGACCGGGTAGCATCCTGAAGGTTCTCCTGAACACTTCGAATTGCCTTCCAAATGCTCTCCATAGTATGGCTGAGAAGGGGGCCCCACTCCTCTTTGTCCGCCTGTTGTTTGGCCTTGGGGACCTCAACCTTCTCTCCCCCAACAAATGAATCAAACTGCTTCATAAGCGAATCAAACTGCCTGATATCATAGAGCCATTTGTAATGATGGCTCACGGGAACTTCCTTTATCTCTCCAGGTGGCGTCTGCAGTTTGATTGCGTCCAACAATTCCAAAACATCGTTGAGATCCCCAATGATGGGAATATGCTTGGGAACTCGGACAAACTTGGTAGGAGGGGGAATGCCCAATATCTGAATCTTGTTCCTGAGCTTATCCCGTTCAGTCTTTAACCCAGGCAGCGTCTTCCCCTCCAAAATCCTGATCTCATCTTGTATCAAACTCTTCACGGTAACAATAGCTTTGGAAATATCCTCCGGATCAGAAGCCTTGTCACTGAGAGCATCCAATGAACGCCTGAGCACAGACATCTCCACCTTGGCGGTCTTTTTCACAAGGTTATTTACAATTGATACAAGGCTGCCAACAAAAACACCCGTGATACCCTTGACGCCCTTTTCTCTGACCCGGGGTGGAGCGGCCATCAATAGGGCATTGATCGCGGAATCATTCTTCTGAATCAAGGGGGTAATTAGCTGCTCAGATCTCTGTAGGAAGTCTTCCTCCGAGACAGGATTCCCTCTCATCCAAGCCCCGTTCAACATGGAGACACCATTTTCCCCAACCCATTTGTCAAATATCATTTTGAAAAACTGGTCCTGTGCTGAGCCCTCAAATTCTTTGGAGAAACTGTCGATGAACGCTTCAAACTCCGGCGTCCTGTTATGTATGCCCATACCAAGGTAACCGCTCAGTGCCTCCCCAAACTCACGTCGGAAATCTCTCCGGATCAAACCCTTGATGAAACCCCCGGCCTTATCAAGTGTTGCTACCGATTGAGGGCCGTGCTCCTCAACAAGCCATCCCTTGATCTTGTTGGTAATACCCGTGACCTTAACATCCTCTTTTTCATCGATCTTCTTGGCCCTCTCCGCCCGTTCCAACGACTCCGGAGACGGAGCAGACCCAGCCCCTTGGGGAAGACGTTTCTTGAGCAGCTCGACCATGTCTTTCCGGGTTATGGAATGAAGCAGCTTCTTCTTGGACTCCAAATGCTGCTCAAGCTCATTGACCTTCGTCTCTGCTTCTGACAATCTCTCATTCAGATGACCCTCGGCCTTCCCACCACGCTCCCGAATCAAGGAACCCAATATGTTATACGCCTTACGTACAGCATCCTTATACTCCGTGACTTTCAGTACGCCCTTCTCTTCCAGTTTCTTTGCCTGCTTCAGGATCCTCTTGGTGAATTCATCAAATGACGGTACGTTCCCGCTCCAGATATCAACCGGGTCATACCCAATCGTCTGGAAGACTTCACGCCAGCCGGCAGGTATCGCGTTCGGATCCTTCTTGCCATACCCAGGCGCCGGAGGATTCCAACCAGGATTCTTACTCGGAGTCACAGGGGGCAACGTCGGAAGAGCAGCAATGACAGAGTCATCGTACGATAGCATGGATTCAACTCCTATGCAAAAATGATTCAATTCCTATGCAAAAATAGCCTGAAGTTTTTTCAAGAGATCCGGGTTCTTTTCATGCAGTTTCTTCACGAGCTCAGAATTCTGAATGCCCCCTGGAAGACTCGGGGATATCGGCTGACGCGTCCGGCGCTGTTTGGAAAGTGGAATAGCCTTCTCTTCTTCCATCAAGAGACCTTCCGCCATCGAAATAATACCCGACCGGATTTTGTTCCTCAATGTAATCTCCTTGGGAGGAACATCAGGAAACCGATCGTTGAATTCCGTGTAAATGGCCAGCTTCTCTTTGTCGTTCACCCGGTCATTCAACCCCCGCAGAATCCACACACGAAGTTCCTTCGCCAAGTCCTTCACCAAACCAATCAGATCAATACCATGTTTAACAGGTGTCCCTGGCGCAGTAACCTTCTGGACCTCGAAAGGAGTATGCATCTGCTCTGTGATGGCCTTCTCTTTTTCCCATTCTTCCTCATATTTCAAGGCCTTATCAAGGTCCTTGTTCAATTGCGTCAACTTCTCGTCAACCGATGGCAGATTCAAACGACCCTCTGGAACATCCAGCGGAGCAAGGACCTCCGACAAATACTCATCAGGAGTCTTCTTGTCATCCTTCTTAATCATGGAAGGGAGATTACCGAGAATAGTCTGAATCGTATCAGCGTGACGCCCCAGCTTATCAAAAGCCCGCTCCACCTGATTGTTGAAAAACTCGACGTCAATGTCCTTTTCCTTGCCCTTGCGAGAAGACGTGCTGTAATCATTCATCAGCTTCAGAAGCTCTTCAACTGCCCCACGATAGCTGAAAAAAGAAGTCTGGGGAAAACCCTTCAACTTCGTCGGAAAATTATTCAGACTCTCAAGCAGAGCCTGACCCCGACCCAAGAGAGCATCAAATTGATCCGGATTGTGAAGAAGAGCATCAAGGATCTTCCGTAGAAGACCCGGCGCCCCCTTGAAAAGTTTCTGAGACCGCCCCACCAGATCAGTCTCCGCATGACCCTCACTCAGAAGCTTGAAAATAGCATCAAAATCATCCCGAACCCTAAGTAATTTCTGAGCCGCTATCTCAATCTTCTTCGAGTCACCCTCCGCCTTGAGACGATCCAATGCCTCTTGACGGCCAATCAGAACCTTCAACAGCCGATTGAACCGGTCAATAAGATGCTTGCGCTTGGAACGGTCAACGTCCAACTTCTCAATCTCTTCCCGAATCTTGTCCGACCGCTCCCCCATCCACGGCGGCCGATGCTCATCAGCCGCTTCCATTATATCTATCGCAAGACGAAGCATCGGGTACGTCGCCACCAACTCCCACGCCTTCTTCACCTCTCCCGTCTCCGTCGTCACTTCCGGGGTCCCTGACTCCTGAACACGCTTGGTCAAGGCCATTGATAAACCACTCTCAGCCAAATCCTCAAACATCTCCACTATGTCCATCATCCGCGTGTAATCAGCACGGGTCTTCACCAATACCATCCGATCCGCAAAGCCATCAACAGTCATCTCTCGGATCTGACCCAGCATCCCCGGCTGGTCCGAAAACGATACCGCCTGCAGATACAACGGCTTCAGCTTCGCAACCGTCGGTGTCTTCCATGCATCCTCAAGCTGATCCACCAAATCGTCCAAACCCAATGCCAAATCCCCCGCCGTACGACCCGTCTCCTCCTCCAACTCCTCCTGCGTCGACCGCAACTTCTCCCGAATCAGACTGTTACGAATCTTACGCAGGTTCGGAGACGACAACAGGAAACCCTTGAACTCCCGCATGATCTCCTTCGCATCCCGTGCATCAAACTCCAACGGCTGCAAACCCCGCAATATCGCCTTCTCGTTGTCCCGCCGATTACTCTTCATCAACTCTGACCACCCCGGCAAATCCGCCGCATGCGTCTCCAGATCTGACGGCGTTACAATCCGCGTACCACCACGAATAACCTTCCGAAGCTTCGACAGAATCTCCCCAAATTCAATGCTCGTCAAACCCTTGGGCAACCGTACCTTACCCGGATCCTGAAACAAATGATTCTGCTCCGCATGCTGCGTCAACCGACCCGCCAAATCCCCCTGATCCACCGAACCAATCGTGTTGATCTGGTTCCATACCAAATCCAAGAAAACCTTGTACGGTACACCACTCAACGAATCAACCGCACCCTCTTCATCCATGTTCTTGGTCATCTTGTGAAGCATCCCAGATACGTCCGACTCCGTGTACGTCGTACCCGGTAACAAATTCGGACTGTACCCCTCAGGAGGAACACCACGCAAACCAATCGACTGGGCAGACTCATAATCAATACCCTTCCCGCCCTCCCATGACAACTCACGGGCCGGATACTTGTCCACCATCTCCCGAACATCCGCCGGCAACGTGTCCACAACGTCCTTAAAACGTTCCACCGGTATCTTCCTCCGCGCCGACTTCTCCTTGTCTACCAACTCCTCCAACTGCACCCGCTTACGCTTCATACCCTTCTTACCATCAATCAACTCCCGCAAACGACCCTGTATGTCTTCCTTCACCTGGTCCGAACGTGCCCGGCTCAACTGCTCCTCCAACGCCTTCACCTGACCCTCAAGAGCCTCTACATCCTTCTGCAACTCAACACGCTTCATCAATACAGCCTGCAAATCCGTGTGCGCCTTCTCCTTGCTCTTCGTAAATGCCGGCGAGTACTGAAAATCCGACAAACCACGCTTAATCAACTTCGGAAGCTGATCCGTCGTAATCATAATGCCCTTGGGTGTTTTCCGCTTCGCTTGCGGTATCATTATCGTCGCACTGGTCCCAGACAACGACGTCACCGTCGCCTTGTACCAACCTTGTATCGCCAACTTCAACTCCGTCGTCGATACATTCAAATTGTACTTCGTATCCTTCAGTTGACCCTGAACATCCTTAAATACCACCTCATACACCCACGGAGAATCAGGATTCCGACCTACCACTTTCATCAAAAAATTCGCCCCAACCTCAAAATGCTTAACGTTCGGATCCCCCGTCGACCAATCAAACCGGCCATAGGGATCCTTCGTCAATTGCTTCTTACTGTCATCATTGATGTGCCGAATCAATACACCTATGTTCGCTATTACATGCGAACACGCCTCGTCAATCATCTGATCCCCTAAACCCGTCTCCTTCTTGTACTTAGGCAATTTCGCGTTGCCCGCCACATATTTGTAAAAATCAAAATCATCCAAATGCTGATGATCCACTACGTAATCCTCTACCGCCTTCCTGAACGCCTCGTTCCACTGATTCCTCGTGTGCTTCTTCCAATCTTGCTTCTGCATCCGTTGCTTCTTGTCCTCCTCCAGATACTTCTTGCTCGGAGCCAAAGGATCGTCCGGCTTGTCCCCAAATAACCCCTCCAACTCCGATACATCCGTAATGTCCTTCAACTTCGCCGATAAACGCATCTCAAACGCCGTCCGGGACGTCTCCTTTATCTCCTCAGACGAAACCCCAAACAACGTCAGCAACTTATCCAATATCCCCTTGCTCGATACCTTCGCCACTGCACTGAGAACCCGATTCACTATCGCTGATGCCATTTGTAGTTCCCTCTCCCATTAAATATGGAATGAATCCAATACTATGTATAAGAAGATAATTACCCCATCACCCAAATCCGGAAATTGTCGTAACCACTTCAAATAATTGCAGTTATGCGAAATGGCCCTACACAGGAATCCAGAACCATTCCTCTCGTAACTACTAGAAAAAATTGAACTTAGAACCATCGCTCCGATACCATCGCCTTCAACCAGACCCAAGATCTAACCACCATCTCGGAAACATCGCAAGACCCATGACCCAAGCGATGGTCTTCTACCAGAAACCATCCCCGCGGATCTTCGTTTTTGCACACCGTAAACCCGATCGCCCCGCCCTGACCACCCACCAAAATTTACCGCTTGGAAAATCCTGCACTCCGTTCCCAAGGCTTGTAACCGGCACCGGTACAGCCCACTTCCCTGTTCCTGCCCCCTGCCCTTGTCCATGCCCACTTCCCCATGTCCCCCGTTATTGCCCAGAAAACATGAATCAAGAACTAGGATAAGGCATACACCAAAATAATGTGAATGCAATATAGGAAAACATTCCCATGACCCGGACCTTGTACACCTTAAAGACCGGGTTTCTGGGATCGCCTTCTTATATATGGAATAGCACTTGGAAAATGCTATTCTAAAAAATACTACCTATATGCTATTATGTAAGAATTAAATTTGTGTATGTTTTGTCAACATTAAAAATACTACCTATATGCTATTATGTAAGAATTAAATTTGCGTTATGTTTTGTCAACATTAAAAATACTACCTATATGTCATTATGTAAGAATTAAATTTGCGTTATGTTTTGTTTGTCAACATTAAAAATACTACCTATATGTCATTATGTAAGAATTAAATTTGTGTTTCGTGTTCGGTTTGTCACCGCACGAAATACTACCTATATGCTATTATGTAAGAATTAAGTTTGTGTTTCGTGTTCGGTGGGTGTTTGTCACCGCACGAAATACTACCTATATGCTTATGTGTCAGGCTGTTGTTTGTGTCTGATACTACCTGACGTCGTGTGCGTCAGGTAGACAGGACAATAACAATGGTGCAGACACAGCGCCTGATTGGTTTGGGCACAGTCAGTCAGGCGCGATATTAAATGAGGCAGTCAGGCCCCGTTCGTCAGTCCTGATCCCAGTGGGGTCAGGAACATCGACACTGACGCCTGTAGTGTAATAGGCCCGATCGTACGTCGACGGTCGTCGTGAAATGACACGACTAACGGGCCTGGGTCATGCTCCTAACCCTGGTCGAAGAAGAGCAAAAGTCCGGCGGGCCAATGAGAGGCCTGCGCAGGGCGAGACGGAACCCCCCGTGTACACGGGGGGGAAGGCCCCCAATAGAGAGCCGCCAAGTGGCGGGGGCCGGGCAACGTTCAGCACGGTGCTGACGGCTAATCTCTAAGACCAAGAGGGCGTTAGTGTCCAGACCCGGGCATTAACGCCTTACTGTTCTTACACCGGGTCATTCGGGGCCGCATGCCCGGTAATCATGCGGGGGGACTTATGTCAATGTCATTGGATCAGATGTTCAGCAAGGCCAAGGCGGCCCAGCGTGCCACCCGGCAGGCTGCCCGGCAGGCGAAGGTTGTGGCGGAGACCGAGTCTTACATGGCTGGCGCGAAGCGCCATGCCGAGATCATCGCCGCGGTTGCGGCCCTGACCACGCCGGCCATAGCCCGGGCTGTCGAGCACGATCGCCGGGTCGTCCGGCTCTGCAACAACCCGTCGCTCTGCGACGAGCTGACGCAGACGCTCGTCTGGGCCCCGGCCCAGCCCGAGAAGATCAACTCGACCTTGTCGGCGATATTCGGGCATGGTGGCGTGCTGGACCAGCTCGCCTAATTCGGGAGAGCGCGTGCCCGTCCGATGACGGGCAAACAGGATAGGCCCCCAGCCCCAGACAGATGCACGGGGTGGCGAGGGGGCACAAACCTTAACCACCGAGGCCCGGGCCTCGGCGGGGGTCCAATGCAGATTGTTA
>Ga0315288_10007332_pt1 | contig 13965 bp, 12 predicted proteins | sample YL17G11_20_MG_FD_203454 | JGI IMG/M metagenome (GOLD analysis project Ga0315288, IMG submission 203454) | Sediment microbial communities from Yellowstone Lake, YNP, Wyoming, USA - YL17G11_20 | ecosystem: Environmental > Aquatic > Freshwater > Lake > Sediment | place: USA: Wyoming | collected...
CCAAAAGCTCGATCCCGAAACGGAGGGCATGGGCATCGGCCTGGCCCTGGTGCGGCGGATTGTGGAGTTGCACGGCGGCAGGATCTGGGTGGAATCGGAAGGCCCCGGCAAAGGCACGACCTTCCGGTTCACCCTGGCGAAGACGAGGCGCAAGCGCGCGGACGAGGCCCCGCCGAAACTTTAAGGCGACGCCGGATGAGATAGCCTTTAGTCGGCGCGGAGAGCGCCCTTAAGACGCTCCGCGCCGATCCGGTATCCCCTTTAGGGATTAGCAAAGCGCCCTAAAAATCACCCCCTGGTTCATTCTTGGAAGCGATGAACAGCCGCCCACCTTTAAGACAAGATGTCCCTATCCGGAGGGCCCGGCGAGAGACGGTATCCGAACGGAGGCGCTCCGGAAAAGGAAGAAACGATGGCTGCGTCGGAATTGAGAGACGAGATCAAAGCTGGATTTTTAAAGCAGATGAATGGGATAGGCGGAGGAACTTAAAGGGGGAGCCAGATGACCGAAAAGAAGAAAACCGAACAGGCGGGGCAGAAACTGCGCCGGCGGGCGGAGGAGAAGGCCGGGGCGGACGACGCCAAAACCCACGGCACGCTATCGCCCGAGGCGGCGCGGCAGTTGCTCCACGAACTGCGGGTCCACGAGATCGAGCTGGAGATGCAGAACGAGGAACTGCGCCGGGCCCAGGCGGAACTCGAAGCTTCGCGGGCGCGGTATTTCGACCTGTTCGATCTGGCGCCGGTGGGCTATTTCACCCTGAGCGAGCAGGGGCTGATCCTGGAAGCCAATCTCACCGCCGCCACCCTGTTGGGGGTGGCCCGAGGCGCGTTGCTCGGGAAGCCGTTGTCCTGCTTTATCGTTAGCGAGGACCAGAATATCGCCGTCCGGCACCGCAACCAGCTCCTGACAACGAGCGCGCCGCAGGTGTGCGAATTGAGAATGCTGCGCCACGACGGCGCCTTTTTCTGGGCGCGGCTGGAGGCGACCACGGCCCGGGACGTCGAGAGCGGGGCTCCCGTTTGCCGCACCGCGGTGAGCGACATCTCCGCCCAAAAAAATATCGAGGACGCCTTCCTCCGGGAAGCGAAAGAATGGCGTGAGGAGAACGGCGGGCCGACCCGCTTCACCCGCGGCGCCTCGGACGACCGGCCGGGCCCGGCGGCGATGCGCCAAGGAGAGCCCATCAGCCTCCTGCTCTTGGAAGACGATCCGGCGCACGCCGAAGCCGTTCAGCGGGCTTTCCTGGATTCCGGAATGAAGGCCGCGGTCCATTGGGCCCGAACTCTGCGGGATTACATGGCCTTCGCGGCCGCGCAAACGCCGGAGATCGCCGTCATTGACCTCCACTTGCCCGACGGGAATGCCGTGGATGTTCTGACCTCGCCGTTGGAGGCGGGCCCATTCCCCATTCTGGTCATGACCGGCTACGGCGATGAGCGCGTCGCCGTGGAGGCGATGAAGGCGGGCGCGATCGATTATGTCATGAAGTCTTCCGGCGCTTTCGCCGCCATGCCCCACACCGTCGCGCGTTGCCTTCGCGAGTGGGCCCTGTTGCAGGCCCGCAAGCGGGTGGAAGAGGCGCTGCGCCGGGAGAAAGAGAACTTTCAACATTCTCTGGATAATTCCCCGCTGGGAGTGCGCATCGTCTCGGCGGATGGAGACACTCTCTATGCGAACCGGGCCATTCTGGACATGTATGGTTTCGACAGCCTCGAGGAACTAAGAAAGACATCCGTGAAGAAGCGCTATACCCAGGAAGCTTATGTCGAATTCCAAAAAAGAATGAAAATGAGACAGAGCGGAGAGACCGGCCCGACCTCCTATGAAATCGGCATTATGAGGAAAAACGGCGAAGTCCGCCATCTCCAGGTCTTCCGGAAGGAAATCCTTTGGGACGGAGAAAAACGGTTCCAGACCCTTTATCGCGACATCACCGAGGAAAAGAAGAGGGAGGAGATATTAAGGGAATTCGGGGCGACGATTCAGGGCCAAAAATTGCTCTTAGACCAGCAAAGTTCATCCGTGAAAGATTTGATTGATCGATTGACTCGCTCCCGGGAGGAGCTCGGGGCTTCTTATGAGGTCCTGAAAGCGAATAAAGACGATTTGGTGCGTTCGGAGAAACTCGCTTTTACCGGTCGGATGGCCTCAGGCGTCGCCCATGAGATAAGAAATCCCCTGACCAATATTATTTTGTCGGTCCGACAACTCATCAAAGACGACAAGATAAAGCCGGAGGGTCTTAAATACGCCGAGATCGTGGAGAGAAATACAAAAAGGATCGAATATTTAATTGCCGAACTCCTGAACTGCGCCCGCCCGATAAAACTCAATCTTCAGCCTTGGGATGTCCATCTGGTCATCGAGGATGTCTTGACCACCCAGAAAGTCAGGCTTCGAACGCAACGGATAAAAGTGTTGAAGAACCCGACCCCACATCCCTCCCTCTTACTCGTCGATAAAGAATATTTGGGGCGTGTTCTCCTGAACATCATCATCAACGCGATGGAGGCCATGCCGTCCGGCGGCCACTTGTCGATCGCCACGAAAAAAGAAAAGGGCCGTTTCATCATCAAGATTCGAGATAACGGAAGAGGCATCCCTGAAAAGAATCTGATCAAGATATTCGACCCCTTCTTCAGCACCAAGGAACAGGGCCCGGGTTTGGGATTATCCACCTGTCAAAATATCGTGACCAGCCATGGGGGCCAAATCGAGGTTGAAAGCGAGTGGAGAAAAGGATCCGTCTTTTCGATTTGCTTGCCCCTCGAACCGAAGCCGGCCGCCGGCGAAGAAAATATCAACGGAACGTCCTGACGGAGGCCGTCATGAAGGCGAAAATAAAATGGGATATGAAAAGAGGCGCAAGTGTTTATCACCAAGTGTCGGACAACCGCTTAAAGCTCTGGATCAGAACCGGCAAGATCAAAGCGGGCGAAATGGTTGTCTGGCGCGATAATCTATCCGGTTGGCGAAAGCCTGAAGAACTTGAGGAACTGAGCGCCTTTTTTCAGATCTATGAACAAGCCCGGATTAGAGAGATGGAAAGACGGAAATTGAGAAGGACCGGCCCTGGAAAAAAACAAATCAAAAGCATTTTGCTCATTGACGACGAGAAGGATTTGGGCTTTCTTCTGGGGGATTCCTTAAACTCTCGCGGCTTTCAAATGGAGTTCGCCCAGACGAAGAGAGAAGCGCTTCAACTCCTGAACAGGCGGCCGCCGGACCTCGTCTTATTGGATCTCAAGTTGCCTGACGGCGATGGAATGACGTTATTGTCCGTCACCAGGAAGATGACTCCCGCCCCCGCCGTCATTATCACGACCGCCTTCGGCAGCGAAGAGGCCAGACGCGAGGCAAAGACATTGGGAGCTTACGGCTTTCTCGACAAGCCTTATCATGAAGAGGATGTCTTCCGAACAATAAGAGAAATGCGTCGCATGGGAGCCAAAGCGGGCGAAAGCAAAGTCACAACGACGGGATAAAAATGGAGACCATCTTAGTTGTGGACGATGATGAGGATTTCCGATTCAACCTGTCCGCCATTTTAAGAGGCGCGGGATATGAGGTCCGGACCGCTTCCACCGGCCGGCAGGCCATAAAAGAAGTCGCCCGATCCGCCCCGAGTATCGCCTTATTGGATTTCCGGCTTCCGGATATGGACGGGATGAAGGTTTTGGAAGGGATGCGAAAAATAGATCGAGACCTCCTCGCCGTCATGGTGACCGCCCATGGCGATGTCAAGGGCGCGGTCCGGGCCATGAAAATGGGGGCCTTCGACTATGTGGCCAAGCCCTTCGATGAGGAAGAACTGATCTTAATCATTAAAAAGGCCTTGGAAACCCGGAGTCTGAGCCGGGAGGTGGAGAGATTACGAATACAATTGGGAGAAAGCCGGGATGTCGAAGAGACGATAGGCAAAAGTCCCCGCATTCGACACGTCCTCAAACAGGTTGAGATTATCGCTCCGACAAACATGACCGTCGTCATTCAGGGCGCCAGCGGAACAGGCAAGGAGTTGATCGCCCGGCGGATTCATCACCTGAGCCGGCGCCGGGATCGGCCTTTCGTGGCCGTCGATTGCGGCGCTCTGCCCGAGACCTTGATGGAGAGTGAATTCTTCGGGTATGAAAAGGGCGCTTTCACGGGAGCGGACGGCCGAAAAGAAGGCCGGTTTGAACAAGCCCATGGCGGGACTTTGTTTTTGGATGAAATCACGAATTTGTCCGAGGGCGTCCAGATGAAGCTCCTCCGGGTCCTTCAGGAAAGAAGACTCCGGCATTTGGGCGGCCAGAAAGAGATCAGCGTCGATGTGCGCATCCTCGTGGCTTCCAATTTTCTCCTCTTGGAACAGGTTCGCCAGGGAAGATTCAGAGACGACCTCTATCATCGGCTCAATGAGTTTCAAATCGCGTTACCTCGATTAACCGAAAGAATGGAAGATATTCCCGTCTTGACGAAATTTTTTTTAAAGGGGGCGAACAGCGAGTTCCATAAGGACGTCAAGGGGTTTTCGCCCGAGGCCATGAAATACATCCTGCATCATGCCTGGCCGGGCAATGTCAGGGAGTTGATGAATGTCACCAGACGAGCGGTCTTGTTGGCGGAATCGAACACGATTGAACTCGACCATTTATCCATAAATCCGAGTCTCCCGACGAACGAGGTGAATGAGGCCGCAAACCCCCCGGAAAGGGGGGCTTCTTTTGAGGAGGCGACCCGCGCCTTCCAGAAGGATGTCATTAAAAAAGCCTTAGAGGAGGCGGGAGGCAAAAAAGCGAAAGCGGCGGAACTCCTGAAGCTGAATAAAAAGACCCTATATCGCAAGATAAGAAGCCTGAAGATATAGACACATCCGCCCCTTTTTTGTCTCATTTTTGTCCCTTTTTGACCAGGCCCTTCGGGACGATCTCGAATGGCGGGCTGGTCATGATTTTATTATATTTATTAACAGCGTGTTACGTAATTTAATCATTGATTTTATAGGTTGGCACTGTTTTTGCTGTTAATAGGCGAGCGAGACAAGTGTCTACGCCATCGATATCTTGAGAGGCTTGGATGGGGAGGAAGTCTTTTTGATGAAGATGGAAATCTTATGAGTTTGGAAGGATTCTATTTGTATTGTGTGAGGAAGAGCCGGGGCGCGTCTTCCGTATTTTTATCCAAAGGCATCGATGAAAAGAGAGAGGTCTTCACCCGGACTTATCGGGGATTGGAGGCCGTGGTCAGCCTGGTGCCCCTGGATGAATTCGATTCCGAAATAATCCGGGTCAAGGCCCAAAACGATCTTCCCTGGATCAAAGAAAAGGCCGTCCTTCATGAGACGGTCATCGAAGAAGCGATGAGAAACGGCGGGGAGATAGCGAGTTTGATCCCGATGAAATTCGGAACGATATTCAAAGAGGAAAAGGCGCTCCAAGAGGCCTTAAACAAACATCATGAACAATTCAGGGAGACGTTGGAGAAGCTGGAAGGAAAACAGGAATGGGGCGTCAAGGCGTATTTGACGGATCAAAACAAGTTCGAGCAGACGGTGAAAGAGAAAAACGCGACCATCCGGGAAAAGGAGCGAGAAATCGCGGGCATGCCGGAGGGAATGGCCTTTTTTATGGAGGAAGAGCTCAAAGACGTCATTTCAAGTGAAGTAAACAAAGAATTGAATCATGTTGTCGAAGATTTATATGAAAGCTTAAGCCGGCAAGCCGAAGCCTCGGTCCATAATAATATTTTAGGGAGAGAATTGACGGGCAAACGCGAGCCCATGGTTTTCAATGCCGCCTGTTTGGTCGCGGGCGGGAAAATCGAAGAATTCAAGGAAGCGGCCCGAAGACTCAATCAAGAGATCCGGAAAAAAGGCCTGGATCTTGAGTTCAGCGGCCCCTGGCCGGCCTATCATTTCGCGACGCCTGAAAATTAGGGTGCAAGGATGAATCATTCGGTCCATCATAGCGAGCATGCCGGATTGGTCGATGCCCTGGATAAGGTTCTGGAAAAAGGGGCGATTATTAACGGCGATCTCGTCCTCAGGGTCGCGGATGTCGACCTTGTTTATTTAGGGTTAAGGCTGATCCTGACCTCTGTGTCCAAGGCTGAAGAGCTCTCCGGCTGGAATTTCGGCAATCCGGACCGGGAATTGACCCCTGAGGACATGGCCTATATAGAGAAACTGCAAAGGGAAATCAAAAGGGCGGAAGAGAATATTCCCAAACTCATCGACCTGGGTCATCCCAAAAAGGCCGAGCAGGGTTTAGCCAAGTTGGTTTTAACCTTGGTTGAACTGATAAGGAAACTCATGGAGAAAGAAGCTTTTCGGAGGGTCAAGAGGGGGACTCTTTCTCCGGTCGAAATTCAAAAATTAGGATTGAGTCTTAAAGCGGTCAAGAAGAAGATCCAAGAGATTCAGACGATCTTCGGTCTTGATGATGAAGATCTGGATCTGGATTTAGGGCCGCTGGGAAATTTGATGTCATAAAACAAAGGAGCACAATACTATGACCCAACAACAAATGATGCATGCCACGAACGCCACGAATCTGGCGGATATTTTGGAGAGGGTCCTGGATAAGGGCATCGTCATCGCCGGAGACATCAAAATTCAAATTGCCGACATCGACCTGATCACCATCAAAATAAGGCTCTTGATTGCTTCCGTGGATAAGGCCATGGAGATGGGGATCAATTGGTGGCAAACGGATTCTTATCTTACCTCCAAAGCCCAGGAGTCGGAGAAAGAGGAGAGGATCAAGAAACTTGAGAAAGAGGTCCACAAACTAAAAAGCGAAGCTTAATTCATGGACAACGGATGAGAACTCTTCTTTATGTTCCGATCATCCACACGAGCGCCGACCTTGGCTCTCTGGCCAAAGATGTCGAGAGACGAGGCCTTGAAAAATTCGGCGAAAACATGTGGAGAGATCATCTGAGGACCATCGACGGTTTATGGGACGCGCTCTTCCTTTATTTCGATTCGATCGATGTCTCCGGAGCGAAGGTTTTTCAGGACGGCATGGTCGCGGACGGGGCTTTGGGCTTGAAGATCGTCCAGGAAGGCGAAAAAGCGGGCAGTAAAAATCACCGATTGATTTCCCAGCTCCTTCAAAGAGGGGCGATCTTGATGAGGACGGAAGACTTCAGCCTGGTGAAGAAAGAGCGGGATCGGTTGCTGAAAATGGTCCGGGCCAAAACGACCGCGGAGAAACTCTCCGGCTTGATCATCTATAAGTTCACTAAAAAAACGTTGTTAAGACAAAGAGATGCATCCATCGCCCGAAGAATAGACAAGGCCCTTGCTGAGGGCGAAACCGGCATTCTTTTTATCGGCGCTTATCACCGGATCAAGCCGAGACTCGCCCGGGATATTAAAATCAAGGAAATCAAGGACACCCAAAAAATCAGGGAATACCAATCTTTGCTTCCCGTTTATCAAAAAAACAGAAAGCGATTCGAGGACTTGAGCGGATATCTTATTTCCAAGGTCGACGAAAGCGATATCTGACGCCGGTCAATATCCCGTCCTTTTTTCGATCCGGATCCCACGGTAGTATTTGCTTAGAATTTCTTCATAAGTCGCGCCGTTCCGGGCCATCCGGAAAGCACCGACCTGACAGAGGCCCACTCCGTGTCCCCGGCCCCTGCCCGAGAAGATGAAGTGCGCGGGCTGCCCTTCTTCGTCCGTCTCGCGGTCGATGACGAAAAGAGTATCCCGGAGGTTCAGGACCTGACGGATCTTCAAGCCGGTCATCAGGATCCGGCGCTCGCTGCCGATGATGGAGAGTTCGATGACCCGCCGGGACGCCCCGCGTTTCCGGGGAACTAAGTCGATCAGTTTCCCGATCGGATAATATTCGTTGAGACGGGCTTCGAGCTCCTCCCTCGAGGTCCGGACTTGCCACTCGTTCTCCATCACGCATTCGGTGCTTTGGAGATACGGGACCGCGTTCCCCCCGAACACCGCCTCGGCGTTCTCGGTCGCGCCGCCGCAGGTGCTGGTATATAACGCATTGATGAGCTTTCCGTCATAGACGGCCACCTCCCCCTTCGTCTCCTCGACGGCCCGGCTGCTCAGGGGATGTTCGAGGCTCATCCCTTCGTACAATTGGGATCGGGGGGTGGCATACAGGTCGAAACCGAGTTCGCCGAATCGGCCGAGATTCTTCAAGGCGTAGGTCCGGGCGGCGACGGCCTGGGCTTTGAGGGCTTCGATCTCTCCGAAAAAATGCGGCGGCAACTCTCCGGGAACGACGCCTTTGAGGTAATCCTCGAGATTCAGCATGTTGATCAGGATCGTCCCCTTGAGGCTGCCCCGCAGAACGAAGATGCCCCGGTAATTTTTGCCGCCATAGGTGAGGCGGCCATGCGGGTTCGCGGGGATCAAATAAAGGGACGCCCCCTCATCCAGGTCGACGAGTTCGTCGTTGACCCTGACCCCTTGGTCCTTCCCGTCTTTCACCCGGACCTCGGAGGCGTCCTCGGCCAACAATTGATAGTCTTCGGCGACCCGGTAAATCTTCATTCCCGAGGAGGCGTCGATATGGACATCCTCCAAGTTTAGGTCCAGGGCGATCCGGATGACCGGTCTTGGGATGGGAAACTCTTGGAAAAAGACCGCTTCCCGGCCGAACTCGACCCGCCTCCCGCCCAAGAAAAAAAGGACGAGAAAGCTGAGGAAAAAATACTCATGGTTCCGCTCGATGATCCTGGACATGGGTTTATACTGAAATATAGCAATAACTATGCCAAATCGTAATCTGAAAACATTACTTTCGTAACCCGTTAATTGCATTGTATTTATGTCCAGCCCGGTCAAGAGAAGAGGAAGAGAGCGACGCTTTGTCTGAGAAAGGACATCATTGGGACAAACGGGAGATTAAGATGGGACAAAATTGTCTATGATCTTGGTTGACAGGCGTTAGACTGTCGCCGGGGCCGGCTTTCGTCGGTGTTGACGCCGTCGCGATAATGACGATATAGTTCCGACGTGGCCGGCCTGTCCTCCCGACAACGAACTTCCAGGGAACGCCTGTTAAGTCGGCGGCCTGGATGAGGTAAATCTATGATCAAATTCTCACCGTATCTATGCTTGTTGTTGTTGCTCAGCCTGCTGATGGGGCCAAGCTCATCAAGCGCTGAACAGTCATCTGAACAGCCAAAAACTAAAGAAACTGAAGTGAAGGCGCAGAAAACAGAAAAGCCCGAATCAATTCCCGACCCGAAAACATCAGGTCCCTGGTGGCGGTTCAGTTCGCTGAAATATGAGTTGATATCCCCAAAGTGGCTGTTCCACTTCGCCGGCAACATGGCCTATGCCAAATTAACCGGAAATATTGAAGGATCGGACCTTAGCGGCAGTCTGAACTTTGCGTTAAGAAAAAACAGATACACGACGCATCTGAATTATACTCTCGCGAAGACAAAAATGATTATTTCCGTAGGCGGAGCCACCATGGAGACGGACAATCAATCGTTGCTGGGGAGAGAACAAATTGATTTGTCAAAACATTTAGCCGTCAACATCGGGATGAGTTGGGAAAAAGATTCCAGGTTCTTCGTCAAAAATCGCTATACGTATTATGCAGGTCTCAGTTTTATTGTTCTCGATCTCCCGAAACACTTCTTGCGGGTGGGAGGTTTTTATGGGTTTGATGATACTCAATATGATAACCTGAATCTCAATAGCCTAGGATTTCCTTCCGCCAAGGAGCTGAAATCAGAGGGCCTGCTCTTTGAACAGTATTATCATATTATGCTCACCCCCATGATTATCTTGAGTGAATCATTTGAGTATATGAAGATCTTTGATGACGATCATTCTTATCGTTGGAAGTTTAGCCCTCTGCTAAGTGTTAAGCTTTCGGAACATTTTTCGATTTTCGCCGATTACGAGATCAAAGAAGAAAAAACCCCAATTTATGAAGACATTAAAGTTGCGGGGGCTGAAAAACGTGATACCAGGTCTACAATTGGGTTCTCCGTTAATTTCTAAACAATTTTGTTTCAGTCAGGCTGGAGACAATTCTGTCCCGCCCTAATCTCCCATTTATCCCAATTATGTCCCTTCTCTGGAAAAACATCCTTGTTCTTTAGAGTGGCCTCTGGATCTTATTATAATGTTATTAACGGGTTACGAGAGCCATGTTTTTAAATATGGGTTTGGCACGGATATTGCTTTTAACATTTGAGAAGTCAGTGTCGTTATTGAAAATTCCAAGGAGGAAATTTTGACAAAAAAAACATCGGTTCCCGTGAGTGAAGGCGCCCAGCCTGCCGACGAGCAGAAGGAGGGAATTGTCTTAATCGAAAGAGAAAAGAAGGCCCTGAAGACGGTCAAGAACCATATGTGGTGGTCCATGGGCGCCGGCCTGATCCCGGTCCCGTTCGTGGATCTGGTCGCGGTTTCGGGCGTTCAACTGAAGATGATTGCCGAGATCTCGAAGATCTACAACGTCCAGTTTCAGGAAGGCCGCGGAAAGGCGGTGGTCGGTGCCTTGGTCGGTTACGTTGTCCCGAGCTCGATGTCGTTCGGCTTGGTCGGCAGCCTGTTGAAAGCGGTTCCGGTGGTGGGCGTCCTGGTAGGCGCACCCTCGATGGCGCTGTTCTGTGGCGCGTCGGCTTGGGCGCTGGGCAAAGTGTTCATCCAGCATTTCGAGTCCGGCGGCACATTCCTCACCTTCAACCCGGCGGAAGTCAAGGATCATTTCCAGAAGCTGTTCGAGGAAGGCCGAAAGATGGCCGCGACGATGGAGAAGGAAAAAAAGGCTGAAGGCTAAGTCAATTCCCATGGCCATTGAACTTGCACTCGGATACCTGGCACTCTGCATGGTGGCGGGAACCGCGGGACGGAAGCGGCGGATCGGTTTTTGGGGCTTTCTTTTCTGCTCGATCCTCTTCACCCCGGTCTTCAGCCTGCTGTTTCTGTATTTTTCAACGCCGCGAAAGGCCTAATGCCCGGCGCCTAGGGCCGGGTTTGGGAACCTTTTCTCCTTGATTTCCGAGGGCTTTAACATGAAGTTTGCGTTTCGTCTACAGATTATCGAGTTCCTGCAGAGGGAGACGCATGCGCTGGACCGGAAGCTGTTCGTGATGACGGCGGCTTCCGGTACCGCTAATGCCCTGATCCTGGCGGTGATCAACGCGGCGGTGGAGTCGATTGGCCGGGGCGGACCGCGCTGGCTGCATCTCTTGCTGTTCACGCTGTTGCTGGGCCTGTTCGCCTATACCTTGCGTTACATCCTGTATGAATCCAGCCGGATCGCGGAGGAAGCCATCCGGACCGTACGGGTGCGATTGGCGGACAAGATCCGCCGCTCGGACCTGCTTGCGCTGGAATCCATCGGGGAAGCCGACATCCACGCCCGGATCAGCCGTGAAACGGCCGCCATCGCGCAGGCGGCGCGACCGCTGTTCAGCGCGGCGCAGTCCTCGTTGATGGTGATTTTCACGCTGGCCTACATCGCCGTGGTGTCACCGGTAGCGGCACTGCTTTGCGTGGCCATGATCGGCGGCGGAGTCGGGATATATCTAAGGGACCGGAAGTGCTACAACGACGGGTTGCAGGAGGCTTCGCGCTGCGAGGACGATCTGTTCACGTCTTTGACGGGACTTCTGAGGGGCTTCAAGGAACTCCGCATCAACCGGCTGAAGAGCGATGACGTGTTCGCGGAGTTCGGAGCGGCCGCCTCTCGGGGCCGGGACGCGCGTGTCCGCGTGATGCTGCAGTTCTCGAACAACGTCGTATTCGTGGAATCGTTTTTCCTGGTTCTGGTCGGGGCGATCGTCTTCATCCTGCCGGTAACATCGCCGACCTTTTCCGGCTCTGTTACCAAGATCGTGGCCGCCGTCCTCTTTCTGATGGGCCCGCTGAGCAACGTGGTCATAATGATCCCGGTGCTTTCGCAGGTGCACGTGACGGTGGACAACCTGTGGCGCCTGGAAGCCAAGCTGGACCAGGCGCTGGCCCGATCGGCTAACGGCGAGGAAGCGCCGTTGGACGGCATGCAGGACTTCCAGACCATCCGGTTCGAAGGCCTATGCTTCACCTATCAAGCCCCCGATGGCAGTGCCGGCTTCCAGGTCGGACCTATTGACTGGGAAGTTCGCCGCGGAGAGATCCTGTTCTTGGCCGGGGGCAATGGAAGCGGCAAGACTACGCTGCTGAAGCTGTTCACGGCCTTGTATCAGCCCATGCAGGGGTGCATTCGGGTGGATGGTTCGGAAATCGTGGCGGCCAACGTGCAGTCGTACCGGAACCTGTTCTCGGCGATCTTCTCCGACTTTCATCTGTTCGACAAACTCCATGGGTTGCGGGACACCGCGCCGGAGCGCGTGGACGAGCTGCTGCGGCGGATGGAGATTTCCCAAAAAACGGCCTTCCGGGACGGGCGCTTCTCAAACATCCTCCTGTCGACCGGACAGCGCAAGCGTCTGGCCCTGGTGGTGTCCTATCTGGAAGACAAGCCGGTCTATGTTTTCGACGAAGTGGCGGCGGACCAAGATCCGCGTTTTCGCGGCTACTTCTACGAAACGCTGCTGCCGGAGTTGAAAAGAGCAGGCAAGACGGTGGTGGTGGTCACGCATGACGACCGCTATTCCCACGTCGCCGACCGGGTGCTCGGGATGGACTACGGCAAACTCAACGACCTCTCGCGGAACGGGAAGCCGCCCCAGCCGTGAAGGCATCCATCCAGGCGCACCGGCAAGCCGACGACTGAGCAAAGGGCGTGAACAATGAAATCGATTCGTGAATGGGCCGCCGATCGACGCCGGCGCGGCAAGGCTTTCGTAAGGCGACAGGCACCCTACTTGATCCTGTTGTTCTTCCTGCTGAGCCTGTTTGTGATCTTCTTCTTCGACCGGGTCGTGATCTCGATCCATCCCGGGGAACTGGGCGTGCTGTGGCGGCGCCTGGGTGGCGGCACTCAAATCGACACGGTGTACCGCGAGGGCCTGCACCTGATCCTGCCGATCAACAAGATGTACATCTATAACGTCCGGAAGCAGCAGTTTACCGACACGATTGACGTCCTGACCGTTGACGGTCTCACGGTTCGGGTGCGGTACTCGACGCGCTATTTCCTCGACAAAGACACCCTGCCGCTGCTGCACCAACGCGTGGGACCGGACTTCGTCAACGTGGTGGTGCGTCCGGAAGTGCGGTCGGTGATGCGGACCGTGTTCGGGCAGTACAAGCCCGAGGAGATTTACACCACGCAGAAGGCCATCCAGGAGCGCGTAAGCGTGCTCTCGAAGACTCACCTGGCGGCGCGGTTCGTGGCTCTGGACGATGTGCCCATCGAGAGCATCACGCTGCCCGCGCGGATCTCCGAGGCCATCGAGGCCAAAATGGCCCTGCAGCAGCTTGACGGAGAGTACGTATACCGGATGTCGATAGCCACGAAGGAAGCCGACCGCAAACGCATCGAATCCGAGGGCATAAGGGTTTACAACGAAACGATCAACCGCAGTCTCACCCCCTCCGTGCTCTCTTGGTACGGGATCCAGGCAACCCTGGACCTGGCCAAGTCGCCGAACGCCAAAGTCGTGGTGGTCGGTTCGGGCAAGAACGGCCTGCCGCTCATATTGGGCAATTAGTGAGGCATGAAAAAACTGCTCCTCCTGGCTTTGTCGGCCGGACTGCTATGGTTCGTCCTGTCGCCCCAATGGCGGTCTTTCGAGCGAATGGGAGAACGGAGATTCCAGGTTCTCAGTCTCCCGTCGAAGGAGATTCTGGTGGGGGTCAGCTGGCCTTTTTCGGTGAACCGGGACGGGATGGCCGACGGTCTTCAGATGGCGCGGGAAGAAATCAATGCCGGCGGTATGGCCGGCGGCAGCCCGGTTCGCCTGGTCCTGCGGGATCCCGGAGTCGACTGGCAAAAGGCGAAGCGCATCGCCATCGAATTCTCCGATAATCCCGACATGAGCGCGGTGCTCGGTTACTACGACGACAGCCAAGCCATCAAGGCCTC
>Ga0315288_10007333_pt1 | contig 13964 bp, 10 predicted proteins | sample YL17G11_20_MG_FD_203454 | JGI IMG/M metagenome (GOLD analysis project Ga0315288, IMG submission 203454) | Sediment microbial communities from Yellowstone Lake, YNP, Wyoming, USA - YL17G11_20 | ecosystem: Environmental > Aquatic > Freshwater > Lake > Sediment | place: USA: Wyoming | collected...
CGATGCGCGAGGTGTGGCCCCGCCGCGCGGAGATCGCGGCCCAGCAGCAGGCGGAGGTGCTCCGCACCTACAACATGGAGAACTGGCGGGCCGCCTGGACGCGCGCAATCGAGGGCGCCGTCGGGCACGCGACCTAAGAGCGCCTGACAAGATGTTCGGGTCTTGTCACCCTGAGCGTAGCGAAGGGTCCCGTCTCGACCGGGATTCTTCGCTTCGCTCAGAATGACATTAGACGAGCAGCGAGGTACTGATAGGCGCTGTAAGGAGGCTGGAATGGCGAAACTGTCTGTCTGCATCGAGATGATCTTCCGCGAAGTGGACTTCCTCGACCGCATCCCGAAGGTGAAGGCGGCCGGGTTCGAGGCGTTCGAGTTCTGGGGCACCTCCAACAAGGACCTGGCTGCGGTCAAGCGCCTGAAGGACCAGCATGGCCTCACCCTGACCGCCGTCGTCACCGAGTACAAGCAGCCGCTGAGCGAGCCCGCGAATCACGCCTCGTTCGTCGAGGGGTTCAAGCGCGCGGCGCAGATCGCCAATGACCTCGAGTGCAAGGGCGTCATCGTCACCGTCGGGAACGAGACGCCGGCGCCGCGCCGCCGGCAGCACGACAACATCGTCGCCGGCCTGAAGGCGGCGGCGCCCATCGCCGAGGACCGCGGCGTCACCATGGTGCTCGAGCCGCTCAACGTGCTCGTGGATCACAAGGGCTATTACCTCGCCACCTCGGCGGAGGGCTTCGAGATGGTGCGCGAGGTGGCCAGCCCCAACGTGAAGTTGCTCTACGACATCTACCACCAGCAGATCACCGAGGGCAACCTCATCGCCACCATCACCGCCAACCTCGCCGACATCGGGCACTTCCATTCGGCCGACGTGCCCGGCCGCCACGAGTTCGGCACCGGCGAGATCAACTACCCCAACGTGCTCCGCGCGATAGACAGCATGGGCTACACCGGCTACGTGGGCCTCGAGTTCGGCCCGACCGGAGCGTCGGAGGCCGCGCTCGCCCGCGTGCGCGAGATCGCTGGAGTGTAGCCGTCCGGCATCGAACCGGTGCATGCGATGATCTTCGAGGCTGCACGCAAGCCCATCGTGGTCGCCCATCGCGGGGCTTCCGGCGAGTGCCCCGAGAACGCGCTGGCTGCCTTTCGCCGCGCCATCGAACTCGGCGCCGACTTCTTCGAGACCGACGTGCGCCTCAGCCGCGACGGCGTGCCTGTGCTCATGCACGACGCCGCTGTGGATCGCACCACCGACGGCACTGGCCCCATCGCCGGCCTCAGCCTCGAGGAGATCAAGCGCCTGGATGCCGGCTCCTGGAAGGCGCCGCAGTTCGCCGGCGAGCGCGTGCCCACTCTGGCCGAGGCGCTGGACCTCGCGCGCGGTCGCATCCGCGTGAACATCGAGATCAAGGACCCGGCCGCGGCGGAGCCGGTAGTTGTGGCCGTGCATGCGGCTGCGATGGACAACCAGGTCGTTGTGCTCTGCTTCGATGACCACGTCCTCTCGCGCGTGAGGGCCCTGGCGCCGGACCTGGCGCGCATGGTCCTCGTGAGCAGCCGCGCGCCGGGCTACCCGCCGGCCGGGGAGATCATCCGCCGCTGCCGGGCCGTGGGCGCGGCGGCGATGGGAGTCCAGCATGACGGCGCCTCGGCGGACCTGATCGAGGCGGCTCATGCCGCGGGAATCGCGGTGCTCTTCTGGACGGTCAACGATCCGGAGCGGATGCGCGAACTGATCGCCCTGGGCGCCGACGTGGTCGCCTCGGACTGGCCTGATGTTGCGTTAAGAGTGAGGAGTGAAGAGTGAAGTGTGAAGGGTGAAGACCGCGGCCGAGCGCGCCGCATGCGGCGCGGCCGAGATCCTTCACTTCGTTCAGGATGACATTTGACGGAGGAGAAGCAGTGAAGCAGATCAGGATCGGCATCATCGGCTCGGGTGGGATTGCGCAAGGTGCGCACATCCCCAACTATCAGAAACTGGAGGGGGTCACGCTCGCGGCGCTCTGCGACCGCAACCCGCAGACGCTGGCGGCGGCCGGCGCCAAGTTCGGCGTCGCCAAGTCGCGCCAGTTCGCCGACTACGAGAAGATGCTGGCCTCGGTGAAACTGGACGCCGTGAGCGTCTGCACGCCCAACGCGCACCACTGGAAGCCCACTGTGGCCGCGCTGGAGCGCGGCGTGCACGTGCTGGTCGAGAAGCCGCTCGCGGTGAATGCCACCGAGGGCGAGGCCATGGTGCGCGCGGCCAAGCAGAACAAGCGCCTCCTCATGGTCGCTTTCAACCAGCGGTTCCGCAGCGAAGCGGTCTATCTCAAGCGCGCGATCAAGGAAGGCGCGCTCGGCGAAATCTACTACGCCGAGGCGATCTACACGCGCCGGCGCGGCGTGCCTGGCTGGGGCGTGTTCATTGAGAGGAAGGAATCAGGCGGCGGCCCGCTCATGGACGTCGGCGTCCACATGCTGGACCTGGCGCTTCACCTCATGGGCTATCCGAAGCCCGTCTCCGCCTTCGGTTCGACCTACGCCAAACTGGCCACGCGCCCGCACCAGGTGGCGGGGATGGGCGCGTATGACCCGAAGCGCTTCACCGTCGAGGACTTCGGCGTCGGGCTGGTCAAGTTCGAGAACGGCGCCACGCTGTTTCTCAAGGCCTCGTGGGCGGCGAACATTAGGGAGGGCCAGGGCGACGTGGTGCTCATGGGCACCGAGGGCGGCTGCCAGGTGAGCCCGCTGGGCATCTTCACCCAGCAGCACTCGGGGCTGGTGGACGTCACGCCGGTCGGACTGCCGCGGGTGGATTCGCATGCCGAGGAGATTCGCGCCTTCGTCGAGGCCATCCGCGCCGGCGGCAGGTCGCCTGTTCCCGGCGAGCAGGGGCTCGTGGCTACTCGCATCCTCGACGCCATCTACAAGTCCGGCGCAACCGGCCGCGAAGAGAAGGTGTAACCCACCAGGTTCGCAGGGGCGCACAAGGACGACGTCGTAATGCAGCGACTTGTCTTGGGCGGCCGCAAGGCCTGGCTCGTTGACGAACCCGATCCCCAGCCCGAGGGCGATTGGGTGGTGGTGAAGGTTCACGTGTCGCCGATTTGCGGGAGCGACAAGGGCGCCTTCCTGGGCGAGCAGCCGAACCGCCGCGCCGGCCACGAGGGCGCCGGCGAGGTCGTCGCCGTGGATCGGCCGGCGCATCTCAAGGCGGGCGACCGCGTGGTGCTCATGCCGGCCGCGGCCTGCGGCGTCTGCGAGCGGTGCCGCCGCGGCGACCAGATCTTCTGCCCCAACGCGCCGCCCTGGGACGGCCACTTCGCGCAGTATGTGAAGAAGCAGGAGCAACTGTGCATGCCCCTGCCGGCCGACATTTCCTACGAAATCGGCTCGCTCGCGGGCTGCGGGCTCGGCCCCGCCTTCGACGCGCTGACGCGCATGGCCATCGCCCCGATGGACACGCTCCTGATCACGGGGCTGGGGCCGGTGGGCCTGGGCGCGCTCACCATCGCCAAGTTGGACGGCGCGCGCGTCATCGCCGTGGAGGGCGAGCCCTGGCGCCGCAGCCGCGCCCTGGAGGTGGGGGCGGACGAAGTGCTGGATGCCTCCGACGACGATCTCCTGGCGCGCATTCGCGACCTGACGGGCGGCCGGGGCGTGGACAAGGCCATAGACTGCTCCGGCAGCGCGGCCGCGGAGCGCCTGTGCATTGACGCGGCGACCGTGCGCGGCTGGGTGGCCTTCGTGGGGGAGAATCCGAACCAGATCCCGCTCGGCCCCAGCCGCGACATGATCCGAAAAGGGCTCACCCTCATCGGGTCATGGCACTACAACCTGACGCAATTCCCCCGCATCCTCGACGTGCTGCGGCGCTCACCCGTCGCACCGAAACTGATCAGCCACCGCTTTCCGATGTCTCAAGCCCAGGAGGCCTTCGAAACCTTCCTCTCCGGTAAGGCCGCGAAGGTGCTCTTGTTGCCGTGGGCGTGACGGGCTCACGGCGTAGGGGAGCAGCGTGCTGCTCCCAGGGCGGAGCAACGCTCCGCCCCTACGAGGATCCCGAGGCCTTCTGCTTCGCGAAGTTGAGTTGCAGGTCGGCCACCATCGAGCGCAGTTTGCGCACGTCCTCGCCGGCGAGTTTGCCTTCGAGTTGGCCGACCAGGAAAGCCACGCAGTCAATCGCCACCTGGGCCTGCTCCAGGTCCTTGTTGTACTTCTGGGTGACGGGGTGGGGGACCAGGCCCAGCAGGTGCCACGCTTGCTCGTGCAGCAGCGTGATCACGAAGCCCAGCGTGCTGTACACGTCCACTTCCTCGGCCGCCTCTTCGGCTTCCTCCGACGCGGCTTCCTCGACGGGCCGTTCTTCGGCGGCCTGGGGCTGCTCGGCCTTGGGCGGCGCCTCGGGCTCGCCCTCGGCCGCCCGCGCCCGGCGGTCCACGATCACGAAATCCGGCCCCTTGACCTCGCCCTTGTCCTCGTTCGGCATGGCTATCACCTCACGGCATGATTATTGGCGCAAAGCCCTGAGTCTCCTGTCGGCGCCTTGGCAGGCGGGCACCGCCGTAGGGGAGCCCCTCTGCGGGCTCCCTGGGCGGCCACAGAGGGCCGCCCCTACACAACCGCGCGCCTACAACAGGATCTTCTGCCTCCGCATCCCCACATTGAGCAACAGCCCCACCCCGATCATCGCCGCCACCAGGCTGCTGCCCCCATAGCTCAGGAACGGCAGCGGCAGGCCCGTGATCGGCATGATGCCGGCGGTCATGCCGATGTTGACGAACACCTGAAACGCGAGCATCGCCGCCACGCTTCCCGCCAGGATGCGCCCGAAGGCGTCCTTGGCGCGTGCGGCGGCGTCTATCCCACGCCACAGCAGCAGCCCATAGAGCGCCAGCAGCGCCGCGGCCCCCGCGAATCCCAGTTCCTCGCCCACCACCGTGAAAATGAAGTCCGTGTGCTGCGCGGGGATGAAGTGCAGTTGGCTCTGCGTGCCCTTGAGCAAGCCCTTGCCCAGCCACTGGCCGGATCCGACAGCGATCCTCGACTGGTTGATGTGATAGCCGTCGCCCAGCGGGTCCGCCGATGGATTGACGAACACGGTGAGCCGCGCCTTCTGGTAGGGCTTGAGCAGCGGCGTGTGCCAGGCGACCACGCCGATCAGCGCGATACCTGCCGCGATCGCCGCCAGGTGCCACTTGCTCACACCGGCCAGAAACAGCGCCGCCACCCAGATCACCGCGAGCACCAGCGCCGTCCCCAGGTCGGGCTGCATGAACACCAGCGCGATAGGCACGGCCACGTGGACGGATGAGAGCGCGACCGCGCGCGTCCGCGGCGCCCCGCGGCCCAGCATGCCGGCCAGCGTGATCGCAAGGATGATCTTCGCGAACTCCGACGGTTGGAAGCGAAAGGCCCCCGCGCCGATCCACCGTCCGGCGCCCCCGCTGATGCTGCCGAACCTCGCCACCGCGCCCAGCGCGAGCAGGTTGATCAGGTAGAGCGGAACGGCCAGGCGCGCGAGCGCCTCATAGTTGACGTACACCGCGAGCGCCAGCGCCGCCACGCCCACCGCCAGCGAGATCGCCTGCCGCCGCATGAAAACCCAGCGGTCGCCGCCGGTGAGGCGGTCGTTGCTCATGCTCGCGCTGTAGATCGCGACCAGACCATAGAGCGCCAGGATCACGCACAGCGCCGCGAGCAGCCAGTCGCACTTGCGCAGCAGGCGCCACTCGAACATGGATCTCATCTCCCGGATGTGGGACAGGCGCCCTCGCCTGTCGCATCCTCACAGCCGGGGGCGGCTGTGCCACATCGCCGGGGTCGTCTGCTCAAGATTCGGCGGCGCACCGGTTGTCCCTCGCTGCCAGCCCGGCCAAGGCAGGAAGACGGCCTCCAGCGACGGAACATCGGGGCGATGGCCACCACTCAGGCCGAGTCGGGGCTACTCCATGGCGTCACGGCGCGATCGGTGGTCATCGCGCTGGTGGGGGCGGCGATCCTGGGTGTAGTCACACCCTACTCCGACCTCTTCCTGCGCGGGACCTGGATCGCGGCCTGCCACCTGCCGATCGGCGCGTTCCTGCTCTTCGTGATCCTGGCCGCGGTGGTGAACGCGGTGCTGCGGGCGCTGGGCCGGCGGCTGGCGCTGTCGCGGGCGGAACTGCTCGTCGCCTACTGCGTGATGCTCGCCGGCGCGGGGATCCCTTCCTTCGGCCTCACCGAGTACGTCATGCCCACCCTGGCCGGCGCCTTCTACTTCCAGACCCCGGAGAACAACTGGGTCGCCACGTTCTTTCGCTACATCCCGCAGTGGTTCGTGCCGGTGGACCTCCGCGCCTATCCCGGTTACGCCGGCGCCTCGCCCGGCTGGGTGCATGGGCTGTACGCTCACCTGCCCCACTTCATGCAGCCGGCGCCGCCGCGGATCATCACGCAATTCTACGAGGGGCTCCCCGCCGCCGATGCGCTCTCCTTCGGGCAGTTGGTGGCGCGGGTGCCCTGGGGCGCCTGGCTGGTTCCGATCATCGCCTGGACCTGCCTCGCCTACCTGATGTTCTACCTGCTCCTGTGCGTGAGCGTCATCCTGCGCAAGCAGTGGGTCGAGCGCGAGCGCCTCACCTTCCCGTTGGTGCAACTGCCCCTCGAGATCGCCGGCCGCGAGGGCCGCGACACCGCCGTCGCTCCCTTCTTCAGAAACCGGTTGATGTGGCTGGGGTTCTCGATCCCCATGCTCATCCACTCGCTCAACAGCCTGCACGTCTACTTCCCCGCCGTGCCCGGCCTGCCGGTGGTGCAAGACCTGGGCCAGTACTTCCGCACCCCGCCCTGGAACCAGATCGGCATCTTCGTGCTCTGGGTGCACTTCAGCGTGATCGGCTTCACCTTCCTGCTGCCTACCGATCTCTCGTTCAGCCTCTGGTTCTTCTACTTCTTCTACAAGGCGCAGGGCATCCTCGCCGCCGCCCACGGCTACCAGATCACCTATGTCCCCAACTACCCGGTGCCCACCTATGCCGCGATGCAGATGCTGGGGGCCTTCTTCGCCCTCTTCGCCGGCATGATGTACGGCGCCCGCGCGCACCTGCGCGACGCCTGGCGCAACACCGCCGCGCTCTGGCGCGGCACCGCCACCGTGGACGATAGGGCCGAGCCGCTCTCCTATCGCGCGGCCGTGCTCGGCGGCGCTGCCGCCATTCTGCTGCTGTCCACGATGTGCCAGTTGGCGGGGCTGAACTTCCTCATTGCGGTGCTGGTCTTCGTGATCTTCTTGATCACCGCCGTGGTGCTCGCGCGCTTCGTGGCCGAGGGCGGCCTGCTCTTCATTCAGGCGCCCTTCCGCCCCAGCGATGTGATGATCACCGCGGTCGGCACCCAGGCCCTCGGCACGCCCAACCTGACCGTGCTCGCCTACCTCGAGCGCGCCACCTCGATGTTCGATCTGCGCGGCTTCCTGCTGCCCTTCCTCATGGACATCTGGCGCATCGGCGACGCCGCCCGCCTGGCCAAGCGCCGCCTCTTGCCCATGTTGGGCCTGGGCATCCTGGTCGCGACGGTGACCTCCTACGCGACGCTGCTCTTGCTTGCCTACCGCCACGGCGCCATCAACATGGAGCCCTGGTTCGCCATCTGGTCGCCCTCGCAGCCCTGGGAGGTGCTCAAGTCCTACGTCCAGTCGCCGGTCCAGCCCAAGTTGGCGAATGTCGAGTTGATCGGCGTCGGCGCGGCGGTGATGTGGGCGCTGTTCTGGATGCGGCTTCAGTTCGTGGGGTGGCCGTTCCATCCCATCGGCTACGCGATGGGCCCCTCCTGGCCCATGATCCAACTCTGGTTCTCGATCCTGGTGGGGTGGCTGCTGAAGGGGCTGCTGCTGCGGCTGGGCGGCATGCGCGCCTACCAGGTAGCGAGGCCGGGCTTCCTCGGCATGGTGCTGGGCGAGTTTACCGCCGCCGGGGTCTGGATCATCATTGACAGCATCACCGGCCTGCGCGGCCACCACTTCTTCCTCACCTAGCTTGCACGTGGCACGGCTCATCCGCCCTCGGCTGTGCGCTCGGCAGGAAGCGGCCCGCGTTGCCGACTGTAGGGGCGTGATTCCCTGGCCGGGCAGGCATCACGCCCAACCTGTGCTGGAGGGCGCAATGAATTGGGCCCCTACGGTTGCCCTACTCGGAAGGGAGTCGGCCACGCCACCGCCAATTACTTCGCCGGCAGGCCGGCCATGAAACCCGAAACCCAGACCCTTCTCGCCATCGGCATCTTCGCGCTCACCTACGCCCTGCTCATCTCGGAGCGCCTGCACCGCACCGCGGCCGCGCTCCTGGGGGCGGCGCTGGTGGTGGGCGCCGGCGTGCTCAACCAGAAAGCAGCCTTCCGCGCCGTGGATTTCAGCACCATCGGCCTGCTCCTGGGGATGATGATCATCGTCAACTTCCTGCGGCGCACCGGCGGTTTCGAGTGGCTCGCCGTGAGAACGGTCAAGGCCGTGCGCGGCCAGCCGCTGTTCATCATGATCGGCTTCTTCCTCTTCACCGCGGTGGTCTCGGCGTTCATCGACAACGTGACCACCGTGCTCCTGATCGCGCCGCTCACCGTGATCATCGCCCGCTCGCTGGGTCTCAACCCCATTCCCCTGCTTTACGCCGAGATCGTCGCCTCCAACGTCGGCGGCACCGCCACCCTCATCGGCGATCCCCCCAACATCATCATCGGCACCCACGCGCGCATCTCGTTTCTGGACTTCCTGACCAACCTCACGCCTGTCGTGGCGGTGATTTCCGTGGTGCTCATTCTTTACCTCGCGCTGGCGCACCGCAAGGAGTTCGGCCGCGGCGAGGAGTTCGCGCGCCTCGCCGCCGAGATCCCCGACGCCGATACGATCAAGGATCCCGTCCTGCTCTGGAAGTGCCTCATCGTCCTGGGGTTGGTGGTCGTGGGTTTCCTCCTGCACGGCGCCCTGGGCTTCGAGGCCGCCACCGTCGCCCTCCTGGGGGCGACCCTGCTCCTGATCATCGTGCGCGGCGACCCCCACGAGATCTTCAGCCAGATCGAGTGGCCCACCCTCTTCTTCTTCGTAGGGCTCTTCGTGGTGGTCGGCGGCGTCGAGCAGGCGGGCGTGCTCGAGCGCATGGGACGGTGGATGGTGGCCCTGACCCACGGCGATCTCCTCCTCACCAGCATGGCGATCCTCTGGTTCTCGGCCCTGCTCTCGGCGATCGTGGACAACATCCCCGCCACGATGGCGCTGGTGCCCGTGATCGTGGCCATCGCGGCCGAGGCGCACCCCGGCGTCTCGCGCGAAGCACTGCTGCACCTGCCCTACACCATGGCGCTCTGGTGGTCGCTCGCCCTGGGCGCGTGCCTGGGCGGCAATGCCACCATTGTCGGGGCCTCCGCCAACGTCGTGGTGGCGGGCCTGGCCGACCGCGCCGGCTTCCCCATTTCGTTCCGCGCCTATCTCAAAGTCGGGATTCCGGTAACCCTGGCGAGCCTGGTGATCGCGGCCGCCTATGTCGTGCTGCGCTACGTGATCTGAGCCTCCAGGGGTGGAGGACCGGTGCGAGGCATCTCGCTGCGAGCCGTTCTCATTGGTCTGGTGGCCGTGGGCGCGGTCTGCCTGATCGTCGCCTGGGCCGAACTGGTCATCACCTACGTTCAGATCGGCATCCTGCAGTTTCCCCCCGTCACCGTCGGCCTCTTCCTCTTCCTGGCGCTCGGCAACGCCGCGTTCCTGAGACTCTGCCGCCGCATCGCCCTCAACTCGACCGAGATCATGACCGTGTACTGCATGATGCTGGTGGGCGCCATGATCGCTTCCCGCGGCCTCATGGAAAAACTGGTGCCCGCCCTGGTCGCGGTCAACTATTACAGCACTCCCGAAAACCACTGGCGAGAGACCTTCTATCCGCAGATCAAGCCCTGGCTCGTGCCCTTCAACCCCAACGGGCCCGGGGTCCAGGACATCAGCCGCCACTTCTACGAGCGCCTGCCCGAGGGCGCGCCGCTGCCCTGGGCCGCTTGGGCGACGCCGCTGGCCGCCTGGAGCGTGCTCGTGATCCTGGTGTTCCTGGGGTTCTTCTGCCTGGCGGCCATCCTGCGGCGCCAGTGGATGGACCACGAGCGCCTCGCCTTCCCCCTGGTTCAGTTGCCCCTGGAGATGGTCCGCACCGAGACCGCCGGGCCCTTCCTTCGTAACCGGTTGACGTGGTTCGGCTTCGCGGTGCCGGCCGCCATCTTCGCGGTGAACGGCGTCAGCATGATCTACCCTTCGTTCCCATCGTTCACCGTGCAGTGGAACCTCAACCAGTACTTCCCCTGGCAGCGCCCCTGGTGGGACATGGGGATGACCACGGTGATGGTCTCCTTCGCCGCCATCGGCTTCGCTTACCTGCTGCCCGTGGATCTCGTGTTCAGCCTTTGGTTCTTCTTCTTGCTGACTCGCGTGCAGGACGTGATGGCCTCGGCGCTCGGCATGCAGCTGAAGACGATGCCACTCTATCCCACCCACACCATCCAGGGCTACCAGGTGATGGGCGCCTACTTCGTGCTCGTCTTCTACCTGGCGCGGATGGGTTGGCCGCATCTGCGACAGGTCGTGCGCAAGGCGATCTGGGGCGACCCTGCCGTGGATGACCGCCAGGAGTTCCTGCCTTACCGCGTCGCGTTCTTCGGTCTCATCCTCTCGTTCCTCGGCTCCGTGATCTGGTGCCGCCTCGCCGGCATGACGCTTTGGGTGGCCGCCGTGGAGATGTTCGTCTATCTCTTCATTGTGGTCGTCGTCATGGCGCGCAGCGTCGCCGAGTGTGGCCTTCTGATGACCGAGACCTCCTTCCGCCCCATGGATGTCGTCACCCTCTTCCACTCCAAGACCATCCTGGGGCCGGCCAACCTCACCGTGCTCTCCCTCGTGGACGCCGTCTTCGCCCGCGACCTGCGCGGCCTGCTCCTCACCGGGTTCATGGACGGCCTGCGCATCAGCGACGGCGTCGGCTTGAGGCGCCGCTCCCTGCTGCCGGCGTTCGCGGGGGCCATCGTGGTCGCCCTGGTCGCCGCCGGAGCGCTTCACCTCTGGATCCCCTATCACCGCGGCGGCGTGACTCTCTACTCCTACGTCTACCAGGGCAACCCGATCTGGGGCTTCCAGGACAACGCGCCGGCCGCGGTCGGGCAGTCCTACTACGACTGGCAGGCCCCGGCGTTCTTCATCGTGGGGGTGGTGGTCACGATCTTCCTGGCGGTGATGCGCGCCTCGTTCGCCAACTGGCCGCTCCACCCCATCGGCTACGCGGTGAGCGCCTCGTGGACGATGATCGTCTTCTGGTTCCCCTGCTTCGTCGCGTGGCTGGTGAAGGTGCTCATCCTGCGCTACGGGGGGATGCGGCTCTTCGTACAGGCGCGGCCGTTCTTCCTGGGCATGATCCTCGGCGAGTTCAGTAGCGCCGTGATCTGGACCATCTTCTCCTTCATCACCAAGAACCCGGCGCCCTGGTTCCCCTGGCCGTAGGCGGCTGGGTGGTCAGCCATCCCTCCTTGATCGCCTCGAACGAACTCACCTTGGCCCTCTCTGGAGGGGCGTGCGGCCCCTGTGCCCCATGGGCCGGGGTCCCGGTCCCGACGGAGTCGGGACGCAGGGACCGTCCGCCCCTACGCCAGCCAGCAAGAGGACAAATCGCCCCCGTACCGAACCAATCAACAGGTTCCCCGGCCGGTGGGCGGCCTGGCAACATGGTCCGCCGCGGCGGGCGCCCGGAATTCTGAGGACAGGGAGGAGTAGCCATGAGGATTCGAAATCTTGCGCTGGCGGTCGCGCTGATCGCAGCCCTGGCAGGGGCCACGGTGGCGCGCGCGGGTGACATCGTCACCGTCCCCACTGCCAACCAACTCAGGCAGGGCGAGGTGGATATCGCCTACTACTACCTGGGGCTCGATTTTCCCAAGCAGATGCCCCAGCATGTGAATGCGGAGACGATCTACGTCGGCCTCACCAACGAGATCGAACTGGACGCTCATCACTACGACATTGACAAGGGCCCGGACGAGACGATCTGGATCATCAACTACAAGCTGCTCAACGAGACTCTGGTCACCCCAGACATCGTGATCGGCGCGCGCGACCTGACCGAGAAGCTCTCCAAGACCTCCTACTATCTCTGCGCGGCCAAGACGTTGAACCCACCCAAGGTCGGCCCGCCGATCCTGCCCATCGTGCGGCTCCACCTGAGCGTGGGAACCCAGGACGACAGTCTTCTCGGTGAAGGGCGCCACGAGGGACTCTTCGGCGGCGTGCAGGTGCTCTTTCGCATGAAGCCGGAGATCGGGCTCATCGCCCTGCACGACGGCACCGATCTGATCACCGGTCTCACCTACAAGCCGGGGCCTGCGATGCCGACCATCAAGGGCGGCACCTATGGCAAGCACTGGTGGGTCGGCGTCAGTTACACCATCGAGCCGCTGATCAAGTAGGCGCCGAGTAGGGGAGGGGCCGCGCCCCGCGGTCCCTCCCCTAACCTCGTATCTGCTCCACTGGCCCTGCGGTGGCGCGCGCTTCCGGGCGCGGCGGCCCAGCCGTCAGCGCCTCGACGCTCACATCGTCCACGTACGTGACCAGCTGCTTCTCGATGGCCCAGATGCGAAAGGCCGGCGCCACGCCCGCCGGAAACTCGCCCGTGGGCAGCATCACCTCGAAGCGATGCCACTCGCCGTCGCCCGGCACGCGTACCTCGATCTGCTTGAAATCATACGACGCGCTCGCGAAGAAGTTCGTCCGCAGCAGCGCTTCGCCGGACTCCGTGCGCGCCCAGAACGTGCCCCGATACTGCGCATTCGGCTGAACCGCCAGCGTGCCATTGTTGCCCACCGCCAGCGGCTGCGACGGGCTCACGGCGAAGCGCAGGCATCCGGGCCCGCTGTGGCCGCCTCGAGCGAGCCACGTCGCTCCCTCCAGCACCCAGCCCGCGCCTCCTCGTTCCAGGCCGCCGTTGACGAAGCGCGGCGACGCGAGCGGCGCGGTGCCCGGCCGCGCGTTCTTCTTGCCGTGGTCCTGGGTATCGAAGTAGAGGAAGTAGCCGCTTCCCATATTGGGACCGTGCCACTGCACCGTGGCCTGCTTGCCCTCGAGATCCACCGAGACGGGCACCAGTTCCGCCCCGCGCGTTCCCTGGCGGATCAGTCGGAACGAATCCAGGTCAACCGGGCCGGGCAGCCCGCTCAGATCCACACGCGCCTCGGTGGCCGTTGTCGCATCCGCGATGACCACGGGCGCGCGGCAATGCCACTCCGGGTTCCACCAGTTCGCCGGCGTTGCCGCGCGGCCGCCGGCTGCTCCGGCCTCAACCGGCGCCACGCGCACCAGCGGCGCGGCGTGGCGCTCCGCCAGCGCTCGCCTCGCCACCACCTGGTTCCCCGCATGGAACATCACCACGGCATCTACCGCCGCGCCCTCCTCGCCGGGGCTGGTCGCCGCGAACTCCACCTGCGCGTACTTGCACGGCCCTGGCTCGGGCCGCTTCTCCGGCCAGAAGCCCTGCCGCCAGCGGTTCACTCCGCGCGTGCCCAGCGGCAGGATCGAGATCCCCTCCCCGAAGTTCGGCGGCGCCAGCAGCGACGCGAACTCCGGCGCGCGCGGCGCCTGCCGCCAGCCGAAGTGCGGGTTCGGCTCGTTGAACACGGCGCTCATGCCGCTGAAGCCCGGGTAGATCTTCGTGAGCGCATTGCGCGCGAAGCGGCAGTCCAGCGCCACGAGTTCATCACCCGCCGTCCAATTCCATGGCAGCGTGAGGCTGAACACCTCGAACCCGGCGCCATAGGCCCAGAACTGATAGACCTGGTCCACCTCCACGGCCGCGTCCGACCACGCGACCCGCACCACCACCCGCGCCGGCCCCTCGCTCACCACTTCGATCTTGGCCGGCGTGTCGCGCTGATAGGTCCGCTTTTCGACGATGTACTCGACGGCGGTGTGCGCAGGATGCAGCGGATCGG
>Ga0315288_10007334_pt1 | contig 13963 bp, 31 predicted proteins | sample YL17G11_20_MG_FD_203454 | JGI IMG/M metagenome (GOLD analysis project Ga0315288, IMG submission 203454) | Sediment microbial communities from Yellowstone Lake, YNP, Wyoming, USA - YL17G11_20 | ecosystem: Environmental > Aquatic > Freshwater > Lake > Sediment | place: USA: Wyoming | collected...
ATTCGTAACCGCCGGGCCCTTAGCTTTTTCAACTTTTTGAAGCTGATCCGCTATCGCTTGGACTTTTTTCGGTATTTTTTCCAAGATATGCCTCCAAGAATGAAATAACGACAGCCTTAGTCGTCCTGCCTTGCCCGGCGAGCCTCTTTTTAAACGCTCTATGAAGTTTCGCCGGAATCCACAACATCAAAGCCTTAGGTTTTTCTTCGTTCATCTAATTTTCCCCATAATTTTGATATTTCTATAGCTTCCTTGCTTAATCTCACTTCAATTCTAGCCATTTTAAAAAATTCGGTAAGAAAGGGATTTGGAGATAAAATTCGAGAAATAGCAATTATATATTCAAAACTAGCATTAAAAAGCTCTTCATCTTCCGGACCTTTCAAAATAATCCTACTCTCCAAAACTCTTTTAAGAAATTGAATTTCCCGAGCCTTTTTTCCAAACATTTTTTGTTCTCCTGAACCAATTTTACTACAGATTTTCAACGTGTCAACCTTTCTTTACTTATGTCAACTGAAAAAAACTCATTCTCTTGAGGAAAAAGAAGTTGTAATAGAATCAAGCGCAGCCAGGGGGAAGCCCCCCTGGAACCCCCAAAAGACCCCCCTTTTAAGTGGATGCCGGGGAGGGGACGGGCAATCTAAGCGGTCTAAGGGCTTTATATCAGCCCGGAGCCCCTCCCGACACCCTGAAAAAGAGGAGGAAGAAGATCCCTCCCCGTATATCCCCGCAATCCGGAGGGGAGAACCGGAATTACGGCAAATTTCGGGCCTCAGATGCCCCAGGATCAATTTTCTCCATTCAAGCATGGTCCATGCCTCCCTGTCAAGAGCTGTCCTCCCAGTGAGGTCTGCAGCCCTTTCCTTGGCCCAAGAGATAATCAAGATCGACCCATTCGCAACGACCACACTTCGGACACATAAAAGGGATCCGGAGCTTGATTTTATGATAGCAGCCGAAAGTCTGGACCAGTCTTGAGCCTTTAAAAACATCATTGAAGGTAGTTTTATCTTCCGGCCTGATCCGCGGGGACTGTAGAAAATCCGAAAGAAGATACCGGACCGCCGTTTTAAGGTTTTGAATCAACTGTATATCGACAATATAACTCCCGTTTGTAATCTCGGCCCAAACCTCTGAGATCCACTCTTTAGGAATAAACCCGCCTTTATATAAAATGTGAAGATGTAAGTGCCAGCCTTTTCCCCGGTTCGTCGCTTGAACCACGTAAAAGCCGCCCAAGATTTTTTTCTCGAATCGCCGCCGGAATTTTCCGAAACATTCTCTTATATCCTTAACGCTATATTTTCCAAATAAATGATCCGGAATATTCTTTATCGTCAAGGTCAAAAAATACGCCTTGTCCCAACCGCTTATTAAGCCGACAAGAATTTTAAAATGATACCCGAACCATTTTTTCCGGCACTCCGGACACGTCCGGTCCCCGCAAGAAAGTTTTACCTTTAAAACCTGTCCACAGTGCGAACAGTAGAGCGTTTTAAAGGGATGGCTTTCGATCATTTGCATAAAGAGGCGGTCCCACTGATCAGTGGGACCGCCTGAACCCCTAGCCTCAGCTAAAAAGGAACGTCCTCGCCAAACCTTTTTTTCGACTTTACCGAAATCTGGAAAAGCTTTACCTTATTTCCAGACTTCGTTTCGACGGTCCCCTTAAAAATAAAGCGCAGCCGCCGCCCGATCAGCTCCCGAAAGTCTATCTCGGCCATCGCTACGCTTTGAGGAACAGCCTCGATCCCTTTCGCCGTCCGGATACGAAGCACGTCCCCGAAGGTGAGCTTTTTAATCGACAAGAGCTCACCGACAAGCACCTCGCCCACCGTCTCCGGCTTCCAGATAGGGGGGAGGTCCCCCGGCTTGAGGATGGTCACCTCGCCCTCCTCAAGCACCTGGTCCGGCCTAAAGCTCGGGTGCTCGCTTCCGATCCGACCTTCTTCTTCCCGTCTCATTTTTCGAGACCTCCTTAATTAAATTTTAACCTGAAAATTCAGGATAATTTCTCTCTATACATTCAAGACGATGGATGAAAACCAACCATTCGGGATGCAAGACATGAGTTTCAAGCGCTAATTTACGGGCCGCTTCCCTAGATGTCCAATCGTCTAAAAAAATAATAGGTTTTCCCCGGCCTTTTGAATAGCAAACGATATAATAAACAGGATTTTCTTTATCCATTTTTATAAACGTCCTTTCTATCTTTCCGGCTTCTATCAAGGACAAGTTCATCGAGTTCAGAATCAAATTTATACGCTCGCTTCATCCAAAAACTTTGAGAATCCCGGAGAAGGGAAATCTTCTTTCTCTGTTTCCCCCACTCAAAAAGCCTGCCCCAAATAAAGCCCATTGCAACCGCCCACGCCAAACCAAAAAGCATTCCTAACATCATTCCCCCTTTCTTTCCCGGACCCGGATATTCACAAACCCCGCAGCTCTCAAAAGATCCTTGAAAATTTCCCGGCGTTCGAGTTTACCCAACTTTAGCCTTTCAACCGCTATCCGAAGCCGACAGAAAGCCGTCTCAGCCTTCAAAACTTTTCGATCAAAAAAGAATTTCTTAAACATTTTTTTAGATCCGAACAGGTTTTCTATCCAAGCAATCACCCGTTAATCCGGTCCCTTCTCTTTGAATTTTAGTGCAACAAGGCAAGGCTTTTAATCTTGCTTTTTCATCTGCATAAAAGCATCCTTCACAGCCTAACCTTTTTTGTAAGGCCCTTAGACCCGTTGAAATATCATTCTCATCCGTCCACATCTTCCAATTCCTCCAGCCTGATTAAAGTGCTCTTGACAAGCTTCAATTTCCTGTAAAGCTCATCCCTCGAGAGCTCGTCAAGCATCCCCATGGCCTGAACCTTTCGGCAATCCGTAAGGAAATCGACCGCCTCCATCACCAAGGTTCTCGCCAGCCATTGATTGTTTTCATTCATGCCCCGGCCATCCTCCGCGTCGCATAACGTTTATAATGTAAACCATAGTTTACTTCCACAACGACCTCATTTTCAGCCCCAAGCAACAAGCAATTTTCTCCAACGCAATAATCCCGGGACTTTCGACCTTAGCGTTTTCAAGCCTTACAATATAAACGCGACTATATCCCGACAGCTTAGCCAGGTGAGCTTGCGTCCATCCTAGCGCGAGCCTTTTTTTCTTTATCTTTTGTCCGATGTTCAACGCGGCCCCTTACCGTAGCCTTTTTTCCAGCCTTTTTCCATCGGATCCGTTGAACGGATAACAAAAGCTGCGTGAGACGGATCACCCGGGCCCCTTCGAGACGGCGAGTCGATCGCCATTCGAACCTGAGACCGTTCAACCTTGAACATCTCCGGGCCCGTGAAAACCGAGAAAATGCCGAGAACCGAAAAGAGCCCCAACAAAAAAGATTTCATTTTATTTTCCTCCTCATGGATACTATCATTATCAAACTTTATTAGCCTTGTCAAGCGTTATTTTTCCCGGTAGTCCAGCCTTGCCCGGTCCGACTTCTTTCGTCCTAGGCCATCTCAGGCCCGGTCTTTTTCGCCCTTCCCCGGAAAAGGCCCGATTTCACCCCTAAGGGCTCCTCTCTCGACCCGCGACCAATCCCCCTCGCCGGGCCCCGATCGTCGATCCTGGGCCATTCTAGCGGCTCATTTTAGGCTTAGAGGACCTTTCAGAACCGTTTTCAAAACGATCACCAGGATCACCCCGGCGAACACTTCGATCAGGATAGCCTTCCAGAATTCGTCGTCAAACTTCATCTTGACCGCCTTCTCTTTCTGAACCTTCCCGTCTTAGTCCTCGGCGGCAACGCCCTTTTGTGATGTCTCTTTCTTTTTCTCATATGTCCTCCGCTAAAATCTATCTTCCATTCTCCATTCCGGTTTATCGCAAAAATTTCACTTATTCTTTGGCGATCCCGGGCATAAAATTTATTCATTTCAAGCTTCCTCCGCTTGCCACAAATTCCCAGTCGTGAACGCAAGCCCTCCCGGCTTCGAGCAAATTGTCCGGGCAAGCGTTATGCGGCTCGTCAATTCCCGTTGTGATCCCCAAGTCTTTCAGGACCTGAACCACCAGCTCCGAACACGTAAACCGCTTTGCCTCCTCCCGCTTCAGCCAATTCCTGAAAGGTTGGCCTATGAGCCATATCAAAGGCTGCAGGATCAAAGAAATTCTCATAATCCAGATCGCATAAAGAGCGTAGTCATACCCCCGCCCGATATACTTCGCAGATTGTCTTTGAACCAGGTTTACATTAACCTTTTTATTTCTTAGGACGACCCACTTCTTAGCCTTGAACAGCCTAGCCGTCGGCCTTAACTTCACGCCGCCGACGTCCGATGAAATATTATCGACCTCATTATAGACCATCTCAGCATGGGACGCCGGATCGTGGATCCCAAACACGGCGTAGATCAAATAGGAAATCAGACGATTCCCCCAAACCACGATCACGTCTCCGGGCTTTAATTCCATCATCTTAATATTCCAAGAGCTGCGCTCCATCAAATAGCATTGTCCCCGCCGTCGCCGTATCCTTAGACACTTGAACGAACCAACGAGAAAACGCAACTGGTGTAAAAATCACCGCATATTCCGTCCAGCCCGCCGCCGAAGCTAAAAACGTCGTATATCCTTCCGTCAAGCTTATGTCGATAACCAAGATTCTCGCCGCCTCATTCCCCGAAGTCCCGCTTTTAACCCAACATCGAAAAATATACCTTTGTCCTATGATCAAATCGTCAAGAATTTCTTGTGTCGCATTTTGAAATATCCCGCCCGTCATCGTTAATTGTAAGCAATTCCCAGCGACCCCCCCGATAACACTTGCCAACGTGCAATCAACAGGCACCCATTCAACATTAGGATCACTTTCAAAATCACCATTCCTTATGAACGGAACAGGAGGGCCATCAAACAAAAGAAGTTTCTTTTTATCCATTTTTTTCAGGCTGTTCTTTGCCAAATATAAATCTTTTCCGTGACCATTTTCAGACCGTCCTTTTCCAAATATAAACTTTAATCACAGAACCAGCAGACCAAGTATAATAAAAGCCGAACGTCCCCGGCCTTCTATAGCTCAAAAGCGAAACCGCCAAACTTCCGTTATAGTCCATTTTTAGGCCTCTTCAATAAACGAAAGGGCTATGTTCATAACTGCAATCCAAAGAACTCCTCCAGGCATTAAGCAAGTATCTCCCATAGCAATTCCAGCGATGTTCGCCGTTCCATATGAAGCGACACCTTCCAATTCTCCTATAAGAAAACTAGTTGAAACATTAGTTAAAGGCGTTTCTCTTAACTCGAGCTCCCCAAAAATAGTTTTAACAACAAAATTTGCACCCCCCTGACTCCCGGAAAAACCCATAACCGCTATATTGCCTAATTCATCAAAGAGACTTCCCCAGGCAGTCGCCACAATTGTACCCGGTATTCCCAACGCATTACTACTCGGAGTCCCCCCGCTTCCGCAATAAACAACAATATTTATAGCCGTATTTTTTCTTCTCGGTTGTCCTATATAAGCACAACGATTTTGGACAAAACTTACCCAAATAAAGCAATGATCACGAACCGAAATTCCATATCCTCCGGCCCCATAATTTATTTTTAACGAAACAGAAGTCCCGACAAAAGTTAGAGACGCCCCAACGCCGACGTGTGCTCCAGCGTTCCAACCTTCCCACAACTGAACCGTTCCTACGGATGCCACGGTGTTATCAATATAAACATAAAAGAGACAAACCGCCGCTATATCTTCACATTCATAGACCCGAATATTCGCCGCCGGAGTATCGTAAATAGACCAATTTGGATTCACCGGAAGAAGTACATCAAGCTCATTGACAAGCAAGCCTGCCGTATTCGCCGGAAAATTCCCCGCGGTCCAAGCCATTTTACGGCTCCCCTTCTACAAGTTTTCCCTGTCCTATTTGAATCCAAGTTCCAAAACCCAAAAGGACAGCCGGATTCGTATTAACGACGGTCAAATATACCGCACCGACAGGAAATAAATCCGGAAGTGCCGGAAAGGTAGGATCTTGAGGAAATATTCCTATTTGTTCTCCCATTCTTACGCCTCCTCAATAGAGAACAATTCCCACTCCAGTTCAACACCCATGCCGCAAATAGCAGCCGTAGGATTATTAGCTCGAATAATAAGGGTATGGCCTCCCGATATATTTACATCTTGAATTCGTTGGCGTGCTCCGGAATATCCTATAGGATCCATAATCCTGTTATAAGGATATATCAAAGAACCATCCATGAAAAATTCCCAATAGATTGTTCCCCAAGCCCCATGGGTCCCGCTATAATTCCCAAAACTTACGAGACGCATGGAACACCGGGCCGGAACCGTCATCGTAACAAGATCGACACTTCCGGCAATAGGCACGTATTGAGACCAGTTTTCCACGTAGGTATTTTTACGGAAAAATAGCTCTTTCTCTTTTTGCCGGAAAAGGTTCTGGACCAGATACCATAAATTATTCATTCTTGGTATTCAAATTCCCAACACAACGAAACCCCCAGCCGACAGTCAGCAGCCGTCGGGTTATTCGCTCTAATTCTAAAGCGATGACCTCCATGAATTTCAACAGCCTGAACGAATTGCCTCCCCGTCCCAAAAGATACCCGATCATAAACCAGCTCATAAGGATAAAGCGGCATATCGTCATGGAAAAACTCCCAAAAAACAGCCCCCCATGCCGCGGGTGTTCCACAGAAATTTCCATAATCCAAAAGCCGCATTGTAACTTTAGCGGGAACAATAATCTCGACAAGATCAGCAACATCCGCGTCCGGAACAAGAGCATAATATTCTCGCGTAAACCTCTGCGTTCTATTTATAATCATTGTAAAACCCCTTCACGTCCGCCAAGTAATCCGCCGCCCTGTATCCATGGTTCAAGTATCCATCAACGCCCACATTATACATCTGCACCGCCGTATCAAAATTGTATTTTCCTAAAAGAAAAGACAAGAACCGCGTCCCGATATTAATATTCATCTGCGGCTCCATGATCCTGGAAACTTCATAGTCCGTAGGATGCTGCCACTCTTTCACATATCCATAATCTTCGCAAAGAGCCAAAGAAATCTGCATCAGGCCGTAACATTTTTTCGAGCTTATAACATTAGGATTAAAATTCGATTCTTGCCGAACAACCGCTTTTACAAGGGCCGATGAAACCCCCCAGGTCCGCGAACTCATATAGATAAAATCCGCGTAAGGCACGTCCGGAGCCCCGGAAGGGGGTGTCGCACGTCCAAGCGAAGGCGAAGCCCGAAGATCCCTTATAAGCAAAAAGAGCCCCAAGAAAGTCGCCCCGACAAGAAAATACAACATCTTCATCCCTTAATGAATTTTATCCCGTTCTGCGCCATCAAACTCTTTAAGGCCGCTTCGATATTCAAAAGCCTTTTCTCCAGTTTCACGATATAAATAACGCCCGGAATAATCAAAAGATTCAAAAGCCCTAGTCCTGATATAAATTCGCTCACGATTTCCTCCCGAAAAAAGCCCAAGCCAGAAGCACCGCCGACACGCCGAAAAGGATCCACTTTATAGGCGTGAAAATCTTCCAGATTGCCTTTCCTAACGTCTCAGCCGCCGAAGTCGCCATCTCCCCAACCGTCGGAGAAAGCTGCGGATTTTCATATCGGATAACGCTTGCCGCCCCTCCCGAAATTACCCCCAAGGCGTCCCCCTTCGTCGCAGAAAGTCCTTGGAAAATATTCAGCTTTATCCAACTCCAAATATCGGAAAACATTTTATTTCTTGAAAACCATGACCGCCCCAATCAAGGCCGCTCCGATAAGAATTGCCGGAATCAGATTTTGAGAACTCCATAAAGAGACCCCTTGCCCCGTAACCGAAACCCCCGCTCCGGTAGCTACCCTCCCCGTGGGAGTCTGAACGCCTTGAATCTTATTTGCTATAACGGCAAGGGCCGTGTGCCAAGCTTCATCAGCCCATTCCGCCCAAGGAATTTTTGTGGTCGCCGGAGTTTGTGTAGCTGTACTCATTTTATCATCCCCTCTTAGCAATCAAAAGAACGAAAAACAAAGCCGCTATCGTCCCGACAGCTATCAGAATAAACTTTGTTTTATTTTCTTTTTCGATTGCCGCCTTAACATCCAAAGTTACCGCGCTGACATCATGCGCTATAAAGCCCCAATTACTAAGCTCGGGCCACATTTTATTTCGCCTTCGCTTTAAATTTAAAATTTTTGGGGATCATGGACTTTCCCGTCCCACCTTTTCCACCTTTTCCCTTCAAAAGATAAACGCCGCCGAAAATAGCAGCTCCGATCCAAGCCCAAGTGGGAATTTTGCTCAAGGCTGATTCCCCTCCATTGCCGCCACCGCCTACGCCGCCGCCGCCGCCGCCATAATAGCTCGGAAGCTCCGAAGAGGTAACGGGCGTCGGAGTAAGCAGTTGATTCTCCCATCCCGCGGGAAAACCAGCCGCCCAAGCCGGAGCCGGATAAAGAGCCTGTGGATATATTCCCTGGCTTGCTAAAAGTGCCGTCGTCTGCGCCTGAGTAGGCTGAACCATCCCGCTTCTCCTACTCGGAGCATAAAAAGTGCTGCCCACTTTAAAAGCCCCTGTAATCGGAGATCCCGTTCCCATTCTTGACCTTGCCACATCAGGTTGCGCGGCAAGGTTTCCCGGCCGAGCCCCGGCCCTCTTGACCAGCCTTCCATTCCCGTCAGGCGTCGCCGTTTTTCTCATTTTATCCTCACACAACCGCTTTATATGCTGTTGGAATACTCCGAAAATGTCCCGGAGATATTTCAAAAGACGTAGCAATCAAATGCCTGGCCGGGACTTTCGTGGGAGTCTCTTTCTTTTTAAAAAGGTTAGCGATAGCGTTTATTCCTGACATCACCAAGCCGGAAATCGCTGTCCCTAAAACCGCCATAAGCCCCCCGGAAGTCGAAAGCCCGGACGCGGCCTGAGAAACCTGTCCTTTAATATTTTCCTCAGCCGCTTTCACTTTTTTATTAATAAAATAGTAAATTGCAAACAATCCGACCCCGATTAAAAGGACTATTCCGAATGTTTTCATCTTCCCGCCTTTCTTATTAGAGGGGAGAGGAGCTCGTCTCGCGCGAGCCCCTCTCTATAATCAAAAAAAGGAGGAACGGCTTTAATTCCGCAAGGCCCTCACACCGAACACGCAGAGATCCGCTTCATCCGTCGCCGTCAAGTCGGCAAACTCGAGCCGGATAATATTTTTCCCGCCCGTCGCATAGGCCTCTTTATACGACCCGTTCTTGACGAACAGGTGAGGATACATCCCGGCCTCGAGAGTAGGAATTTCCGTAGCGGCAACAGCCGCATAATGGTTATACGGAAGCATGAGCTGCCTTTCCTGCTGGAAGCTGAACGTGGTCAAAAGAGACAGCCAGCTTCTTATGTTATCCCGAAGCGTAATATCGTAGAGATGATCCAAGCCAGCCGCTACGCAACAGAAAGGACGCCCGGCGGCGATAGCATCGTGGTTATAGATGAAAAACCCGAACAGGGCTAAATCTTCTGCACTCGTTATGTCCCAGAAAGGCCGCACATCAACATGAACAGTCGGATACGTTTCAATAAACGGAAGGCCAAGAGGCATCCCATCAGCACTTTTAAGAGCGGACATCGTGCTGATAATTTCGCAGCAAACAGTAGGAACCGTAAAACCGACAGCACCAGCCACGGAAAGGTCCGCAAGCGTCCCCGTTGTAATTTGAAGCTCAAGGTTCGAATACCGTCCAGTAGCAAGGATCGTATCCTCTTTTCTGCTTAAAAATGGAAACTCAAAGGGAATGTCGAGATTAGCCGTTACTTCCGCCACACCTGCCGCAAGAAGGGGAGTGTGATACGGAGCGGAATGGTTAAGATAGCAATTCAGCCGATAAAGGGCCATGCCGGAAACGTTATTAACCAGCGTCTCCCCTCGGCTTGTGCTAAGCTTAATCCCCTTGATCCAACGATACATTCCGTCCGCGTAAGGGGCAACTATCGCAGCCAGCGCAGCGTGGAACGTAAGCCGCATTTTATACCAGCCGCAACCATCCAGGGGGAAAATATTCGTGAACGTCCGAACAGCCCCCGCTACCAGCGGCTCCCCCGTAAAAATTTGCTTTCTTTCAATTGGATACCACATGATTTTTTCTCCTAACCTTTCCTAGAAAAGCTTACTCGTCAACTTCCGAAAACCAGATTCCGAAGGAACGGAATCCGATATGCCACCGCCACGATGACCAGGACGATGACAGCCGTAATAAGAAAACCTTTAATTTTGCCCATTTTTTAGTCTCCTCACAAAAATTTCGTTTCAGATTTTTTGGTAACTATCGCATACCCGATCGTGCTGCCAAAGGCGACCTGAAGGAACGTCCAGAGCGTTGAAAAAGAAAGGGCCCCGCCCGTTTTGAGAGTCTCGAAAACCGTTACCCCGGCCGAAACGATAACCGCCAGGGCAACAGCCACCTTTCCCTTAATCTCAATACGGATTTTTAAAAGAGCTTTCTTGATAAGCTCCGTGACAACCGCCGTGGTAGCAATCAATACCGCTATGTCCATATAATGAACATAGAGTACCACGTGGCCAACGTCAAGAAAAAAAGTTTTACTACCTTGAAACGTTGATATATTGGAAGTAGTCTAAGCCAATTAAAGTCTGAAGGGTAGCCTTTGGAACAAGATCTTTTAAATAAGACAGATCCCGCTCCTCTGTTATCTGGAAAAGATGAAATTCATCCGTCAGAGCTCGAGCATAGACCGGAAGATCATAAAACCGCCTTGCGACGGCGATAATATCAATATTTTTATGTCGGCCAAACCTATATAAAAACGATATTCTAAAATCATTTTTTCCGTAAAGGTCAAGTTCGTCGAAAATAATCAAGCTAGACTTTTTAACCCGAGCCTCATCCCACACCAAATGACAAAAAGATTTTGTGCCCATATTTTGAACATAAACGGTCCGAGAGGAAAACTTAGAATATTCGCCTAAATAATCAAAGATGAATACTTGATCCGCCCGTCCCGAGGTCTGCCGCTCCAATAGCAGCGACTTTGCCAGCGTCGTCTTGCCCCGGCCCCGCTTTCCGACTATCGTCTCTAACATCAGGCTTTTTTTCCTTTTTAGGTTTCGCAGCCTTTACCGCCTTAATCCTGCCATAAATAGAACACCACAACCAAAAGCCGAGAAGGACCTCATCTTTCGCAAATTTGCCCATTCCATATTTTTCAAGAATCCTCGAAAACGGGCCTGCAAGTCTTTCTTTCTCAGCCGGAGAAAGGGGGGGGACAACCGAATTAACGCTTGACCAAAGCTCAAAGGGAATAGCTATAAATTCGCCAGCGAAATCATCGGTTATTTCAGTCGTCCCAAGGCCATTTAATTCCCCTTGTGAGCCGCTTAAACCCTCTTGTAACTCTTCGGGCGAGTCCGGCATATCCGGTAAGCCCTTTTTCTTCGTCGTCCGGGCCGTCTTTTTTTGCAACATCGATAATTTCCTTTTTCTTTTTTCTATTTTTTTTCTTCTGAACCTTTCCTTTAGGTCCAGAAACGCTAGGCGCATCTTTAGCCACAGGCTTAACAGAATGAATCTCAAGGCTATCCGTAGAAGCTTGAAGATTCGTAACCGCCGGGCCCTTAGCTTTTTCAACTTTTTGAAGCTGATCCGCTATCGCTTGGACTTTTTTCGGTATTTTTTCCAAGATATGCCTCCAAGAATGAAATAACGACAGCCTTAGTCGTCCTGCCTTGCCCGGCGAGCCTCTTTTTAAACGCTCTATGAAGTTTCGCCGGAATCCACAACATCAAAGCCTTAGGTTTTTCTTCGTTCATCTAATTTTCCCCATAATTTTGATATTTCTATAGCTTCCTTGCTTAATCTCACTTCAATTCTAGCCATTTTAAAAAATTCGGTAAGAAAGGGATTTGGAGATAAAATTCGAGAAATAGCAATTATATATTCAAAACTAGCATTAAAAAGCTCTTCATCTTCCGGACCTTTCAAAATAATCCTACTCTCCAAAACTCTTTTAAGAAATTGAATTTCCCGAGCCTTTTTTCCAAACATTTTTTGTTCTCCTGAACCAATTTTACTACAGATTTTCAACGTGTCAACCTTTCTTTACTTATGTCAACTGAAAAAAACTCATTCTCTTGAGGAAAAAGAAGTTGTAATAGAATCAAGCGCAGCCAGGGGGAAGCCCCCCTGGAACCCCCAAAAGACCCCCCTTTTAAGTGGATGCCGGGGAGGGGACGGGCAATCTAAGCGGTCTAAGGGCTTTATATCAGCCCGGAGCCCCTCCCGACACCCTGAAAAAGAGGAGGAAGAAGATCCCTCCCCGTATATCCCCGCAATCCGGAGGGGAGAACCGGAATTACGGCAAATTTCGGGCCTCAGATGCCCCAGGATCAATTTTCTCCATTCAAGCATGGTCCATGCCTCCCTGTCAAGAGCTGTCCTCCCAGTGAGGTCTGCAGCCCTTTCCTTGGCCCAAGAGATAATCAAGATCGACCCATTCGCAACGACCACACTTCGGACACATAAAAGGGATCCGGAGCTTGATTTTATGATAGCAGCCGAAAGTCTGGACCAGTCTTGAGCCTTTAAAAACATCATTGAAGGTAGTTTTATCTTCCGGCCTGATCCGCGGGGACTGTAGAAAATCCGAAAGAAGATACCGGACCGCCGTTTTAAGGTTTTGAATCAACTGTATATCGACAATATAACTCCCGTTTGTAATCTCGGCCCAAACCTCTGAGATCCACTCTTTAGGAATAAACCCGCCTTTATATAAAATGTGAAGATGTAAGTGCCAGCCTTTTCCCCGGTTCGTCGCTTGAACCACGTAAAAGCCGCCCAAGATTTTTTTCTCGAATCGCCGCCGGAATTTTCCGAAACATTCTCTTATATCCTTAACGCTATATTTTCCAAATAAATGATCCGGAATATTCTTTATCGTCAAGGTCAAAAAATACGCCTTGTCCCAACCGCTTATTAAGCCGACAAGAATTTTAAAATGATACCCGAACCATTTTTTCCGGCACTCCGGACACGTCCGGTCCCCGCAAGAAAGTTTTACCTTTAAAACCTGTCCACAGTGCGAACAGTAGAGCGTTTTAAAGGGATGGCTTTCGATCATTTGCATAAAGAGGCGGTCCCACTGATCAGTGGGACCGCCTGAACCCCTAGCCTCAGCTAAAAAGGAACGTCCTCGCCAAACCTTTTTTTCGACTTTACCGAAATCTGGAAAAGCTTTACCTTATTTCCAGACTTCGTTTCGACGGTCCCCTTAAAAATAAAGCGCAGCCGCCGCCCGATCAGCTCCCGAAAGTCTATCTCGGCCATCGCTACGCTTTGAGGAACAGCCTCGATCCCTTTCGCCGTCCGGATACGAAGCACGTCCCCGAAGGTGAGCTTTTTAATCGACAAGAGCTCACCGACAAGCACCTCGCCCACCGTCTCCGGCTTCCAGATAGGGGGGAGGTCCCCCGGCTTGAGGATGGTCACCTCGCCCTCCTCAAGCACCTGGTCCGGCCTAAAGCTCGGGTGCTCGCTTCCGATCCGACCTTCTTCTTCCCGTCTCATTTTTCGAGACCTCCTTAATTAAATTTTAACCTGAAAATTCAGGATAATTTCTCTCTATACATTCAAGACGATGGATGAAAACCAACCATTCGGGATGCAAGACATGAGTTTCAAGCGCTAATTTACGGGCCGCTTCCCTAGATGTCCAATCGTCTAAAAAAATAATAGGTTTTCCCCGGCCTTTTGAATAGCAAACGATATAATAAACAGGATTTTCTTTATCCATTTTTATAAACGTCCTTTCTATCTTTCCGGCTTCTATCAAGGACAAGTTCATCGAGTTCAGAATCAAATTTATACGCTCGCTTCATCCAAAAACTTTGAGAATCCCGGAGAAGGGAAATCTTCTTTCTCTGT
>Ga0315288_10007335_pt1 | contig 13960 bp, 10 predicted proteins | sample YL17G11_20_MG_FD_203454 | JGI IMG/M metagenome (GOLD analysis project Ga0315288, IMG submission 203454) | Sediment microbial communities from Yellowstone Lake, YNP, Wyoming, USA - YL17G11_20 | ecosystem: Environmental > Aquatic > Freshwater > Lake > Sediment | place: USA: Wyoming | collected...
AATAAGTGCAGGCAATACATTGAAGGATGTCCGAAATCTGCCCGGAGGCGATTTTTTTGGGGAAAAAGGGATCGGCAAGCAACTGCCGGCCCAGGTCGACGAGGTCGGCTTTCCGGCCGGCGATGATGTCTCGGGCCAAATAAGGATCGTTGATCCGGCCCACAATGCTCAAGGGAATCTTGATTTTTTTCTTGATCTGGGCGCCGAGTTCAACCCGGCAGCCCCTGGGAACGTACATGGGCATGATCATCTGAAAGTAAGATTTATTATCCCCGAGAGAAAGATCATGGGCCATGATGCCCACTCCTCCGGCTACGGAGATCACATCGGCCCCGGCTTGTTCAGCCAAAGAAGCGGTTACCAGGGCATCCTCGACCGTAATTCCCCCCGGGAGAAAATCATCCCCATTCATACGAAAAAAAATGGGGAAGTCCTCTCCGACCGCACTCCGAACGGATTGGATGACCTCGACAGCCAGGTTGGCTCTCTTTTCCCGGGTCCCTCCGTATCTATCTCTCCGGTGATTGGTCAAAGGCGAAAGAAAAGAGCTGATCAAATATCCATGGGCTCCATGGATCATAACTCCGTCAAATCCGGCTCTCTTCACCCGGTCCGCAGCCTTCGCAAATGCTTCCACCAATTTCGCAATCTTTGCTTTCGTTAGATTGTCCGGACCGGGCAGGTTCCCCCGCAATCCGGTTTGATTAATCTGGCCGATGGCCGCAGCACCATTTTCTTTGATGCTGGTGGCCAGGTATTCAAGCTCCGTAATAAAGCGGTCATGGAAAATGCCCAGCCGATGGAAAAGCATCTGATCATCCACATCCATGGCCTCAACTACGATGGTCCCCACCCCTCCCTTGGCTCTCTCGACGTGGTAGTCTACCAGGCGTTGGGTGACTTCGCCCTGGCTATCTGCAAAACAAGTTACCATGGGAGCCATGACCATTCTGTTTTTCAGGGTCAATTTGGGCATTCCCCTCCCAATGGTCAGCGGCTGGAAAAGGACAGAAAAATCGTTCGCCACGGAAAATCCTCCTAAGAAAATAAATTCCCCCCACTCGTCTCAAGATACCATATTCCCTTCAGCTTTCAATTCCCCCCTTACTTCCGTTCTTCTCGGAGGCTTAGAAATAAATAAAAGGGCTAACGCTAGCAGGTTGGTAAGTGCTCCCAGGAGGAAAGCCGATTGATAGCTCCGGGTTAGGTCATAAAGGTAACCCCCGATGAGGGGACCGATGGCCGCGCTGGGTGAAGAAATGGTGAACATGGTTCCAATGACTGAGGCCGCCTGGAGACGGCCGAAATAATCTCCCGCGATGGCTGAAAAAAGCGTGCTGATTGCTCCATAGGAGAAACCGAAAGCGCCCGCAAAAATGTAAAGCATCGAGCTGGTAGCCGTGCCCATGAGCCAGAACCAGGAGAAGACTTGCAAGCCAAGGCTGACCATCAAGGTTTGCTTCCTTCCAATTCGGTCGGAGATGGATCCCATAACCAGACGACCGAAAGTGGAGAATCCTCCCAGAATGCCGAGGGCTATTAAAGCGGACTCTTTGGTCAGGCCGATGTCCATGGCGAAAATGACCATGTGCACCAGGGGTAGAAAGACAAAAAGCCAGGTAGAAAAGAAGAGGGCCGTTAGCACCCAGAATGATTTGGTGTGCATCGCCTCCGCCGCAGACCAAGTGTACTCTTGATAGGTTGGTTCCTGGGCGGGGACGAAGGGGTTCCTTGAAGATTTATTTTGTTCGCCGTCCGGTTTAAGGCCCAATTTTTCAGGTTGTCCGATCAAGAAAAAAGCAGTCGTGAATAAAACGATGAATACGGTAAGTCCCAGGAAGATGCAGGCTTGACGCCAGTCAAAAGCGCTGATCAGAACGCCGGTCAACTGGGGAATCAGGATGATTCCTACTCCCTGCCCGGATTGGGCTAGTCCTAAGGCTACCCCTCGCCTGGCAACAAACCACTTCACGATGGTCGGACCTGCGGTAATGTAGGCAGCGCTCATCCCCCAGGAAGCTAAAAGACCATAAAAGAGGTAGATATGCCAGACAGCTTGGACTTGGCTGATTAATCCAATCCCTATCCCCAGGCAGAGGCTTCCCCCCAGGAGCACGATCCTTGGTCCGTACCGGTCGCTCCATCGCCCGAGAATGACTCCCAAGAAACTATAAAGGAAGGCGTAAAGTGAAAAAGCGCCCGAGAGGCTCTGGCGGCTCCATCCGAATTCTTGAATCAGGAAGGGGAAAAAAACGCCGAAAGAGTACTGCGATCCATAAGCCATGGCCAGGTTTAAAAAGACTACGCCCGTGATCGCCCAGCCGTAAAAAAATTTCTGTGGGGGGTTTTTCTTTTGGGCCATAGTTTAAAATAAAAAATCCGAATTTCGAATGAATAAACTGATGCTATCTCAAAGCGCGATGCCTGGCAAGAAAAAGGTCTGCATCCCCAAGGCTTTTTACCAGAAGAAACAACCTCGATCCTGAGTCCCTTCGAAGGGCTTTTTTCCCGGTGGGAAATGTGGTAAAAAGAAAACATACGAAACCACAGAGTTCACGGAGAAACACTCTGGGTTCCAAAATGTCTCCTGTAAAGGGGTAACCGGAAAAAGGGAATATACCCGCGCTCGGAGTTCATTCCGCGTTAGGGCCGAGTTTTTTGGAAAGGGTGAATGAGGAGGCCCTGGCTCATGAATTTGTAATAGGAGCAGTAACAGGTTTTTGGATTTTATAAGAACGAGTCATTTCTCGGTGCACTCTGTGGTAAAATTTTGAGAATGCCCTTAGCAAGGAGAAGAAAAAATGGCTATTATGCAGATTATCATCATGCCCAGGGTCAGCGAAGGAACGAGCGTCAGCGTATATGTGGCCGAGATTCATAAATACCTAAAGACCCAGAAGTTGCCCCACCAGTTGCATGATATGGGCACGCTCATCGAAGGAAAAGCAGGGGAACTTTGGGCGCTGGCCAAAAAGCTTCATGAGCTGCCCTTTAAAAAGGGGAGCAAACGGGTCTACACCATTATTCATGTAGATGACCGGCGGGATAAGAAGGTCTCTCTGGGGGACAAGGTAAAATCCGTGCAGAAGCGGCTGAGACCATGAGTAGAAACGGAAGGCGTCCAACATATTTAATTGAAACCAAATAGTTCGCAGAGAAATCCCCAGTGTTCTCCTAAAGAGTTTCCTTGGAGTGGGATAATTGAAAGACATCCTGGTCTCTTGGAATTCACTTCAGGTTATAGATTAGTTTTTTGGAGAGCTTCGACAAGGAAGCACTGGCTCAAGGATTTACAATTTTTCAGACCCCATAAGAATAATAAGTTCTCTGTGGTCTCGGTGGTTGGATTTTGAGAATACCCTGAAATATTGAAAGGAGAATGAGCATGTACGGATGGCGAGGGAAAATTCTTCGGGTCGATCTGACCGGCGGTAAAATAGAAGCGGAAAATTTGGAACCCAGGGTAGCCAGGGATTTTATTGGCGGACGCGGGTTGGGCGCATATTACCTGAATAAAGAGGGGGACCCTACATGCGATCCTTTTTCTCCTGACAATATGATGGTTATGGCTACTGGGCCCTTAACCGGCACGCCGGCCCCCACTGCGGCGCGGTACATGGTCATGACCAAAGGCCCGCTGACCGGGGCTATTACCTGCTCGAACTCCGGGGGGCAGTTTCCTAAGGAGTTGAAATGGGCCGGGTTCGATGCCTTTATTTTCACCGGCCGGGCATCCGAGCCGGTTTATCTGTGGATTGATCAGGGAAGGGCCGAACTCAGACCGGCAAAGCACCTCTGGGGGAAGTGGGTGCCGGAGACCACTGACACACTGCTCAAAGAGACAGATCCCAAGGCTAGGGTGGCCTGTATCGGACCGGCTGGCGAAAAGCTGGTTCTCTTCGCCTCGATCATGAATGAGAAAGACCGGGCAGCCGGGCGTTCAGGGGTTGGTGCGGTAATGGGCTCCAAAAACCTCAAGGCGGTGGTGGTCCGGGGCAAAGACCCGGTTCCCCTGGCAAATAAGGACCGTTTCACGGAGATTCAGAATGAGGTCTTGACCAAGTTTAGAGAAACGGTCAAGAAGGTAGGACCTTCTCCCTTGAGCCAGCATGGCACGATCGGCGTGATGACTCCTCTGGTTCAGAAATACGGAGTTTTCCCGACCAAGAACTGGCTGCAGGGGACTTTTGCCGGGTGGGAGGCGATCACAGGCCAGACTCTAACGCAAAAATATTTGGTGAAGACTCGCGCCTGCTGGGCCTGCCCGGTTGCCTGCGCCCGTGTAACCAAGGTCGAGGAACCGGGTTTTGAGGGGGAGGGCGAGGGGCCTGAATTTGAGACCGGCTATGCCCTGGGCGCCCTTTGTATGGTTGACAACCTTGCGGCTATAACCAAAGCCAATTATTTGTGCAACGAACTGGGTCTCGACACCATAAGTATGGGGGGAACGATCTCCTGCGCTATGGAACTTTTCGAACGCGGTTACCTGACAGAGACGCAGGCGGGCGGCCCGATCAAATGGGGCGATGGAAGAAAGCTCGTTGAGTTGGTGCGGATGACTGGGTTGCGAGAAGGTTTTGGCGACGAATTGGCCCTGGGAAGCTACCGGCTTGCGGAACGCTACGGCCATCCGGAACTGGCCATGGTATCCAAGCGGCTCGAGATGCCGGGATATGATCCCCGGGGCCTTCAAGGGCAGGGCCTGAATTACGCCACTTCGCCCATTGGCGCCTCCCATTGCCGGGCCCACATGGCTTATTGCGAAATGGTGGGGATTCCCAAACCCGTTGATCCCCATGAATGGAAAGGCAAGGCCCGGCTGGTCAAACTCTGGCAGGAAGTGTTCAGCATAATTGACGCTGCCGGTCTATGCATCTTTTTCGCCGCGCGCAATCTGGTGAGGCCGGAATTGGAGATTCTTCCCGACCGCATCCTGGATTATCTCAACGCCGTCACGGGCGCCGAGTATTCACTGGGTGAGCTGGTAAAAGCCGGAGAACGGATCTTGAACGCCGAAAGGATGTTTTTGGTCAAGGCTGGTTTCTCCCGCAAAGACGACAGTTTACCATACCGACTCACGAACGAGCCTCACAGTGTGGGCCCGGCCCAGGGCAAAGTCGTCCACCTCGAGGAGATGCTCGAAGAGTATTACCGGGAGCGCGGCTGGAGCAAGGATGGCATCCCCACCGAATCCAAGCTCAAAGAACTGGGATTAATGTGATCCGACGGGGGCCTGGCTCATGATGATCGATGTTCAGCTTTTGGGCTACCTGGCCAAGTATTCCCCCGTAGAGAGAGAGACTTTCAAGCTGGAACTGGACGCGGATGCAACCATCGGCCAGCTTTTGGCAAAATTAAAGATTCCCCCAGATGTTGAGAAGATGGTCCTGGTCAATGGGCACCAGGCAAATCATTCAACGCAGCTGGCGGATGGCGACGAGGTGTTTATTTTCTCACCTGCCGCCGGGGGATAATACCTGAGAATCATTCGGCCTGAAGGCGGTAAAGGTGCCGTCACCGGTTTTTAAGGAGAGAACCTACGGAGCACGCCGAAGCTGATAGGGTCTCTCAAACCCGGTGGCATAATTAATGAGAGTGACTTTTACAATTCCATGGCTGTCGCAGGTGTAGGTTTCTTCCGCCTCGATTGTTCCCCCATCCGGTTCCAAGCGCCGAATCGGAATTCTCTCCAATTCATTTTCCGGTGATAGTGCCGGATCGAAGGGAAAACGGATTTCATCCCAAGCCGTGATATCCCCGGTGGGATAACCATGCTTATCGATTTGGCTGCACTCGATATACCGGAAATGACCGATATTGTGGGCCGGCCGATATCGGCGCGACCGGACCAGTGGAGGTTCCCCCGACGAAGGGAGGGGGGTGTCCTTGCTGAAGATTGGGTCGAAGGAGATATGCTGACCGCCTTCGGCTTCCCGCCAGACTCCGAAGTGGCGGGTAAATTGATCTTCCAGTGTATAGCCAGCCATCTCATCGGCGGCGATCGCCAACCCGATGGCTGTAGCCGCCCGGGGATAGGGAGATTTGCGGATCCGCCGGCCATAATGTTCCCGAAGAACACGGGAAATGAGGGGCAGTTCGGCAGCTCCCCCTACCAGGTAAAGGCCTGCTGCTTGATTCCACCCCAACGGAGCGTCGCCGAGGGAGGAGGGTTGAGCCATAGCCGATTCCACCGCCGCCACGGTCTGTTGCACAAGGGGCAGGCATTGCTCATAGAATTCAGCGGTCGTTACAGTTACTTCCAGATCTTTCCCGAGGGCCCGACTGAGGTCGATGTGGATCTTCTTCGTGTTCGGATTTAGGTTTTCCTTCTTCTGCCTGCATTCTTCGAGGAGCCAGAAATCGGACCGCAGCTCTGGTCCTAAGCCAGCTCGGGAGAGAGCCAGGCCAGCCAGGAGGGCATCAAAATCGTCTCCCCCCAAACACTCGATTCCGGCGGTGGTCATCACCCGGTGGCTCATTTCAGTGATTTGAATGACCGAAAGATCGAAGGTTCCCCCACCAAGGTCATAAACTAAGAGGTATTCCCGCCGGCGATCCGTATCTCTCTGGCGGTAGCGGAAGGCATACTCAATGCCGGCGGCCAACGGCTCATTAATCATTCCCAGGACCTCAAATCCTGCCCGGCGAAATCCCTCCAGGGTTAAAAAGCGTTGATTGCTATTGGCATTCGCGGGGACTCCGATCATTACTTCGAAGGTCCCCGGGCCCTTTACGTGTAAATTGGAGTGTTCCAGAAGATCCTTGCGCAGGGCGCTCAAATATTCAATCAACAACGTGAGAAGAGGAACCTTCTCTGGCCCCACTTCCGCGGAAGTTTGAAGGTTGGCCTGGGATAAACACCGTTTTAAAGAACGGATTTTTTGCCAATCCTCGTCTGCCTGCTTCGACCAGGCCTCCCACCCAAAAACCCGCTGAGAGCCGCGGCCGGCAATCAAAGAAGGGTACCAATCCTGCGCCTCGCCCCATTTCGTTTCAAAAGTAACCAGCGGGTAATTCCCGCTCTCCACTCTGGCTACGAGGGTCCTGGTGGTGCCAAAGTTAATGCCAAGACGAATCTTGGAAGGTGGTTTTGTTTTTTTCATCCCTGTTTCTCGGCCAAATTTATTTTAGCAGCGGAACTGGGGATACGCAATGACTCCTTTTCCCTTGCCCTTTTGCTTTTGAATTTATTTTTGATTGTGGCCCGGGTGGAAGGGGGGGATGGAGCTTCGCCCTGTGTAGCATGGGGTGCAGGGCTTGGCTCGAAAAAAAGGCACGGTTCTTCCATGGCCCGAAGGTTAACTTCCGCTCTGGCTACCGCCATCCCGGAGTGTCCTCCCCCGGCTATGATTAGGTGAGCGTCCATGATTGCGACTTGCAAGTCAGGGCTTTTTTTTCTAAGAGATCAATGCTAAAATGTTACTAAAATCTTTGAGGGAACGTTCTAAATCTTTTTCCTGAATTCCTTCAACCTCGACTTTGGACCTGCGGTGTCGAACCCTCTACTCGCTACCGGGGAGAGGAGACTTATCCTTGATCCTGGTTTCGAAGCTATTTGGGGAGAGGGAAATTTTTGCGCTATGGGGAGTTGGTCTGCTGGTGCGGGTTCAAGAAGAGGTCCCTTAGGAGGAGCGGGCCGACAAGGCCATCCCAAGAGCAATTATTTTGCTCGCCCTCCGGGCTCGCAATGGCTAATACAGGCAATAAATATCGTTACAAGTCATTGCGAGCCCGAAGGGCGCGGCAATCTCGTATTTATTGGGCTTGCTTCGTCGTCCCGCGAAGCGCGGGACTCCTCGCAATGACACTTTTCTTATTGCGTTTATATTCGTAAGCAGTTTTTGGAGGGATGAGTCCGATGGATTATCTGGCCGAAAGAAGAAGACATCCAAGATATCCCATCCATCTTCCGGTTTTCATATTCTTCTCCGAAAAAAGAGTCGCCGCCCACACCTTAGATCTGGGTCGAGGAGGGATGAAAATACATGCCGACCAACCCATCCCTGCCGGCCAGGAGTTCTTGCTCCAACTGGTTCTGGAAGAGAAACCCATCTGGTCAAAAGGACGATTTCTTTTCAACCAAACCCAACCCGATTTGGTAAATTTCTCGTGTATTCAGTTTGTTAACACTTCGGAAAAGAATATTCATCTTCTGCAGGAATATCTCTCTCCCTTGGAAAAAGGAAATGAAGATCGAGGTGCGGTTTCGAATCAATATGGAGAAAAATGCGAACCATCCCTGCCTCCTTCTGAGACCAGAGACTTTGGACCCGGTCAGGCGTTGGAGGATTTTGGCGATAAGCTAAAGAAGCGCTATACCTTACTCAAAGAGAAATATATAGATACCCTAGTAAAGAAGAATTTACTCCAAAAGGAGTTCATCAAGCTGGAACTCCAAATTAGACAGCGGGAAGCTGAGTTAGCCGCAGCCCAGGCATCTTTGAGGGTCGAGGGTGAGGAACGGAAACGAGTCGAGCAAATCCTGAGAGAGTTGGAAGAGCGGCTGCGTAATTTTTCATCCGAGTTTCTTGAGGCCCAGGAAAAGGAAAAGGAAGAGCTTCATGCCGGCATTGGGACAATCCTATCGGTGCTGAAAGACGGGCTGGAAAATATCGTCAGCCTGATGAAAGAAGGGCCCATCGCTGCTCAAATCCCACCCGAGCAGATCATGGCCACCTTTCAAAAAGGTGCCCATAAGATTCGCAGAATCCTCACGAACCTCCGGCCCTCTGTTCTGGATGATTTAGGGATATTGCCGACGATTGACTGGTATTGTCGGGAGTTTCAAAATATTTACCCTGGAATCCGGATTGAGAAGGAAATTGACATCCAGGAAGAGGAGATCACCGAACTTTTAAAAATAGTGCTTTTCAGGGTTTTACAAGAAGCTCTGAATAATATGGCCAAGCATAGCCGGGGCGATAGAGTCCGTATTTCTTTGATCAAACAAGAGAACAGAATCCGCTTGGCGATAGAAGATAACGGGCAGGGATTTGACCTCCAGGATATGCCTTTCAAAAGGAAAGGATTAGGGCTAACCGGGATGAAAGCGCGTACAGAACTTTCTGGCGGGTCCTTGGCTATCGAATCTGCAAAATCATCGGGAACTGTCATTCGGGCATCATGGCCTTATCGAAGAATAGAAACCAATTAGGTCGGGCTTCTACTCCCTGACTCTCCTTTGACTTAACCTGTTATTTTTTCCTTAAGAATGCGCTCTAATCAGGGGCGAAAGCGAAGAATAACGAGCGAAATATGGACCTTTTCGTCATCCACGGCATTACGGAGGAACTAAAGGGTCAGATCATCGGTGCATCGATCACCAAAATCTACCAGATGAACCGCACCGATCTCCTTTTGCGCCTGCGCCGTCCTGGGGGAGAGAAACAGCTCCTCATCTCCACCCATCCCGAATTCCATCGCCTCCACCTGACGGAAAAGAAATACGCAAATCCCATGACTCCGCCCCGCTTCTGCACTTATCTCCGTAAGCACGTCATGGGAGCGAGGGTAACGGGTTTATCCCAAGATCCTTATGAGAGGGTGGTTCGTATCGGACTGGAGAAAAGGATGGACGCCGGAGTGGTCCGAACCCTCGTTCTCGTTGCCGAGCTGGCGGGCAAAGGGAGCAACGTGTTGCTGCTCGAACAAGAAAAAATTCTGGATTGCCTGCATTTCCGGAGAACGGAAGAAGGGGCTGGCCGGGCGGCTCTGCCAGGATTGAATTATTCTCCTCCAGTTCCAACAGCTCGATGGTCTCCAGCGGAGGTGACTTTAGAGAGAATGGAGGAAATTGTTTCCCCCTCTACGGGCGAACGCTGGAGAGCGCTGGTGGGAAGCATTTCTGGGCTCAGCCCGGTTTTGGCCAAAGAAATTGAGTTTTTGAGCAACGGAACGAGCTGCGATATTTGGAGAAAATTCAGTCTCTTATTCGAGCTCTATACGCGGTGCGCATTCGAACCGCGCATTCTAACGTTGCTCAGTGAAAAAAAGGTTTTGGGCCCATTCTCTTTGAAGAGTATGGGCCCGGTTGCGGAAGAAGCCTTTGTCTCGATGAATCAGGCAGCCGATGCCTATTATTTCGAAACCGTCCTGCGGCGGCAGATCGCCGACCAGAAGAAGGCTATGGCCAGAAGGATGAGCCAACTTTTAGCTCGCCTGCAAAGAAGAAAAGAAAACCTCCTGGAAGACCAGGGAAAATTCAAGAAAGACGTAGAGCTAAAGGCCTATGGAGAAATATTGGTGGCGCATTACCCCAAGCTTAAAAAAGGGATGCGCCAGATCGAAGCGTTAGATTTCCAGCAGGACCCGCCGCGATCCATTCTCATTCCCCTGGACGAAGCTCTGGACGCAGCGGGGAACGTGGAGCGATATTTTAAGAGGTATAAGAAGGCCAAACGAGGCCTCGAAATGACCGCTGGGCGCCTGGCGGCCACCGAGCGGGAAATGGCCTACCTGGAATCCGTTTTATTTCAGGTGGAGGAAGCAGCGGACTCCGAGGAGCTAGAGCAAATTCGCCAAGAATTGGAAGGAGAGAGAATCCTTACCGTTCCCAGAAAGCAAAAGTCGAGGAGGGAAAAGAAAGAGATATCCCTGCCAGTCCGCCGGTTCCGCTCCTCTGAGGGCCTGGAAATTTTTTGCGGAAAACACAACGTAGGAAATGACTATCTCTTGCGTAAGCTGGCGAGGGGAAACGACCTCTGGTTCCATGCCCAGGGGCTTCCGGGGTCGCACGTCCTCCTGAAAGTAGACCCGCAGGACCCAAGGTTCGAATCCATCCTCGAAGCAGCGACGGTGGCGGCCTATTTCAGTCGTGGACGGGGATCTACTCGGGTCGCTGTTGATTACACACCCGTTAAAAATGTCCATCGGCCCAAAGGCGCCCACCCGGGAATCGTAACCTACTTCCATCAGAAGACGATCATGGTCAGTTCGGATAAAGAGAAAGTCGAAAAGCTCTTGTCGGCTTAACCTTATTCCTTTTTCCCTTTGGGCTGGTTGCGATTCCGCAAGAATCCGTGGGCCCTCCTGTACCTATGGCCTTTTCCTGACTGCACATAATTCTGCAAATTTTAGGGCGATTATAAAACCCCATTTAAGGTCCCCGCAATCCGAACGGCCAGCCGCAACCCGCTGAACCCGACCCGTAGAACTTGGTGACAAAAAGAAAGCCAGCTTCTGATCCTGCTTTTCTAAACGTCCCTGCTCGCTACTATTCTTTATATCCCCCAGGGAAACCTTGTCCTACCAGACATTGCCAGGAAGGGCCGTAAGTGATAGTTGCACCTACGAGTCTTCAGAATCATTCTCTAATCATAGAGCAAGATTACGGAAAGAAAGAGCGTAATGTGCTAAAGCTTAAAGGTACCGTGGTTACGAGGTATCCCACCGCAAACTAGATGAATGGGTGCGTTCTTGAGGAATCTTTTCCATTCTCAGTTGTGTTGCCTCTTTCTGTTCGGAATGCGTGACAACATTTAATCTTATTTCAATCTTGTGGCTTTACTGTAGCATGGGCGAACCAGAAAATGGGGGTTATCTGCCGCTGCTGGCTCTGCCCCCGGAAATATAAATCCTTGCAGTCCGGGGCGTTAACATTATGTTTCAGGTCAAAACCTCTTTCCGCAAGGAAGGCCGCTACTTTATCGCTTTCCAATCCGAACCCGTAAGGGTCGCTATAACGTTCGACTTCCATCCGTGCCCTTTTCGCCTCCGGTCGTTCAGATGTACCGTCAATTACCGAAGGCGGCAGGTAATCAAATACGATAGCGTTATGCGGGCTGGACTCTTTGGCGATAAAAGCCAGAATGCCGTCAAGAGTTCCCGCAGGCAGATAATAGGTCAGCCCTTCCATAACGAACAGGGTTCGCTTTACAGGATCGAAACCGTTTCCCAGTAAGCATATCTTCAGATCGTCCTTGGTGAATTCAAGGGGAACGAACGCAACATGTCCCGGTTTTTCTCCAAGTATTTCTTCCAATTTTTGTATTTTGATCTGCTGGGTAAATGGATGATCCACCCTGAAGACATGGGTGTTTTCTTTGATTCCCTCCATTCGATAGGTCCGGCTGTCGTAGCCGGAACCAAGAATGACAAGCTGAGCCAGGCCTTCTTCCACAGCCTGTAAAACTATCTCGTCGATGAACCTCACCGTGGCCACAATGGCCCCATTTATGCCGGCCATTTCCTGTGCCTGCTCGCTTGCCAAAGCAATAAACTTCTCTCTGTCTTTTAGGAGCGCCACCCATTCCGGGGGAAGGAATTTAATGGCAAGATGATCTTGACACACCCGTTCCTTCTCTGGACGAAGCATTTCCGTAGCCCTGTGGAATGCCATAATCTCTGCCGTAATGCTCGCTTTTTTGGTACCGATCATCGTCTCCCTCCGTATTGATTGATTTTGACACGGTATGATCCCATTAGTGACCACATTTTTCACCTATAATTAGTTACAGGTAATGCGGGCATTATTCTTGCCTCTCTCAATCTTCCCTCCCCCGGGGGCTGTGCTATATTGTCATCGCACGGGAGTGAAACAATCGAATCCATTTCATAAGGCGTTGACCGCAAACAGATTGCTACGCTTCCTTCGGTCGCTCGTAATGACGGGGGAATTATGACACAGCCCCCTGGGGGAATGATTGAGGGGGAGAAAGGGAAAATACGAGGGCGCTTAAGTTTATGATATTGATTATAGACTATAGATATCTTGGAAGGAAAACACTTAAAAAAGGGGGCAAATACCTTTCGGTGATTCAGTCAATGTCAATCAGGCCGAGACGGGTGGCAACCGCTACTGCCTGCGGCCTGTTTACTGCCCCAAGTTTTTGCATGATGTTATAGGCGTGGAAATTGACGGTCCTTTCGCTTATGTCCAGGATTATCGATATGGCCCAGGAGCTTTTCCCCTGTTTCAGCCAGTCGAGTACTTCTTTTTCCCGGGGAGAAAGGACAACGTTGGTAATCTCCACCTGCTTTTTGTTGAAGACATTGGAAAGGGCCAAGTGTAGGTGCGGAGTGACATACCCCAGTATAGCCTCCGTGCGCCTGTCATATTTCATTGACTGGCTTGCAAAAGAAAACACGCTTCCATTCTTTCCTGGGCCAATTGGTCTTGAGCCGTGGGTGTAGCCCCCTTTCATATTAAAATCCATGCAGAGCGATATGAGCTCCGTAGGCATGTTGCGTTTCCTGCTCGGGTCGAACCATTTTTGCAGTGTGTATGTGGTGAAGATCTCCTTTACAATAACATCCTTCTGGAGATAATTTTTTTATCATATATTGGATGAGCCATTCTTCAGGAAAGCTGATATTGACAGCATGAGCCAAGACGACATCTTTGTTATCATGGTATGGTATCCCAACATGCCGCAACCAAAATCGAAAGAGAACAGTTCCTGAATCTTTGAGAAAAGACTTATGAAATCATCCTGCGCATTGCAGGAAAGGCTCCTATGGATAAATTCGAGGATTGTGATTGCGTCGTTGCCGGAAAGAATACAGCTTAATTCGGATGGCCCATCTGAGAATATCCGTACCTCTTTACCCCTGTAATGTTTGTTGCCCATAAGCATTGTCCGTTCAGGCTTTCCATCTGATGTTGTGATCTTCTGCTGCGGTGCAAATAATTCTCGCCGATTTGATGGGAACTCGCTTTTCTTTTTGAAAAGTGTAAGGACAAGGCGGATACATGTCAAGAAGAAATGACCTCACGAATTGCCTCAAATTATTTTTTTGAGTCGAGTAGGCCGGTCTCTCCCGATAAGGTATGCGGGAAAATGGGGTCAGATTTCGTTATTTCTATATTTGCTTTTGTGAACCTCGACCACATTCTTTTCCAACCAATTATCTGATAAAGTGCCCCGGGAAGTGAACTCTTGGTTTCCTCGCTATAACGGCAGATTACCCAAAAAAGGGCGGCCAGTCAATACCCAATTACCTAAGCCTGACCCCCGACCTC
>Ga0315288_10007339_pt1 | contig 13957 bp, 11 predicted proteins | sample YL17G11_20_MG_FD_203454 | JGI IMG/M metagenome (GOLD analysis project Ga0315288, IMG submission 203454) | Sediment microbial communities from Yellowstone Lake, YNP, Wyoming, USA - YL17G11_20 | ecosystem: Environmental > Aquatic > Freshwater > Lake > Sediment | place: USA: Wyoming | collected...
AAAAAAGCTGGAATCGCCATGCCTACCCAGGGGGACGGCCGGGATGGATGAAGCGACCATAGTGGGACTTCGGGAGCGAGTCCATTCCGGCCGTCCCCCCATGAATAATGCAGGTTAAGCCGTGCTTATCCTAACCGCTCTTCAATCTCCAGCGCCAAAAGGTGGAGCAACACCAGGTGGATTTCCTGAATGAGCGGCGTTTGCCGGGAAGGGACCTCCATGAGAAAATCCGCGAGCGGGCCGAGTTTCCCTCCTCCCTCTCCCGTCAAGGCCACGGTCACCAGCCCCTTTTCCCGGGCGGCTATCAAGGCTTCGATGATATTGGGCGAATTCCCGCTCGTCGAAAGGGCGATCGCCATGTCTCCCGGCCGTCCCAGGGCCTCGACCTGGCGGCTGAAGATCCGGTCGAAGGAGAGGTCATTCCCGATGGAGGTCAACGTCGACGTGTCTGTCGTCAGGGCCACGGCGCGGTAGGCTTTCCTCATCTTCATGAACCTGTTGACCATCTCGGCCGAGAAATGCTGGGCCTGGGCCGCACTTCCGCCGTTCCCGAAGACGAGGATTTGACCGTTGTTCTTCAGGCAGGAAACCGCGCGGTCAACGAGCTGCCCGAAAAGGGATCCCTTTTTCTCCAGGAATTCCCGGCCGGCTTCGGCCAGTTCGTCGAACCTCTGGAAATATCGAACGAGCGTTTGAGAGTCAGTCATGGGTCCCTCCTTGGCTGTTTTACTCGGCCGGAGCAGGTACGGGACCGGACGCCGCATAATCATGCGCGTCCAGGCCCGACTCGATCGCGGCCTTCACCGCGGCCATGAGGCCTTCCAGGTTGCCGCGGTTATACCCATCCACGGCGATGGGCGGATGAAAAACGACACGGATCGTTCCCCTCCGGGCGATGAAGCTCCCCTTCGGCATGAGCTCGAACGTGCCGTTGATGGAAACGGGAACGATCGGTGCTCCAGCGACCATGGCCAGGAAGAACCCGCCCCTCCGGAAAGGCTGGATCCGGCCGTCACGGCTGCGCGTTCCTTCGGGAAAAATGAGGAAGGGATAACCGCGCTCCCTCATCAGGCGGGAGGCGAGGTCGAGGCTGGCCTTTCCGCCCCTGATTCCTTTCCGGTCCACCGGGACGAACCCGACGAAACGCATCCCCTGGCCCAACACCGGGAGGCGGAAAACGGATTTTTTTATGATCACCCGGAGAAGGCGGGGAACGACGTAAAACAACAAGGGGCCGTCCAGGAAACTCACATGATTGGCCATGAAAACATAGGCGTCCTTTCGGCCGAACCGGTCCAGGCCCTCGATTTCAAGCCTGATGCCGAGAACAACCCGGCTCAGGCTCATGACCCATTTTCCGATGCGAAGGAGAGGTTCCCGGACGCCGGCAAGCATACAGACCAGAATAACGGGTGTCATCAAAATGACGATGAGAACATAAAGGATAAGAAGAACCGCAGATCTCATTTTTCGGGATTATAGCATATTTGACATTTTTTTGGGGATTGAGACAGATAACGATGGCCGTATTAAGGCGGCAAGACAGTTGATTCGAGCGCATCTCCCGGAAAAAGAGGGCAAAAAAAAAGGCGGCGCCCGAAGGCGCCGCCCTCACGCTCTCAGAACCGCTGGGCTGTCAGCCAAACATCAAGTGGCTGAAGTTCTAGGCGCACGAATCCAGGAGCCGGACCAGTTGATCAGGTCGTAGTTGAAGCTCAACGTGGTGTTGACAATGTACATGCCGGCCGAGGGGGTTGCAGCCGCATACGCCCATCCGTCGGTAGCCCTGTCTCTACCCAGGGACATGAGCATGAAGTCATCCGTGCTGACGTCTCCGGCCACAATGCCTCTCTGGGCTGAGTTCGCGCCCGTGTAGACGTCATACGGCCTTCCCCATTGGTCGTTGATGGGGACGACCTTGACATACATGGGCGAAATCTGGTTGATAAATGCATCCGTGATAGGGCCGTTACCGGCCGTAGCGAACGTGGAATTGTCGGTGATGTAGTCCGTCATGCCCGTGGCCACGGTGATGATGTCCTTCATCGTGCTTTTCTGCTTGGCCTTTTGGATGGCGGTGATGGCGTTCGGGATCAGCAGGGCGGCCAGGATGCCGATGATGGCGACGACGATCAGGAGTTCGATCAGCGTGAAACCCTTTGATTTTTTAAACATCTAAAACCTCCTATTAAATTTTATTCTGTTCATTTGTTATGAACACTCTATACTTAGCAATATCCGTGCCAAGCAAAGATATTATAAGTCATTGTTAAATAATAAATTAAAAAGACAAGCTCCGCAGATCAGGCAATAGTGACAATTATTGTCGCTCATTTGGCCAATTTTTGGCGCTTTTTAGCGGCGTCAGGCGCTCGGGACCCGGCCGGATTCCTGGTCCCGGCCGGACCGGATCTCATATTTTTCCAATAAATAGCGGAGCGACCGGTAGCTGATTCCGAGAACAGCGGCCGTCCTCTTCAGGTTGCCCCCGGTCGCCAGCAGCGCGGCATTGATGTATTTCTTGGAGATCTCGTCGACATGGTCCATGAGGTTGAACTCGGGCTCGAAAAAGACCTGGGGATCGTCCTTTTTCCGGGGCGCCGTGATCTCCGGGGAGAGGCTGGCCGGAGTGACCGTTTCCCGCTCCTCGATGGCCACGATACGCTCGATGGCGTTCTCCAGCTCACGGACATTCCCCGGCCAGCGGTAGGATTCGAGGAAGCCCAGAACCTCGGGCGTGATTCGCTTCATCTTTTTTCCCATCTGCTGGCAGTACTTCTGCAGGAAATGGGAAACAAGGAGGGAGATGTCTTCGGTCCGCTTCCGCAGCGGCGGCATTTCCAGCGAAATGACGTTCAGGCGGTAGAAGAGCTCTTCGCGGAATAGGCCCTCCTGGATCCTTTTCTTGAGGTCCAGGTTGGTCGCGGCGATGATGCGCACATCGATCGGGATCTCATCCGTTCCGCCGACTCTCCGGATCTTTCTCTCCTGGAGGGCCCGGAGCAGCTTGACCTGGGTCCACGGGGTTGTCTCGCCGATCTCGTCCAGGAACAACGTCCCCTTCTGGGCGACTTCGAACATCCCTTTCTTCTCGGCCACGGCGCCGGTGAACGATCCCCTGGCATGCCCGAACAGCTCACTCTCCAGGAGGTTCTCGGGCAGGGCGGCGCAGTTGATGGAGATGAAGGAAAACTCGCTCCGCCGGCTGAGGTAGTGAACGGCCCGGGCCACCATTTCTTTCCCCGTGCCGCTCTCACCCGTAATCAGGATCGTGCTCTCGGTCGGGGCCACTTTCTCGACCAGACTGTAGATTTCCTGCATGGGCCGGCTCTTGCCGATCATGTTCTCGAACCCGTATTTCTGCCTCAGGTCCCGCTTGAGGATGATGTTCTCCTGCTTGAGCCTCCGCGTCTCCAGCGCCTGGGCGACCGTGATCTTGAGCTCCTCGACATCGAAGGGCTTGACGATGTAGTCCACGGCGCCCATCTTAAGCGCCTCAACCGCCTGCTTCAGGCTGCCGTAGGCCGTGATCATGACGACCGGGACGTCGGGCCGGTGCTCGCGGAGATACTTCAGGAGGTCCATGCCGTTGACCTCGGGCATCCGGATGTCGGAGATCACCAGGTCGAAGTCTTCCTTCTCGATGAGCTCGAAGACCTTGGCGGCCGAAGTGCTGGTCTTAACCTGGTACCCTTCTTTCTGGAAAACGACGCTGAGCAGGTCGAGGATGCTCTTCATATCGTCTACGACCAGCAGCTTCTCCATGTCACGCGTCCTCTCACATTGTATTCGGCTCAGGGTTTCAGGCCATAGGCCGTCTTGCCCCGCGTTTCCTTGATCGGAAAGGTGATCGTCAACTCCGTCCCTTTTCCCGGCTCGGAGACGACCTTGATGCGGCCCTCGTAATCGTCCACGATCCTCCGGACAACGGTCATGCCGATGCCTTTTCCCGCATCACCCCCTGGGAAAAACGGTTCGAAAAGGTGCTCCTTCTCCTCCGAACTCAGCCCCTTCCCCGTGTCCGCGAACCGGAACCCCGCCTCCTTCTTTTTTTCCTGGAATAAGTCTACGGTCATGGTTCCGCCCCCGGGCATGGCCCGCAAGGCGTTCCGGGTCAGGTTCCAGAAGATCTGTTTAAACTGATTGGCGTTGCCGAAGAATTGAACCCGGGCCTCCGCATAATTGCCTTGGAGCCGGACATCCTCGGGAAGCTCGCCGCTCGCCCGCATCATGACCAAAATCTCCCGGAAGGTCTCGGCCAGGTCGAAAAAATAGAACACGATTTTCCCCGGCGACGCCAAATCCAGGAACTGCTCGATGGATTGGGAAACGCGATCCGATTCCTTGACCACGATCCCCATCAGCCGCTTCTGCTCCTCGCTGAGCATGGGCACGTCCTTCAGCATCTGGACCGACCCCGAGATGGCCGCGAGGGGGTTACGGACCTCATGGGCGAGCTGGGCGGCCATGCGGCCGGCCGCGGCCAGCCGCTCTTTGATCTCGAGCTCCTTCTGGGCGAGACGAAGCTCCTCGGTCGTCCGGGTCAGGTTCCCGGCCAGGTGGTTGGACAGGAAAGCCACCAGGAAGAAGACGATCCAGGCGACGATGATGGTGAAAAGGGCCAGACCCGGGGACATCTCGGTGTAATGCTCCGGACTAAAATAAGGGATGATGCCGAAATACAACCCCTCCACCATCAGGCCGAAAAAGATCGCCGACAGGGCGGCCATCAGGTAGGCGGACCTCCCGGAGATGACGATGCTCGCGGCGATGATTGAGAACAGATAAAGAAAATAGAAGGATCCCGACAGCCCGCCAGAGATGTAGACCAACGCCGTGACCAGCAGGAGGTCGACCAGAATCTGGATGTGGGCCTGGCGGCTATACCGTCTCGATAGGGCGTAAAGAAAAACATAAACCAAGGATAAAAAATAGGTGAAGAAGATCAGGTAGGTGAACGGGGCGACCGGCAGGAATTCCGGTGTAGAGAACTGGAGAATGACGACCGAAACGAGCAGGGAGGTGAAGACGATCAGGCGGATGAGGATCAGCCAGAATATCTTTTTCTTTTCGGTCGGCATCTGTCCCGGCGTCTCAAAATTTTTGGATCAGGCTGAAAATGGGGAGGTACATGGAAATGACCAGGCCTCCCACGATCCCTCCGACGAAGATCAGCAGGACGGGCTCGAGAATGGTCAGCAGAGCGGTCACGGATGCGTCGACTTCGTCGTCATAGAAATCGGCCAGTTTGGTCAGCATCTCGTCCAGAGTTCCCGTCGTCTCGCCCACGCTCACCATCTGGGTGAGCATGAACGGAAAATGCCCCGAGGCCTTCAAGGACTCGGTGAGGCTCTGGCCCTCGGCCACGGCCTGGCGAGCATCCATGATTCCCCGCTCGATGACCACGTTGCCCGACGTCGTGGAGGTGATGCGCAGGCTTTCCAACATGGGCACGCCGCCCGAGATGAGCGTGGCCAGGGTCCTGGTGACCCGGGAGATTCCGACCTTCCTCACCAGGTTGCCGAACAGGGGGACCCTAAGGGCGAGCCGGTCGAAAAACTGGCGGCCGGTCGGGGTTTTGCGGAAATATCGGAGTAAGAGAACGATCGCTATCAAGCCCACGAAAATAAAGAAGATGTATTTCTGGACGAACTTGCTCGCGGCCACGATCATCGCCGTCAGGAACGGCAGATCTGCGCCCATCTCGGTGAAGATGGAAGCGAACACCGGGATGACCTTCCACAGGATGAAGATCGAGACCAGGAGGGCGAAGGTGATAATGGCCACCGGGTAAATCAGGGCCTGCTTGACTTTGCCGCGCAGCTTGACGACTTTCTCGTTGTATTCGGCCAGCCGCCGGAGCATGATGTCGAGCGAGCCGCTCTGCTCGCCCGAGGCGATCAGGTTGCAGTAGAGATCGTCGAAGGCCTTGGGGAACTTCCTTTTGGCCTGGTTGAGCGTGGACCCGGCCTCGACGTCCTCGCGGATGCTCTGGATAACCCTTCTGAAGTACTTATTTCTCGTCTGCTCGGCCAGGATGTTCAGGCTCTGCATGAGCGGCAGCTCGGCGTCGATCAGGACCGAGAGCTGCCGGCTGTAAATGGCCAGGTCTTTGAGCCTGACCTTTTCCCGTTTGAAGAACGGGATCTTGATCCCCCCCCTCTTGGCGGCGACTGAGATGACGCTGATCTGTTCCCGCTGCAAGAGGCGGGAGAGCTCATCCGCGGAAGCGGCCAGCCGCTCCCCGTTCACGATGTCGCCGTAGCGGTTCTTCCCTTTCCATGCGTAAGTGGGCATATGTCCACCCCTCCTTATTTATTTGCCGAGCCCGAAGATGAGCCGGCGGACGTCCGCTTCAAGCCTTCCCTTCTCTGGATGAGGTCGGTCATCTCTTCAGGAAACGACGTGATGCTCATGGCCGTGTCCAGCGTGATCTGGCCCTTGAAATACAAACCGGCCAGGGAATGGTTGAATGTCTGCATGCCGGACTTCTCGGTCCCCATTTGCATCGTGGAATAGATCTGATGAATCTTGTTTTCCCGGATCAGGTTCCGGATGGCCGAATTGGGGATGAGGATCTCCATGGCCAGCACCCGGCCCTTCCCGTCGGCGCGCGGCAGCAGAGCCTGGGTCAGGACCGCCTCCAGGCTCATGGAGAGCATGATCCTCACCTGGGACTGGTACTGGGAGGGGAAGATGTCGATGATGCGGCTGATGGATTCGGCGGCTGAATTGGTATGCAGGGTGGAGAAGGTCAGGTGGCCCGTCTCCGCAACGCGGAGCGTGGCCTCGACCGTCTCGAAGTCCCGCATCTCGCCCACCAGGACGACATCCGGGTCTTCCCGCAGGACCGACCGCAGGGCGTTGTTGTAAGAAAGCGTGTCCACGAAGAGCTCGCGCTGGTTGATGGTCGCTTTTTTGGGAACGAAGAAGTACTCGATCGGGTCCTCGATGGTCACGATGTGGACGCTGCGCTCGTGGTTGATGTGGTCGATCATGCAGGCCAGCGACGTCGACTTGCCGCAGCCCGTCGGGCCGGTCACCAGGACCAGGCCGCGCGGCAAATAGCAGAGCTGGGAGATCCGCTGGGGGATGCCCAACTGGGCGAAGCTCCACATGGACGGCAGGAAGCGCCGGAAGGCGCCGGCGACCGCGCCCTTCTGCATGAAAACGTTGGCCCGGAACCTCCCCAGGTCCTTCAACCCGAAGGAGAAATCGAGCTCCAGCTTCTCCTCGAACTGCTTTTTCTGACGGTCGGAGAGGATGCTGTAGATGATCTGCTTGGTCTCGGACGGCGTCAGCGGCGGATGGTCGATGGATTTGAGCGAGCCGTGAACCCGGATCCGGGGCGGCACATAAGTGGTGATGTGAAGGTCGCTGGCGTCTTCTTTGACCGCAATTTCCAGCAATTCCTGAATGGTTTTAGCCATATCCCCTCTCCTTAATCATAATCGCGGATGGTTTCCCGCAAAACCTCTTCCACGGAGGTGATGCCTTTTTTGATCTTGGTCAGGCCGCTCCGCCGCAGCGTGACCATCCCCTTTTCCATGGCCTTCTTCTTGATGTCTCGAATCTGGCCCCGGGTGAGGATGATCTCCTTGACGTCTTCGTCGACCTTCAGGACTTCGAACAGGCCGGTCCGGCCCTTGTAGCCGGTGTTGTTGCAGGCCTCGCAGCCCTGCGGTTTGAAGGCCTTGACCGTCTCCGCTTCCTCGGCCGGGTAACCCATGTCGATCAGACTCTTCGTCGGCAGCTTGTGCGGCGCCTTGCATTTCTGGCAGAGCTTGCGGATCAACCGCTGGGCGACGATCATGATGACCGAGTCGGCGATGAGAAAGGGCTCGACGTTCATGTTGATCAAACGCGTTACCGTGCTGGCGGCATCGTTGGTGTGAATGGTGGAGAAAACCAGGTGGCCGGTCAAGGCGGCTTTGATGGCGATGTCCACGGTCTCGAAATCGCGCATTTCGCCCACGAGCATGATGTCCGGGTCCTGCCGCAGGAAGGAGCGGAGGGTGTTCGGGAACGTCAGCCCGATCTCCTCCTTGATCTGGACCTGGTTGATGCCGGCCACGTAGAACTCGACCGGGTCCTCGGCCGTCATGATGTTGGTCTCGGGCGTGTTCAGAGTCGAGATGGCTGAGTAGAGGGTGTTCGTTTTGCCGCTTCCGGTCGGCCCGGTGACCAGGATGATCCCCCAGGGCCGTTCGATGCCTTCCTGGAAGATCTCCAGGGGCTTCTCTTCGAACCCCAGGTCCCCGAGGTCGAGCTTGAGCATCTCCCGGTCCAGGATACGGGCGACGATCTTTTCACCGAACAGGATCGGCATGGCCGAGATCCGCATGTCGACTTCCTTCTTGCCGCCGTTTTCCAGTTTGACCCTCATCTTGATCCGGCCGTCCTGGGGAAGGCGCTTCTCGGCGATGTCCATGTTGGCCAGGATTTTGACGCGGGAGATGACCGGGCTCTTGAACTTCAGCGGCAGGTTCATCATCTCGTAGAGCGTCCCGTCCATGCGGAAGCGGACGCGGAAGGTGCCCTCGTAGGGCTCGAAATGGACGTCGCTGGCGCCCTTCTTGACGGCGTCGATGAAGATGGTGTTGACCAGGGTGATGATCGGCGCCTCTTCCGTGGAATGGACAAGCTCCTCGACATCGTAGTCTTCCTTCTCCTCCTCGATGATGTTGACCCGCGTGTCCTCGGCCAGAGCGATATCGTCGATGATCTGCTTGACTTTCATGGCGCTCGCCGAGCCGTAGTACTTGTTGATGGCGTTCAGCACGCCCGTTTCCGAGGCGATGACCGGCTGGATGCTCAGCCCGGTCCGGAAGCGCACGTCCTCGATGACTTCCAGGTCGGTGGGATCCACCATGGCCATGGTCAGGAAGGAGCGGATGCGGTGGATGGGCATGATCAGGTATTTCTTGGAGATCTCGGAAGGGATAAGGCTGATGACATCGGGATAGACCTCGAACTGGTCGAGGTCGATGTACGGGTAGCCGAGCTGCCGGCTCAGGGCCTGGGCGATCTCCTCCTCGGAAATGTAGCCCATGGAGACCAGGGCTGTCTGGATCGGGATGTTTTTCTGCTTTTGCAGGTCGAGGGCGGTCTTCAACTGGTCGGGCGAAACGACTTTTTCCCTGAGAAGGAGTTCTCCTAGATTCGAAGCCATGTGTTTATACCTTATTCCATCTGACAAATATTGTCAATTTCGACTCGACATTCCTATGATAAAAAAGACGATCCTCAGGGCAAATGATTTCTCGATATGACAATTTTTGTTCAAGCAGCATCCTTGCACTCACGCAGTGGGCATGATGGCAGAACCCCCTCCGGGGGTCAATCACCGCTAGCGGCGATCTTGAAGGTGAAATTTGTGTTTATCCCTCACCTTAAGGGGTGAGGGAAGGCGACGATATCCCCCCCTATTCTTTCTTGACCTGTTTCTCGATTTTTTCCTTGAAGCGGAGCGCCGGTTCGAGGTTGGGAGAAAGCTCGAGGACTTTCCGGTTCAGCTCCAGGGCCTCTTCGAAATTCCCCTTCCTGGCCTTGAGCACCGATTTGTTGTGCAGGGCCTCGACGTTCGCCGGGTTGATCTTCAGGGCCATGTCAAATTGTTGTTCCGCCTTATCCAGCTCGCCCAGGGCCGTGTAAGCGCCCCCTAAGTTGGCGTGAACGCCCTCGGAGTTGGGCTCGATGGCCGCGGCCCGCTCGTACCAGGCGACGGCGTTTCCCAGATCGCGGCGGCGCGTGGCGATGTTACCCAGGTTGACGCAGGAAAGGAAATCCTTGGGATTCGCCTCGACGGCTTTTTTATAGTGCATCTCGGCATCGGTATCCCTCCCGAGCGTTTCATAGACCACGGCCAAGTTGTATTCAACAAGATCCCGCTTCGGCTCGAACCCGGCCAGGTGGGGAGCCGCCAGGGCAGCGATCAGGAACACGGCCAGCGCGCCCGTCTTGAGATCGAACTTATTCTTCAGCCCCTCGATCAGCGTGACGATGGGAATGGCGGCCAGGAGCATCAGCGCCGGGACGGCCGGCAGGCGGTAGCGCGAGAACAAAAAGAAAATGATGGTCGCAGCCATCCAGGCGGGGATAAAGACCAGGACCGGGAGGATCGGGCCGGCCCGCCGCCAGGCCAACAAGAGCCCGGCCGCGGCCAGGAGCAGGACCGCCCCGAATTCAAGGAGGGGAAGCCCCAGCACAGAAGAGATGCCCTTTACATAATAATAATCCACCGCATCCGGCCATTCGTACCATTTCCAGAAGAGCAGGAATTTCCGGACTTGCAGCTTGAGGAACGCGCCGGGGTTCTGCCTCGCCCACGTCAGCGACCTGTTGAGCCAGTAGCGGGAGGCCTCGGCCGGTTTCATTTTCCGGCCGGTCTCCTGCTCCGCCAACCGGACAGGCTCGGTGCGCTCGAAAACGGGCATCTGCTTGCCCGGCGATATTTCCCTGTAGGTCCCGTCGGCGTCGGGGTTGTTTCCCACCCAAAAGACGATGCCTCCCTGGAAGGTCGTCGGAAGGTAGAGGCCGCCGACAATGCCGTTGCGAACGGCAACGGGGAGAAGGACGATGAACGTGCCGCCGAAGACGAGCCCCGCCCTCTTGAGCCAGGAAAATTTGGGAGCGCCTTTCTTGATCCCCAGCAGACATAGGAAGGGCAGGACTAGCAGCATGTTCTCCCGGAGCAGCGCGATGACGCCGCAGAGAACGCCCGCCCAGAACCAGGTCTTCGTCCGCCCCGTCTCCCGGGCAGACGCCAGGGCCCAGAGGAGGAACGAGACCAGGGTCACAGCCAGCGATTCTTTGAGGACCTGGACATCATAGAAAATGAAGACTCCATAAACAGCATAAAGGGCGGCTGCCGCCAGGCCGTAGTTCTCGCCGAGCATGATCTTCCCGGCGCGGTAAAGCGCGTAGCATCCGGCGACCGAGGCGAAGATCTGGAAGAGATACACCAGGCTCAAGTGGTGGCCGAAAAAATAATAAATCATGGCCAGCGTGTAGGGATAAAGCGGCGCTTGGAAAAATATCTCCTTACCCAGCCAGTCGCCGTCGGCGATCGTCTGCGCCCATCGATCGTATTCGTAGCTGTCCATGATAAGCTGGGCGAAAAACGGCTGATGGCCGACCGCCAGCCAGTGCGACAGACGGAGCACAAAGGCAGCGGAGAGAATTAAAACGAGCACCAGCGGGATTTTCTTCTTCACGTCGGGCATGGATCCTCTCATTTCCCCTGGGATGGAAAATGATATCCCAGGCGCCGGATGCCGTCAAGGGAAAAGCATCCTGACCGCCACGCCTTTGACATGGATTCTCCTCTGGAATATATTCGAGGCTGAAATGGGTGAAAAAAAACGACGATTTTGTCTATCCAAGTCAAGATTTAGGAGTCGTGCAGGCCGGCCGGGGGTAAGCCGGTGATAGAAGCGTACCTAAAGCAGCTCTCCCGGTTCCCCCACCGATTGAGCGGAACCCTTCAGAATCTTCAGGCCGCCGACGAGATCCGCGACGTCTTCAGAACCCTCGGACTCAAGACCGGCCGTGAGTGTTTCAAGGTCCCCGGACATTTAGCCTTCGGCATCGCCTTGAACGTCTTCGTTCCCCTGACCGTGTTTCTTGCCCTGAAAAAACCATACGTTTTGTCGTTGGTCATATTCGGAGCTTGCCTCATTTCTCTATGGGGGGAGCTGACTTTTTCTTTCCATTTCCTGCGGAGAGTCTTACCCGCGCACGAGTCCTGCAATATTGAAGCCGTCATCAATGCGGAAGGCGATTCGAAGAAGACCGTCGTCGTCGTGGCCCATCATGACACTCCAAAAACGGGATTCCTCTATCACGAGAGAGTCGCAGACCGTTTCGCACCGCGCCTCCAGCATCTCCCGCCGCCCCTCAATAGGATTTACTTCCCCCCTTTGCTTGGCGCTCTCGGACTGGGCGCGGCGCTGGCCATTCGGCCTTTTCCCTGGGCCCACTCATTCTATCTCGTGTTATCGATGTTATCCGTATTCGTCTTGGGCATTGTCCTGATATTAACAATCCAATGGGGATTGTCCCGTCCCTCGACGGGGGCTAACGACGACGGCTCCGGAATCCTTGTCCTTCTCGAACTGGCGGAACGATTCTCAAAAGAGCCTCCTTCCTATGTTTCCGTCAGGCTCCTGGCGTCCGGCGCCGAGGAAGCAGGCTTCTTCGGAATCAAGGACTATATGAAGCGTCATCGGGAGCTTGCCGAACCCGGCACGCTCTTCATCAACCTGGACAGCGTCGGCGGCGGCGAACTTCACTGGGCGATCAGCGAGGGAACCCTGGAATACATCCCCTATCCCCGTCCGGGACTTGACGCGCTCTCGGACGTGGAGCGCCGGAGCGGCCTGGCCGTTCTCCCCAGGACGCCTATCATCGCGCCGACGGATGCCGGCCCCGTGGCCAAAAAAGGGTTTATGGTTTTAACGATGATCGGACTCAAAAATAAATCCATCCCGCCGAATTTCCATAAGGCGTCAGATACGTTCGACAGGCTCGACCCGGACACGCTGAAGCGGGCGGCCGATATCGTCGAGCATCTCATCCGCAATCACGGATGAATCCGGCAGGGTCGGCTCCCCGGCCGGCGATGACATCTCCACCTCCGGTGTCTCGGAGATCACGAATAGAAAATTTTACGCCTCTAAAACAGGAGGGGAATCTGGCGCGCTCAAGTAAAAAATCTTATAACTATTCTCACCCAGCCTTAAATCCAGTATCGGCCGGCCCAAATCCAAGAGATTTTTCTGGCTGAAAGCCTAAATTATGCTTAAAGGAGGAGCTATGGCAGTGAAATACCAACTAAAAGCAATCCTCGTTACAGAGGATGGCGAAAACTTCCTGTGCATCCGTCAGCTCTATGTGAATGACCTGTGCACTGGCCAACTCATCGAAGGCAAAATATATCAAGGAAAAAAATTTAAATTAATGGAGGAAACTAAAAGAAAGAATCCGATTCCGCAAATGACCGAGTACAGACATATCAAGAAAATCGTTTTTTTTCGCTTCCGAATGACATTTATCATCCGCTTCGAGGCTGAGGGTCTAGGGTAACCGTTCTGGGACCGATGCCGCCGATAAAGAAAAACATTTCCAAAAGCCTTAAAAAAACATAACACTTCCTCCCTCCCTCAGTCAACAAAGTACCCGATGAAAATTCCTCCTTTCCCTTTGTTCATCCGCCCCCCTCTGCGGCATCCTATCAATTCGAGAGGGCTGGGGAGACGGCCTTTACGCTATAAACGCAATCTTAGGGAATAGAACGAGTCAGCCAAATTTAATTAATTCACCAGCTTGACTTATTAAGTTCATTGGAACTCCGGGACGGCTCCATCGTCACGGGAAAGAACGCTGCCGTCGTGCACGCCGCGTCGGTCCTTGTCCTCAACGCCGTGAAGAAGCTGGCCTGGGCCCCGTCCTGGCGGGATCCGCAGCGGCAGTCGTGACGATCGGGTCCTATCTCGTTAAAATCCTTTCGAGAAGGAGTCCGGCTATTTCGCCCTGATAGCGACCGAGGAGTGGGCGGAGTATTTTTGATCATCTCATTTTCACCGGAAGGGAAAGTCTATCGTCTTTTAGCCGGTGCGAGATGTTTTTTTGCTCCAACATGCTCTTCCGCCGCGCTTATTGCGGCGATTGACAGCGCCGCCCGGCGGGCGATATAGTTCCGGCATGGTTAGGTGGGTAGATTCATTGTCCGGAGCAGGAATTCACCACAACGCGAAAAAAGGAAATTCTTTCGCAACAAGCCGAGACGGCGCGGGAGGGGTTTTTGTCGTCAGGCTGATTCCGAAGTACGCTCAACGATCCTTTGGGCGGCCAGGGCCGCGGTCGAGAACGCGGCCTGCAGATTGTATCCGCCGGTATCCCCGTCGATGTCCAGGACCTCGCCGACGAAGAAGAGGCGGGGAACGAGCCTGGACTC
>Ga0315288_10007340_pt1 | contig 13956 bp, 13 predicted proteins | sample YL17G11_20_MG_FD_203454 | JGI IMG/M metagenome (GOLD analysis project Ga0315288, IMG submission 203454) | Sediment microbial communities from Yellowstone Lake, YNP, Wyoming, USA - YL17G11_20 | ecosystem: Environmental > Aquatic > Freshwater > Lake > Sediment | place: USA: Wyoming | collected...
AGAGAACTCCTGGGCGGCCGCCGCGAGCGAGGTGCGTAGGGCAGGATCGCCGAGCAGCTCAATGATGGCGGCTGCCAGGGCTCGCACGTCCTTTATCGGCACAAGACGCATGTTCTTCCCGCCGTCGCTCAGTTCGGCACAGCCTCCAGCTACAGTGCTCACAACTGGCAGACCCACAGCCATCGCTTCCAGGAGGACATTCGGGAGTCCCTCCCAGATTGACGAGAGGGCCAGCATATCCGCCCCTCGCATGAGATCGGCGATGTCTTCTCTTGCGCCGGCGAACGTGACTGCGGGCCCCAGTTCCAGTCGCTCTGCGCTGGAGATCAGCGCCTTCAGATAGGCGCCATCTTTGTCGCGCGCGCCCCCGACGATGAGGAACCGGGCCTCCGGGACGGAGGCGCGGACGATCGGCACGGCCGCGAGCAAGTACTCATAGCCCTTCGCGGGATGGATGCGCCCTACGGACAGCACCACGGGCGCGTCCTGAGGGAAGCCGAACTCCTCACGCAGCCTGTGGCGCAGCGATTCCCGATCAGTTGTCTGGGCCGGCACAGACACACCAGCCCGGATGACGCATAGCCGGTCTCGCGGCACGCCTTGCTTCCGCACGGCCCAGTCGCCCGCGGCCTGTGAGACGGCAATCACTCGGTCTCCCAGGCGCGCCGTGGCCCGCTCGATCAGGAGCTGAGGCAGCCGCTTCCAGACGCCGGTCTCGTGTTCAGAGGTGACAATCACCGGTACGCGGCACACGCGACCGATCAGGCGGGCCACGACGTTGCTGTGGAAGAGATGCGCGTGCAGGATGTCAACGCGGCGGCGACGCAGCAGGCGGGCTAGTCTCACGAGGACCCCGAGATCCGTACACTTGCGCGCGCCTAATGCGACGACCTCGACGCCCTGTTGGCGAAGCTCCGCGCCTATAGGGCCGTCTGTCGTCAGGCTGCACACAATCAACTGGTAGCGCGCTGCGTCCAGGCGACGCAGAATGTGCGGCAACTGACGTTCGGCGCCGCCGATATCGAGCCCCGTTATTAGGTGGAGTAAGCGTATCTGACGATCCGGCAATGGATACCCATCCGCCAGCGGCAATCAGCCCTGCTGTCTTCTGGCCCTGCACCCGAGACGCCGGCTAGCCGCTTGAGGTCGGAAACTGCCTGAGCTCGGCAAATCCTTTCTCAAAGGTCACCTTCTGCAACCATCCCAGACCACTCTTCGCTTCTTCGTTGCTGATCCACGTTGGCTTTGCATCTCCCGGTCGGGCGGGTGTGAACTCGATCTTCCCCCCGGCCATCTCCGCAATCTGTCGTACCGTGACGCGGCTGTCGCCGACGATGTTGGACACGCTCCCAGCCACGTGCTTTGTCAGCGTTAGCGCGAAGGCATCGGCAGCATCCCGAACATGTGGGCACTGGCGCCACTGCTGGTGGCCTTGCCCCCAAGAACGTATCCAGGTCCTGAGTCGCTCCCGCTGAGAGGGCGTAAGTTCCGAGTTGCCAGGCGACATCTCGTCAGCGATGCCGTTAACGAAGCCCGGAGCGAAGCTGACGTGGCCCCGCATGCTCATCCGCCCACCACCACCCAGACGGACGACAGCCCAATCGCGGACGCGTCCAGCTGTCGCAAGCCCCATGCCATAGGACGTTCCTCGCTTCAGTGTGAACGCAGTTCGTTGCCTCCGGTCGTCCTGCATCGAGCGGAGCGCAGTGCATTCGCTATCAGGGACACGTGACTGGCCAAGTCCAGCCTTTCGCGTGCTATCCGACGACAGCGCTCCGTAATGCCTGAATCAGCAATCGCCGCTAAAAGCTCCTGTACGCGATGCGGCCATTCCTCGGGCCGATACGGGTCGCAGACGACACCCAGTCCCTCTTCCTTCACCCACCGAGTATAGTCCCCTACGACGGGCCCGATCACGAGCGGAAGGCCAACCGCGAGGTACTCGGAGAACTTCATAGGGCTGCATGTGTCCTTGCCTGGGGTGGGTGCAATCAGCAGAAGACCGCAGTCAGCCGCCGCAAGGTAACGCGGCACCTCCAAGTAGCTAACCGACAGCAGCGTAGCGGCGGCCGGATCGAGACGGCTTTGCCCGACTTCCGAACGCGCACGCGGCAGATCTGTGCTCAGCACCAGCAGGTGCGCGTCCGCACGGCAGGACCGAACCTGCGCAACGAAGTCGGCCGTTTCCCGCAGGCAGTGCCAGGGAAGAGCAGCTCCGGAGAAGACGAATACGAGCTGATCGCCAAGCCCCAACTCCGACCGAACAGCCTGCCTCGCGGCCGCGTCCGGCCTAAAACGAGATGTATCCGTCGAGTTATGGAGTACGCTGATGGTTTCACGCTTCATGCCGAGGCGACTGACGAGCTCACCCCTCATCGCATCACACACACAGAAAGCGTGGTCTGCCACCCGTGCTGCGATGGCCTCACTGAAGGCGCCCAGCGCGTCCTTGGCCTTCTGCATGACCGTGCGACTCAGGATCGCTCGTTCATGCACGAACCCACGGCAATCCCACACCGCGGGCGCCGCAAACTGACGCTTCAGCCGCCAGGCTGCGACGGCAGCCTGCGACTGAGTGAACACGACAGCGGCAACGCGCTGGTGTCCAACCGCTCGCAGCAAGCCGGGGGGCACACGCGAGAAATGGCGTTCTTGTGGAATTACGTCTGTTCGCGGGCTTGCTCGTTTGGCCTCCTCAATGCGTGCTGCTAGTTCCGGCGATTGCAGCACTGAGCGAGGCTCCATGGTGACGGCGCAGCAGTTCAGACCCGCCTTGTCGAGGGCCCACAGACGGTTCAGGTGGCAGAGGCGCTCGCCAGCGTGCTGAACCAGGCCGCTGTACAGCAGGTAAACCACTACCTCTGACACGCTTCGCGCACTCAGTGAAATCTGGTCGCTGAGCGCCCTTTGGGTCTGCTCCACTATGGCACCTGTCTGGGGGGACTGCCCGCCTGTTCGCTCGGCCGAGGCAGGGTCATTGCGTTATCCCGTGGGAGCCTCGTCCCCGAGGCGATTTGCGAGATAGTCGCCCGGAGGACCGGGCTCCCACGAGCTGTCCCTGCCCGCAGACGGCTGTCCCCGCGATAATGCAATGACCCTACGGCCGAGGGACGCCAGAACCCGTGGTTGCGATGAGCCCCCACGTCGCTGCGAGCGGCCCTGACGATCGGACCCGAAACGATGTCCCGCGCTCGTCGCAGATGCGCGTTCACCGTCTGCCTATCATCCTCCACAGTCGGCCTATGGAGCATCGGTGCCAGCAGCAGCCAGCCACTGTAGCGTCTCGCTCGTGCAGCAGGGCAGTCGGTCCGCCCTCCACTACAGAGGAGAATGGGGCGGCCGCACCAGCCCGAGCGTTAGCATCAATTGAAGCCAGCGATGACGTGCTTTCTCGGGGACCTCGTAACGCCAGAACAGAAGCTCTCTTTTCCAGTCGGGAATGTCGTGCCGACCGTTTCTTCTCCACAAGAGCTCGTTCTCCTGGCGTCTGATCTCGTCCAACGTGCTTGTCTTCGATTCCGAGTGGACCCTGAAGCAGGCAAGAAACGCCTTGATCCGGCCGAACGGCTTGCGCTGGGCAAGTCGCAGGTACATATCGTAGTCGAAGCAAAATCGAAGACTCGTATCGAAGCCACCAACTGCAAAGAAGGCCTCTCGTCGCCAGAAAGAGGCCGGCTGAGCAAACCCTAGGTCCCAGTACAGCAGCTTGCGGAGGTTCTGGGAGGTGCCCAGGTTGCACACCACGGGGCCGAAGCCCCTCGCGCGCAGCGGCTGCCCCTGCTCGTCAACCCGGATGCAGCCTCCCACGACTACCTCCACCTCCGGGCGCCTGGCGAAGTATTCGCCAACCCGCCGGAGCGCGCCTGGGAGCAGTGTGTCATCCGAGTTCACCCAAGCCAGGATGTCGCCCGTCGCGCGCTGGAACCCGCGCATGATGGCATCCGCCTGCCCGTTGTCCTTCTCACTGACCCAGTAGGCGAGACAATCGGCGTACTTGCGGATGATGTCCACCGAGCCGTCGGTGCTCCCCCCATCCATGACGATGTACTCGAGGTCGGGGTAGTCCTGGTCGAGCACCGAGCGAATGGTCTGCTCCAGAAAGGCGGCCTGGTTATGGCTCGGCGTAACGATGGAGATGCGGGGCAGATGCAACACTCCGCTTAGTTGTGTGAGTTCGGCTCTCACCCCTGCTCCTGATCCGGCATCAGCGAGAACAGGCCAAGCGCATAGAGGTCTGCGCTCCCCTCATACGCCAGGGCCTCTGATCTCTGCGCGGGCTGCCACATGCCCTCGGGAGACTTGATCCAGTAGGCTTCCTCGGTGGCCGCGTAGCCGGCGAGAAGCTTGGGCAACCGCGTCTCGCCGTAGATGCGATGCATCGGCCGGAAGACGGCGTCGCGGCCCACCGGCAACGTCAAGAGCAGCCTGCCAGATGGTTTCAGCCATGGTCTGATGCGATCCATCAGCGCGAGGTCGCCACCTTCGTCCTCACTCGAGGTAAAACGGCCCTCCAGCCCGACATGCTCGATGGTGGAGCAGAGCACCACGCGGTCGAAGTGAGACTCCAGGAAGTCGAGCTTCGTCGCGTCGCCTTTGACGAAGGTGAGGTGCGGGAGTCCGTACCCCAGTTCCAGCAGGTCAACTCCGGTGACCTCCAGGCCGCGGACAGCAGCGATGCCGGCCGTGGGGGCATGCCCGCAGCCGATCTCCAGCACTGTGGCTGGCGGAGCTGGCAGCTTGTCCAACACCCACTGCCACTCGATGCACCGGTCTCCTGCCAGAGGGTGTGGCGCATCGTCCGTCAGCCAGCCCCTGAGGCCGGAGAGGTCGTAGACCGCGCGGACTGCCTTTCTGACTATCCTTTTCACACTCATGCCGCGGCGCATCCACTTCCCGTCTCAGTGCCACAGAAGATCAGATCAACTCCCCGCGTCGAGCACGCTCTCACAACCTGGGCGACATCCTCGACCGGGGCCAGCCGCACCCTCCGACCTTCGCCTGTGACCGAGTGCGGCTGGTAGCCAAGGGAGAGCAGCACCTGCACGATCGCGTCCACAGAGGAGCCGCACTGGGCCGCGCTGGGCTCGTACAGCTCCACTGCTACCAGCGCCTTTGGGCTGGCACTCAGCAGGCCCGCGCCTCCTCGCAGCGCCGCCTCCTCCGCGCCCTCGACATCAAGCTTTATCAAGTCCACCGATGGCAGACCTTCCTGTCGGGCGAACGCATCCAGGGTGGTGGTCTCGACTTCGATCACCTGGGTCGCCCGGATGCCCTCCTTCGGCCTCCAGGCAGCCCCGAGCGAGTTGTAGGCGTCCGCTCCATCAGGGAAAACGTGGAACTGCGCGGTTCCATCCCGGTCCGCCAGCGCCTTGCTCACGATCGTCACGTTGGTGAGCTTGTTGAGGGTGATGTTCGCCTGTAGGCGCTCCGCCGTCTCCGGGCACGGCTCGAAGGCGTAGACGTGACCGGATGCGCCCACCTCCCGAGCGAACTGAACCGTATACACTCCGATGTTGGCTCCGATATCGAGGACCCGCATCCCCGGCCGCAGGTGGTGGATCAGGTAGGTCTGCATCGCGCTCTCGAACGAGCCCTCGTAGAGGTACCGGGCAAGCGCCGAGTTGGAGGTGACGCGCAATCTGGCGCGCCCACAGGTCAGCAGTAGCTCATGTGGATCTCGCTTCGCATGCAGCAGGTCCCACATGACGCGGCGAGCCCTTCGGCGGCATCCCGCCACGATCCTCATCTGGGCATTCCCTCCGGCTCGATGGCGACGACCTTGTGCGTCGGCGCGTTCGCCGGCCGCGATCGCAACAGGTAAGTGATAGCTAGGAGCGTCGCCAGCGCTGCCGCTGTGCCGCCGGCCGCCGCGCTCCACGGCCTGCCTGCCAGGGATTGCGCCCAGGCCGCGAGCGCGATCGCCAGGAGGGCGATGAGCGACAGCGCCGCGATCGGCGTGCCGCCTACTGTTCGCGGAAACGCTCTCCGCAGGTAGATCACGGCCAAGGCGAGCATGGCAACGTATCCGAGGGTGTGAGACATGACGTAGCCGACGCCGCCCATCGGGCCGACGGACACGAGGGCGAGCGGCAGGAACACCACCGCCCAGCAGGCGTTCACCAGCAGACCAATCCAGGCTCGCCCCGAGCTGAATATCACCTGCCCGATGGCGATGCCGATCCCGTTGATCATGAGTGTGGCCATCGCCCAGGTTAGGATCTGGGGACGGACCGAGAAATCGCGCCCGTAGACGCCCAGCGCCCACGGCGCGACGGCGGTGAGGATGACCGCGGCCGGGAAGAGGATCAGACAACCCAGAATCGTCACCTGGCGGACCAGGCCGGCCGCGTCCTCGCCGTCGTGCTCCTCCCCCAGGTGGGAGAGAATGGGAAGCACCGGCGCGAATGCCAGCGCAGGTACCATGTACACCATCGTCCTGATCTGCTGGGCGGCGTTGACGATCCCCAGTTCGCCGTAGCCGCCCGGCTGATGCACCAGGGCCGCGTTGGCCAGCCAGACGACAGGCCCCTGGACCGAACTCGAGAGGAACGCGGGCACGCTGAACTTCCACAACACCGGCCACTCGTGCCAGCACCCGCCAAAGACATAGGGCACCCGCGCCGCGGCGCACTCCCGCCGGATCGCCAGGCTGTTCAGCAGACAGTTCAGCGCCACCGACAGCACCAACCCCACGACTGCGCCGTTCAGCCCCCATGACCAGACCCCGACCACGACCAGGGGGAAGGAGAGCAGCCCGCTCCAGAGGTTGACGCGGGCGATGGTCTTGAACGCCTCGAAGCCTGAAAGGGCCCCGGTTTGTGCCCCGTTCACCGCCCCGAAGAACAGCATCCCCGCGGCTAGCGCCAGCGGCGCGCCGAGCTTGGGCGCCGCCAGCGACCGCTGAGCGAGCGCCGGGGCAAGCAGCACCAACGCCAGCGACATCACGGCGCCTGAGATGACGGCCACCGCCGAAGTCAGCGCCAGCAGCCGCCCCGCCTTCTCGGGGTCCTTGCTTCGGAACTCGGCCACGTACTTGGTCGCGGTCAGACCCAGCCCGAGTCCCGCGACGACGCCAAACATCCCCACCGTGCTCTGGATCATGCCCAGCTCGCCGAATCCGGTCTTGGTGAGCAGGCGCCCGCAGATCACAGAGGAGAGAAGTGTGAGGCCGCGGGAAAGCCCGGCGCCAAGGAAAGACCAGAGCGCAGCCCTCGCGAACCGCCCCTGCAAGGACGCGGGCAGACCGACCAGGGACTGGAGAGAGGTGAGCAGCTTGCGGAAGGAAGCGATCATCGGTGGGACTGCTGCCCCGCGGCCGGGGAAGGGTACCCTCGAATCATGCAGACGGCTCAACACCGGGCAACGGCACCCGCAAACACATGGATCCCATGGCAAACAACTCCACCTGCCCCAAAGGCCGCGCGACAGACCACCACCATCTTACCCATCACCCCCGGCCGTGTCAACCGGCGCCGCCAAGCCTCCTGCGGTCCGCCGTGGAGGTTGCGCAAGGGTGGAAGAGAATCGGGTAACAGGACCGCGGGCGGCTCTACCGGACCGCGCGACGGAGGGATCCAATGGGTTTCTGGCAGGACAGATCGGTGGTAGTGACCGGCGGGGCCGGCTTCCTGGGACGGCACGTGGTCGCGCTCCTTCGCCAGCGCGGGTGCGGCCGCATCGTGGTGCCGCTGATCGAGGAGTACGACCTGCGGAGGCGCGAGGACATCGTCAGGTTGCTCGAATCGAGCAGGCCCGATGTCATCATCCACCTGGCAGCCAGCGTCGGCGGGATCGGCGCCAACCGTGAGCATCCCGGCAGTTTCTTCTACGACAATCTGGTGATGGGCGTCGAGCTGATGGACCAGGCTCGCCGGCACGACGTCGGCAAGTTCGTGGCTATCGGCACGGTCTGCGCCTACCCGAAGTACACGCCGGTGCCGTTCAGAGAGGATGACCTCTGGAACGGCTACCCGGAGGAAACCAACGCGCCCTACGGTCTGGCCAAGAAGATGCTGCTGGTGCAAGCCCAGGCCTACCGGCAGGAGTACGGGTTCGACGCCATCTACCTGATCCCGGTTAACCTCTATGGCCCGTGGGACAACTTCAACCCCGCCTCCTCTCATGTGATCCCCGCGCTCATACTGAAGTGCCAGGCCGCCCTCGAATCAGGCGCCGACCAGATTGAGGTGTGGGGAACCGGGAGCGCGTCACGGGAGTTCCTCTATGTGGAGGATGCTGCACAGGGGATCGTCACGGCGACGGAGCTCTACAACGATCCCGACCCCGTTAACCTGGGGACGGGGCGTGAGATCACGATCCACGATCTCGTCGGCCTCATCGCCCGACTGACGGGGTTCGGTGGCGAGATTCGGTGGGACACGACGAAGCCAGACGGCCAGCCTCGCCGCTGCCTGGACACCTCGCGGGCGCGGGAGCGGTTCGGGTTCGTGGCGGGGACGAGTTTCGAAACCGGGCTGCGGCAGACCATCGAGTGGTTCAGGGAGTATCGCCCCGACCGGAGCGGGTGGCGGATTCCGCCACCGAGCTAGCCGCGGCGTTCGCTCTTCGCCACGCGTGAGGCGGCCAGCTCCTGGCAGGCGAGGTGAAGGTCATCCCGGACCATGATCCCGACCAGCTCGTCGAAAGTCACGGTCGGCTTCCATCCGAGCTTCTCTCGCGCCTTGGTCGCGTCGCCCTGGAGCACGTCCACCTCGGTCGGCCGGAAGTAGCGCGGGTCAATCACCCGTGTCGCGCGGTCAGAGCCTCTGAAAGTCACCCCAGCCCCTGCATCCGAAGCCGGATGGTGCCACTCCATTGGCCATCGCCCTGTCATCGAATCGGTCCGCATGCCTTCCGGGCAGCGCCGATGAGTTATTGGACATCGCACGGCAAGTCAACTCGGAAGCAAGTACCCTTGCCTACCGCACTCTCCACAGACAGCTCGCCCCCAAACGCCTCCACGATCGCCTTCACGATAGACAGCCCCAGCCCTGTTCCCTCCTTGCCCGTTTCCCGCGCGCTCGCCGCCCGGTAGAACTCCCCGAAGATCTCCTCTCGCTCGTCCTCCGGTATGCCGATCCCCGTGTCCGACACCGCCAGCTCAGCTCTATTCGCTCGAAGCTCCACCGCAATCCGCACATCTCCCCCATCCGGCGTGTACTTTACCGCGTTCGAGACCAGATTCTCGACTAGCTCCTTCAGTGAGCCCGGGTCCCCCATCACCTCCACCGGGAACTCCGGGCACTCCGTCAGCAGCGATATTGAGGCCGAGGCAGCCTGGCGCCGAAATTCCTGCGCCACCTCCTGCACCACTGTCACCAGGTCCACCTTCTCCCGCTGCGCCAGCGGCGGCGCCTCCCGCGTCCGCGATAGCACCAGCAGGTCCCGCGCCAGCGCCAGCATCTCCCGGATCCGCACCCGCGCGCGTTCCAGAATCTCCAGCGCTCGCTCCGGAAGCTGACCTGTCCGCCCCTCCGCCACCACCGCCAGCATTCGTTCAACCGTAGCAAGCGGAGACCGGATGTGATGCGCCACCCGGTGCAGGTAGTCCGACCTCACTCCCTCCAGATATCGCAGCGCCTCGTAGGCCTGGGTCAGGTCCTCCGTGTGCTTCCGCAGCGCCTCCGACAGCCGGACGATCTCGCCCTCCCTCCGCCGCAGCCGCGAGGTGATGGAGGTCGCCATGAAGGCCGTGAAGTACAGCATCGTGCCAATCGCAAAAAGCACGCCGAACATGTAGACGCGGCTTTGGAAGAACTCCGCCGGGATGAACCCGCCCAGGTGATAGTGCCGCAGCACCCCCGCTGCCTCCAGCGAGGTCATCGCCGTCAGCAGGGCAATGGCCAGCGTCACCTGCAGATAAGTTGCGGCGCGCGACAGCAGTATGCTGGCGATCACGATATGAAACACGTAGTAGCAGAGAAACGGGTTCTCGATCCCGCCCGAGAAGTGGATCAGTGCCGTCAGCGCGAGCAGGTCCAGGGCGATCTGGAGGTTTGCAAAGTAGCTCACCCCCGCCCCCGTCGCGGCGGCCGCAACCCACCTGCCAATCCCCCAGAAGACCAGGTTGTCCGCGGCCAGCGCGCCGACCACCAGCAGCAGCGGCCCCGTGTGAAGCTCGACCCCGAGCAGCCGCTGCGCCACCCAGATGGTGACCAGCACGCCCGCTATCGCCGCCCACCGCAGCCGAATGAGCCACGAGATCCGGTCCCGCAGCTCCTCGAGATCCACCTTGTGAGGGCCCGCTTCCACAGGAGGGAGCGCCGATGGCTCTCTTTCTTCCCCTGCCCCAGGGCTAAGCCCCACCTTGCGCCGCCGCGCTGCCTGCCTCCAACACCTCCTTGACCTTGCTCAGCAACTGCTCCGACGATGCCGGCTTGTCCAGGAAGCCCTGCACCGGAAGATACTCCCCCGGCTCATACACTGGGTCGCTCTGGTCCGGGTACAACTTCACCCACGTCTTCTCGTGGATCGCTGTCAGCACGACGATGGGAATGCTGCGGACCCGCTCCTCCTCTTCCTTCCGCAGGCTCCACACGAAATGGAACCCCTCCGTGCCCGACGGCATCATGATGTCGAGCAGGATCACGTCCGGTCGCTCGCTACGAGCCTTCTGCAGCCCCTCCCCCGCGCTCTCGGCCCGGCTCACCGAGTAGCCCTCGCCCTCCAACACGATCTGCACCGCCTCGGCCGCATCCCGGTCGTCCTCCACCACTAACACCTTCTTGCCAGCACCTTCCGCCACCATCTTCCTCCTTCTCTTGGGGTTCGCCCCGGCTCATCGGATTCCCTCAAGTGGCACGTGCAAGCTGGCGCCCTGTTCCATGCTACCAATACCCCGGAACCAGGCCCTCCCTTTGCGCGGAACTACGACACGGCCTCCGCCCGCTCCGCCGCGGCCGCGACAAACTCCTCCGGCAGCTTCCCCGACTCTAAGAACCCCAGGAACTCCTGGCGCGAGTACACCGGCGCAACCTTCTTCGGCGCAAGCCCCAGCGCCACCGCCACGCCGTACAGAATCGCCTCCGGCCGGGGCGGACACCCCGGAATGTAGAAGTCCACCGGCAGCACCTTCTCCGCTCCGCCGATCACGTTATAGGTATCATACCAGATGCCCCCGCCCGCCGCGCACGACCCGATCGCAAACACCAGCTTCGGCGCCGGCACGGCCTCCCACAGCCGCCTCACCGCTGGCGCAACCTGGCGTGTCACGGGCCCGGAGACCAGCAGCACATCGGCGTGCCGCGGGGACCCGACCAGCCGGATGCCAAACCGCTCCGCATCATAGTAGGGCGTCAGCACGTTGATCACCTCTATGTCGCACCCGTTGCACGCCCCCGTGTTCACATGATACACCCATAACGCCCGGGTGAACGCCTTCTTCGCCAGCGCCTTCAGCACGCTCTCACCTCCCGACTCCTTACCGACCAAACAGCCCCGCGATGCTCAGCGTCGCCTGATTCAGCAGCGGATAGGCCACCTGCGGGTAAACCCCCAGCAGCACGCACACCGCCGCCAGCGCTACCATCGCCACCCACAGCGAGGTCGGCGCCTCCCGCACCGTCTCCAGCGAAACGTCGGCCGACTTCGGATTACCCCAGAACACGGCCTGGCCCGCTCTGATCACGACGACCAGCGTCAGGAGACTCGTGAAGATGGCCACCCCCACCGCCGCCCACATACCCGCCTGCGCCCCCGCCAGGAAGATCGTCAGCTTGCTCATGAATCCGGAGAACGGCGGCAGCCCCGCGATGGCGAACGCGCCCACGAAGAAGCACGCCGCAGTCACAGGCATTCGCCTCCCCAGTCCACCCAACTGCGACATGGACCGCAGCGAGGTCGCATAGATCACCGCTCCGACCGAGAGGAACAGCAGCGCCTTCGCCACCGCATGATTGAGCAGATGGAACAATCCGCCGTACACCCCCAGGTACGTCCCAAAGCCGATCCCCATCATCACATACCCCATCTGGCTCACTGATGAGTACGCCAGCAGCCGTTTCAGGTCGTCCTGCGCCAGCGCCATCACCCCGCCCAGGAGCATCGTGAAACCGCCCAGCACGACGACGAACATCGTCAGCGGGGGATACGAGGGGTAGAAGATGGTCACCGTCCGCGCCAGCGCGTAGGCCGCCATCTTGATCATCACCCCGGACAGCAGCGCCGACACCGGCGACGGCGCCTCCGCATGTGCATCCGGCAGCCATGGATGGAACGGCGCGATCCCCGCCTTCGTCCCGAACCCGACGATGAAGAACGCCACCACGAAGATGGCCACCGAGCGTGGAATTAGACCCGCCACCCCGCGAAGCTCCGAGATCAACATCGCGTTGACCCCTGGCAGGTAGACCGTGGCCGAGGCATACAGCAGCACCGCTGCGAACAGCGCGAACGTGATCCCCACCGTCAGCAGCATCAGGTACTTGTAGCCGGCCTCCAGCGCGCGCCGATCCCAGTAGAACGCCACCAGCAGCCCCGATGCAATCGTCGTCGCCTCCACCGCCACATAAAGCATGATGATGTTGTTGGTGACACACCCCCACAGCATCGTCGCGAGAAACAGCAGGTAAAGCCCGTAGAACCCCGGCAAGCGCCGGTCCGTCACATCTTCGCCCTGCTGGTCGCGCAGCCGGCGATGCCGCATGTACCGGATGGCGAACAAGGTCACCGGCAGCGCCACGCCGCTGATAAGCAGCACCAGCAGCGCCGAGAGCGAATCCACTCTCAGCTCCAGCCCCCACCCCGTCAGGATCTTCCCGCCCAGCACGCGCGGCAGCATCGCCGCCGCGCAGGCGAGGGCCCCCGCCGCCCCCAGCAGCGCAAGCGCCTCCGCCCACACCCGCCGCGCCCGGCCCATCAGCCAGGCAAGCAGCCCCGCCGCCGCCGGAATCAGAAAGATCAGCTCCGTCAGGTTCGATGGCGCCAAAGTCTGCATGCCCACCACCCTTCCTCTCTCAGTCCCCGCCTACCAGTGCAGCTCGGCGAGTTCATAGGTGTCCGTCGTCCCCACCTTCTCGCGGATCCCCGCAATGACATACAGCAGCAGGTAGACCGTCACCACCACCTCCGTCGCAATCCCGATCAGCGCGGTCTCGCGCATGTTCGGCGCAAGGCTTACCAGGCTCAGGTGAACCGCGTTCTCCAGGAGGCACAGCCCGATCACGGTCTTGATCGCGTCCCGCCGCGACAGGATCGCGTAGAGCCCCAGCACGAAGACCGTCAGCCCAACCGCCAGATTCGTCCTGAACACTCCCGCCACCGACTCCGGCGTCGGTGCGAGCACGTGCACGTAGCTATGTGTCAGCTTGTAGAACGAAACCAGCAGCACCGACGCGACCGCCACCGACAGCCCGAAGCCTATCGTCGCCGGCACCTCTTGCTCGCCCGTCTTCGCCACGTACCGAAGGATGAACCACGGCGTCAAGATCGCCTTCGTGATGAGAGCCACCAGCGCCCATACATAGAGCGCCGAGTTGCCGACCGCAAAGGCCAGGATCAGCCCGCAGATCAGCAGCGCCTGCAGCGCATATGCCGCCGCCGCCCGCCGCAGATTGTGTGACTCCACCGCCGCCACCGATGTGATGATCATCAGCATGCTGAGCGTTTCTATCAGCCGCGCGTTGTACGGCACGGTCGCCTTCCTTTCCCGGTCGCCGCGCGCTTGCTAGCTCGCCCGCCCGCCCGGCTCCTCGGACGCCTGCTGGAATCCCGTCACCATCAGCTTATCCAGCGCTGTGGAAGTCTCGAAACACCGGCCGCAGCGCTGGCACGATCCCATATACACATCCACGGTCACGTGCAGGTCATGCGTGTCGTTGGTCGCGCACTCGTATTCCTCCGTGACCGTGATCGCCTTCTCCGTACACACCTCCGCGCAGCGGGCGCAATAGGTGCATCGCTCCAGAAAGAACTCCAGCCGCCTGATCTCCTGCGACGGATCGCTTACCCTGATCGCCC
>Ga0315288_10007341_pt1 | contig 13955 bp, 16 predicted proteins | sample YL17G11_20_MG_FD_203454 | JGI IMG/M metagenome (GOLD analysis project Ga0315288, IMG submission 203454) | Sediment microbial communities from Yellowstone Lake, YNP, Wyoming, USA - YL17G11_20 | ecosystem: Environmental > Aquatic > Freshwater > Lake > Sediment | place: USA: Wyoming | collected...
CCTGCTCCTATAGATTCCTCATGCAGCGCTGCACCATGCCCACTGACGTGCCGAATCGCGCGGCCAGTTGCCGGAGGCTGCCTAGACCCTGCCGATAGGCCTCGGCGATGGCTTTTCGCTCTTCCTGGTCCAAGTATGTGCGAGGCGGGCGGCCGATGCGTTTGCCCTTGGCCCGGGCGTTACGCATACCTGCCTTCACCCTCTCCACGATCAAGGACCTCTCGAATTCAGCCATGGCGCCGATGATCTGAAACATCAGACGCCCCGAGGGTGTGCTCAGGTCAAGGTTGTCTTGGAGGCTGACGAAAGCCACGCCCAGGGCTTCGAGTTCTGCCAGGGCATTGACGAGGTGGCGAAGCGATCGGCCGAATCTGTCGAGCTTCCAGACCAGCACCGCGTCGAAGCGCCGCTGGTGGGCGTCGGCCATGAGCCGCTTGAGTTCAGGCCGCGAGTCCTTGGCCCCGGACACCCCGGTGTCCACGTAGCAGCCGGCGATCTCCCAGTTCCGCCGCTGGCAGTACTCCTCGAGCTCGCGGGTCTGCATCGTGGGGTCTTGGCCGTTGTTCGCGGTGGAGACCCGAGCGTAGAGAGCCACGCGGGAGATTTCCCGGGGGGATTTGCGAAGTCGAGCGTCTTGCGGTAGGTTTCCTGTAGCCATCGGCTCCTCCTTATCAGGAGCGGTGGTTAGGGGCGCGTTCGGTGTTGGTAGCACCGGCGCGTCCCGCTTCATCACGCCTTCTTTTTTGGTCTCCCGCCGAGTTTGCCGTTACGCCGAGAAGCCTCTGCTTTGGCTTCGGAGCGTGCCGACCCCCTGCAAGCGGGGCAGAAACAGACCAACGGCGTTCCGTGTTTCCTGCATGTTGGTCGAAGCGTCATGATCGCACTATAAACCTAACCTGATGGGTTGTCAAGCAAAATCTTGCTTCACACCCGCTAGACACCGTGTAACCCAATGAACAGAAAGCCAGTTTCGGGATTCTTTCGCACTTCCGGCGCTGACAACTTGACAACCATCCACCCCGGTAGACGAACCTGTTCCTGTGGCTGAGAGAACCCCCTCTGGCCGGCGGAGCCCCCTCTGGTTAGGGATGGTTCCCTCAGCTACAGGAGGAAAACGATGATGTATCCGAACCTTAAAGCCGCCCTGGTTGCGAAGGGTATCCGGCAGGTTGACTTGGCACTTGCGCTTCACATTGATGAGACTCAGATGAGCCGGGTTCTCAACGGTCGGCGCCAAGCCAGTCCAGGACTGCGGCGGCGGATCGCCGAGATTCTCAACGCGAACGAAAAGTGGCTGTTCTCGCAGGCGAAGAGGATTCCACCGCTAGTGGCTCCCCCGGGGTCGGTGGGCGCCGAGACTAGCTCCGCGCAGAGGGCGCGGTGACGAAATCGAAATGGAAGACCTACGGCAGTTTCGTTGTCCGGTTAACTGCAGGGAGTTAGTCCACCGATGGCGTGACAGGCGGCAGCTTCCCGACATGGAGGAAATCCAGCAAGCAGGGGGAGGGGTAGGCAACGAGGTCTGAACGTGAAAATGGAAAATGTCGCATCAGCGTGATCCGCTTTATCTCCAAGCACGTCAGTCAGTTGGGGTGTTAGACAAATGCTAAACAAATTCGCAGGGACATTTACAGAAGAGATAAGGGCACTTGAGGCGGACTAGGATGAGTGCCCTGAGCGGTATGGCGAGGACATGAATGGACACAAGACTGTTCGCTGAGAAGTACGGGCAGAAAACCAAAAGGGACGAGTGCGGCGAGCTCATCATCCCTGGACGAGTTGGGCAGATTTACGAGTATGGGTCTGGGCGGTTTGGCGCATTGTTCATGCTGCCGGGCGACCCAAGGCCGAGAGCCTGGGGAAACTTCCGACGCAAGCTGTTGGCGGCGGGCTTCCATTTGCTCCAAAACGGGGACGCCGAGGGCTGCCTCCTGTTTCACGCCACGGACGCTGCCCAGGCGCGCCTAGCAATCCGCGCCATAGGTGCGAAGTCGAGGCGCAAGCCATCGGAGGCGCAACTCGCCGTACTTCGGCGGGCAAGGATGGAGAAAAGACCGGACCCTCGTTCTATTCGGCCCGAACCCCCTGCGCCAGGGGCACTACAGCGCCAAATTTCAATCAGAACGGGTCAGGCAGGGGTCCTGGCCAGCTCAGTGGCAGGAGGGCGGGAAAGCCAGCCAAAGGGCTCTAGGTCTGCTGAGGTGGTCGGGTGAGAAAGGAAGGCCAAAGGTCGGCCAGGTATTCAGAGACTGACGGCGGAAGAATCTCTGGGTTTGAGTGGCTCGGCTTGACGGAGCTGACTCGGTATGCCGCAGTTTCCGAGCGCACTTTGCCAAACTGGCCGAGACTAAGGGTGGACGCAGCGCCGCGACCCCCCGTGCGCGGCGGCGGGTTAAGGACAGGAGGACGCATGGCCGAAGGGTTGAATCCAGTGAGTGAGCCCCTCAGGACCGGATGCGCCTTGCAGGAACACGTTGGCGAGGACAGCGGATGTGCCAACGCAGCTCCAGTCTCCGAGGAAAGTCCCTACCCGCGGTTGGAGCCGGGGGTCTACGACGCAGAATGCACGTCGGCGGGCATTTATCGAGACCCCCGCTTTCACGCATGGAAGTGTCGGCTGGAGTTCTCAGTGCTGCCGGACGCCGAGCGGGTCTTCGGATTCCTACATCTCGGTAATGGCCAAAAGGCGCGTGCCGGTCGTAGCTCCGAGTATTGGCGGGCGTGGGTGATTGCTAGTGGAAACCAGCCCAGAAAGCGCCAAGTTCTTACGCCCCGCGTGTTCATGGGGAAAATCTTCGAGGTGAAAATTTCGGATGTCGTGCGGCGGTTCGACGGCCGCGACCATCCGCCTGGTACTGCTTACTCGGTCATCCGCCAGATCGTTCGGAGGCTCTATCCATGAGCAGCAGTCAAGCACTTAAGCAACCGAGCACGCAAGCAACTAAGCAAGGACGGCATGGTGCAAGTGGTTGGAGGAAAAAGAGGTTTCAGCGAGGGCGTGCAACGAATTTCGGCCCTAGCCGGGGTCGAGGGTGAACCCACGTAACGTAACCCAAGGGCGGGGCAGGCGGCTGTCAAACCTGCCCCGCAAAGGCATCAGGGTCAGGGCCAACATGGCACAACGCAGCTCGAAGTTGACTCATCGCTGGTGAGATGGGCAGGAGGAGACGGTGGGAAAACGGCGCCGCGACGAATTGGAATCCGAAGAGGTGACCGCGCCATGACGAAGAACGGCCCAAGAACCTGGCTGGCGCGCGGCGAGGGAGAAGCATGAGAGTCCTGCAGAAAACCCTGAAGCAGCAGACGTTCACCGTCTCGCGCGAGTTGGAATACTTCTCGGAAGCCGAACTGACGACGCAGACGGGATACGCGCGGGAGCTGTGGTGGCCTCAGGTCGTGGTGAAGGAGCTCGTCGATAACGCCCTCGACGCCAGCGAGCAGGCTGGGACGGCGCCGGTGATCGCGATCAACCTCGAGCGGCATTTCCTCGAGGTGCGAGACAGCGGGCCGGGGATTCAACCTGCCGTCGTGAAACGGATTCTGGATTACTCGACGCGGACAGGCGACAAGCAGGCCTACGTTTCGCCCACCCGGGGCGCGCAGGGCAACGCGCTCAAGGCGATTTTGGCGATTCCCTACGTCCTCGCCGGCGGCAAGGACGCGACCGTGGAGATCGAATCGCGGGGGCTCAAGCACCTCATTTTGGTCTCGACCGATGCCATAGCCCGGAGGCCGAAGATCCAGCACGAAGCGGTCGAAATTGTAAAAAGCGAGGGGACGCTGGTGCGAGTGCCGGGCGATTCAACTTGCTCAAACGGGCATGAAGAAAGCCTCCGAAATTTACAAAACCTCATCCTGGACTACTCGCTGTTCAACCCGCACGCCACCTTCACGCTGAACAGGCAGAGGTTCGAAGCGACGAACGCGGGCTGGCGAAAGTGGCTGCCGACGGACCCGACCTGCGCGCACTGGTACGACGTCGAAAGGCTCGAATATCTGGTGGCATCGTATGTCGCGGCCGAGCGCGCCCGCGGCAAGAAGTCGCGCACGGTCAGGGAATTCGTTTCTGACTTCCGAGGTCTGTCGTCCACGGCCAAGCAGGGCAGGGTGACTGATGTCGCGCGCCTGGGCCGGGCCTATCTGCATGAGCTGGTCAGCGACGGCAAACTCGATCGCGGCGCTCTGGCCCGATTGCTCGCGGTCATGAAGCAGGAGTCGCGGCCGGTCAAGCCCGAGGGAATGGGAGTCCTCGGCGAGGACCACTTCCGCCGCCGCATCGCCGCTGACCCGAAGGTCTCAGGGGAGACCTTCCGCTACTCGCGGCAGAAAGGATTCGACGCGCGCGGCCTGCCGTACCTGGTCGAGTGCGGCTTCGCCATGGTGGACGGGAAGAACCCGCTGCGCGGCCTCCACACAGGACTGAACTGGAGCGTCCCGCTGGGACAGGCGCTCCAGCAGAGCGAGTTCAAAGTCGATGATGAAAACGTGGTGGCAGGGCTGATGGCGCTGCTCGCCAGGAACCGCATCGATATCAAGCGGGACCCGGTTTGTCTGGCCGTCCACTTGGCCTGCCCGCGGTTCAATTTCCTGGACCGGGGCAAGGGGAGCGTGAGCCTGTGAGTTCTTTTGCCGATTCACTCGCCCAAGCGGTCTCGAAAGTCACCAAGCCGTGGGTCGAGATCAAAAAGCACGAGGACCGCGAGCAGCGGCAGGCGGCGGTGGCCCGCCGGCGCCGGTATTGGACAGGGAGCGTTCCGATCAGCATCCGCAGCGTTGCCTTCAAGGTGATTCCCGAGGCCTACAAGAAGGCGAGCGGGGATGGACGCTATCCGGCGAACGCCCGGCAGATCATGTACGCGGCGCGGCCGGCGATTCAGGAAAAAACCGCACGGCGGCTTGACGACAAATACTTCACGCAGATCCTGCTGCCGGATTACATCCGCGACCACGCGGAGGCGCGGGGCTGGGACGTGGTCTACGACGCGCGCGGCCACCTCGAAGACCCGCACAACGGGCGCATCATCGGGATCGGGACATCCGAGGTCAAGGAGTACCTGGCCTCTGGAGGGCCGCTGTTCGCCGACATCGACCTGCCGGATTTCAAGTACAGCGTGAAGGACGTCAGGGGTCCCGGACATCGCTACGGAGCGTTGCTCTACATCGAGAAGGAAGGCTTCATCCCCCTGCTCGAGAGCGCTGGCATCCCGGAGCGCCACGACCTGGCCGTCGCGTCGAGCAAAGGCTTGTCCTCGACGGCGGCGCGCGGCCTCATCGCCGGCCTGTCCGGACAGATCAAAATTCTGGTGCTTCACGATTTCGACAAGGCCGGCTTCTCGATTCTCGGGACACTGCAACGCGACACGCGGCGATACACGTTCGACTTCGTCCCTGAGATCATTGACCTCGGCCTGCGGCTCAAGGACGTCGAGGAGTGGCACCTGCAGACGGAAAAGGCTTACTACCGGGGCCGCGATCCGTGGCCGAACCTGCGGGAGAATGGTGCCACGAACGAAGAGGCGGAATTTCTGCTCGCGCAGCGGGTGGAGCTGAACGCCTTCACGAGCGAAGATTTCATTGCCTGGCTCGAGGGCAAGCTGCATGACCAGGGCGTCGAGAAGCTGATTCCGGATGACGCGCTGCTGGAGAGAGTCTACCGGCGGGTGAAGTCCCTGGACCTGTGGCGGAAGTTTCTCGCTAGCCATCAGCATGAGGTCGAGGCCGAGATCCGGAAGCTGAAAGTGCCCAAGGACCTGCGCAAAAGGGTTGCGAGGCGGCTCGAGGAGAATCCCCAAACGCCTTGGGACCTTGCTTTGGCGGAGCTTGACGAGACGACGAAGAAACCGCGGGGCCGAAAAGGCGGCGCGCGGCGGGAGCGGCGCGAGCAGCCTGAAGCAACGCCGGGTGTCCTCCAGGAATGCCATTTGCGGAGTTCGGAGACCTGCACAGAGGGGAGAAACGGGGGCTCCGAGGCTTTGGGTGGGGGTAGGTAGCCCTCCGGCAACAAGAGGCCCTCAAAACGACTCTGTGGCCAGGGCACGTTGAGCGAGCACAGTCACAATCCGGTCCACGATGAGCGGGCACGTCGAAGGCGCCGGGAAGAATCCGCCGGCCCGGATGATGGTCGAGGCTTGACGATCCGAAACAGCATGAGCTTGGAGCAGAAGCAGGCTTGGATGCAGGAGAGACACCAGGCCCAGGGTTCTCCTTCGGGAGTCTCCACTTTCCTGCCCAGTTTCGCGGAGCGGCACTACACGGTTGCAGAAGTCGCCGCGTTGTGGAATCTTAGCCCTGACTCCGTGCGGAGAATCTTCGAGCGGGAGGCGGGCATCCTTGTGCTGGGAGAAACCGGCTTAACGAGGCACAAGCGCCGCTACCGAACACTTCGCATCCCCCAGGCTGTTCTTGAGAGGGTGCATCGCCGTCTTTGCACGGTGGTCGGAGGGTGAGATGCTGACCATCTACAGACGCCATCTTAAGAGTTGCCCACACCGCAGCCAGGGCTGCAAATACCGGCGCTGCCGTTGCCCGATCTACGTGGACGGACTGCTCGGGGACCGAGAAATCCGGGAATCTCTGAAACGGCGGAACTGGGAGAAGGCTCAGGACATTGTGCGCGAGTGGGAAGCTCGCGGCCAGCAGACCGAAGACACCCCGCCGGAGCCCATTACGGTGGCTGGGGCGTGGCGTCAGTTTCGAAGCGACTGCGAAGCGCGCGGGCTTCGAGAACCCACCTTGAAAAAGTACGAGCAACTCTCGCGCCCGATGGAAAGGTTTGCGGAGCAACGCGGCCTACGTTACTTGCGGGAATTCGACATTGAGACGCTGGGGGCCTTCCGGGCGAGTTGGCCCAATCAGAATTTGTCGGCGCTGAAGAAACTCGAGCTGCTGAGGACGTTCTTCCGGTTCGCGCAGGATAGCGGATGGGTGTAAGACAATCCCGCACGGAAGATTAAGAACCCTAAAGTCAGCGAGCGCCAGACTCTCCCATTCAGCCGCGAGGAGGTCATCAACACCTTGGCTGCCTGCAACGAGCTCGAACGAAGTCAGCTTGTGCGTCTCAAGATCCGGGCACTGGTGCTGCTGCTACGGTATACCGGCCTGCGAATCGGTGACGCTGGCGCGAAGCCGCATCGTCAGCGGCAAGCTCTTCCTCTACACAGCGAAGGCGGGAACGCCCGTGTACTGTCCGCTACCCGATTTCGTGCTCAGCGCCTTAGACAACCTGCCCGCGCAGGGGCCGCACTACTTCTGGACGGGACAATCGAAACCCAAGACCGCGATCTCACACTGGCAGTGTGAATTGAAGGAACTCTTCCGGCTCGCGGAAGTGGAACACGGCCACGCGCATCGGTTCCGGGATACGTTCGCTATCGAACTGCTTCTCCAGGGTGTCCCGATGGAGCGGGTTTCAGTATTGCTCGGGCACCGGAGCATCCGCGCAACCGAGAAGCACTACGCGCCGTGGGTGCTGGCCAGGCAAGAGCAGCTTGAGGCCGATGTCCGCCGAACTTGGGACGCCGATCCTGTGGCCTTTGCCGAAACGAAGGGTACACGCGGGGTACACGGAAGCAGTGAGCGCGTTAACTAATTGAAACTTCAGGGCGTTAGAGTGGCGGAGGGAGAGGGATTCGAACCCCCGAGCCCCTTTCGAGGCTAACGGTTTTCAAGACCGCCGGTTTCAACCGCTCACCCATCCCTCCGCGAGCCTAGTTTAGCACGGCTGCATCGGGCTGACCCATCGTATGTGGTCGCGCGGGAGGGTGGCGACTTCCCCTATCGGGTCTTGCCGCGAGCGGCCACCCGCCAGGAGCCGGCCACCTCCCCGCTGCGCAGCAAGCACACTTCATCGTGCATGTTGACGCAAGTGCAAACGTGGTTGGGAATCACGGTCAGCACCTCGCCTACCCGGAAGCGGTGCGCCGACTTGCTAATGTCCAGGTGGCCGTGTTCCTCGTTCAGCTTGATGATGGGCGCGTCGGGGGCTTCAACGACGTATCCGTAACCGGCGCTCGGTCCCGCGCGCAGCGGATCCGACGAGAAAGTCTTCGAGCCTGCGTCGATGATCGCGCGCCCAGGGACAGCCGTTGAGACAACCGTCGTCACCACCCGCGCCGCACAATCCTCCAGCCGGCAGGCGCCTTGGTACAAGGTATTCATATCGTTGTAAACGTACGTTCCCGGCCGGATTTCCGTAAGCCCCGGAATCAGGTGTGCGAACTCCGCCGAAGGCGTGGAGCCGCCGGAGACGATTTCGACGGGCAGGCGCGCCTCACGAAACGCTGCCAGCGCCCGCCCGACCCGTTCAGCCACCTGTTGCGCTTCCTGCCGACGCTCGTCTTGAGTTCCCCAGACATTTCCGAAATAAGTCATCAGACCGTGGAACCGGAGCCCGGGCAGCTTCTCGATCTTTCTGGCCAAATCCACGCAGGCCGGGCCGGGGGGCAAGCCGCAGCGATGAAAGCCCACATCGAATTCCACCAGCACTCCGACCGTTGCGCCTTGGGTGCTGGCGGCACGGGAAAGTTCCTGCGCCGTAGCCTCGTCGTCGAGCGAAACCAGCAGGCGCCGCGTCCGCGCCAGCCGGGCCAGCCGCCCCAGCTTCTCGCCGCCGAATATCGGATAGGCCACCAGGATATCGTCCAGCCCCGCCTCTGCCATCACTTCGGCCTCGCCCACCTTGGCCACGCTCAGGCCGACGGCGCCGCGTGCGAGTTGCATTCGGGCGACCTCGGGCGTCTTGTGCGTCTTGGTGTGCGGCCGCAGGCCCACGCCCTGCTCGCGGCAGAGCTGCGCCATGCGGTCGAGGTTGCGCTCGAGAACGTCCAGGTCGACGGTCAGGGCAGGTGTGGAGAGTTCACGGTAGTGCATGAGGTCCTCGGGCAGACGGGCAGTCAACGGTTACGATCTCGCTCACCGCTTGCGTCCTTTGGGCACGCGCGCGATGCAGTCGATCTCAACCTTGATTCTCGGCAACTGCGCGCCCACGGTGGTGCGAGCCGGAGGGGCCTCCCGGAAGAACTCCCGGTACACCTCGTTCATGGCCGCGAAGTCGTTCATGTCCGCCAGGAAAACGCCTACGCGCACCACGTCGCGCAGCGAACTTCCGGCCGCCTTCAGGATCGCTTGCACATTCTCCAGCGTCCGGCGCGTTTCTGATTGAATATCGCCCAGCTCCAGTTCATTCGTCTTCGGGTTCACCGGACCCTGGCCGGCCACAAACACGAAACCGTCAGCCACGATGGCCGGAGAGTAAGGCCCGCGCGGCCTGGGCGCACCAGAGGGATGAATCGCTTTGCGCATGATGTCTCCTATGAAATCGAACTTGATCTAGAAGTCCAGAACTTCATAGAACTCGACCCAGGCATCCTCAAAGTAGGGCACCTGCTTCTCGAACAGCTCCTGGTGCGCCTGCCCTTGTTCCAGGGCCTTGAGCGCTTGTTCGGCGGCAGCCAGGTCCTTGAACGTGGATTCCCAGATCAAGGTATTGCCCGGATCGCGCGCCGCGATGGGAGCCATTCGCTGACCCGGGGTGAGGATCCCCTGGTGTTCGAGGCGCGCGAACTCCTTTTCCAGCTCCATGAACTCTTTCCGCTTGTCAGCGCGAAAACGTTGGACGAACCGCATGACGACGGCCATGACCTGATTTCCTCCCTAAAGAATCTCAATGCGAAGCGCTCTTGGCTTCCAGAATGCGGCGTGGAATCTCGAACCCATGCGCGGCCGCAAACGCCGCGACCTCGGCAAAGGTTCCGAATCCCGGCACACTCTCCCGAATGGTGACAGCGCGGGCGGCCGTGAGGCAGCCGAACCGCGCGGCCTCGGCCAGCGGGCAGCCAGCCACCAGGCCCATGGTGAGTCCCGCGGTGAACGCGTCCCCTGCGCCTGGCGTGTCCAATACCTCCACCTTGAACGCCGGCACATGCTGTTCGGCTGTTCCCTCCGCCACTAGAGCGCCTTCCTCGCCCAGGGTGATGACAATCTGGGGAACACCAAAGTAATCCTGCAACTGCCGAGCCACCTCAGCGGGCGGAAGACGCTCGGCAGATGGCCTTCCCATGAGCACGCCGGCTTCGGTCTGATTGGGCACAAGCAGATCCAACCCCGCCAAGGCGTCTCTTGCCAGAGGCTCCGCCGGGCCCGGCGTCAGGACAGTGAACGCCCCGAGTTCCTTGGCGCGCCGAACCGCATGAAGTGCCGTGGCCACCGGAATCTCAAAAGTCACCAGCACCATCCGCGCCTGGGCTAGCACGGGGGTGGCGCGGTCCACGTCGGCAGGAGAGAACTCCTCATTCGCACCCATCGCTGTGGTGATGGCTGGGACTCCGTCGCGATTGATCATGACAAATCCGCAGCCCGTGGCCACTGATTCGCTCCAGCCGAGGTAGGTGAGGTCTACTCCGGCTTCCGACATCCACCCGGCGCCGCGCTCCCCCAGCCGGTCCTTCCCTACCCGGCCCACGAAGGTTGTAGGAAGCCCCAGCCGACCGCAGGCAATGGCTTGGTGCGAGCCTTTGCCGCCATCGAGCGCCTCACGGTAGTCCCAACCCAGGACCGTCTCATCCGCCGTCGGGAAGCGTTCCACGCGCATGAACAACCCCTGCACGTGACTTCCCACGACCACAACGCCTGCTTGACCCATCCTTCTCCCCTCGCAGCGATTTGCTCTAGTTTTAGGCCAATTCCCAACGTTTTTCGGCCATTTTCCAGCCCAAACTTGGCCCATCCAAAGCTGCTATCTCCTTCATTATCAGCAACATGTCAGCTTTGGGCAGCCAAAATAAACTATCTTTTAGATTCGCTTTTCCGCCTCCACGGCAAGACTAACTCTCGTGTTTTCAATTGCTAAGAGTCCATTCCAGTGGTGTTCCAGTGCCACATTCAAGCACCTTTCCCGCCACTCTCCCCGGCCTGACATTCCGTCCGTTTTTCTCACTCTAGCCTAAGATTATAGCACAGCCCACCGGATTTGCCAAGTCCTAATGTTGCCGGCGGAAAAACCGCCACCCCAGCCTTCTAGCCCCGGGTAGCGCGGGCCTGGATGCCCCCTTCCCCGCCCGGCTAGATTCCCAGGGGCGGGCACGCCACCGTAGCCGCGTCCACGGTGACTTCGCAATCCGGGTGTTCCTGGCAGTAAGTCACCGGGACCTCCGGGCTGACGTTGCCAAACAGCAGAATCCGAATCACCGTCTGCTTCCACGCCCCCGTCTCACTGTACAGGCGGATGCGCCGCGCCCCGAGCAGTTCGCGCATACCCAGCGTGATGGCCATGGGCGCGACCATATCCGAGCAGCCGCCCGCCGCCCGGTGACTCAGGGCAATGAGCGTGTCTTCGTTCAAATGCAGGATGCGGGTGGTGCAATTGCGGAACTCGTCCACGCTCACCCGGTACCACGGGGACCGCGGCGGCTCGTTATAAGCGATGTGGCCGCGAAAGCCGATGCCGCCGTAGGCGCTGTCCACGCCTCCCAACGCCGCGATCTTCTCTGCCATCTCGTCCACGCGGGAAATGTGCGGGAAGTGCCGCTGCTCGTCAGGAACGTTCAAAGCCGGATCAATCGGTCCGTAGAAGTGCTTCCGCATCCAGCCCTGCAAGCTGAAGGGGTGGTCGAGCGGCAAATGGCGTCCCTGCCAGTCGAGGTGGTCGTCCATGTGAAAAACGTGGACGTTCCTCAAACTCACGCGCTCGCGGTTGATTCGCTCGATGAACAACGGATACTCACCCCGCGGCCCGCAGGGCAGAATCCAGCGCGTGGGGCGTCCCTGCGCGTTGTTCGCCTTCACCTCGTCGCACAGGGTATCGGCAAACACCCGGTACACATCCTGCGGCGTGGGAACAATCTTGAGCTTCACCTTGGCTTTCGGATGCCCTACGAGTTTCTCCGGCGGGATCTTGCACCACTCGAACAGTTCCTGCGAGTTCTTGTATGCCAGCAAGGGATTATCTCCTCAACGATATTTGGCCGGGTCCACCGGCCAGTGACAGCTCTCTCGACCCATGATGGCCGTCACGCCAGTTGGCCGCCGTCCACGAACAAGAGCACGCCGTTCACGTAGTCCGCGTCGCGCGAGGCCAAGAAAGTTGCCGGCCCCGCGACATCCTCCGGCAGGCCCACTCGCCCGACCGGAATCAGGTTCTTGTACTTCTTCATAAATTTCGGGTCTCTAATGAAAGGCTCGGAGATGCGGGTGCGAATCAGTCCGGGACCTACGGCGTTGGAGTTGATGCCGTAGTGGCCGAGTTCACGGGCCAGCGTTTTGGCTAGCAGGAAGACGCCCGCCTTGGTGACGTTATAAGGCGCCAGCTCGGCCTCCGCGTCCCAGGCATTGGTGGAAGCCATGAACACCAGCTTGCCGCGTCGCTGCTTGATCATATGGGGCACGACGGCCCGCGCCGTGAGAAACGCACCCTTCAGATTGGTGTCCACCATGTAGTCCCAGTCGTCCTCTTCCGTCTTGGCGAACGGCAGGCCACGCACCACGCCCGCCACGTACATCAGGACATCGATGCGCCCGTGCCAGCGGATGACGCGCGCCACCATCTGGTTTACCTGGCGGCGGCTCCGAACGTTGCCATAGACGGTCCGCACGCTGCCACCGGCCTGGGTGATTTCCCTCTTAGTGCGCGCCATCATCGCTCGGTCGATGTCGCCGATGACTACCTGCGCCCCCTCACGCGCCAGGCGCACCGCGATGGCCTTGCCGATGCCTTGCGCGCCTCCCACCACCAACGCCACCTGCTCGCGGAAACGATCGGGGACGTAATCCCTGCGGGTTTTCACGGCTCGTTTCACCATAGAGCGCATCTCCGGGCGCGAAAAACTTGTCTGGGCTCGCGAAGCGGCCCTCAGTATAATGGCGCGCCTTGAGCGCGTAAAGGAATTCCCGCCGCTCTCTCTCGACCACAGGGATGTTTTGTGCAAGCGTGCGTTCCTCCGTAAGCTCTCTGGTAATGGTTATGGCGGTTGACTCAATGCCCGTGAAACCCACGACCGCGCCGCGCACCCTGCCGCGTGCCGTGGGCTACCTGGGCTCGACGGCCATCGTCGTGGGCACGATCATCGGCTCCGGCATCTTCCTAGTGCCGCACGAAGTGGCCCAGAACGTCGGCTCGGTGCGCAGCCTGTTCCTGGTGTGGGTCGTGGGTGGTGTGCTGTCGCTGGCAGGCGCGCTCTCGCTGGCAGAGTTAGGCGCGGCCACGCCCGAGGCCGGCGGCGTGTACGTTTACCTGCGGCAGGCGTACGGAAGGCTCTTCGCGTTTATTTACGGCTGGGCCTCACTCCTCGTGATCGAGACCGGCAGTATCGCCACCCTGGCGGTGGCCTTCGGCATCTACGCCGCGACTTTCCTGCCTCTCACGGCCCTCCAGCAGAAACTCGTCGCGTCGGTGGTGATCGCCCTGCTCACTCTCGTCAATATCGCAGGAGTGCGCAAAGGCGCGACCGTTCAGACCGTCTTCATGTTCGCCAAACTCCTGGGGCTGGCGATCATTGTGGGGTTCGCTTTCTTCTCTTCGGGCGTCGCGCCTCTCACCGCCGCCCACCCGCTCCCCACTCCGGAAACCTCCGTGAACTCCTTCGGCGTGGCCCTGATTGGCGTGCTCTGGGCGTACCAGGGCTGGCACATGCTTTCCTACGCCGCCGGCGAGGTCCGCGACCCGGCGCGTGTTCTGCCGCGCAGTTATCTGGTGGGGACGACCATCATCGTCGTGGTGTACCTGGTGGCGAACCTCGCTTACTTGCGCGTCCTGCCCCTGGCGGCGCTCGCCGAGCATCAGCGCGTCGCGGCGGTGGCCATGGAGGTCATGGCGGGCCCCTGGGGAGCAGCGTTTGTTTCCGCCTTGATTCTCTGCTCCATCTTCGGCGCGCTTAACGGCAACGTCCTGGGCGGAGGGCGCGTTTATTTCGCCATGGCGCGCGACGGCGTGTTCTTCGCTGCGGTCGGGCGCGTGCACCCGA
>Ga0315288_10007342_pt1 | contig 13954 bp, 6 predicted proteins | sample YL17G11_20_MG_FD_203454 | JGI IMG/M metagenome (GOLD analysis project Ga0315288, IMG submission 203454) | Sediment microbial communities from Yellowstone Lake, YNP, Wyoming, USA - YL17G11_20 | ecosystem: Environmental > Aquatic > Freshwater > Lake > Sediment | place: USA: Wyoming | collected...
TATTCAAGGAGACCGTCGCTGAGAAAACTCAAATATGCGATGGCTGTGGGGAATCAATTCTGACCGGCTCAACATACTATAAGGAGAAGCTGACTAATTCAAGCATCGGGTTCTTAGGGAAGCGATTATGCGTGAAATGTCATATGAAATGAAAGCCAGAGAGTGGATATTTCTGACTTCTGAATTCTATCTTTGAATGCGGGTGTAGTGGCTAATTAATTCGGGCTAATTGGCCCTCATTAGCCGATGATTAGCCAGCCTATCAATGATGATTCGATCTCTCTGATACTTCGTGCTCCCTGATCATCTTCAGCTCTCTCGTCATCCATTCCTTGCCATTCGGCGTGAGGATGATCTCGATGTCCTTGCGGAAGATCGGATGGTCCCTATATCTGCCAAATATCTCAAACGCTTCTTCTGGCCGGATCTTCGTCAGGATGGAGAGCAGGCCGGGGAACATCTCCTTCAGCTTATCAATCCTATCCTCAGAAGGCGGGCCGCCGTCCTTGATCCCGCTCGATGCGAGATACGCATGCCTGACCAAGAGCGTTTCCTCTTCCAGATTGAGCTGCACCGACTCCCCCTCCAATCGGTATATATTGATTTTGTGGCGTATATACCTTATCTGCAAAAGCGAGATGGGGGCGCCTGCTAATTCGATAATCGTAATTTGCAGGATTTTCCGGTCTCATCGGCAAGTCTCCCTATATCGCCTTAATAATTAGAAAAATCCTTATTTTTGCTCGTTCTCTTTTACTAATGGGTGAGAGAATGGGAGATAAGGGGAAATCCTGCCCGGCTTGTGGTTCAAAAGATACGATGCGAGTTGAAGGTTATCATGGAACCACCCACAATGAACGACAATGCCAGAGTTGCAAGACACGATATAGAGACAATAGTTCTGACGATAATTCTGGCGGGGGCTATCAATACTGATTGATGCTTTGGTTTCAAACCTCCTTCTTGTGAAGGATCAGAATTTGATTGAAAATTATGTGCAGAACGATCTCTTGAATACATATCATAGAGTTCATGTGCAAAGCTTATCAGATTGGTCCGAACAGAAGAGCTTCGAGAAAGCATACAATCTTCTCAGACTCTCTGGATCCTTGCAGGGGCGTGCCCGTGAGAACCAGGCCTCCTTTTCCTTGGTGTAGGTAGCCCAGCACAATTGCGTGCCGCGATTTCGAAATGGGTCTCTGACTCATCCCAAATAGGGCCATACCGCCGGTTCCAATGAGCTCCTATTACCTATGGCAGTTCACGGTGATACATAGAAAAAATGATAAATAGTCAAAAAGTGCATTTGTCTTGGTCGTAGTAGGTGGAGCAGAGGAAAAGAGGAAGATTGGAATCGAGATAAGGCACTGATACGCCATCCGCGTTCCTTCTGCCGATAAGGGTGGAAGAATGGAAAGGAATCATCTGGGGGGTATGAAATCGATGACGGATAGCGATAGCTGTGGGCAATTGGATTCGATGAATGTACGAAAGACCAATGTGAGGAGAACGATCAGAATCTTTGCCATTTTCGCCGTCATAATCATGGTATCGACTTGTTTCAGCATGCTCATTGGTGCGCCCGCGGCAGCCGATGTCGGTCCTCTCGCAACAGTCGTGGATTCAGATTCTTCCTTAACAAATGCATCGCTGTCCCCCGCCCCTCTTTCTGACACGACCTTCCTGCAGTCCAAACCTGTCCCACAGTTCTTCGGGGAGGCGAATGGCGGTGGTGTCGAGGTCTTCGGTTCTGCAAAGTCCGTGACCGTATCGGATACTGGACCTATCTTGACTCAACCTCAGTTGATAAGGAAGGGAGATGCGCTCATCTTCAGGACAGGCTTTGGCACATATGTCGTTAATCAATCAGCTCCCGAGACTCTAGCTATACTGGGGGAGGACGATGTCACCGTAGTAAGAGAATCATATTTCACAGTCCAGTATGCCGGCGTCGTCGCTTCCCTTCATGACGCGACCGTCGTTACCGCTGATAACGGATCGCTTGTCGTCGAGTACAATCTGACTCTTCCCTCCTCTCCTTCATCGCCCATAGGTAGAATGGAACTCCGAATAGACTTCTCAGACTGCAGGCCTCCGAAAATGACAGCTACCGTCCTCCAGATTGATTCCTTGACAAAAAACTGGTGGGTAATCTGGCAGATTGCCATTCCCGACAATCCCCGATTCGCATTTGACGGCTTAGACAACCAAGAGACTCCGATTGCCAACTACGCTAACTTCAACGTACCTCTCCACTCCCTCTCTGCAAAGATAGTATCATCGCCGGACAATCGCACCGCCTCGATATTGATCAACTGGAGCGACGAACAGGAGGGCGAGTTGAGCGTTGTTGCATCGCCGGACCTTTGGGGAAAAGGGATATCGCATATTCTAAGGGTGTCCTTCGAACCTGGAAAAAGGATAATCGACCCCTCTCTTGTCGCGACTACAACCGATCCTTCCGGCACGCGTCTCTCGACCCAGAGGAAGACATTCTGGTACGACGGATATTACTGGATTTTCTATTACAGCGGGAGTGGAATATACTACAGGACCAGCGGTGACGGCCTCAGCTGGAGCAGTGAGACAACCGTTGCGTTTAGCACGGCAATCGGGTTTAGGACTGGATTCGACGTCGCTCAGCGAGATAACTACATCGCCATCGGTTGGCTCGATACCGCCAAGATCGTCCACTTCAAGCGCGGGATTATTCATGATAGAAACATAGGGTGGATCTGGGAAAATCCATTCTCAGCTGACATTGGTTCCGTATCGGTTGCGATTGGAACCGATTATACATTCTGGCTTTCATTCCTCTACCTAAATTACCCCCCAACCAGCCAGAACATCCAGGTCTGGCGGTTCGATAGTTCCAGCTACCCGGGCAGCAAGATTCTAGACAGAAGTCGCTATGGTCCAATGCCCTCAACTCCCGCTCTTGAACATTTTCAGATACTTCTTCCAATGACAAACGGCAACATGACCCTTTTGGAGATGTCTGACACGGGTAGTGGAGCCATAAAACAATCCGTCTACCTGCAGTCCTACTGGAGCTCGCTCGGAGGAGGATATGGTTGGGGATCACCGAGGCAGGTGTTTATCTATGCCGATGTGGGGAAGGCAGAAAATTTCACAGCGGTGGGAACATCCAACGGGACAATCTACATGGCATATACCGTCGCCCCTTCTGTGCTTGCTATCACCGTGATATGGCCGAATTCGCTCTACACGATTACGGAAATCGAAGCTGACCCCTACTACGCAAAATGCCCGACCCTCGCCCTTGATTCGACAGGGCGCCTTCACGTTTTCTATATGGCGTACTTCAGCGGTGCTAAGCGAATCATGCACTCGATGAAATTGAGCGATGATGTCACTGATTGGTCGACGAAGGACACAGTATATTCAACCACCGATTCATCGATCGACTTCTGGGGGTTGAGCGCCTGGTCATCGCCTCTTAACACCCTTACTCTCGGATTCACAAGGACGACATCCACAACGAAGAACGTGCTTTTCCTTAGCATCCCCCTGCCCTATGGGACATCAGGCTCATCGAGCGATCCTTGGAGCCGGGAAGGCATTTCTCCGTACGGGACATACTTCGGGTCGAGCGGCGCCTCCATCTCGCCCGGCTCGGGTCAGCTTTTCCTTTCACAGCAGGATGTTTCGGTTCCTGGAAGAGTCGGAATGAATATCGGGATCTCTCGGATCTATCAGCAGCCGAGGTTCTTCAACAACTCGGACGGTTCGCCCTACATGGCCCTAGGATATCCGTTCGCCAATATGGGGAGGTACTGGTCCCTCGATCTCCCGTGGATGGATAAGACATACATCTACACTGGCAGCGGGATGCGGTTCATCATCCAATGGGGGAACAACGGAAACACGAATGAGTTCGAGAACCACGACGGGGTACATTTCATCATGCGCAAGGCTAACATCGGTGGAACCAGTTTCATCGAACTGGTTATGCCGTCGGGATTGAGGTATAGATTCGATTCCAATTCTCCGTACAAGCTTCTCTCGATCACCGATCTGAAGGGATACAACCCGCTGGCATCGACCTACACCAACCCCTACAACTGCCTCAACCTCTCGTATAATGCGAGCAACAGGCTCGTGGCGATATATGAATCGGGGATGAACCGATCGATACTATTCGGATACAACGGCAATGGGCTGCTTTCCCAGATCACAAGGCCGGACGGCAACAAGATCAATTTCACGTATGTTTCCTACAACGATGTGTATTACCTCAGCACAGCGTCTGATCCCAAAGGACGGATCACGACCTACAAGTACAACTCCAGTGCCAACTATCTGCTGAGAAGCATCGTCTATCCAACGGGCGCCAATGCCACATACGCCTATTCGAAGGACAATACGAGCGCGACAGAGTTCTTTTCTTGGTTCGCAACAAAGGATATCCTGAAGAACTCCACCGGAGGAGCGCTAATACGACAGACAAACATCGACTACAAGATAATCAACGGGAAAGTCACATTCGCGAAGCTCACTGATTTCAACGAAAGCGCCGGGGTTGCGGGGTACACCGAGCACATCTTTTACTCCACATTGAAATACTCTAGTGAAAGTAAGAAGGACTCCTCCGGCTTGCAGATTTACTGCAAGCGTACGTACTACGATTCATCGGGTCAGCCATCCAGGATTGACACGCTGAAAGGTATCTCACAGGAAGTCAACTACTCGGAGTACGTCAATTTCGACGATTGGGGGAACGCGATATTCAATAGGGACGCACTCGGGAATGCGGTCTATTCCACTTACGCGAACACCTCGACGCAGAATTCCTTCCAGGGAGGCGACATTCTCACGCGCAGCTCCTCGGGGAAGATATTCTATGATGCGTTCGACGACTGGGACTTCTCGGACTGGACTGTGACAATGAGCGGATCTAATACTGCTACAATGGACGGAATCACGGATCCTCCGCATGCCCCCGCTTTGAAACTATACCGAGCATCTGTCGGGAGCACCAATTGCATCGTGACCAAGACTATTTCATCGCAGACAAGCGCCTTTTACATGCAGTTCTCGTTCATGACGACGACTAGTAACATATGCTATCTACTGGCGGACAGTGGGAGCTCAAATATTCGAATTTACTTCTCAGCGCAGCCGGGAGACGGAACCGGGTACTTCGAATATTACACCGGCAGCGCCTATGTCAAGGTCGCGCCCTGCCGGACGAACGTCTGGTACGATGTCTGCTTCTATGCTCGCACCAACAACACTTACGATATCTTCATCGATGGCAGTTGCGTCAAGAAGTATGCCGTGATGACCACGAGCGGGAACATCAACATGGTTCACTTCCAGGCAGGCACTTACGGAATGGATTCATCAATCACCATGTTCGTCGACAATGTCCGAATCTACAGGAACCTCACAGTAAGCATCGGGAACATGGATTCAAATTACATAGCTGAACTCTATGACGGAAGCGGGCAATTACTCAATAGGAGCAAAACCGGCAACCTCACTGTGCTGATACCACCGCTGGACGCTCCTCCCGCATTCATCAGGATATGGAAGATCGGGGATTATTCATTCACGACCCCGATGATGGACGTCTGGGGTGGGGATGTCTATCGCTTCAACCCTGGCTTACGTTCTTCAAACCTGCAGAAATATGAGCTAGGATATGCTAAATGGACGGGATGGCTCGTCAATGATACTTGGCCGACCGGCTCTACATATTATGAGAGCTGGATCAATGAAGGCACTTGGGAAAGCTATCCCCAGATAGCCGTTGGAGCAGGGACCAAATATCATGAGAGCCATTACGAACCATGGGATTCCTCACCTGTCCACTGGCACGGTTTCAATGGGAGCACATCACCCATGTACGTCTATCAGACAAATGTGTTGATTACATACATCTGGCTGACTTACGGGAAGGTTCCGAAGGAAATCATGCTCCAGTTCTATGTCCAAGGAAAATGGCGCCGGGCGTACTGGGGCGGGAACGACACCAGCAAGGCGGATATGATGGGCAATCTCCAGACAGGATTCGCACCGTATGTTACCGTGAGAATGGGAGAAGTACCGCAGGTCACTGGCAAATGGGTCGAACTAACCGCCCTCGCATCCGATCTCGGATTGACTGGCTGGAATAACGCAACAGGTGTGTCCGGGGTAATCTACGGACTCTATGGCGGCACTGCGATGTGGGACCTGACCTGCAGGTACAGCAAGGGGATCTACGTATACGGAGTATCGTCGGGTATGAGCGTTCAGCTCAAGCTTGACAACGGCACCTTGATATCGGGGACGGTCGCTCAGGGTCAGACCCTTCTCATCCTCGATCCAATCATGAACGGAGTTAAAGCGTGGCCAGTTTCCGGATACTTCAAAGTGTTCGACAGCGCCGGCGCGTTGCTGTATGCTAGTCCGCATTTCATCGACATGTACAATCTCGACAAATTCCAATGGTCGGCACCGAGCTTCTACCCCAATCAGATAAAAGCGCTGATACACGACAGGCTGGCAGGCACTTTCCGTTATCAGGACAAGGCTAACACTACATCTGAAGAGAGTTATGTGAAATACGACTTCGAAGGCAACGCGATCGAGAGCAAGTCGAAGCTCGGTTCGTCGTGGGTGTATTCGCAATCAGGATACGATCAATACGGCAACCAGCTTTGGAGCAGCGATCCAACTGGCAGGAGAGCTATCACTGAGTACTCCTCATCGAACTGCTATACATATCCCGTTTCGACGGGCAGCGGCGGTCGAACGGACGTGTTCGAATTCGACACCAGCTGGACCGCCAGCAAATCGGGCACGATGAGCCCCGATACTTACGATGCGAAATACACGACGGTCGAATCCTACTCTCCGACCCATTCTATCCAGCTGAACTTCTCCGATGGAATAAACAGTCTGAGCAACTGCCAGGCTGCGATGTACAAGGACTATCAGGTGAATCCGGTGGCCACATTGTCCGTCCGCATGTACCTCGACACCTACTCGCACAACCACCACCGCCCGGACAGGATGCAATCTGGAATAAAAATGCGCCTTTATGATTCCGACGGGGTCAACTACGCGACCTATTCCTACATCCTGACGGGATGGTACGGATCCCAAGATAATTGGACTGACTATGATCCGAGTTGGATAGTGGTCTACGGCAAGCCGACAATGGGCACGTGGATCAATCCCGTTCTCCATCCGTCAACGGATTGGAATATCAATTGGACCGCCTGCGACAAGGTTCGCTTCGAGCTGTATGTCTATGCTTCCGCAACATACGGGGACGAGTTCAGGGTGTACTACGACGACTTCACATACGACGACTTCGCTACAAACAGCAAGACGGTGTTCACCTACGATCTCGACACCGGGAATCTCCTCTCCTCGACCGATCCCCTAGGCCATCAGACCAGCATCCAATACGATGTGCTCGGACGGGCGATTAGAGCGAACAACTCCGACGGAACCTACCGGACGATCACATTCGATGATGAGAACAACAAGCTTACCACCCTGGACGAGTTGAGCCACAAGACGATCCAGTATTTCGACACTATCGGGCGGCTGATCAAGGTCGAGAGGTACAACGGCTCTACCTACTATTCAAGTGTGAACTCGACGTACAACTGGCAGGATAGACAGTCCGCTATTCAAGACGCCTTTGGAAGAGTGACGAAGACGACCTACGACTATCTCGGGAGGCCCATCAAGATAGTCAATCCCGACAACACGAATCGTACTGTGTCGTATAACGACCAGGCGAACCTCGTCACATTCACGGACGAGAACGGGCACAGGGTCGTGCAGGTGCTCGACGACGTCGGGAGGCTCAACGCGACAAGGGAGTACTATTCCGCGTCATCGTACTACGAGACGAAGATGGCGTACGACGCCGCCGGCAACCTCCTGACAGTCAGGGCGTCGAACGGCAATGTCACACGGATGTCCTACGACTCACTCAACCAGGTCACCCAGACGACATACCCGGATGACCTCAACGAGCTGATGACCTACGATCAGGCCGGCAGGGTGCTAACCAAGATTAACCGCAACGGCCAGACAGCATACTCTTATTGCGACTCCTCCGGCAAGCTCTTCAGATTGAAGACGCTGAACGACACGATATCCTACCTGTTCGATGCGGACGGCAAGACCGTCAAGATCAAGAACAGCATCGCGACGATCTACTGCTTCTACAACAGCAGGGACCTCATGTCCTCGATGGCGGAGAACATCATCAGCAACCATACCATATCGTACACGTACGATGCCGATGGGAAGCTGATGAACATCACCTATCCGAACTCGATCAAGATCACTTACGGATACGACGCGTTCGACAGGGCGATCAAGATCGACAAGAACGCCTCCACGAGGCTGCTCACGGTCTACTACAACAAGGACGACACCGTATCGAAGGAATCAACCGGAAGCGTCCAGGTCACGAACTACACCTACAACACGCGTGGATTCGTCTCGCAGATACAGACGAAGAACGGGAGCAAGTTCGTCCTGTCGATGAACTACACATACGACAAGGTGGGGAACGTCAGAAACATCAGCTACACCCCGGGTGGCGGTGGCAACCCGGCGAGCTATGAGAACTATACGTATGATTGGCTCAACAGATTAGTTCGAGCGAAAGGAGCAGGGTCATACAGCTGGGGCTCCACGATAACATATGGGTACGACTCCATGGGCAACCGCCTCTGGAAGAACGAGAACTCAATCAACACGACCTACTCGTACGGATTGTACAACAAGCTCGTGAAGAATACGACCTCCGGGACCGATACCACTTGGTTCTACAACGGGAACGGAGCGTTGCTCTGGAAGAACACGACCAATTCGAAGTTTCAGTACGCGTTCAACTCGATGGACCAGCTGACAGATGTCTACAAGTGGACGTACTCCGGGTCGTGGAGCAGGTCCCTGATCGCATCGTACTACTACGACGCCAACGGCGCACGGGCGAAGACCGTCGAGGGGTCGAGGACGACCGAATACGTGTACAGCGGGCATGACTCGATTTGCGACAAACTCAATGGCACTTACACCGACTACGTCTACTTCAACGGCCGCCTCAAAGTGAAGATGATCGGCAGCGACAGCTACTGGTACATCGACGACATCATCGGAAGCACGAGGCTCGTCTACAAGGGCAGCGTCAAGGTCTACTCCGTTACGACTTACAAGCCGTTCGGTATCGCGTACGGCGCGTCCGGGACGGAGAAGTTCACGTTTGCGGGAGAGATGATGGATTCTCCATCGGGGTTGTTCTACCTCATGGCGAGATACTATGACCCAAACATCGGGCGATTCATATCGATGGACCCACTCGAAAGTTCCAACACACCGCAATCGTTAAACAGATATGTCTATTGCCTGAACAATCCTCTTATTATTGTCGATAAGTCGGGGTTATACCCCCTCTATTTTGAAGACACTGGACGAATGAACTATGTTGCGAGCCTATCTCCAGAAGAAGCATTAATCGCGCAAAACGCATGGATTGCAGGCGGGAACGGAGATATTAGCACTAAAAGCATTGATGTAGGCGATGGTGCGAGAATCGATCTGGTGGGGAATCAAGATGGATTTTTACTATATGAGGGCGAGGTTATAACCGGAGCAACCTTTTGCGGTTTTGATCAGAAGACTGCAATTGAAGCCATGCATGGAATGGGATATGTTTGTCAGGAATCTGGATATTATAACGTTAATCAAATAGTCGCATTGGATTATTCGGTCGCGGCGGGTGCCTCATTCCCATTTATATTCTTGCCTCTTGCAAGGGGTGGAATAGTTCCCATGGGAATAGGAACAAGTTGGGGAGATGTCGAGCTTGAAGGGCGGGTCTATGACTTGAGCATTGGAGAATACGTGGGCGAATCTACATTTCTAGACTTAGGCCCTATCAAGGCCGATTATCAGAACGGCATGAAACTTTATAACATCAATAATGAAGGAGTATATCTGGAGGCTAATCATGTCTATTCATTTAGGGTTAATTTGATGATCCAAAGCACGTCCTTAGCATTTGGAGTAGACGCAAGCGCAGGGCGGGTGACTGTCAATGCGATATATTGTGGTTACGAAGTAGGGCTTGGTTAAGAATATTAGTAAGTTTAAAAAAATCAATCCATAGGTGATTAATAACGGTACATGAATCATTTCCAATTGATCCATTAAGAATCCGCTCTAATGGTAAAAGGAAAGTTGCCAAAGCTGCGATTGTTTTGACCATAGGAATGATTTTGATTTTATATTCATTAATCAATCTCATAATCTATCTCAGCATTTCTCATCAAGCGGAAGAGGCTCAGAGACAACTCCAAGAATCTTTGCATGAAATATCGAATATTACCTTATCACAACCTGCAATTCCCCCTACGATAACACTTCTCATCATATGCCAAATTATCTTTTTTGCATTTTTAGGTTCTGCGCTTATCTTCCTTGGCATCGCACTATGGAAAAAGGGAATTTGAACAATGTCTGACATTATGAAGTTCCTCACCGACAAATAGTGATATTTCGATGTAATTTTATTAGATAGCTGATGCTTAATTAATGCTATTGACTCTCAAAGATCAGAAGCAAGTTACTATATGTTGAAAACCAAATACTACGGCATATGGTCAGGATTTGTCAGTCGTGCAATTCGATAAATTCCGATGATGCTCGAACTTGTTACAAATGTGGTTCATCGCTATTGAAACAAATTGGAGAATCCGAAGAATCTCGATTGATCGCACAGCGGTCCATACTGATTTTGAGGACATTTTCAATCATTATAGGTAGTTGGGCCTTTCTAGGAATTCTATTTGTGTTGGTCCTGATCATGAATCCTGGGAGTGTTGGCGATAATCTCTTGATATTTATTTTCGTTCCCGTAGGGCTCTTTCTCCTCGCCATCTCTCTCATCATAGGTTTTCTCTCTCTAAGAAGAAACGGTCGGAACAGACCATAAGGTAGGGCGATGAGTTCCTGTTTGGTCAAGTTCTAGATACCTTCAAAACGGCTTTAGATGCGAAAGAGTCATTCGACTCACATATGAATCTACTCGAATCGTCTCTTGCATGGGAGGATATTGGACAGACATTTCTGTATAGATTGAACAGTGCACTCGATTATTACCTTTTCAAAGATTTCTGGTTCAAGGAAATATGAAGCAATATTAACAGACAATTAACATCCGAAATAATCAAAGAAGCGCAATGATTATTATGATTCAAAGAATATATCGAAACTTCGAAATACTTAATACCACCAACTAGGATGAACCTAACGCTGAATGCGATAGGAATGCCAAGAAATGAGGAAAAGAGCCGCTATTCCGCGGACTAGTGCCGAGGCAGTTAATCTATAATGAATGCCGAAGTAAAAAATCGTTCGAATAAAAAAGGAATTGATTTTCTCACTAGTCTGATTATCTAGATCATGAAATTTACCACCGAAGCATATCGCATTGATAGAGGAATTTTATTAGATTTCTTGATTGAGAGCCTGTAATCGATTGATTATGAAAATATTACTGAGATAAATCGAGACACGGGAGTGCGAAGGGCGTATCAACTGACAGTTGCCTTTTGTTGGGAAGGTGGCTACTTGGGGGAAGTGATTGTCCGAAACATCGGCGGAAAATTGATATATCCTTCTGAGAGAAAATTCGAGTTCTACCGCCATCTAAGGTTTCTATGGATACCATCGAGGTTCACAATAGGCATCCTGTTTAAGAGTTGCGAAGTCAAGCTCGGTGACAACCTCATTCCCATCATGACCATCGCCCAGCTGAGATTGGACGATAAGATACCCTCCCTCGCCGATGTGTACGAGAGAATCAGGACGACGGGGAAATGGGAATCAATATCATCCGTTGAAGATTCGAAAAAGCCTTGAAAGGGGTTGAGGGGAAGACGGGATTCGTGCGATCGACAACTACTAGCACCATTGCCAACCCACTTTTGCATGGGCAATATACTTTCGGGAAGGATGACAGCAAAGTTCTTTCGGAAAAAGCCCCTATGTTAAATAGCTCCTCGCGGTCTCTCGCCTCTTCGTTTTCGATCTCTCTTCTCTTGCCTCCTTCCATCTGAGATGTCTCTAAGAGGTTTCTTCCTTTTCGGACATACCCCTATCCGCTGTTCTCCAGCACTATGGCCCACTCCGTCCATTGTCATGGACCTGCCCCAATCCCCTTCAAAGCTTTTTCCTGATGGAACATCGCCTAGATGCGATCCTCCTCCATTCTCTCTCCCCTCTCTCCCTTCTACAGCATCGTTCCCCAATCCAAGTTTTTTCATGAGTCTATAATAACTAGAAAGGCAATTCCTTTGCCGGTGGAAAGGCGAGCACCTTGAGAAGGAGGAGCCTGACGGCGTGCTCATTGATATTGACCGCGCTGATGCTGTTCGCATCATTATCCGCATTCACTTCGACCAATCTCCCTCTCGCCGATGATCAACCGCAGAAGGCGATCATCTCTGCATACACTGCGCATGCCCGTATCGACATCTACGGCAATTCCGGATTCCTCGGCTCGAACTCCACGACGGGGATATGCCGGGGAAGCGGTACGGCATCCGACCCGTACATAATTGAGGGATGGGACATCGATGCGTCTTCCTCAACCGGCATTGAGATACAAAATTCTGATTTGCATTTCATCATCAGGTATTGTTACATCCACGACGGCGGCACTAACAATGAAGGTATTTCTCTCCACAGTTGCGTCAATGGCGTATTGGAAAGCAACACCTGCTCGAACAATCTTCTTGGTATAGGCCTCTATTCCGGCAGCGGCAACACCATGTCGAACAACACCTGCTCGAACAATAATTGTGGCATATATCTCTACCAATCGAGTGGTAATATCATCAGCAATAACGATTGCTCTGGCAATGTCAAGGATGGCATAAATCTCCGGGAATCAACTGGTAACACCTTGATCAACAACGATTTAGGTGAATCCGGCCCCGCCTCCGGCGATCTAGCGATGTACTTAGCCGTCGCAGCAATCGTGATCTCGATCGTCGTGGTCGTCATGGTCATTTTGATGAGAAGGAAGAAAAGGGAATGATCAGGGGAGAAGGCTGAATAGATCACTTCAGCGACCGACTGACGGCACACTCGCCCTCAGCCTAGAAAAATGCTTTGACGAAGAGCAACAAACCCCGAGCGAACCCCTATGTTGAAGAGCCCCTCGCGGCATTAAACCAATCCACTTTATTATGTCAATCCTTATCTCCTGACGAGGGGATGAGTGGAGCGAGGAATGGAGTGATGGGAAATTGCGTCTGAAATCATTTCCAACGGTCGGCGGAGCTCTAATCCTTGCTACCAGCATTCTTGCCCTCCTCTGGGTTTTTGCGTATTGGGATAATTACATAACTGGCTATTATTACAATCCGAGCATCGTGTTGATGGTCTGGTCGTGGTTGATGTGCTCGATATTCGGCATCATCGGAGGGATTCTTTCCATATTGGGGAGAAGACTCCTGCTTGCTATCATCGGAGCACTCTGTGCCATGTGGGCAGGGTTATCCTTTCTCGCAGGCTTGCCCATTGCGTTAATCGGATTGATACTCATCGTGGAGGGGAGTGGGCAATTCAGGGGGAGGGCGAGCGAGGAAGAAAGACAGAAAAGCGGAGACGAAGAGAAGGATGTTAGGGGTATCGCCATTGTAATCATAGTGATATTCTTTATCGTCCTCATCCTCACCACATCAGTCATCTATGTCAGTTTACTCGGGAGATCATAAAGATCGCATCGGATTCGGTTCATTCTCCCCGTTGAGCATCGGCAAGAAAAAGCCGTGAAAAAGGTTTGAGGGGAAGACGGGAGTCGCTTCTAAGACTGGCTACCTGTTTGCGCCATTTCAAGGCCAGAAAACTCTTATTTTGAAATATTGAAAATGGTAAATGGTTTGGGATTCCCCGCTATCAGACT
>Ga0315288_10007343_pt1 | contig 13954 bp, 8 predicted proteins | sample YL17G11_20_MG_FD_203454 | JGI IMG/M metagenome (GOLD analysis project Ga0315288, IMG submission 203454) | Sediment microbial communities from Yellowstone Lake, YNP, Wyoming, USA - YL17G11_20 | ecosystem: Environmental > Aquatic > Freshwater > Lake > Sediment | place: USA: Wyoming | collected...
CTGATTGGTGCGGTGTCCTGGAATTGTTACCCGTGTCACAAAAATGAGCTCGCGAAATAATCTAATGGTCGAGACTCAAGCTGACAGCTCCTTTAGCTTGTCAACGATCCAGATCATTCCTTCGGTGTCCAGCTTGCAGTATTTGAGTAAATCAGCCCGCACCTTGGCGATTTCCTCTTGTGTTGGATTGCCACACAATATTCTTCCATAGGCGACACTTGCGTCCATCCCTGCGCCGATGCCCAGCTCTTCGTAGCCCTTTCCGGTGACTGCCGGCAGCACTTTCTTGAGTGAAGCTGTATCTTTCTGAGAGGCACTGTAGTAGTGGAAGTTGGTAAACGGGAACAGCAAATCAACCATTCTCGGGAGAATATCTGCGAGCCAATCGGTGTAGTTGGGGAAAGCGTCAACCAGTTCCCTCAGTACACCCTCCTCAAAGCCAGCGTTATACGCGATGATGCTGCCGTCGGAGCCAAGTAATGTTCGCAACTCACGAAGGATGTGAGGCCTGGGGTCCTCTGTTCCTTCAGCCAGAAATGAGTGATGGACCGGTTCGGAAGTGTCACTCTCCACAACATGTAATGAGAACTGAAACGGTATGTCCTGGTACGGTCTCGTGCCATCATATATTGGTATTGCGGGGCCAAATGTCTCAAAATCCAGATAGTACAGCGGGTATTCGAGCTTATCGAGGAATCGCCGGATTTCCTCCTTCTCGACATGTACCTTGCCTGTCATTACACATTCCTTTTGGATCTTTTGTTGCCTCGATAGAGGAATATCATCTGGAATACCTTCGATGGATAGGATTCCCTGCTCGAACAGAGAAAATTGCCTTGTCTTCCCACCCCGTAAATCGAATATGCTGTTCTCGGGCAAGAACCCCCAGCATTCTGCACGGAGCAGACACTCGTACGGCGCCAGGCAATGCGGGCCGATGGAGGCCTCGGGACATGCTTTATCCGAGATGACTTTGTGCAGGCCCAGCACCCGCTCCTCTATGCCTTCGCTGACCTCGTCTACCCTGGCGGAGATATCATCAAGGATGAACAGCTTGTGTGGGTCTATCTCGCCGGCCCTTACGTACTGGCTATTTATGAAGCCCAGCTTACAGGTGCCTATCTCCAGGCCTGCTTTGTCACAGCAGTGCTTCTGAAAAGACACATCATCAACGTAGACATCTTTGGCAGACGTACCCGACTTTATCTCGATTATCTCCCATTTATCGTCTCCAAGCGGGTTCAATATATCTAACCTGGAGTAGATTGCCCCGGCGAGGATGCCCGCCTCGAACAATGGTTTTCTTTCCGCAATGAGCTTCTTTGTCGTGGCGACGTTGTCCATGAAATCGTCATGTTGAATGTCGATCCCGCCTGGAAATAGTCGCTTCGCACAGTCACCGACCAGGTGCCCCTGGTCGAAGACGTACTGTGTAACGGCATCTGCCTCGGGGATTCTCTCAGGTTTGTGGATTTGCATCCAGAGACACTTCGGGCATTGAAGGCCGGTCAGATACTTAGACTTTGACAACAATGGCGGCATTATTGTTTATTCAATATCGTCGTTCTGTATAAATACTATAGCAGGCCTGGCCGGCAATGCAATCGGAATATGAGCATTCTGGGCGCAGAATGGCCCCTGGAATCGTAATGCCTGATTTGTAGCGGGCCTGACTGGTATGGTGTCCCCGGAATTTAGAAACACGTCCCGCACCTAGGGCGCCTCGGTCTCTTCTCACACATCTTTCTAGTCATTTTCCGCTATGCTGAACCTTCTGAACAGAGATTTGGTCGAATAGATTATCACTCGGATTTATTAGGCCACGGTTATTTGAATGTTTGGGTACTTGAGCGTAATGTCAGTTGCATTGTCAATCATATACTGGGCAATCTCATGCCCCTGAACGGTCTCGATGCTTCCTAGAAGCTGCCCGTTTACAATCACCTTGATGCTTTTGTTATGCTTGCCAACTTGAAATATAACCTGCTTTGCATGATGAATCATGTGATGGTGTGGTTGGCACAGACATATCATGCCGTTCACAACAGTTCCCTTCACCTGCCAGGATATGAGATGATGACCGCGTAGATGACCATACTCTTCGTGTCGTCTTATCCCCTCAAAAACAGGAAATCCGCAGATCTGACACTTCTTATATAGACGCTTTATTTTGCTCTGCATTTCTACGACTTCAGCAGGACGCCTCTTTGTTGTTGTAGTAACCCGGGTGCCGGTGGTTCGACCCTCCATGTTCTTCAGATTCTCGATTGTTACTTCCTCTTCCTGTTCCTGCACCTCCTCTTTCTCTTCCTGTTCTTTTTCTTTTTCTTCCTCCTCTTCTTCTTCTTCCGCCCCTTCCTCCTCCTCTTCTTCCTGTTCCTTCTCTTTCTCTTCCTGGCCTTCTTTTTCCTCCTCCTCTTCTTCCTTACTTTCCTTGCGAGCTTGTTTCAGGTGATCCACATAGTCAATGCTTCTGGATGTGAGATATTTCTTGAGTTGCCCTTCATCTTCACACATAAGCAGTATCATTATGAAATCGTCTACGTCGACCTTTGGTGTAAGGCTATCTCTCAGGAAAGACGAAATTTCTTTCGACAAAATAGCATAATCATGTCTGGTGTGTCCGCCGTCGTGTCCGGATTCATCCAGCAAACATATGACGTAATCCTCTTTGTTTTTCTTGACGGCGATCTTCGACTCTAAGGTCACATTCACTGAGGCGGCACGATACGTCTTCTCAAGGCTATCAAATAACGTCACTTTTCTGAGTTTCAAAATTCTGTCGTTGTCAAGACTTTTGTCAAATACTTGGGCGTTTGCTGACAGCAGAGCATTCTTCACGAATCGCGAGGAAACTTTCTTGGACAGATCGTGATCTTCTTTGACCTGATTACCGACTGTTATGTCTACGCTGTCGATGAGCGATGACAACGGTTTTATTCCGGTGCTATCTATGAATGGCCTTGCGTCGCCGTAATCTGCGAACTCAATGTGGGCACCGTCTTGCTGCAGCTTCTGGGCTAGTTCGGGCGTGTCGTCAAGACACAGAATTCCGTTGTCGATGTCTGTTTTTGAATACAACGCGTGTCTTCTGGACAAGAAGACATGTGCGTCCGCAGTGATTTCTCCGCTGGCAAGGGCCCCCAACTTCATGTACGCGCGATGTATGCCACTTGTTTCTTTTATGCCTATCGCCTGGTTAGTCTTATATTCTGTAGAAATCCAGTTTAGGTAACCTAGCAGGTTATCCCTCGTGATGTTTTCCTTGCAGCCGAGCCCTTTTAGGGCTTGTTTGAGAGAGGGTCGTATTCCGGTATCGGGCCAGTATCGTATTCCGTTCTTGAAGTACTTGTATTGTCTCCTGCTTATTATCACTTCTTCGGGAGGGAATAGTTCGTGGCCTATCATGATAATGAGGCGAGTGGAGACGGTATCCTTTGTCAAACCGGTGCGCCTTGCCGCGTCGGAGAGTTCTGCATAGAACGATTGCTTGTCTTTCACGAAGCCCCCGGTGTTCGCTAGACTGTGTAGGTATTTGACCATGTCATCGTAATCGGGTTTGTCTCTGACACCAATTCGTTGAAGGAACTTGCCGATAGCAGGATTCCTTACTACTATGAAAGGAAACATGGATTTGCCCAATGCTTGCTCCAGTTTGCGAGACGGAATGTATGCCGAAGAGGTCTTTTGTATGCTTTCCGCGTCGCCGACCTTACAAAGTGACCATAATCGTTCATATATTGCTGACCTGGTGCCTTTGCTAAGCTTCTTTTGGGATAGGTAATCCTCGAATGCGAAGACGTCTCGCTTGGGTGCAGCACCAAGCATTTCACATCGCTTTATTATGTCCTCGGGGGTACGCACGCCTCTTGGGGCATTAAGGACCGATAGCAGTGTTTTGGGTATCGTGTCGCTTGGGTAGCGTAGAGAATCCCCAAAAATAAGCTTGGTGCTGTCATCGACGATCCTAAGTTGTTCTATCGTTACCCAATCATTTTTTGAGTCCTTCAAAATCGGGTAATTCTTGACAACCGCCCTCATTTTTCTTATCAGGGCATTCGAGCGGCGGCTCGTCACTGGCGATTTCGGATTCAGGATGTGTCTCCAGTTTTTTGCGATGAATCTGAATATCCTATCCCGGTCGGTTTCGCCGAGCTGCGACCATGCTCTAGCCTCTTCATCGATTATCGTCATGACGTCGAAGCTGGGCAACTTGAAACCGCTCCGGTGGAAAATGGGGTGGGTAGCCAGATCAGGGTGAAGAATTGCGTTCCTTCCAGGCCAGGCAAAGTCCTTCATGTCACCACGCCAAACCTTGAGGCGAGCGAAGCATTGCAGAGAGTTGTCGGCAGCCGGTAACCAGGGAGATTCCTTTATCGCATCGTTCTCTTCGCTCGTCAGGAGGTCCCATTGGCCGTGGAGGGCGTCCAATACAAGCTTGACATGATCCATATTTGAGTAGAAATCTCTGAAGCCTCCATCGCCGGACCAGGACCAGGCCAGACCATCGCCGAAGCGTTTTTCGCACCGGTTCACGTTTACAAGAAGCTCGCACACCTTGTGTATCGTGAACGGCTGAATCGCTAGATCCTTCAAGAGACTCTTCAGTATCTGTTTGTCGAATCTGGCACAGCACTTTGCGAGGTAAGAGGATATAGTTCGTTCCCTTCCGATTAGAGAAGTTACCAGGGGATAGAAGTCCAGAAGGGGAGTAATCTCATCATTTCTTATTCGTGCCGGCAGGTATGCTTTTGGTGCGCCGTTCTTAGCCGAGGCGCAGAAGCATTCTTTCTTAAGGCTCTTCCCGGGCTCGTAATAACCATTTATTAGGCAAGGGCGCATTGACTGAAATGCTTTTTCGCCAAACTCGGGACAGGGGGTATCATTGCCACTTGAAGCAAATAATAAGTAAGCTGCTGCCCCAAATCTGGGAAGCAGCTTGGCTGAGAACAGGGTGCCCGCCATTTCTCCTGCCTGAGTTGCCAAATGCTTGTTTAGGTCGTTGTCCGGCAGAATTCTGTCCCTATCCATATCCAGCGCGAACGGCGCGTTTAGAGACAATCGCAGTCCTGTCCATTGATATCGCATGCCAATCGGGTAAAACAACCTGCCAGCGTTGAGCAGTGGCTTATTTCCCTTCCTATCCAGTTCGAACGAGATGCCACACATAATTCTTTTGGCATCCTTGGAGATATAATAGGGCGGAATGTCATTTATTGAAGTGCCCTCGGGGCAGGTCACGGAGAATAGGATTTCTGCGATTCTGCGGTTGCTTCGTTTGGCCGTGCCGTTATCTACTATTGTTAAATGCGTGTTCCGTTGGACCAGGTTTTCAACCTGCTTGTCTTGTCGTGCAGTGGCATAGCACTCGAGGGACTTGTTCAAACGGTCTGATTTGATCTCCACCTTGTACGGTCTCAGTAGATACTTTCCTCGAGGCAGGAGGAACGCTCGTTGCTGTTTCGTACATACAAGGAATTGGACAAAAATGGGCAGGTACTCCTCGAGTTGAGAGGCCAACTCCTCTTCGCGCTGCCTTGTAAATAGGGGAATACTCCCACGTGGTTGTTCTCTGTATTGTGTCTCTGAGCGGAATGACAAACCCGGTGGATAGGTGGCGTTGTCAGTGATCTTGTCCCTTCTGGCGCCCAAATCCATATCGAGGCCGGTTCTGTGGCCACCGGATGATACTGCGATCCGGTCACCAACTAGAAACAAGGATCTCAACCCGAAGTTCTTTTTGCCTATGCTTTCTGTTTTAGCAGCGTCTTGGCTCACGCCTAGCCAAAATGAGAGCCGTGCCCATCCATCCTCCTCCATCCTTAGGCCGTAGCTCTCGGCTACGAGCCTGTCGGCCTGAAATTGAAGTCTCAGCGTGCGGCTTTTCGCATCGAAATCATTTTGAATCAGTTCGGCTATCATGCCGGCCAGGTCGTGTGACGTCACCCATTGTTCGATTATGTTCGGGCCCAGTTTCTGTTGATATTCTGTCTGCCTGAAGAGTTCGTCCATCTCCGCCCTGCGTATTCACCCGTTATTCTTAAGCTATTTAGCCTTCCACTGATCAAACGAACGTCACGATTGTACAGTGGTGAGCAGATACCGTCTCACGATCCTTCTCTAGCTATGGCACTCTGTAAAATGCCTGCAAGATCAGCAGGATGCGCTGACACAGTCCACTGCCACCTACCGAATCCACCATGTTCATTTACCGCTCGTACCCATTCGTCCAGAAACTCGCGCTTTGTCCTATCTTGCTGGGTATCCTGGCCCTTTACCTCCAGAATTAGATGACTCCCAGTGCTCAGTTGAATCATGAAGTCCGGCCAGTATTTCTGCACCACTCCCTTAAAGACGTACAGGATCTCAAAACCGAGATGGTCGTTCTTAGCCCATGCTCGAACATTGGGATTTCGGTCAAGTTCGAAAGCCTCAGTAGCTTCCCATGTGCTATCAAAGACACAGAAGTTAATGTGGGACTTTTGGGTGTATTCACACGGTTTTCCTGTCCACCAGGTTCTCATATCGCCGCTAGAGCGGATTGGATTGTCGGTATTAAAAACAGGAGTAATGGCTTCAGTATTCTCAAAACGGATTGCCTCCCAGATATGCTGGACTACTCTGTTCATGTTAAGCATAAGCAAGATGCGGCGCTTCAGGTCAGCTTGGTTGAACAGCGGTGGAATTATCTGGATCTTACCTGAGGAAACAAAATCCTCAACAAGTCTAATCAACTGTGCCAGCAGGAATTCCTTGTTCCCAGGCCACGTTGGTTTCATCTGGTCATAGACATCTATAGCTGCGGTAAAGATCACCTTTTGCCAGCGGTATTTCTCACCCAGGTTTTCCAAGTCAATCTGGGAAATCTTAGTCACATCCGGTTTGCCAGCGATAATAGGCGCCAACTCCGCCAGCATCGCAGTGTCATGAGCATCTAGTATTAGGCGCTTCACCTGGCTTATATCAAGCTTTAGCTCAGGACGATAGGTGTGTTCGATACGAATGATGTTTGGCCAGCGTATTTCATATTGTCGTTTCTGCATAACGGCTTCTATCCGTGTTTTGGGTGGTGGTGGTGGTGGCGGCGGACCATCATGCGACTCGTGTGGCAGAAAGGTAAAAGGAACGCCGAAAATGTTCACATATTCAGCATCAAATAAGCCTGTATCCTTATTCACTTCGTAAGACGTCCTGCGGAGACCTCTACCAACAACTTGCTCGCATAACAACTGGCTAGAAAAAGCACGAAGTCCCATGATGTGGGTAACGGTCTTAGCATCCCACCCTTCAGAGAGCATACCTACCGAGATAACTTTTTGAATCTGTGCGCCAGGTTTTCCCAGCTTGCCAACGGTATCAACCTTAGTCCGCAGTTGTTCGGCAATCTCTCTCTTAGAGAGCCTGTGAATAGGTTCATTATTCTCCTCAGCCTCCTCGACAGGCTTGTCAACCGGGGTTTCTTCCTCTTGAGATTCCGCCATTTCCAGGACTTTGGAATCAATATGAAGTATGCGTTCGGGAATGCACAGTTCATCGATGTGGATCTTCTTATGCTTGAAAGCGTATTCAATTCGCGCGGCCGTTTCGACCCGGTTAGCCACGGTAATCATCACCGGAGGGGTTTCATGGCGAGATTCCTTCCACTTATTGACCGTTTCGAGCCAGTCCTTGCCCAGGAGATAGTATCCATTAGTCACCAAATCAGGGAGAGGTTCATGTTCCTCAGCTTTCCTGCTCAGGTCATCCTTGACCTCAGGGTCATTGTAAATATGGTAAAGTCGGGACTTGTAGTCCTTGCTCAGCCTGCCGTCGTCACGTATCACCACACGGGGAGTCTTGACGAGGCCGGATTCTATGGCATCATTTAAGCCGAAATCGCTGACTATCCAGGGGAACAATGCTTCTTCGTAGACCTGTTTTCCCGATGGGGCAAATGGAGTTGCCGAGAAATCGTAACAGCTCAGGATGCCGCGGGACCGGTGGATCCTGTCCAGGCCACCTATCCACTTGGTGGCTTCCTCTATGTCTTCTTTTCTCAGACCTTTGACCTTTGATTCTGCTGGGATGCGCCAAGCGTGATGCGCTTCATCATTGATTACCACCATGTTGCTAGCATTGGCTAAGTCTCCCAACACCTCGCGAACATATGCCTCGTCACTCTTGGCTCCGCGCTTATCCACGCTTCTCTTCTTGCTGAGCTGTTCCTCAGTTTCCCAGTTCAAGGTATGCCAGTTATGAATCAACACTTTACCCTGGCGCAACTTTTCGAAAAGGCCCGGAGGAATGATATTAAACTCGTCATAGTAATTCCCAATGCTAGAGGGAATTAGCACCTGGAGGCGGCTCTTCACTGTTAATCCTGGCGCCACGACGAATATACTCTTGGAGAATCGGGTGTCCTGCGGGTAGGTCACCTTATTGAGTACCTGCCAGGCAATGAGCATCGCCATGACGATGGTCTTGCCAGAACCAGTAGCCATCTTAGAGCATAGGCGCTGGAATGAGCCGCCATCGGACGGGATGTCAATTCCGACCTTTTCTGCCGGTGATGCTTCAGTTAGCCAGATAAGTGTTTCTATTGCCTCAAGCTGACAAAAAAAGAACCGGCGGTCTTGCCTCTCGTCCAGGTTATTCCAGTGATCCAACAGCCTCTTGGTGATGCCGGTAACGCCAGCGTAGCGATTAGTGGGATGTTCGCGCCAGGCTTTGACCCGAGGCCGAATCTGGTTGACCAGGGGTATTTCAATGAAGATGCCCGGATCGTCAAACGATTTGGAGCCTTCGGAGGCCACTACATATCCGGCCGGGCGACGGCCGGCTTCCAGGGTAAAAGACCGTGTTTCGCGGTCATATTTCCAGTACTGCGTTGGTTCTTCGTACGGAGAATTTATGATAAGTCTGTCAATTCGGTTCATGAGACGATTGATATTTCCTAGAAACTCCAGTTTTCCCGCACCAAAAAACCTTGCAGATTTTCACATGCGATCCCGAAGTGGTCGCAGATGTTTGGTATCCGTGCGCCATTCTTCGGACGACCTTCCTCCGTGACTACGACGGCTTTTCTTAGTCTGGCCTTTGCAATGATGAAGGGGTCAGCAAAATACCCACCCTGAAGAAGCTTCTTCTTATCAAGATTCTGCTGAAAATGGGGAATAGAGTAAATCTCGGCAAAAAAGGCTAGCTCCTCAACAGTTGGATCTTCAAAGAAATCAGCGTTGTGTTTTTTTAACAGCTCAACTATATCCCTATCAAATTTGCCTTCAAGTTCGAATTTCGCCTCTCGCACTGAAATCACGTTCCTGGTCTTGATCATTTTGTCGAAGTTTACCCAAAAGGATGGGAATCTATCGTGGTAGTAGTGATTAAGAACGTTTGAAAGGGAGTTCGTGTCGAACACGTAGATCAAAGGCTACCTCCCTCCAAGACTACGTGTTCAAAGGTAGGCAAATTCCTTGCCTTGACATTCAGGTATTGGGCAACATCGTCGACCGTAATCTTGTCCTGATAATACATCCCGTAGACAAGATTGATGTATCTCTCACCCAGGTATGTCCGCTGATTGTAATAGTAGTTCCCGCCAGGTTCTCCTTTTTTCTTCGCCTGCTGAGTCCATTTCGCCACCATCTGTTCGTAGTAGTTGGAATCAACCAAGCCACGGTCATAATAGTTGCGCAGGACAACTTCGCGACTCACGGAAAAGTAGCCTGCAAGATTCTCAAAATGCGCCTCCGATACTTTTGTTTCAAAGGAATCAAACACTTCATTGGGAACCAGAAGCTCATTAGCAAATCGGTTGCAGCCTACTTCAACACTAAGATAGTATCCTTCAAACGAGCGCACAGCTTCTTGGTTTCTGAAATCAATTCCGCCTGAACGATAAAGCAGGTGGCCCAGTTCATGAAATAGGGTGAACACCTGGCGCGCATCGGGCATGCTGTTGTTGACGAAGATAATCGGATACTTCTGGTGGTATAAAGACAATCCCGAATAGTCGTCATTCCTAAAGCCGTCCTTGAATATGAATACTCCGTTGGCCTCTAAGGCGTCTCTCCACTCCTTAAATGCCCTCTCAGCAGATCGCCATTCGAATTGTTCTGCAATTGAAACACCAAGCGTTTTCCGAATCGCCTTCGTGACCTGCGCAAACTGAGATTCCTCATTCAACTCAAATGCACTCACCAGTGATCTCTCTACTGGCGTCTTCCCCTCGTAAAGCTCTTCGAGAAAGATCTGGAACAACTTTGCCTTGCGATAGAGCTTCACAATTTCGGGCGGTAGCTCGTCGGCTACAGTACCAGGTAATGTTCTGAATTCTGTCGTTGGGGTTTCTTCCTGCGGAATGCTTGGGAAAAAGAAAACCGCCACGGGTCGTTTGTATATCTCGTGTGCTAATCTCTCAAGCTGCGGGTAAGTTGGCGCCCCTTCTTTGTTTTCCCACGATTGTAGCAGCTCCACCTTGAAATTCGCGCCGAGTCGTTGAGCCACCTCTTCCAAAGATAATCGTAAGGAAGTTCTTGCCCATTTCAGCACGTCATGATTGATCGGCAACTTGTCTTTCATGGGCCAACCTCAACGATTTTGAGGCTTTCAATTCCACGGTCGTCGACGATTTTGACGGCGATGCGCTTGTTATCGCCGGGCTTGAAAGGCAGCGAGACACTACCTCGGTAAGCCTCACTGAGGTTTTCATCAATCTCTGCCTTGAGATTTTTCGCCAGCCGTGCCCAGCCTTCTTTGTCTCCGGCCAGGGGAAAGAAAACCTGCCTGGGGAAAAGGCTTCTGCCGTCGTAGTCGGTATCGAGCAGCCACATAGCGATATTAGCGGTGCCACCGGATTCAAGAGAGCCTGTCTTGGTGTTGTAGTAATCGAAGCCGAGGACTCTCACCTGGTATTTGCCTTTATCTTTACCTTCGATAATCTTTTCCAGACTTACATCTGGCTGACCAATAAGCCAGTAGCTGTCGCTGCTAGCTCGCTTCTTCTTCAGGTCGTCTGTCAGCAGGTCGGCATTCATCTGGGCCTTTAGCAGAGAAACGCCAGGCCAATCCGTTTCGTCAATGTCCTTGGCTGCTTCAGGGTCGAATTGAAAGGCGGCAAAGACGATGATCTTGGGCTTGGGAACAAGTGATTGTGCCTCCTCAATGGCGAGCGCCACCTGCTTCTGCTCCAATGGGGCATGCTCAGGGCCAAAAGAAATGACCACTCTTTGCGGCTTGCCGAATATCGCTTGGTCTTCTTTTACGGAATCGGCACCTCTATCATTGGGTTTGGTTTCAGCTTCGGCATGCAGCCAGCGGGTTCCCGGCAGTGGTTCGACCCGCGAAAACAGGATGTATTGGCCCCGTTTTCCCCTTATGCCGGCCTTCAGCAATTCATCCCGCCACTCTGCCTGGCGCAGGGTCTCGCCGGAGCGGGCGATGGACTCATTCGCCGGGAGTTGTTCCTCTTCTACCTCAGCCAGCGGCTTGACTACCGGTGCTGGCACCGCTTCTAAAGTGAATGGCCCGCTAACTCTGGCTTTCGAGTTATCAATGAATGGCTGGTCATAAAGTGTCTCCTGGGCGGCCGGTTCGTTGTCAGCGACAGATTTCAAGGTGACATGTGGCACAGTTTTATAACTGAAACCGCTGCTCACGCCTTCCTCAGGATGAGCAAGCTCATAGTAGTCATAGAGAGCCGTCATGAGTCTCTCCTTCGCCAGAGTAATGGCTACCCTTGAAGTGTCGCAGGTTACCCACCGTCTGCCCCACTGCTCCGAGACATACGCCGTTGTCCCCGAACCACAGGTAGGATCAAAAACGAGGTCTCCGGGATCAGTAGTCATCAAGATGCAGCGCTGGATGACTTTAACATTGGTCTGAACAACGTAGATCTTCCTACCAGAAAACCCCCCCGCTGAGGTATCATTCCATATATTGTCACAGTTCCTCACAGGGAAGTCATCCAAATACCGTATGTACATTAGTGAATTACCAATCGGATACAGGCGATTCTTTTTTGCCAGTCTATCCAAACCGCCAGGGTATATTACTTTCCAATGTGAATTTGAACTTGGATAATAGACCTTATCGTTGAACTTGTATGGCTGGGCTTCTTTAGCCGCTTCCATAGACGATAAGTTGTCCATTGCGACGATCCGTGAATTAGCCGGAATTGGTGTGACGCCTTCCTCTTCTTCGGCCGTCATTTTCCGAAAAGTGCCGTCCTGCAATTGAAGCCATCTGTAGATAGAAGGCCTATCTTCGCCTGTCTTGCGTGCGAAAAGACTCCTGTACTTTACATCTGATTTCTTCCTGCAATACCATAATAAGAAATCAGTCACGGAGTCCAGCCCCAGACTACTAAAACCCCCAGTTTTCCTAAAACTAATAATATTGAAGAAATTTTCCCTTCCAAAAACCTCATCAAGCAGGCCTCGAACCAGATGAACGTTCGCATCACCGATCTGGACAAATACGCTCCCAGTGTCTGCGAGCAAGTCCCTTGATAAAAGAAGCCTATCTCTGAGGTAGGTCAGATAGGAATGGATTCCCAGTTCCCAAGTATCCCGGAACGCTTTTATCATCTCCGGCTCGGCGGTCAAGTCCTCATCTTTGCCGTCCTTGACGTCCCGCTTGTTGACGAAGGGCTGGAAGTTAGAGCCGTATTTGATACCGTAAGGCGGGTCGATGTATATCATCTGAACCTGTCCGGCTAGGCCCTCTTTTTCAATGAGGGAATTCATCACCAGCAGGCTATCGCCGGCAATCAAGCGATTTGACCAGCCGTGTTTGTGTTGGTAGAACTCGATTGCCTCACGCAGTGGCGGATTCTCTGCCACCAGGTGAAAGAATGATGCCTGTTCGTAATCTTTGCCATTGCGTTTGCGGACTGCCTCGATTATGCTGCGAGGGTCTATGCGCTCATGAACGTGGAGAGAAACGGTGGGGACTTCAAAGGAGGTGCGCTCCGCTTTGCCGGCCCAGACTAACTGCGGATCAAGGTGTGGGTCATAGGAATAGGTCTTTTTGCCGGTTTCCCTGTCAGTCTCTGGGGTGACCAGGCCGACAGGTGGATTATTTACTCGCGTCTTTCCTTTGTGGTCATATTGCTCGATAGGTTTCTTCCCTTTAGCCATAACCATTAACTCCTTGTGCCGCCTTAAACGTACTCTACGCTTCTCTCTACATTCAAAATACAACATGGCACCCAGATAAGTCAAGCATAAAGCTCTAGGACAGACATGTAGCTTGATTACGGTTCTGGGCGGATATTCTTCATCAAGAAGCTTAGCCGGCGCTGTGTCCTCGGGTTTGAGCAGACACCCCAGGCGACACCATACCAACGCGTGTAGTCGCACCGACGTCGCAAGATTTAGGCCTGACTCAGGTGGCTTTGACCTGGTATCTGGCTTTGCCGTCAGTCGGGTTTATTGCGTTTATTGAGTTTATTGAGTTCATAGAAACTGGAGACAGTCAGAGATGCGGTGGAGACAAGTCGGGTTCATCGGGTTCATAGAGTTCGTGGAGTTTATAGAATTCATAGAGCTCATAGAGACTGGGGACTGGAGACAAGGTGGGTTTGTTGAGGTCATAGAGTTCATAGAGTTTATAGAGTTCGTGGAAACTGGAGACAGTTGGAGATACGGTGGAGACAAGTCGGGTTTATTGAGTTCATAGAGTTCGTTGAGTTTATAGAGTTCATAGAGCTCATAGAGACTGGGGACTGGAGATTAGAGACTAGGGAACAAGCCCAAATGACAAAGCTCAAATGCCAAACAAAGCTCAAAATCCAGATGACAAATCAGAAGGCAAGAGATTGGAGATGGTTTGATGGTTGATGGTTAGATGGGGATGGGGAACTCTATTGGTCAATCCTATCAATCGACTCCTGCAAGACGACGGCCACGCTAAGCCCGGATGTGCGGAGGGGTAACTCTCAGATGTCTGCAAACAAGATGCTAATACAGCAACG
>Ga0315288_10007344_pt1 | contig 13954 bp, 13 predicted proteins | sample YL17G11_20_MG_FD_203454 | JGI IMG/M metagenome (GOLD analysis project Ga0315288, IMG submission 203454) | Sediment microbial communities from Yellowstone Lake, YNP, Wyoming, USA - YL17G11_20 | ecosystem: Environmental > Aquatic > Freshwater > Lake > Sediment | place: USA: Wyoming | collected...
GGACCTTACCCCTCCGACGCCGGGGTCTGGCTCCCTGTTGCGTTCGACTCATTCGATCCCCTTCCAGCTACAATGCAACCGGGTGCCTGACCCCAGAGTCGCGTTGACCTGTGACTACCTGAGCGGAGGGACTGACCGTTTGGGGGGTTTCTGATTGGTTACCTGCTGGACGCTCGGGGTGGGCCTTTCTGACCCACGCCGGAACGTTGAAAACCTGCTGCGGGAGTCTTCACTACCTGGAGTCTTAGCGGCCGGTGGCGTCGGCGTTGTTGTCGTAGCCCCTGCTCTCCCAGTACCCTTTGTAGTCGCCCTTGATGAGCTTGATCCCGGTGACCCACTTGATCCACTTGTAGCCCAGCCTTTTCGGTACTACAAGCCGGAGGGGGTACCCCTGTTCGTCCGGCAGTCTCTCACCGTTGGCGCCGTAGGCGAGCAGCGGGTCCGTCTCGGAGATGTCTTTGAGCGAAAGCGAGGTGCTGTAGCCGCCCGGCGAGGTAAACACGACGGTATCGGCGCCCTTGCTTACACCCGCCTTCTCGAGCAGGTCCGCGAGCCTCGGGCCTTTCCAGACGGCCTTCTCGGTCCAGCCTTCCACGCACGGCAGTTTGACCAGCCTCTCTTCCGGCTTCATCGCCTTGATGTCGTCGAATGAGAGTGAAAGGGGCGTATCAACCTGGCCGGCGACCTTCAAACGGTACGACGCCAGGTCTATCTCCGGGGCGTCCTCCGCGGTCCTCACCCGCATCTTTTCGTTTGGCGTTACCTTCGCTTTTACCCCGTTCGAGAGTGAGACTTCCCTTTCGTGCCCGTTGCTGCGCACCATCGCATAAGCTCCGAATGCGACCAGCAAGACAAGGACCGCCGCTGTAACCAGGTAAAACCTCTTTCTGCTCATGGTTGAAAGATACGCTCAAAGCGGTACCGCTACCATGACATGGGTCAATACGTGGACAGCACACTGGAAATGGCCCCCCCGGCCGGGTTTCCGCTGCCGGCTCAAGCCGTCCCGGGTCTATGCTTCCGATACCGAGCTCGAGCTCAAGGCCTCTTTCCGGGCCTGCGGCTTCAGGTGGTCCGCCAGCCTCTTGCCCAGCGCTACCAGGGTTATCACCACCGGTGACGCCAGCGAGGCAGGGATCACGGACGCGTCACAGAGATAGAGGTTCTTGATCTCCGTCTCGAGCTGGTCGCTGACCACTTCGCCTATCCGGCAGGTCCCACCGGGGTGGGCTCCCCTCGGCCTGGTGACCCAGATGGAGTCAGCGGGGCACCCGGCTTCGATGAGCACCTTCCTGGAGATGGAGATCCCTTTGTCCAGCACCGACCTGTCCCGGTGGGTAAGCTGCTTGGAGAATGTCTCGTCCACGTTTATCCTGCCGGCCAGCTCGTCCTTCCCTTTGGTCATTATCCCCATGGCGTGTGAATATTTCGGCTAGTTAAAGAGAGCGGTGGGCTTGGCCTTCATCATCTCGAGCGCCAGCGATACCCACGGGTCCACCACCGGAGAGAGCAGGAACCCTTCGCTGTCGAGGAAATCAAAAGTGCCGACACACATCGGCGGGTCAAACCCTCCCTTGAGCGTTGGGTGGAAGCCGACCGTAAAGACCAGCGGGTCGCAGAAGAAACCCTGCCCCGCATCGTACACACCGGAGTTCTGCAGGATAACAGGAGTACCCATTCCTCCGGCGGAGAGTATGACCGTGTCGGCCTCGACCTCGATTTCCCCGACGCCTTTCTGCCATCCCTTCACGCCGACGGCTTCACCGTTTTCGACCATGACCTCGTCCACCTTCACCTTGGGGATGACCTCAGCGCCCCACCTCTTCGCCTCGTCCAGGTACTCCCTCGAGGTCCACTTGGCGTCCTTTGGACACCCCATCATGCAGTTGCAGTAACGAGGCTCGCACTTCTCCGGGTCGATGAACTTCTCGAGCTTCACTCAGTTCATGCCCATGCGGTTTCCGACCTCGAGCAGGCTCATGGTCGCCTCTCCGATAGTGTCATCGGGGAGCGTGGTGACCCTCAGGTCCTTCTCGGCCTTCTCGAAATAAGGCGTCAGGTCGATCCCGTGCTTCTCGAAGACACCCTTCGGGGGCCGCGCTGAGGTCCCGCAGGTAATGATAGTTGAACCACCGGTCACAAGTGCCCTGGCGACGCCTGTGCCTTCTTCGGAAGTCAAAAAGCCGTGATGATCGAGCACCGCGACCGCGAACGCGTGGTTCCCTACCCACTGGTAGTCTGGCCCTCTCTCCAGAACCGTTACCTTGCCGCCCCTTTTCGCCAGCTCGGCGGCAATCGTGCCCCCTCCGGCTCCGGACCCGACCACCAGGTACTCAGTCTTCTTCTGCATTGGGTCAACCCCCTGTTCTATCCGAGTTTTTCGATGACAAGATCAATATCGAGCGGGAGGCTCCCGGCTGGATCCGCCACGAGGGACCTCGCGCCGTGCTCGCATTTCTCGACGCAGATGCCGCATCCCGCGCACGCCAGTTCGTTCTGAAGCACGAGGCCATCATCAAGCGAGATAGCATCGAAATTGCACAGGCTCGCGCAATCGCCACACGCTGCACATTTCTCCCTGTCGATCGCAGCAGAATATCCAGACGGCACGATCATTCTTGTTTCCTCGCACCCCTTGAACTTTTTCACCAGTCGATCACCCTCCATGCTCCCGCAGCAGCAGGAACAGTATGAACAGATGACCCCGGTCCGTCCACCAGTGGCTACCTTGAAGAAAGCGGTTGTAGCGTGTCCCCTCTCGTGTCCTTCCCTGAGCTTCTGGAGCGCCTCTTCCTGAGTTATCTTGCGCGCGTGGAACCTCTGGCCGTGCTCCAGCCAGAATTGGGCTGTCGTCCGCCCGACCGCCATGCAGACGTCGACAGGCTCGCACGGGTTCTCCCGCGCCAGCCTGCAGGGGCAGTCCATGACCGCAATGAACTCCGGCTCGCGCAAGATTATCTGGTTCGCGTACGGGAATGGAATAATGCGCTCGGTCGGGTCCGGGCCAACGTCAACGTCCTCTTTCAGGGTCAGTATCTTTGCCGCGTCCTCCTGCGTCAGCACCTTGGCGTGGTAACGGTTGAAGACCATCTTGAACATGGAACCGCTCACCTTGAGCGTACTTGCCCACCTCGCCAGAAGGTGTCCAAGGAACAGAAACGCCACCACGTAGGCGTCGTAGAACGTGAAGTAGATATAGTTGTGGATGGCGCGGTCCACCCTCCACCCGTGCATTTTGAAGACGTTCCTGGTCGATTCTTTCACCATGTCACCGTCCCTGTAAGATATTCGCATTACTGCCAGGTTCACATGCCAGTATTATGCTAGTAACCAGGTCTCTTTTCACCTTTTCCGGCCGCGACAATGGGGTCAGGCCGCGACAATGGGGTCAGGTCTTGAATCGTGAATTTATGCGATATTCGTTGGGGTCAGGTCTCAAAATGTGAAAATATTCACGATTCAAGACCTGACCCCATCACTTGATGCCCAGTACGCCGGCTGTGCGCATCCCGGCAGGCAGGCCTACCAGGCGGTTTATGGCACCTTCATCTATGCCGTCCATGCGCAGCGCCGATTCGCAATCCATCGAGGTAGCCATAAGAGATATGTGGGAAAGCGCGATGGGGAGATCGATCATCCAGAACGGCTTCTCGAAAAACGTACTGGCCCACCCCCCGGCTTTGCCCGCAGCAACGATCCCCACCCGCCAGCCACCGGAGTCACCGCAGTGAGCCGCAAGTTCCGCGACATTCTTTTCCACAACCACAAAATGCCACGGCTGGGCGTTGCTCGCGCTGGGGGCGATCCTGGCCGCTTCGAGGCAGGCGTCGATCACCAGTTCTAAAGGAGCGTCCCCGCTCTTTCCGGCGCCTTTGCTCATCAGGCCCAGGATGCCGTTGACCTCCTGCACGGCTGACGCGGAGAATGGGACCTTCTCTATCTCATCGACCGTATACGGATTCCCCATTGTCTCGACCGACGCTATCGCCGACATGGGTTTCCTGCGCCTCGAAATAGTCTGGTAGAGCAGGTTGTCGAAGTTGGCGCCGCCGATCTTGAGCTTAGGCTTGCCAAGCGCCACCACCACTGGCACTGCCATGTCCTTGCCCAGGCCCATTACATCCATTATCTCTTTCTGGTTCACACCTCCGAGCCAGCAGGTGCCCATTTCCCTCTCCGCCAACCATAGAACACAGTCCTCCAGCGCCACGGAGGCACCGGGCAGCTCGGCAGGACGCTCTCTCTTCAGGTCGTCACGTGGGACAGCAATGACCAGGAACCCGCTTAACGGGTGCCGCGCAAGCCAGAGGTTGATCTTGTTCGGGAGGCCCTTGTAAGAGCGTTTGCGTACCTCCTCTACCGTGTCCCTTTGGGTTACGGGGATTATTGCCTCGGGACCCGCACCGCGGACCCTCGATGACAGGCTTACCACATCCCCGAGTGATTGCACGAAGTCACGAGACAGCTCCAGTGGAAGGTACTTGCGGTGAGACCTCCTGGAATACATGGTGTCCCACAGGCCCCAGGGGGTCTCTGAATACGAGCGATAATCCCTGGTTGCCTTCTTTGTTGCTTCCCCGAACGCCATAAAGCCGCTCCTTTGCCGCAGATCGATCACTGCGTGTACTCTCTAATAACTACGGGCCTCTTTCCTCCGTCTTCTATCCCGGGCTTTCCGTCATTTTTCAGACCTGGCCCCGGGTGTTGCGTTCTTGAGCTCCTTCCCCCCAGGGGGTCCCTGTTGATGGCGCGATACTGTTGAGCAAGAAGCTTGCCAGCAATCGCCATCAATGGGGCACTTGAGGGGAACGGCTGGGATGGGGGGTTGTGGTTTCCACCCCCACCTTAATCCTCCCCCGTAAAGGGGAGGATATCATGTAAGAGGTAAGGTCCTGGTGTGTTGTGTTCAAAAAGTGGGGTCAGATCCCAAAATTTGAATCTTTAGATGAGGTGATTAGTAATCGATCAGGTAATTCAAATTTTGGGATCTGACCCCGGGTGTGAATAAATTCACGATTCAAGACCTGACCCCAGCGGAGACCGCGTCGCGGGTGATGCCGGGGACCGCTGTCAGCACTGTCGCCAGTAGCAGGCACGCGCCGCCCCCCAGGAAAAGTGCAAACGGAGCGCTGCGAACGTCGGCGATCGCCCCCATGGCAAGACCGCCGAACGGGAATACCCCGATAAGCATCAGGATGTAGAAGCTCATCACCCTCCCCCTGATGTCCCGGCTTACGCGCGACTGCAGTACGGTGTTTATCGCTGAACTGAGCATGAGATAGCTGCAGCCGAGGCCTACCGAGAGCATCACGGAAAGCCAGTACACCCGCGAGAGTGAAAACCCTATCAGGAACAGCCCCAGCGCCGTTGTCGCCAGCTTTATTAACTCTCGCTCCTTGAGATAACGGCTCAGATAAGTTATGAGCGGAGCCCCTATGACCGCGCCGAGGCCGGAAAACGCGAGCAGGACACCGAACCCGCTGCGTCCGGCGTGAAGGACATCTATGGCAACCGCCGGCATCAACACTATATAGGGAAGGCCGAAGAAAGCGGTGATCGCGAGCACTATCAGTATGTTCAACGCCCACCGGTTCGTCCAGACGTGCCGCAGGCCTTCCATCATGTGCTTTCGCGTCCCCTCTGCCGGATGAGGGTAAGGCGGGGTCTTTGTCCTGATGAGCATGATAGCGCCCATCACCGCCAGGAAACTTACCGCGTTGAAATAGAAAGCGGTTGAGACGCTCCAGACACTTATGATGAGTGCCCCCAGGCCCGGACCCACGAAGCGCGCCAGGTTGAACTGGGCGGCGCTCAGAGCGATCCCGTTGAGCAGGTCTTCGCCCGAGACCAGGTCCGGCAGGATCGCCTGCCATGCCGGAAACGTGAACGCGAAAGCGACACCCATGATGAGGGTCGTGACAATGATAATCCCCAGTGACGCCATGTCCAGGGTGGTGAATACCGCCAGGGCCAGCGCGCCCACCAGCATGACAGCCTGGGTAACGAGGATGAGCTTCTTGCGGTTCAAGCGATCCGCGAGCGAGCCGGCATAGATAACGAACAAAAGGACCGGCAGGAAGTTCGCCAGGTTGACCGCTCCCACCCAGGTGTTCGATTTTGTGAGGTTCTTCACAAAATACAGCAGCGCGGTCGTATGTATCCAGGTGCCGATGTTCGATACCAGCGCCCCTGACCAGAGGAGCCTGTAATCACGCTTGCCCAGGGCAGCGAGCACTCCACCCCGGAACAATGTTCTGCGCACAACCGCGGCTGTAGGCGCGGAGACGGTTGCTTCCATCTCTTCGACGCACTCCCTGTCATCGCCATGCGCGCGCTCTTCATCACTCTTCATAGTCAGGAGATTATACCAGCGTTCGTGTTACCGCGATTAATGCGGAAGGCAGGACCTGGAGCCAGGTCTTGTTTCAGTTTGGGCCACACCCCTGAAAGGGAGGTCAGGCTTCACCTGTGATACTGGCGGGCGGTTCCGGCTCGGAAGGCTGACGGTGAACCTTTTCTACCTCGGGTTCGACCTTCTTCCAGCCCTCGGGCAGCAGTTCGAAGACCCTGTCCCTGATGAACTCGTTGTCCTCGGCCTCGGCCATGCGGCAGAACCTGTCGAAGTCGATCTCCTGGCGCGACAGGCGGTCCGTGACCATGCTTATCATGTTCGCGATGGCGCTCATGCCTTTCTTGTCCTTCGGCACGTCCGCGCTCCAGGTCTTTAGCGCGTCGATCTGCCGGCTTACGCTGTCCTCGACCCTGTCCTCGAGGGCCTCCAGCGCTTCGAACCTCTTCTTCTTCGGCGGCATGAAGAAGAGTCTACCGATGTTCACCTGGATACCCGCGTCCTCGTCCCTGCGGTACACGCCAATTGGCAGGATCGGGGCGGGAGCGGCGCGAGCCAGGTTCGCCACACCGTACATGAACCAGCCCAGCTCACGGTTCTTGCGCCGGGTTCCTTCCGGGAACACGCAGATCGTCTCGCCCCGCCGCAGAGCTTCGAGGCTGGCCATGATAACCGTCTCCGGCTCGTGCGCCTGGCGGTCTATCGGTATGACACCGAATACCTTCCACAGCATTTTCCCCAGGGCGCCTTCCCTGCCCTCCTCGATCTCGACCTTGGCCCAAGGCCACATGTGGCTTCTGACCAGCGCGGGTTTCAACGCGAGGGCTATGGCCACGATGTCCACGCTGCTCTGGTGGTTCGAGACCACGATGAAAGGGCCGTACCGCGGGACATTTTCGGTGCCGGAGACCTTGAGTTTGTACTTACCGGTCTTCCCCAGCAGGGCAAAGGGAGGACGCAGAATTATGTATCGCAGCCACATCTTCTCAAGAGGCAGGGAGTTCTGCCGATCTCCCCGCCTGGCCTCTCCTTTGGATCACCTGTCGCGGCCAACCATTGAACGATCGTCATCGTGCGTAATCGCCTTCGAACTCCGTGTCCACCTCTCCCAGCACTTCAACGTATCGGTCTATGGCCCGCTTGAACTTGAGCAGGTTGGCGAGGTTCCCTTTTACCTTGAGCTTGCGTAACGTGATGGCCTTGGTGGCTCCCAGTTTGCCACTGAGAACGTCGACATATACGCCGTACTTTCCGCTCATGGAGTAGTTGACGTCGTCCCTGATACCTTCCCAGGTCTCGTCGCACTCGGGGAGCTTGATCCCCACCTCCCTGCGCTCGGGCACCCCCCTGTCAGGCTCGGGCTCGACGATGAACTGGTATATCGCGTTGAAGCCCACGGCAGCCTCCTGGTACTGCTTGTCCGTCTTGAGCTTTTCCGCGAGTGCTTCTATCCACTCCTTGCTGAACGCGAGCATGATCGCCTCCTATCTTGTGCGGGTTCAGACAAATGACTGACCCCGCTCGTTAAACTTCAGGGAGGGGGTCACAGTAAACAATGACCCCCACACGTTAAACTTCATAGGTCCCTTCCGAGCCATTCCCGGTAGAACGTCTCCAGGTCAGGCTGGAAATCAAACACGACCGGATATCCCGGCGGCAGCGCTTCCACCTCCAGTTGCGTCTTACATCCGGGGCAGTAGTACTCGCGGAGCACTATCCAGTCTGGATCGGAATGCATCATGGGAGGGTAGACCTCCTGCAGTTTCTCCACGGTATCCCTGACGTAAACCACTGCCTGGAGCTTCCAGTTCTCGTGGTAGTCACCGAACTCCTGCCCGCAATCGCACTTCACAACCCGCGAACCGTCCTCTTTTTCGACGATATAGAGGTGAAGGCCGAGAGGTAGCAGAATCCGCTCGTTCCATGGGACCTTGTCCTGTAGTATCGCGATGTACTTGTCAAAGCGGTCCGGGTCCTTGAAAGAGCTCATTATGCCCTTTACCTCGGGCCAGGAGAGCTTGCCTTCTATAAGCTTCTCCAGCGTTTCCATCTCGTAATCCGGCATTGTCCCTCCTCTCGCCTATTCTTCTTCCTCGAAGCGGAAGTCCTCCGGAAGCTCCCAGAAGGTCTTGAACCACACACCCCAGCGCTTGGAAAGCTCGCAGGACTCGTTGTACATGGGTCGTACTATCCCCCCTATCCGGCCAGCAAGGATCTTCTCTCGCTCAGTGGCCAGGAACTCTTTCACCGGCACGGCCCTGCGACCCCGCTCTTCTCTCATCGTATCCCTGCGCTTCGCCGTTGCCTCTGCATCCACATGCCAGAACCCTTTCTCATCCCTGTCTATCACCGCGCCGTACACTTTCTCCGCATACCTCGGAAGGATGTAGTTGCCGTTCAGGTCATCCTCGATAAGCGCCGGCTCGCGCTCTATCGGATCCCCCAGGCCGCCTCCCCCACGGTACCATGAGTAGTATATGTCGCCGTGGTTCATCCTGTACGGATAGTTCATGGTGCGGTTGTCGAAAAGGTGGTCGCCGACACAGTTCCTGCTTATCTCCGAGTCCTCGGGATCGTCCTCCCGGACCGGATACGGCTCGTGCTTGCGGAACCGCTCCAGGAGGTCCGTGTTCAGCACGTTGTGCCTGTAACCGCCGGCGGACGGGTAGCCGCCGTAGATGCCGGGGCTGGGGAAGGCGCCGCCGTCTCCGGCGTTCTGCATCACGATGTCCTCGGTCTTCCAGATCGCGTACAGTGATTGGAATCCGCTGCCGCCCCTGAACTTTCCCATGCCCGCCGTGTTGGGCTTCACGCCGCGCCCGAGGTACAAGAGCGGCATTATGAGCTCCCACACCTCCATGTCTCCCATGTCGCCCTCCGGGTTCCACATGGCGGCGCCGTAATCGAGGCCGTCGCAGACGCCGCGGGCACCGCCGCCGACGGAAGAGATCTCGAAGCTGAGCATGCCGGTGTCGTTGCCGTACTGGTCCTTGCCACCGCCCTGCAGGGCATTCATGGTCATCCCGTAGCTGGAAAGCACCTCCTCAACGTACCCCCTTGAGAAGACTCCTCGGGAAATACACCTGATCAAGCCGGTAAAGGCCGGTATCAGGTAGCCCCAGGCGGCGCCGGTTGACGCCTCTTTGGCGGTGGCGTTCGACATCGTACCAGGCGGGAAATCGCTCGTCGTGGCGAAATACGCACCGTCGTTCACCTTGTCGTTGGGGATCAGTGTCTGGGTAAGGAGGACCCAGATCGCACCCTGCATGGCGCTCGGCGGGCAATTGAATGAGTGATAACCCCACTTGCTGGCCCCGTCGAAAGATATACCGAACTCCCCGCCGGCTCCGACGGTGAGCTCTACCGGCGCGTGGGTCAGGGTGTCGATGGCCGCGTAGTCCGGAAGCCCTGTCTCTCCCTTGAAGAGAAGCCCTATGAACGAGGGGGCGAAGTATTTCCCCGGGATCATCATCTCCTTGATCCTCTCGATGAACGTCCTCCTGCCTTCCTCGATCGCCTCTCTCACGAACTGCTTGTACGTATCGACGCCCTCTTCCCTTATGGTCCTCTCGACCGCCTCCCGGATCATGTGGCAGCCCGCTATCCGGCAGCGCTCGTCCAGCCTCCAGAACATCGGCGTGCGAACGCCCGCCTCGCAGCGGATCTGATGGTCGCGGTACACAATGTCGTTCTCGCCTATCTTGTTTGCGGTAAGGTCGAGGCCGTCCTCGTAGCTGGTGATCGGGCCGACAGGTACGTTGCCCGGGGTCGAGGCCCCGATGTCAGTGACGTGGGTAACGCCGCCCGCCCAGGCCACGAGCTCGCCCTCCCAGAATATCGGCACGAACGTCTGGACGTCCGCGTTGTGGACGTCGCCGATCTTCGGGATGTTGTTGGAGAAGATGTCGCCGGGGTTTATGCGCGGGTTCAGCTCATAGTCGTTCCTCAACATGAACTTGATCGCGTCGCTCATGGTGTGGACGTGAACGATGATACCGGTCGAAAGGGCCACCGAGTCCCCCTCCGGGGTGTACAGAGCGAAACAGAGCTCACCGATCTCCTGCACTATGGGAGAAGCCGAGACGTTCATCGCCGTCTCGCGGGCGTTTACCAGGCCTCCGCGCAATTTGGCGAATATCTTCTCGTAGCGGATGGGGTCGGCCTCCATCATCTCGAGCTCGGAGACGCCGCAGTAGTTGCCCGAGTCGGCAATGAGCTTTTCTGACACCTCGAGCATCTCCTTCACTGTCATCCCATCCCAGCCGATGGGCCTGTATTCCTCGGCGAACCTCCCTTTCTGCTCGGGTAGGAATTCAGCCATCGATCAGACCTCCTTTTCCCATTCGAGATGAAAAATCCTGTGTTCGTCCAGGTAAGTCGATGCTCCCGGCGGGACCACGAAGGTGGTGGCCGGGCTTTCGATAATCGCCAGCCCCTTGAGCCGGTTGCCGGCCCTGAGCTCCTCCATCTCCCATATGCCGGCCTTTATCCATTCACCGCGCCAGTAAACGTCCCTTTCCCCTTTGCCGGCGCTTTCCAGGGGCGCCTCCCCGCCGAGTTCTTCCTTCGGCAGGGCAGGTTTCTCCACATCTACCATGCCAGACAGCACGACCTGGGTAATGAGGTATCCGAGCTCGGGAGACCTGGCAGACAGGGCATAGACTTTGGCGTAGAGCTCCTCGAAGTCGGCTATGACCCCATCCAACGCATTGTTGTCTTCCAGCACCTCGAGGCCGGTGCGTACTTCCAGGTCGCGCAGCTGCCCCATGTACTGCATCCTCAAGAATATTCTGAAGCGGATGTCGTCCTCGGCCACGCCGCTCTTGCCGAACTCCTCGACCACCTTCTCGCGAAGGAACGCGCACTGGCCGTTTATCATCTCCACCAGGCCTTCCTTCTCGTCATCACTTATGTCAGGCGCTATCGGGAGGTCCAGTGAGGCGTTGAAGCGGTACTCAAAGTCCGAGCATGAGCATCCGAACGCCGAGAAGCCCGCCGCCCAGGCCGGCACCAGCACGTCTTCGAAGCCCATGCCCTGTGATATTCCACCCACGTGCAATGGCCCGGCTCCACCGTATGAGAGCAGTGTGTAGTTAAGAGGGATGTATCCCTTGCCCATGATACGTGACAGCACGTTGTTCTTCAGATCTTCCTCGAAAAGTTCGACAACGCCACTGGCAGCCTGGTAGACGTCTATGCCAAGGGGCTTCGCTACCTGCTCCTCGACCTCTTTGAGAGCTTTCTCCCTGTCGAGCTTTATCTCTCCGCCAAGGAAATAGTCGGGGTTGATGAGCCCCAGCACCACGTCGCAGTCGTTTATGGTGGTTGTGTCGATGTCGCCCTCCGGCCAGGACGTACCTATCCGGTAGCCGGCGGAGTCAGGGCCTATCTCGATGCGGCCGGACGTTGGGTTTATCCGTACAAAAGCCCCGGTACCCTCACCGACGGAATCGACCTCCACCAGCGGTATTGCGAAGAGCATCCTCGCCATGTCCGGATACGGCTTCACGTCGTACTCGCCGCCGGTGATTATGGCCAGGTCGAAAGACGTCCCTCCGATATCGGTACAGAACACATTCTCGACCCCTATCCTTTCGGAAAGCCATTTAGCGCCGATAACACCTCCGATCGGCCCTGACACCAGCGTCCGCGCCAGCTCCCTCGATTCGATCGAGATCGTTCCACCGTGAGACGCCATGATGCGAAGGTCGAAGTGGGCGCCGTGCTCTTTCACCCGCCTGTCGATGTTCTTGAGGTGCTGGCGCGAGGGCTCGGCCGCGAACGCCTCGACCGCAAGCGTGTTGAGTCGCGGGAAGTCGCCGCGCACGGAGTAATGGTCCGACGAGATCGTTACCGGTACGTCCACGCCCCGCTCCCTGACCGTGTCCTCTACCACGTCCTTCATCTGGAGCTCGTGGGCGGGGTTCCGATACGAGAACATGAAGTTGACGCAGATGGCCTCCACTCCCTCATCCAGGAGTTCCTCGACAGCCCGCCTCCCGGCGTCCTCGTCGATCGGAATGGCCGCGTCGCCGAAGACGTCTATCCTCTCCGGCACCCCCCGTATCAGATGCCTGGGGACGAGCGGCTCGTTGTGCTGGTGGGTACATACGTGAAGCCGGTCCGAGTATGAGTATCCCAGGTAACTCTGTTTCCCACGCTCCAGGCGGAAGTAGTCCTCCATCCCCTTGGTGACTATCACCCCTATCTTTCTGCCCTTGCGCTCCAGCAGGCGGTTGATCATGGCGGTCCCGGAGTAAATGCCGGTGACCAGCGACGGGAACGCCTCCTCAACCGACATGTCCCAGTAAGCCAGGGCATCCATCGACGAGTTGAGGAACCCTTCAGACTCGTCCTCCGGTGTCGTCTGTGCCTTCCCCACCACGAACTCGCCCTTCTCATCGATTATGAAGGTGTCTGTCATGGTGCCGCCGGCGTCGATTGCCAGGATCCTCGGGATTTTTCCAGGGGCCATCTTTCCTCCTTCCGGTGAAGCCACCATAATAGTGAATCGAGCGGGAGGGGCTATGAAGCTTCTCCCCTCCCCCTGAGGTACGCGGGCTCAAAAACCTTCCGGTAACTTTGAATCATATCTTTGTTGGGAGGCTATCTTCAATAGGAACCCGGGAATACCGCGGGGGCATCTCGAGCGACTGGACTTCTGTTTCTTCTCCCCACCGAGATTTACATCCGCCCGGTTAAATGACAGTATAGTGGCCGGGCGCATGCATGAGGTGGGAGAGGTTTACGACCGGAACGAGTTCTTTCTGCCGGAACTGCTGCTATCAGCCGAAGCGATGCAGGCCGGGGCCTCGGCGATAGCTCCCTATTTGAAACACGAGAGCGGAGCAAGCGCGCGTGAGACTGCCGTTATCGGCGTGGTCGAGGGCGACGTCCACGACATCGGCAAGAACCTGGTGGCTATGATGCTCGAGGTGGAAGGATGCGTAGTGGTGGACCTCGGGCACAACGTGCCGGCGAAAAGGTTCTTCGAGGAAGCCGAGGAGCGGAACGCCCGGGTCGTTGGCCTGTCGACCATGATGACGACCACTCTTCCGTTTATGCGGGATACAATCAAGCTTGTCAGGACCATGGAGTCGAACCCTCTTATCATAGTGGGTGGCGCCCCGCTGTCCGAGGCGCTTGCCAGGGAACTCGGGGCCGACGGTTACGGCGAGAACGCCGCGAAGGCTCCCGAGCTCGTAGAGAGCCTGATTAAGTGATACACGCCGACGCGCCTCACTGCATTACAGGAAAAAGCCTTATCCTGCTGCTCGCGGCGCTGGCCCTTGCTATGACGTTTGCATCCGTGGCGCTACTTTTACTATCGAGAGACGCTTGCGCAAAAGAGCCCGGTCAGGTCATAGTCGAGCTCCAGCAGAACAACGGGATCGATATAACTCAATGCAAGGAGTTCCAGGCACAGAAGATCGGGGGGACGGATACAACCACCAGGCAGGAATACAAGTTCCAGCGACAGAGAGCTGGTAAGCACTTCACATATATCGTCGCGAACCTGGAGCCCCTGGCAACATATGATGTGGAGCTCAGCTTCGTGGAGCACGACTTCTCGGCCGCGGGCAGTCGCAAGTTCAATGTATATAT
>Ga0315288_10007345_pt1 | contig 13953 bp, 12 predicted proteins | sample YL17G11_20_MG_FD_203454 | JGI IMG/M metagenome (GOLD analysis project Ga0315288, IMG submission 203454) | Sediment microbial communities from Yellowstone Lake, YNP, Wyoming, USA - YL17G11_20 | ecosystem: Environmental > Aquatic > Freshwater > Lake > Sediment | place: USA: Wyoming | collected...
CGAGGGCGAAGAGTGGGCGTACATCAGCTCCGGCACGTGGTCGCTCATGGGGGTGGAGACCGAACGGCCCATCATCACGGAGGAGTCGCTGAACCTGAACTTCAGCAACGAGGGCGGGGTCGGGGGCACCTTCCGCGTGCTGAAGAACATCGCCGGATTCTGGCTCCTCCAGCAGTGCCGGCAAGCCTGGGCGAAGGATAGGGTATACAGCTACCAGGAGCTGACGGAGATGGCCCGGTCGGCGAAGGGTTTCGCCTCGATCATCGAGCCGGACCATGCCACCTTCATGAACCCGCCCGATATGCCGGAAGCGATCTGCGAGTTCTGCCGACAGACTCGGCAGGAGCCACCGGGCAGCCCGGCTGAGTTCGTGCGGTGTATACTGGTGAGCCTCGCGTTGAAGTATCGGTTCGTCCTCGAGCAGCTCCGGCGCGTAAACGCGCACCCGATACGAACCATTCATGTGATCGGCGGCGGCTCGCAGAACGAGCTGCTCTGCCAGCTCACGGCTGAGGTGACGGGGATTCCGGTTGTGGCGGGGCCGGTCGAGGCAACGGTGATCGGGAACATGCTCGTGCAGGCAATGGGGCTAGGCCATGTGGATTCGCCAAGCGGGATAAGGGCGACCGTGCGGGAGTCGTTCCCGGTCAAACGGTACGAGCCCACCGGCGGGCAGGACTGGGAGGAAGCGTATGGACGTTTCCATGACTTACACGAGAGATGTATGAACTGAGAGGGAGCGCCCGCATGAACCCGGCCGCGGTTGAGAGAGCGTACGAGCAGGCGAAAGCTCGCTATGAAGAGGTGGGCGTTGACACGGAGGGGGCGCTGGCGCGGCTCTCTCGCGTCTCGCTCTCATTGCACTGCTGGCAGGGCGATGATGTGGGCGGGTTCGAGCCGGCGGGCGGCGCGCTGTCGGGTGGCGGCATCCAGATTACGGGCAGTCACCTCGGACGCGCGCGCACGATAGACGAACTGCAGGCCGACCTGGCGAAGGCCTACTCCTTGATCCCCGGGCGCCACCGGCTGAACCTTCATGCTATGTACGGCGACTTCCGCGGTAGATCGGCGGACCGCGATTCGATCGAGCCGGAGCACTTCCGCGGCTGGCTCGAGTGGGCGCGGCAGCATGGGCTCGCTATGGACTTCAACGCGACCTGCTTCTCCCACCCGAAGGCGGCCGACGGATTCACGCTCAGTCACAGAGACCGCGCGGTCAGAGCCTTCTGGATCGAACACGTCAGGCGGTGTCGCGCGATCAGCGCCTGCATTGGGCGGGAGCTGAACAGCGCTTGCATACACAACCTCTGGATCCCGGATGGGGCCAAGGACATCGCGGTGGACAGGTGGGAGCGGCGCTCCCTGCTGACGCAGGCGCTGGATGAGATCTATGCGGTCAACTATGACCAGGCCGAGATGAGGGACGCCGTCGAAAGCAAGCTGTTCGGAATCGGGAGCGAATCGTTCGTAGTTGGCTCACACGACTTCTATCTATGCTATGCGTTGCGGCGAGGCATGATGGTATGCCTCGACCTGGGGCACTTCCATCCAACAGAGTCGGTGGCCGACAAGATCAGCGCGCTGCTGCAGTTCTTCGACGAGGTGCTGGTCCACGTGAGCAGGGGAGTGCGTTGGGACAGCGATCATGTCGCTATTCTCACGGATGACCTGCGCCAGCTCATGGACGAGATCGTGCGCGCCGACGCGCTGAGCCGGGTCCACCTGGCGCTCGACTTCTTCGACGCGAGCATGAACCGTGTCGGGGCCTGGGTTATCGGCGCGAGGGCCGCGCTGAAGGCGGCGCTGGCCGCGCTGCTGGAGCCGCGGGACAAGCTGAAGGAAGCGGACCTGTCGGGCGACGCCTTCGCGCGACTGGCGTGGCTGGAGGAAGCGAAGACGCTGCCGTTGGGCGCGGTCTGGCACTACCACTGCCTCAAATCCGGGGCGCCGGCGGGAGAGGCATGGATAGCAGATGTGAGGAAGTACGAGGAGACGGTCACGGGCAAGCGTCTGTAGGGCAGGGGGCGGCGTGGAAGCAGTCGCAACCGCATCCAAAACAGGGGCGAGTGGCACGCGGGTGCTGCTGGTCGCGCCGCCCGCCGAAGGCGGGCTGGCCAGCCATGTCATCTCACTGCTGGCCGCTCTCCACCGTGACGGCTACCCGGTCGCGGCGGCTTGCGAGGCCGGAGGGCGGATCGCAGAGGCGGCTAGCGAACGCCTTCTTCCTCTCTACGATGTCACCTGCAGGGCAGGGGGAGGGCCCTCTCGGGTGGCGCTGCGCGCGCTGAGACTGGCAAAGGCCATCGGCGATTTCCGCCCCCACGTGGTCCACGCCCATTCCTTCGCCGCGAGCACCACCGCCGCGATCGCCTCTACCGTGGCGCGCTCGGCCAAGCTGGTTCTGACGATCCACAACTACCCGCCCGGCACAGAGACGATGGCCTCGCCGAAGACCGGCCATCGCTGGGCGCTGGCGTTCTCGGTGGGACGCGCGCATCGCATCATCGCCGTGTCCGACGCGCTGCGCCGCGATCTGCTCGTTACCTATCCCGAGGTGGCCGGCAAGTGCATGACGATCCACAACGGCGTGGATACACAGGCGCCGCTGGCTCGAACCGCGAACGAGATACGCTCGGAGATCGGCCTCCCGCCGACGGGACTCTTGGTGGGCATGGTCGCGCGGCTTGCCCCACAGAAGGGGATCGGGGAGTTCATCCGGGCTACCGCCATCGCCGGGCAGACCTGGCCGGCCGCCGGCTTCGTGCTGGCGGGAGACGGTCCGCTCATGCCGGAGGCGCAGGCGCTGTGCGAGGAGCTCGGCCTGCAGCGCCGGCTCCACCTGCTGGGGCATGTGGACTGGGCGCGGGAGCTCATCGGTGTGCTCGATATCCTGGTCGTCGCTTCGCTGACGGAGGGCTCTTCCGTCGTGGCGCTGGAGGCAATGGCACTGGGCAAGCCGGTAGTGGCGACCAGTGTCGGCGGCGTGCCGGAGGTGGTGGCCGATGGCCAGACCGGGCTGCTGGTGGAGGCGGGCAATCCGCAGGCGCTGGCCGGCGCCATTGTGGAGCTGCTCGCCGACCCGGAGCGCGCGCGCCAGATGGGGGAGCGGGGCCGCCAACGGGCGGCGGCCCAGTTCGATCTCGCCGATATGATCGAGCGCACCAAGGCAGTGTACGCTGACCTGGCGCGAGAGCAGATGGAAGCAGGGGGCGGGTGATGCCTAAGCGCACGGCGATCCTTGCAGCAGTCGTCTTCTGGCTGATGGTTGCCATGTCAGCGATTGGCTGGGCGGAAGGAGAGAAGCTGCTTATCGTGGTGCTGGACAAGGTCACGTGGCATGACCTTCTGTCCGGCGAGACGAACGCCCCCGCGCTCCGGCAGCTTGCGGAAGAGGGCGGCGTTGGGATGATGTGCGTGAGGGCGGGACGGGGCGGCGGCGGCGGGTATCTGACGATCGGGGCGGGCGCGCGGGCCTCCTCCGCGGCCGACCCGGAGACAGGCGTGAGCCTCGAGGCCCAGGGCTATCAGTCGGGGGAATCGGTTGAGGGTGCTCCTGCGTTGCGGCGGTTCAGGGCGATGACCGGCTGGCCGGTGGGGGACAACGAGATCGTCCACCTGGGCATCGGCGCGCTGATCCGCCAGAACGCCGAGGCCGCCTATCCACTCCGCTTGGGTCTGCTGGGCGGCACGCTTCGCCGCAGCGGAGTCCGGGTCGCCTGTGTGGGCAACTCCGATACGGCCAAGTCGGTCCATCGCGAGGTGGTCACAATAGGCATGGACGAGCAGGGGCTGGTTGGGATTGGGAGCGTCGGGCCGGGGCTCCGCCGCGGCGCGCTGCCCTATGGGGCCGGCACCGACGAGGGCGCGCTCTCGGCTGCGTTCCGGCGCGCGGCGACCGCCGCCGACGTCGTGGTGATGGACCTCGGCGAGACCTCGCGTGCAGACGAGTATGCCGGGGAGATGACCCCGGCGGCCGCGCGCGCGGCGAGGAGCCGCGCCATCGAGCGGGCGGACCGCATGCTCGCGGAGGCGCTGTCACTGCTGGGACGGGATCGGTGGGCCGTGCTTGTGATCACCCCCAGCCTGCGCGCGCCCGACCCTGAGGAAACCTTCGCCGGTCTGGCGCCTGTCATGTGGTCGGCGCCGGGCTCAGGGGCGGGGCTGCTCACCTCGTCGTCAACACGGCGGCCCGGCCTGATCGCAAACACCGACATCGCACCGACCGTGCTCTCCTACTTCGGCCTGCCCCTTCCGGCCGAGGTCGTTGGCAGACCGATTGCCTTCGCCTCCGCGAGTGGCAAGCCAATCGTGCGGCTGGAATCCGATCTCCTCCGGCACGACGCAGTTGAACAGGCACGGCGGCCGGTCTTCCGCGCGCTCCCCATTCTCGGCGCCTTCGCGCTCTGGGTGTCGGCCTTCCTGTTGCTCGTCGGGGAGCGAGTGCCGGGGGCGGTTCGGGCGCTCGTGCGCGGGCTGCTGCTGATCGCCCTATCGGCCCCGGCGGGGATGTTGCTCATCACGTGGCGGCCGCTCCCGGCGGACCAGATGCTGGCCGCCAGTGCCGCCTTGGCCGTCGTCATCGCCTTGGTGAGCAGTTGGTTCCTCGGATGGCGTTCGGGGCATGTTGTCCCGGCCTTGCTCACGGTGGCGCTGCTCGCCTACGATCTGTTTCGAGGACAGCAGATGCTTTACTGGTCGCCCCTGAGCTACTCGCCGGCGGCCGGCGCCAGGTTCTACGGGATCGGTAACGAGTACGCCGGAGCCCTCCTGGGCGCCAGCCTGGTTGGCGCCTCGGCTCTGCTTTGGCCGCGCGAGCGCGCGGGCTCAGGGGAGCGATTCCTGGTGGGCTTTGCGGTGCTGGCGCTGGCGATCCTGGTGGGCCTGCCGAGATACGGCGCCAACCTTGGGATGTCGTTTGCCTCTGCGGTCGGTGCGGCCATCTTCATCCTCTATCTGTGGCGCAGGAACGTGGGTTGGCCGGAGGTGATCGCGGCGCTGTTTGCGGGCTTTCTGGTGGTGGCCGGAGCAATCGTCGCGGACATGATATTCCGAGGCCCGGAGGCCTCTCACATCGGGCGCTTTGTGGCGGCGGTGAGACGCGAGGGCTGGCAAACCATGTCCGATGTCGTGCTGCGCAAGCTGGCACTGAACTGGACGCTGGTGCGGGCGTCGCTGTGGACAGATGTCGCCGCCGCCGCGCTGGGCGTTCTCGGGGTCAGCGTCGCCGCGCGGCCGCCCCGCGTGATGGCAGCTTTGCGGGAGCGAAGCTGGCTCGGCCCCGCCCTGATCGCCTGCTTCGCCGGCGCCGCGGCCGCCTTCCTCCTGAACGATTCGGGGGTCGTCGCCGCTGCGCTCGTGCTGCTCTACGGCGCCGGCTCCCTCGCCTACGTGAGCTTGGGCGACGTGGGACTGGAGGCGTGAGGAAGAGCCGCTGTTAGCAGATGGCTGCCTCTCGGTTGGGCGGCGACTGCTACAAGGCCTGTGGGCGCGTGCCGTCTGTGTCTTGCTCCCGGCTGTGTAGCTCGGTTAGAATTGTCCTGCCGAGGTGAAAGCGATGGCGCAGTTGGGCCTCAAAGAGGCGATGTACTGGGAGGTGAGCGAGGGGGAGCGGGTCCGGTGTTTGCTCTGTCCTCAGGGGTGCCGCATCGCCGAGGGACAGGTGGGGCTGTGCCGCGTGCGCCAGAACGTGGGCGGTGTGCTGCGGTCGCTGAACTACGAGCGGGTATCTGCTGTGCACTGGGACCCGATCGAGAAGAAGCCGCTCTTCCACTTCTACCCCGGCGCGCAGATCCTCTCGCTCGGCACCGTTGGGTGCAACCTCGCCTGCGCTTTCTGTCAGAACTGGGCTATCTCGCAGGCCACCTCCGGCACGCGGCGCATGAACTCGCAGGAGGCGGTGCGGCTGGCCCTCTCCCAGCCGGACAACATCGGGATCTCCTATACCTACAATGAGCCCTTCATCTGGTACGAGTTCGTCCGGGAGACGGCGGAGCAAGTCAAGCGCGCGGGTTTGCACAACGTGCTCGTGACAAACGGATACGTATCCGAGCAGCCGCTGCGAGACATCCTGCCATACATTGACGCCATGAATGTGGATGTCAAGGCAATGGGCGCCGACTTCTACCGGGAGCTGTGCCGCGGCAAGCCGGAGCCGCCCCGGCGGACGGTTGAGATAGCAAGCGAGGCCGGCTGCTGGGTGGAGGTGACGAACCTCGTCATCCCGAACTGGAATGACAGCGAGCAGGAGATCCGAGCGCTCGTTGACTGGCTCGCCGGCGTGGGCGGACACATCCCCCTGCACTTCTCGCGCTACCACCCCGATCATCAGCTCTCCGAGCCGCCCACACCCGTCGAGACCTTGATCAGGGCGCGGGAGATCGCGCTGGAGAAGCTGGACTATGTCTACATGGGGAACGTGCGTGACCAGGGAGGGGAGGACACCAATTGCCCGAGCTGTAGTAAGACGGTGGTGGAGCGGCGGGGATTTTCCGTATCGCGGGTGTCGGTGAAGGGCGGGAGATGCGAGTTCTGCGGCGGGGAAGTCAAGATCGTAGGCGCGTGAGCAAAGTTAGCGAAAGGGGAAGTGGCATGAGTGGTGAGACGAAGGTTGGCTCTTGGCGTGAGCTTCTGGAGAAGACGATAGAGCTGGGCCTGGGTGCGGTGCTGCTGACGAAGGAGTCCGCCGGCAAGCTGGTTGACGAGCTCGTGAAGCGCGGCGAGGTGACCAAGGACGAAGGCAAGAAGCTCGTCTCCGAGATCATGGAGAAGGGCAAGGGCCAGAAGCAGAAGCTGGAGGACCTAGTGACGGACATCGTCCAGCGCGCGATGGAGAAGGCCGATGTCGCGCGGCAGTCGCACATCGAGGAGCTGGAGCGACGCGTCGCAGACCTGGAAAGCCGTCTGAACGAGCCGCAGGAATTCTGAGCCCGACCGACCATGAACCTCGGCCTAGGGCTCCGCAACCTTCGCCGCGTTCGCGAGATACTGTCGGTCCTGGTCTTCGGCTACGGGTTCGGCTATGTCTTCGATCAGCTCGGGGTCTCGCGGTACCTGCCGCTGGGTCGTCGGCGAAAGCTGCCCCGGGAGTATGCGGAGATGCCCCAGCCGCGGCGGCTGCGGCTGGCCCTGGCAGAGCTGGGCCCGACCTTCATCAAGCTCGGCCAGATACTGGGGGCGCGGGGTGACCTGCTGCCAGCCGCGGTCGTGTCCGAGATGCGGCGCCTCCAGGACGAGGGGCCTGAAGTCCCCTTCCCCGAGATCAGAGGGGTCATCGAGCGCGAGCTGGGACGGCCCATCGAGCAGTGCTTCCCGCGGGTAGACCCGAAGCCCATCGCCTCCGCCTCGCTTGGCCAGGTGCACGCGGCCGAGCTGAGGGACGGCCGAGAGGTCACCGTCAAGGTCTTGCGCCCGGGCGTGCGCCGCGTCGTCGAGACGGATCTTCAGATTCTCGCCGAGGCGGCGATCCTGCTGGCAAGGCAGGTGCCCTACCTCCAGCGGCACAATCTCCCGAGCCTGGTGCGGCAGTTCTCGACACAGATGGAAGACGAGATGTCGTACACCGTGGAGGCGCATAACGCCGGGCGGATCAGGGAGAGCCTGACCGCCATCGGGGTCAACGCCCGCATTCCCGAGGTGATTTGGGAGCTGACTACGCGGGAGGTGCTTACCACGGAGCGCGTCTTCGGCCACCGGGTAGACCGGCTGGCGGCGGAGGCCCCTGACGTGGACCGCAAGGCCGTCGCGGCGCAGATAGGCCGCGCCATTCTGCACCAGGTCTTTGTGGACGGGTTCTTCCACGGCGATCCGCACCACGGCAACGTTCTGGTCGCCGCCGACGGCGCCATCGTCATGCTCGATTTCGGGATCGTGGGCTACCTCGACCCGCGGACGCGCAGGCTCGTCTCGGAGGCCGTGCGGCGCGTGTACGAGCAGGATGTCGAGGGGCTTGTCGGCACGATGCTGGAGCTGGGCTCACTCGGCCCTGACACCGACCTCCCGTCTCTGCGCAACGAGCTGGCTCGCATCGTGAGCAGGTTCATGCTTCTGCCGCGGCGCGATTTCCCCATGGGCGAAGTGCTGATGCGCTCTCTTCGCGCGCTCTGGCTGAACAACGTTCGCTTACCAGCCGAGCTATCTCTTACTGCCAAGGCGCTGATGATGGCCGAGGCCGTGGCCTCTGACCTCGACCCGGAGTTCGATTTCCGCGACCTGGCCGAACCCGTGCTGGAGGAGGCCCGGGAGCTGTCGCCGTCCGCGCTGGCGGAGCGTGCCATCCGGTCGCTCGAGGCCACCGTGCGGCGGCTCAACAGCCTGCCCGCGCGCCTGGATCGGGTGCTTTCGCTTATGGAGCACGGGGCCTTTCGGATGAGGGTGGAGCAGTTGGACGCCGACTCGCGTTGGAACAGGATGGGGCGCGTGCTCAACCGGGTCGGGTTGAGCGTGCTGACGCTCGGCCTGCTGATCTGCGGCGCCGTCTTCCTGGTGGCCGGCGAGCACCCGGCCCACACCGGCCTCGGAACCATTGCCCTGGTAGCGGCGCTTTTCACCGGCCTGATCGTGGTGCTGCGCGCCCTCCGCCCGGGGCAGCTGTAATCATGCTCATCCTCGCCTCCCGGTCACCGAGAAGACAGGAGCTGCTGCGGGCGGCCGGCATAGAGTTCAGGGTCGTCCCTCCCGAGGTGGAAGATGTCGTGCCGTCGGGCCGCCGCCGGCGCTGCGCCGAGGTCGTGCGCAGGGCCGCACTCGAGAAGGCCCTTCAGGTCGCCCGCGGGGCGCGCGAGCCGGTGCTGGCCGCCGATACCATCGTGGTGTGCGAGGGCGAGGTGATGGGCAAGCCGGCGAGCGCCGCGGGCGCGAAGCGAATGCTGAGGAGGCTCAGCGGCCGCTGGCACCGCGTCTACACCGGGGTCGCGCTGGTGCACGGCGACCGCGTGCTTGTGGGTCACGAGCGGACAGAGGTGGCTTTCCAGCCCTTGTCGAAAAGGCAGATTGACTGGTATGTTGACACGGGGGAACCCATGGACAAGGCCGGCTCTTATGCTATTCAGGGCAAAGGAGCGGCCTTGATTCGCGCTATCAGGGGCTGCTACACGAACGTGATAGGACTGCCGTTGCCGAGAGTGCTGGGGATGCTGGCCGAGTTTGACCTGGCTGACAAGCGCGCCGGGCGGCCGCGGAAGCGCAGCCGCTGATGGTCTGGCGGGAGTTCTGGTCGAGATACGCGCCACAGATCGGGGTGGACCTGGGCACGGCCAACACCTTGGTCCACGTCCGGGGAAAGGGCATCGTGCTCAACGAGCCCTCGGTGGTGGCGGTGGATCGAACGAACGACCGGATTCTGGCCGTCGGCGCCGAGGCGAAGAAGATGCTCGGGCGCACCCCCGCCAACATCGAAGCGGTCCGGCCGCTCAAGGACGGGGTGATCGCGGACTTCGCCGTCTCCGAGGCCATGCTGCGCCACTTCCTCCGACGCGTGTGCCGGCGACGGAGCCTGATCCGCCCCAGGGTCGTGATCGGGATCCCGTCGGGGGTGACCGAAGTGGAGCGCCGGGCGGTCCGGGATGCGACCCTGCGCGCGGGCGCCGGCGAGGCCGACCTGATTGAGGAGCCCATGTCCGCCGCGATCGGCGCGGGGCTGCCGGTGTGGGAGCCCGCGGGGAGCATGGTGGTTGACATTGGCGGCGGCACCTCGGAGGTGGCGATCATCTCTCTGAACGGCGTCGTTACGGGGCGAAGCATCCGGGTTGCCGGGGACGAGGTGGACGAGGCCATCATCACTTTCATGCATCACGAGCACAATATGGCCATCGGCGTGCCGACGGCGGAGCAGATCAAGCTCGAGGTCGGTTCGGCCTGTGCCCTTGATGGCGATGACCTCCTGACTGTGGCTCGAGGTCGAGATCTGCTGACCGGCCTGCCCAAGTCCATCGAGATCGGCAGCCCGGAGATCCGCGAGGCGATTGCGCAGCCGGTGGAAGGGATCGTGGAGGCGATCAGAGTTACGCTGGAGAACACCCCGGCGGAGCTGGCGGCCGACATCATAGATCGGGGGATCATGCTCACGGGCGGCGGGGCGCTGCTGCGGGGCATAGACCGCCTCCTCGCCGCGGCGACTGAGATGCCGGTCCGGGTCGCAGAGCATCCCCTTACTTGCGTCGTCGTGGGCGCCGCGCGGGTGCTGGAAGACCCGGCGCGCTTTGTCGGCGCGTTCGGCCCGCTCTGAGGACTATGGTCTGATGATTGTCCGCCTCGACAGCCAGAGAAACCGGACGGTGCTCATGGTTATCGGGCTTTGCGCGGTCGCGCTTGGCCTGGATGCCTGGCAGAGGGTGGCGCGCCGCGCCGGTGCCGCCACCCCCTTCGACAACGTTGTATGCGCGGTGTCCGCTCCGCTCCAGACCGCGCTGCTGGAGGGGGCTCGCTTTGCTGAGAATGAATGGCTTGCCATGTTCCGTGCGCGCGAGTTGGCCAAGGAGAACGCTCGCCTCGCCGCGCACGTGGCTGCTCTGGAGGACAGGCTTTCGACAATGGGCGAAACCCGCGCCGCCGCCAAACGCGGGCAAGCCCTGAGATCGGCCTATCCCATCGGTGGGAGAGGAAGGGTCGCGCGCGTGATCGGCGTCGGAAGCGGCGGGTGGTCGGACTACCTCACCTTGGACGTGGGCAGTTCGCTCGGCGTGCGGGCGAAGCAGTCTGTGGTCGCAAGAGAGGGGCTGGTCGGCCAGGTCTACGCGGTGAGCTTCCAAGCGTGTCGCGTGATTCCACTGACGGCGCCGGCCAGCAGCGTGGCGGTTCGCCTGGAGCGGTCGCGGGAGGCGGGTGTGCTCAAGGGGCTGGGCGACTGGCGCTGTGAGATCTGCTACCTCGATCCCGCGGCCGACGTGCGGATCGGCGATCGGGTTATCACCTCCGGTCTGGGCGGCGTCTACCCCAAAGGGCTGCGAGTCGGGACGGTGACCGCGGTTCGCCCGGACGAGTACACCCCGGGCAAGGTGGCAGAGGTGGAGCCCGCCGCGCCGCTGCGCAGGACCGAGGAAGTGCTGCTGCTTCGAGGGCAGTGAGGGGCGTCAGGGGCCGATGATGATGACGTAGCCGCCTTCCTCGCCCGTGGACTTCCTGATGATGAACTCGCCCGTCCGCGGCCGCCCGCTCCGGCGCCACACCTCATAGCTGACGCGCAAGTCCGCGGTGTCCGGGAGTTCCTCCGGCTCGCCGATGGCGCCGACCCTGGTAGGCGGATCATCCCGGAAGGTCTGCTCCAGGTGCACGGCGGCTTGCTTGCGCGAGCCGTACTTGTCCACCAGCCCCGGATAGTAGATGGTGGCCCCCTGGTAGCGGCTTTTCACGATCTCATCCCAGAAGCCGCGCACTGCCTCCTGAGGTGAAGCGGCCGGCGGCGGGAGCGGCTCCGGCTTCAGGAACAAGACTCCGGCTCCTATCAGGACCGCGGCCACAAGGCCCAACGCGATCCAGAGGGCCGGGCCTCGCTTCGCCTTGGGCGCCGCGCGCTCGACCGCCACCTGGCGCTCGCGGATCGCCTCTACCGCGCCCTCGATGTCCTGGCGGGAGCGGCGGTGCTCGGCCTCGCGCTCGCGCTGTGCGCGCCTCTTCGCCGCCTCGGTATCCTCGGGAACTGAGGTGGCTGGCTCCGGCGCCTTCTTCTGCTGCCGCTCGAGCTGCCGCAGCGCCTCCGTCAGGTCGTCCTTGGAATCCTCGCTGCCTAGGTCAATGCGCGCCATGCTGCTCTACATCACTCTCATCCGGCGATTTCGTCGCCCCATGCCCGGCTCCTGCCTTGCTTGACTGTCACTCTCTATGGTGTTAGACTCCACACAACGGCCGATCGTTCTAATGCCCCCGTAGCTCAGGCGGATAGAGCAGGGCTCTCCTAAGGCCCGTGTCGCGCGTTCGAGTCGCGCCGGGGGCTCCAGCTCGCTGTAGGGCTGGCATTCCCATGCCAGCCAGACGGTAGCCCGCCAGAGGTGTTCCTCCGCCATCTGCCGAACCCACGCCTTGCCCCGCCGGAGGCGGACAAGCATGAAGATCATCGTCGGCCTGGGCAACCCTGGCTTCGCTTACCGAAGGACGCGCCACAACTTCGGCTTCATGGTCGTGCAAGCGCTGGCCGAGGCGAGAGGTGGGCGCTTCCGCCGCGCCGGCTACCGGTCCACTCAAACCGAAGGCCAGATGGGCAAGGAGAAGGTCCTGCTCGTTCGGCCCATGACCTTCATGAACCTGTGCGGGCATACCGTGGCCGGGGTGATGAACTACTACCATCTTCCGCTCGAAGACCTCCTCGTCGTGTGCGACGACGTCAGCCTTGACCTCGGCCGGCTGCGCCTCCGCCGCTCCGGCAGCGCCGGCGGCCACAACGGGCTCAAGTCCATCATCGAGCATCTCCACACCCAGGACTTCGCGCGCCTCCGGCTCGGCGTCGGCCAGCCACCCGACGGGATGGACATGATGAGCTACGTCCTGGGCGCCTTCCGGCGTAACGAGTGGCCCCTCGTCCACGAGGTCACCGCGAAGGCCGTGCAGGCGGCCGAGACCTGGGTGTATCACGGCGTTGGCGAAGCGATGAACAGGTTCAACTAGCGCGCGCTCGCGTCATTGACAAGCCGCGCGCGCTTCGGCCATAATGGGGCGCTGTGACGCTCCCAGCACCCCCCATAAGGAGGAAAGTTCCCTTGGACGAGAAGCAACTGCTGATGATCCCCGGACCCACGGCGGTGCCGACCTCGATCCTTCTCGCAGGCGCGAGGCCCATGATCAACCACCGCGGACCCGAGTTCAAGGCAGCCCTCGACGCCTGTACCCAGGGCTTGAAACGGGTATTCCAGACCTCCCATGAGGTCTACATCCTGACAGCCTCCGGCACGGGCGGGCTGGAGGCGGCGGCCGTCAACTTCCTCTCCCCCGGCGACCTCGTGCTCTCCGTGAGCATCGGCGTCTTCGGCGACAGGTTCGCCTCCATCGCCGAGACCTATGGCGCCAAGGTCGAGAAGCTCAACTTCGAGATGGGCAACGCCGCCGATCCCGCCAAGATCGAGCAGCGGCTCGCCAAGGACAAGCCTAAGGAGATCAAGGCAGTTCTCATCACCCAGAATGAGACCTCGACCGGTGTCACCAACGACATGGCGACCATCGGCCCGATCATCCGCGAGCACGGCGCGCTCTGCCTGGTTGACGGCATCAGCTCTCTGGTAGCGATGGACTGCCAGATGGACGCCTGGAAGCTGGACGTCGTCGTCGCCGGCTCCCAGAAAGCCTTCATGATCCCGCCGGGGCTCTCTTTCGTTGCCATGAATGACCGTGCCGCCGCCGCCATGAAGCAGGCCAAGATGCCGCGCTTCTACTTCGATCTCGGTCAGGCTAAGAAGTATCTCGATCAGGGGCAGACCCCGTGGACGCCGGCCGTCCCACAGGTCTTCCAGCTTGAGGCGGGCCTCGCGCTGATCGAGAAGGAGGGGCTCCAGAACTGCTTCGCCCGGCACGCGCGCCTTGCCAAGGCGGCCCGCGAGGGGGTGAAGGCGCTGGGCCTCAAGCTGCTTGCCGATGAGAGCTGCGCGAGCAACGCCGTGACCTCGGTTCGCAAGCCGGACGGCGTGGACGTCGCGGCCCTGCGAAAGCTGATGCGTGACAAATATGGCGTGGTGCTGGCCGGCGGACAGGGCAGCCTGAAGAACGACATCTTCCGCATCGGGCACTTGGGCTATGTCGGCGAAGCCGATATCGTCGCCACCATCTCGCTGCTGGGACTGGCCTTGAACGAGCTGGGTGTGAAGGTTGACCCCACGGCCGGAGTGCGGGCGGCGGTAAGCTCGCTGGGAGGCTGATGGGTGGCTGAGCAGAGGAAGTGGCGCGTCTTAGTAAGCGATAAGCTGTCGGAGGAGGGGCTGGCCGCGCTGCGTGAGAGCCCGTCGGTCGAAGTGATCGTCAAGACCGACCTTGATC
>Ga0315288_10007347_pt1 | contig 13952 bp, 17 predicted proteins | sample YL17G11_20_MG_FD_203454 | JGI IMG/M metagenome (GOLD analysis project Ga0315288, IMG submission 203454) | Sediment microbial communities from Yellowstone Lake, YNP, Wyoming, USA - YL17G11_20 | ecosystem: Environmental > Aquatic > Freshwater > Lake > Sediment | place: USA: Wyoming | collected...
GTGATCAATCCGGGTCGGCCTCCCCGGAGCAATCCGTTTCAGTGGATCCGCGGCTCAGCTCGCGGGAACCACAAGCACTTGAGCCCCGCCTATCGGACCGTCCGCGGTGCGCGTGGTTGGGCAAAGACGCACGTGCCGGAATCGGCTCACGCCAAGCTCGTCGCGATTGACGAGTACGGAACGATCATGGCTCGTCCCATGAGTCTCAAACAGGTCCTTCGGAACACAGGGAGACAGTCGATGGCGTACAATCTGAAGGCTCTTCGTCGCGCGATGCGGAAGAACATGTCGCCCGCTGATCGCGCGGCCGTCAAGGCGGCGGCCCGTGGGATCGACACGGGGTCGGGCGCCAAGCGGAAGAGCAGCTCGAAGAAGTCGTCCGGCACGACGGTGAGCGGCGGCAAGGTCACCGCGAAGGCGGCGACGAAGGCCGCCAAGAGCGCGACCACGCAGGCGAAGGTGGCGACCAAGGCCGCGACGCGCGCGAAGAAGACGACCTCGAAGAAGGTCGCGAGCCAGGCCGCCAAGGTCGCCGGCAAGGCTGCGACGAAGGCCAAGAAGGCTGCGACGAAGGCGACGAGCAAGGCGGCGAAGGCCAAGCCGTCCTCGAAGAAGGCCGCGAACAAGGCCGCCGCGAAGGCGCGCCGCGCCGCGAGCAAGGCCGCCAGCGCCGCCAGCGCCGCCGTGAGCGCGTCGAAGAAGGCGCAGCGTCGTGGCCGCCTCAGCCGCAAGCACGGCAAGTTCACGCTGACGTCCAAGGCGCATGGCCGCTACAAGCGGGTCAAGGGCTTCTCGGCGTCGCCGTTCCGGACGGGTCGTCTCTTCAACCCGCCCTACATCCACGTCACGAGCAAGCACCCGAAGCGCCGCGCCGCGGGCATCCGCATGGCGGCGAACATGCTCGGGCGCATCAGCCAGCGCAAGGGACTGCCGCACGGGCAGCGCGTGCAGCTCGTCGAGTTCGGCCCGCGCAGCAAGCGCAAGGGCTACGCCGTCTACGTGCCCGGTCACGTGAGCGAGCGTGCCTACGTCCGCAAGTTCCACTTCGGTGGCGCAGCGTCCGATGCCCACTCCCGCGCGATGCGGAGCGGGTACAGCAAGAAGCGATACAGCAAGAAGCGCGTGAGCGCGAATGGGAGGTCCAGGATGCGTCGGAACAGCAAGCGCCACAGCCGGAAGCACGTCAGCCGCAACAAGCGTCACAGCCGCAAGCACGGCATGAAGCGCAACCGCTACGTGCTCACGCGCAACCGGCGCCGTGGCCTTCGTCGCAACTTCTCGATCCTCGGCATCGATCCGATCACGCAGGTCGCCATCCCCGGCGCCTACGCCGTCGGCGGCCTGATGGTCGCGAACGCGGCGGCGAACGCGGCGGGCGCGATGTCGGCGATCACGAACGTGCTCGACGCGGGCCGCGTCGATCCGATCGTCACGAAGTCGCTCGTCGGCGCCGGTGTCGCGGGCCTCGTGCTGGCCCTCGCGGGCAAGGGCAAGCTCCCGGCGATGCTCCAGAAGAACATCACGCCGATCGTGGCCGGCATGGGCTGCGCGGTCGCGGTTCGCCTCCTGCGCGGCACGCCGGCTGCGCCGTACCTCGGTCGCTGGGGCGCGGGCTTCGGCGAGTACATCGACCAGCCGCTCGGCGCCTACGTGCAGGACCCCTCGATGGGCGAGTACGTCGACCAGCCGCTCGGCGAGTACGTCGACCAGCCGCTCGGCGAGTACGTCGACCAGCCGCTCGGCGGCCTCGGCCAGGTTCAGACCATGTACGCCGCGGCGGGCATGGGCGACCAGGACGCGGCCGACGACCTTCTCGACGGCGCGGAAGCGTCGGCGGGTGTGGGCGTCTTCCAGGCGGCGGCGGGCATGGGCGAGGTCGACCGTCGGCAGATGATGTACGCCGCGGCCGGTCTCGGCGCGGGCGAGCTGATGTACGCGGCGGCCGGTCTCGGCGAGGGCGGAACGACGGGCGTGGTCGGTGGGCCGATCGGGCTCCCGACCTTCACGCCCCCGGTGGGCCCCGGTGGTCACCAGCAGCCCCCGTTCGTGTCGATGGAGACCCCGATCGACCAGGCTCGCCTGGTCACCGGCGTCATGGATCGCACGCGCCCCGTCAAGACGTCCATGGTGACGTCCGAGGGTCGCACCGGAGAGGGCGGCATCTTCAGCCGCTCGATCTTCGGCGGGTCGATGGGCTGATCTGGTCCTGATCCTGATCCACCAACCAACCACTTCGGGAGCAAGGGCACCATGAGCAAGAGGAAGCGCACGAGCAGGAACGGCCGCCGGAAGGTGCGTCGGAACCGCTACGTGCTGCTCACGAACGCTCGTGGTGCTCTTCGCCGCCTCACGCGCAACGTGACGGTGGGTGGCATCGACGTGATGGAGAAGATCCTGTTCCCGGCGCTTGGCGCGACGGGCGGCATTCTTCTCGCGCAGTGGCTCGGCTCCAAGGTGGGCCCGAGCCTGCTGCCGGGGCAAGACCCCAAGCTCCTCGCGCTCGGGGCATCGACGATCGCCGCGTACGGCGCCTACATGCTCGGCGACTCGCTCGGGCTCTCGCCCGAGACACAGATGACGGTAGCGGCTGGAGCTGGCGTCGCCGGCATTCTTCCGTGGATCCCGTCCGTGATGCTTCCGGACGGTTCGGCAAGCGCGTCGGCGACGACGCCGCTCACGCCCCCCGCGAACGCGATGCACGGGTACTACCAGCGCTCGATGCTGGGCGGCCTGATGGTCGACGTCAGCCATGCCGGCGCGCCCTACAAGGGCATGCTCGGGGTCGACGACCCGGCTGACTCAGCCAATCAGGACAGGGCCCTGTCGCACATGGAGGCGATCTCAACGGTCGAGCCGTTCGACATGGCGCTCCCGGCGATCTCCAAGAAGGCGATCCGCAGGGTTCGAGAGACGATGGGCACTCCGCGTGATCGCGGCTGGGCCGGCGGCTCCTACGGCCGCAGCCTCTTCAGCGGGCACCTGGGCTGACGAAGATTCTCGCGGACCGGTAGCCGCAAGGCGAAAACCTCCTGACCACTGGGAGGCCCCGGGTCGCAGAAAGGTCCCCTGAAAAGGACCGCACAAACAGTGGGATTGGACACTCTCCGGCGGTTCGGGGGGTACGCAACGGAGCGCAGCTCCGGAAGAGAGAGAAGCCACCATGCCGAAAATCGTCGGAACGCGCGAGCGCGTCCACCAGCCCTTCTACGACTCCCTCATCCGCACGGATGGGTCGGTCAACCTCCGCACCAATCCGGGGGTCAACCAGCTCTCCAGCCGCGTGCAGCTCTTCCTGCGCTCGGGCGCGGAGCTGTCGATCTCGAACCTGACCACGGGCGGCACCTTCCCGTCGGATCAGACGTTCATCACGCTGGCCGTCCGCGTGTGGACGTACTTCCGGTTCAACCCGGAGAACACCTACCCGGTGCCGGTCGGCGGCCCCGCGCAGTCGGTCGGCTCCGTGCCGGGCGTCTTCCCGGACCGCGTCATGCGCGTCCACAAGCTCTACCACCAGAGCCAGAACCAGCTCTTCTGGCAGTTCCAGGCCGGCGACAAGCCGCAGCTCACCACGTACACGGCGTACACGCCGTTCGCGGGCGGCCTCGACGGCTTCTTCTCGGACAGCCGCCTTCCGCGCGCCAACAACGGCGTGCCCACCAGCTCGGCGCTCATGCGTCTGGCGCGTCCGATCCTCATCCCGCCCCGCCAGGGCTTCCAGTGCATCGCCACGCTCTCGGCCATGGGCCAGGCGCAGGGCGCCGCGATCCAGGAGCAGCTCCTGGGTCAGATCGACGGCAGCGTCGGCCCGGCCGCGGCGATCACGGCCACCCCCGGCCCGTTCGCCGGCCTCTACGGCGGCAACATCTCGGTCAACGGCACCGACGACATCGAGAAGGACATCAAGTATCTTATAGACGGGATCCACTCCCGCGATGTCCTCTGATCAACGGTTCCGCGCGCTTGCGTGGAACATGGTCAGAGTGACGATCTCCTGAGTGGTCCCGTCTACAAGAGGACGGAAGAGTGAGGCGCCCGCGAAAGCGAGGCGCCTTTCTCTTTGACGACTGTCTTGATAACTTTCTGTCCTTGACGATGACTGCTCTGACCTCCGTCTCTCGGGCCCGTAGCTCAACTGGTTAGAGCCCCCCGCTCATAACGGGGTCGGTCTCGGTTCAAACCCGAGCGGGCCTACTTCACCTCCGCTTGCACCTCTTCCTCCGCCCGTGTAGCCTCTCCATCGAAGACCTGGGGTGCGCGAGCGCCTTACCTGCTCTCAGGGGTCGAGCAGGTGAGTTGCGTCCGAAATGGGACGGCCTGCATCCGGTCAGACCCCCCTGACCGGCCAACCAACGCCCGAACAACGGGCAGAGGAAGGTCGATGATGCCGCCGCCGTTCAGCAACGATCCGAATGTCTCCCAGTACCTCCGCGACATGGAGGACAAGAACACCCGCCAGCAGACGCAGATGGGCTCGCTCATGCGTGCCTACCGCAAGATGGCGGCGAAGTTCTCCGACAACGAGCTGGAGCTGAGACGCCTCGCCGACTCGCTCGCGAAGGCGGCCAAGCGCATCCGCTACATCGAGGACATCCCCGGCAAGCGGGTACCGTACTTCCTGAACTTCGAGATCAACATCCCCGGGCCGGATCAGCCGTCGATCTCGCTCGCGGGCAAGCAGATGATCGCGACGCAGCCGATCTCGCAGGACGGCCCGTTCGTCTGCACGACGTACCTCAGCGCGATGCTGATGAAGACGTACTCGATCGGACGCTACCAAGACGACTTCGGCGGCCGACCCGGCGATCCGCCCGCGGGCACCGAGGTCATCACGCCGCTCACCGGCCGCTTCCGCCCCGTCGCGAGCACGGCCGACCCGTTCTCGGGCGCGTACATCGGCGCTCGCGTGGGCCCGCTCACCGTCGCCGGTGCGCAGGCGGTGCAGACGTTCCGGCCTGGCGAAGCGGATTTCCTCTTCGAGATCTACGACGCGTCGGTCGACCGCAACCGGCAGAACAGCATCCCGATCCCGAGCCGCTACATCTTCAGCGAGTTCGATCGGCCGCTCTACCTGCCGATCTCGGACTTCTTCTCGCAGAGCGCCGTGATCCAGTTCAAGGCGTCGCTCACGCGCGACCTCGGATTCGCCGAAGTCAACTACGCCATGCTCCCCAACGGCTTCGCCGAGGGCCTCCAGCAGCCGCCGCCCGACCCGTCCAGCGACGATCCCAGCGCGAGCCGCGCCGTCGTCTCGCTCGGCGGCACGCTCTACTTCACCATGCTCGGGTACAAGATCCTCCAGGCCCAGTCGCCGGCGACCTGATCTTCATGACCGGGTCCATGCGACGTGGAGCGAGGCAGGACCTGCCGCCTTCCCCCCTTCCGCAGGGGGAGGTGAGCAGACCCGTCGTCAACACACAGATCGTCAACGGCTTCTGGCAGTTCCTGCCGGCGAAGTCGACGATCTTCCTGAACCGCGTCTACTTCCGCAACTACCCCAAGCCACTCTTCGTCGGGAAGCTGCCGCCGTTTCCGATACCGCTACCGGTCATCGGTCTGATCGTGCCGCAGAACCAGGCGTTCATCATCAAGGACCTCTCGTTCCGCGTCTACCAGCAGTCGGGCATCGGCGTGGAGGACATCGTCGAAGTGCCTCCGTCGCGTGTGGCTAGCTACTTCGGGTTCGAGGTCAAGATCGGCAACCGTTCGCCGTATGACTTCAACACGAACGTGACCGCTCGCGGTCAGGTGATCGACTACACCGTGGGCAAGGCGGGCTCGACGACGTTCCCGCCTGTTCCGGGTCAGGGCACCGCGTTTCCGTTCTCCGGCGCGAACAACCCGCTCGGCGACAACTTCGCCACGTACGCACAGAGCGGAGATCTGATCGAGCTGACGGTGCAGGTGTTGCGCGAGCCCGAGTTCGACGTACGCATGATGTCCGCGCAGTTCGCTGGCTACAACATCAACCAGCGCATCCTCCAGACGATCCTGGGTCGCCTCACGGGGTGCCCATGAGGTAGAACAGCCTCTGAAGCGGGGGGGCAGGTCCGATCCGGCGGCTCCATCAAGGAGTTCACCTGGTCCAGGCGTGCCCCACATTGTCTGAGAGCAGACTTGCCCCTTCGCTTCAGAGGCTGATCTTCCACGGAGGTTCCATGAGCCGGCTCGTCTACCTCTCGCGCGTCGACATCCGCCAGGTTCAAGACCGCAGCACCGGCGCCATCACGCTGCGCTACACCGGTCGCAAGCTCCGCTTCTTCGACCGCCTGTACGGCTACCCCGACGGGACCTTCTTCGCCGTCGTGCTCAGCGAGATGCCGCTGCCCGAGGCGCTCACGACGCTCGCGAGTGCGGTCGGCGTCGATCTGGACTCGCTGCCGCTCACGGTCGAGCTGCGCCGCGCCGTCGCCGACGTGCTCGTGTGCGAAGCGATGATGGAGGCGCCCGAGTACCTCAACATGTGCGCCGACCCGCGCACCGCCTGGCTCGAAGCGGACGCGCGCGAGCTGGAGCACCGCTCCCTCGCCGCCGAGAACCGCGTGCGGGAGACGAGTCGAGCCATCGAGACCGCGCTTCGTCGCCGCATCAAGCCGCCGGCGGCGGCGCTCCCGGCCGTTCGCACGTACGCCCCGATGCCGCCCGCGGGCTTCGGCAGCCGCTTCATCGAGCGCCTCCCTGCGCCCAGGAGGCTCGCTCCGCCGCCCGAGCCCGAGGAGGTCGAGGTCGAAGAGGAGATCGAGGAGATCGACGGCCCCGTCGAGACCTCCGAGACGACTGGCAAGCGCGTGCTCGCGGCCGTGAAGGTCGCCCGAGAGCAGGAGCTGCCGCAGCGGTTGCCAGGCGGTGCCCGTCGGGCACTCGGGCACCTGCCGGCGGGGCTCTACGTGTCACACGGGGCGTCACTCGACCGGAAGGCCGACATCTGTTCGGCGATGGTCGAGGGCGCCGAGAGCGGCAAGCGCGCCGGTGAGTCGACGGTCATCGACTGGGACGGCGAGTGGCCGGTGGTCGCGCGGCGATACGGATCGCACGGGCGCATCGTGTACCGCGTCGAGGACGCGCTCCGTCGGAGCGGGATCGCAACGGGAGCAGCAGCATGACGAAGCGAAGCAGCAAGAAGCGAACGAGCAAGAACCCGGCGGGGAAGCGTCTGAGGAAGCGCGCGACCAGGCGTATGAACCCGAGCATCGTCAACCCCGAGGACGTGCTGGAGGCCACCCGCCTGGCGTGGGGCAACGCGATCGAGACGCTCGAAGGCAAGCGACCGACTCGGAAGGCTCTGGCAGAGGCGATCTGGCTCGACACGAAGGGGAACTGGAAGCCCGGCTTCGTGCTCATCACGACCGAGACCGGGCTCATCCCCAGCATGGAGGAGTACGAGTCCGCGTGGGCGATGTGGGAGGCCGCGCAAGACCAGCTCCAGAAGCTGCTCGACGACGAGGGCGTCTACTTCGAGCACCTCAACTCGGCCGTCTCGTACGTCGAGGTGCCTGGGTGGGAAGATCGCGGCTGGTACACGGTCGCGGGAAAGCACGTGAAGCGATGACGAAGCGAACGAGCAAGAAGCGAACGAGCAAGCCTGGCTGGGAAGTTCGCGGCGTGTTCTGGGACGACTACCAGGCCGGATACCGAACCCCTGGTCCGATCAAGTCAGGTCTCACCGAGGACGCGGCGAAAACGCTCGCAGCGTCGTACCGTAAGAGCGGCGAGTACCGCTCCGTAACGGCCCAGCCACCAGGAGCAGCGCCCACGAAGCCCCGTGGCCGCGTCGTGCGCAACGATCGCCGCGAGCTGATGGGGATGATCAAGGCGTTCCCCGAGGGCGCCGAGATCGACGAGAACAAGATGACGGTTTCGTTCGAGCTGGACCAGGACGAGGGCGAGCCGCTCGACTGCGTGCTGCCGTTCAAGTTCGAGGTCTGCGGCACGTGTGGCGGCAAGGGCTCGCACGTGAACCCGTCGATCGATTCGCACGGCATCACAGCATCCGAGTGGGAGGAGGACTACGACGAGGAGTCCCGCGAGACGTACATGTCCGGCGGCTACGACGTGCCGTGCAACGAGTGCGGCGGCCAGCGTGTCGTGCCGGAGATCGACGAGTCCCGAGCCGACAAAAGGTGCCTCGACGCCTACCACGAGTGGGCCGAGGCCGAGGCGCGGTACGCGCACGAGCGCGCTCACGAACAGAAGATGGGCTACTGACCATGACGAAGCGAAGCAGCAAGAAGCGAACGAGCAAGCGTGGCGGGCGAGTGCAGCCCAACTACTTCTTCTTTCCGGAGACGGAGGAGACTGGAGATCCGAAACAGCGGGCACTGCGGATCTTCGACGAGTCGCTCGACGCGGCGAAGCAAGTGATCGCCGGGCTGAAGCCCGACGGGAGAGCTAGTGCGCGCTCGATCGTCGACAGCTTCTACCAGGCGGTGATGAAGTACGAGATGGCCACGAGTCTCGTCAGGCAGAGCGGTCTCCACGGCGACGGCGACATCTCCAAGCGTCTGCGCATGGTCCACGATCGCGGCGGCGAAGCCCAGGAGGCCATGGTCGGCGCGCTTCAGGGAGCGCTCGGCCGCAAGCCCGGGTTCGCGCCCTGAGTCGTGGCCTCGCGTCGCACATCACGGCGTCCGAAGCGCACGTCGCGAAAGCCGACGAAGCGCACGAGCCGTGGTGCGCGCACGCTGAAGCGTAACGGTGGCCTCTCCGACTTCACCAGCGCCTACATAGATACGGCGCTTTGGCTGACGGCCGACGAAACCGACGAGCGTCAGCTCAACGGTCGTGAGCGCGACCTCGATCCGCACACGCGGCACCAGATGGAGCTGGACGCGGCGACGTTCTTCGAGGAGCACCGGGACACGTGGGACGGCATCGACGACGCACGCGCCGGCCGCAACTTCTGGTTGAGTCGGAACGGCCACGGCACGGGGTTCTTCGACGAGTACGATCTGTCCGCGGCGACGCGCAAGAAGCTCCAGACGGCGAGTAAAAAGTTCGGCGAGTTCGATCTCTATGTCGGCGACGACAGAAAGATCCACGGCTCGCCGTTGGAGCAGATGCCGCTGGAGGCGAACGTGAAGCCGTCGGTCAAGAAGCCCGTCGCGCCGCGAAACTTCAAGGCGTGGGTCCGCCGCACCTTTGCGCCGGGCACGCCGGTGAAGACGCTGACGGACACGCTCGTGCTGCCGACGGGTCACATGCTCCTGCACGCCAGCGGGCCGCGTGTCGGCAGCGAACTGCTGCGCGCCGGGACACGAGGCGTGGTCACCGAGGCGACCACGGACTTTGGCGTGCCGGAGATTCGCATCGAGATCACCGACGCCAGGGACGGCGCCGGGATACGTCTCGACCGGGTGATCGGCAAGACGCTGACGACGCTGAACGACGATTTCATCGAACCGCTCGTGGACAACTGGCTCGCGCCGAATAAGCGCACGAGCCGCGGTCTGCGCGCGAACACGATCCCGCCGCCGCCGTTCGGTCACATCGATCTCGGTCACTGGGCCAAGAGGACGTTCGCGGTAGGCACGCCGGTCCGACTGCGGATGCCATGGGACTTTCGGTCTGGTCAAGACGCGTTTCCGCGTGTGTTCCCTGCGGGGACGCGCGCTGAGGTCGTCGACCTGGAGTCGACCGGACTCACCATTCGCACGAAGGTTGTTTCGCCGCTCTTGCTCAGCGCGGAGCGCGAGGGATTCTACGCCGACGTGTACTACAGCTCGGCTGCGCAGGTGCTCGAACCTCTCGTCGACAACTGGGGCCCCTCCGCTCCGCCCTCGAAGCGCACGTCGCTGCCGAAGTCGCAGCGCGGTCTCTCGATGAAGCACCGGCGCCTGATGCCGAACGCTACGTGCCCCGCATGCGGCTCGCCAGACTACTTCGAGGGCCCGTGGAACCGCGACTGCGCGACGCCGGACTGCCGCTACTTCAGGGGCGGTACGGCCAAGGGTCCGCACTACGAGTCGGAGTCGGTGGTTGCGAAGCCACTCGGCTCGCGTCGCCTAGGATTCACGAGCGAGACCGTTCATCCGAGCGAACCGGACGTGTATCCGGAGATCGACAACGAGGGCCTCGATGACATCGTCATCGACTCCGATGATCTCGACGAGGACGAGACGTTCGCAGAGCGAGCGGCGAAGATCATCGGCGAGGAGCTGGGTCACGTCGAAGGCAGCGACGGTGGCCGCGGTCCGTCGCGCTGGTACACGCAGGCCGACGCGAGCGAGGACTACAGCACCGGCGAGTCGGAGCGACGCTCGATCCACATCGACGACAAGGAGTGGACGCCCGAGGAGCAGCAGGAGATCTACGACGACCTCAAGAAGCGCAGGCTCATCTCGTGATCCCGCCGCCGCCGCACACCTCGCGTTTTGCAGACCCGCACTTCACGCAGTGGGTCGACATCACGTACGCCCCTGGCACCCCGGTGAAGCTGCTGCGTCCGAAGCCTGCCGACGGACCGGCCGATGCCCGTGGCGACGTCCTGCCGGCGGGAACGCGCGGCGCGGTGACGAAGGTCGTGCACTCGCTGCGCATGGTGATGGTCGACTGGTACCCGTCGAGCAGCCTCCCGCGCGACGCCACGAGCGTGGTGCGCTGGGACGACATCGAGCACACGATCGAGCCGCTCGTCGACAACTGGCCGTCGCATGCTCCGATGAAGCGCACGTCGCTCCCCGCGTCGCAGCGCGGCGTCTCGATGAAGCATCGACGCCTGCTGCCGAATACGATCCCCGCGCCTCCGCCGGACACGACGTCGCGCCACTTCATGACATGGGTCGAGCGCACGTTCCCGCCGGGCTCGACATTCAAGTGGGGCACGCCGCTGAAGCCGCTCGGCCACGTGTTGTGCAGCGTGACCAACGTCCAGGGCGTGAACCTGGGCTACAAGATCGTACCCGGCGTGCGCGATCGCTACGGCGGATACGCGATCCCCATCGAGGAACAGGAAGACATCTTCGGTAGGGGGGAGGGGCTCATTCCGTTCGACAAGCTGCGCGACCTGTACCTCAACGGAGACGTGCGCCCCGTCGTCGATCACTGGGCGCCACTCCAGGGCGCTCCGACGTCGATGAAGCATCGGCGCCTGCTGCCGAACACGATCCCTCCGGCGCCAGGATTGGCGCACGGGTACAAGACCATCGCATCCGCTTCGTACGGAGCGTGGGTGGAGCGCACGTACCAGCCGGGTACACGGGTCGCGTTCCCGAAGGGCATCGCGACGCTAGTCGGCTGGCTGCCGCCCGGAGCCCGCGGCGTCGTCGAGAGCGTCCACACCACCTTCGATCCGAGAGGTAGGACCACCGACGCTCAGCGGGTGTTCGTTCGCGTAACAGACGCCCGCGATGCCGCTGGCCCGTTGTCGCAGTTCGCGGGTCACGTGATGCAGATCGACTCGCTGTACTACCCAGCGGCCGGTCTGGACATGTCGCTGGATGTCGTTCCGCTCGACGACAACTGGGGCGCCGCCGCTCCGCTGAAGCGCACGTCGCTGCCGGCGTCGCAGCGCGGCGTTTCGATGAAGCATCGGCGTTTGATGCCGAACAAGCGCACGAGCCGGCGCGTCCGGCCGAACACTCGCTACCTCCACGCGTCGAGCCCGCAGAGCGCGCAGAAAATCATCAAGAGCGGATGGCTCAAGAGCGGCTTCAATAGGTCCCAGGCGCATAGACGACGCCGGAGCGTCGTCTATGCGGCCACCCACGACGTTCCGCCGGAGCAGCTCAAGGACTGGTTCGTCGAGTACTATGGCTGGCTCCCGAGCCACGGGCGTCCGACCGTCGTGGACTTCGAGACGAACGTCGATCCAGACGAGGCTGCGTACAGCAAGACCATGAAGATGCCGGTCGCAGCGTGGTTCAAGGAGCGGCTGAAGATCCACAGTCCGGTGCTGCGCAACAGGCGCACCTCGAAGAAGCGCACGAGCCGGGGAAAGAGGTAGCGATGTCGAAGATTCCGACGCAGCCCGCAAAGGGGGACACCGTCCTCTTCTGCGACCACGCGGACAAGGTCAAGGACTGGCACTGGTGGTACGTCCGCTCGCTCGCGTTCGGACGGCCGAACGGCACGATCGGCGTGGCGCAGTGGATCCTCGCGTGCCCCAAGTGCTTCCTCGCGAGCGGCGGCAAGGCGCTGAAGGTCCCCGTCGCAGGCGACACCGTCTGGGACGGCGGCAAGCCCCTCATCTTCGAGAAGAAGTCGTAGCGGCGGCCGAGTCGCAAGAAGGGTAGGATCCGTCCATGAGCTACCACCGCGCCAAGATCCTCCCGGGCGTCCAGCCGATGCGCCGCTTCGCCAACGCGCACGGCGTCTGGGCTCGCCAGCTCCGGACGATCATCCCGAACGAGCAGATCGCCTACAACGCCCGCGGCGGCCGAGCGATCGGCAACTACGCGCCGCAGGCGTGGCCGCTCGGAGACGCCGGCGACGGGCTCGGCTCGACGCTCGTGGTGATCTGATGGACCTGGAGGCCCTGAAGAGACAAGAGGTTATCGAACGCATAGCGTTCGAGCGAGGCCGTAGAGCGGCGCTCGCCGGTGATATTCCATGGTGGGCCGAGCACGGAATCTCCGACAACATGGAGTACGTCGAGCGCGACCTCAGCGACCTGTTGGAAGGCATCGAGGAAGAGTGGAGCGCAAAAACGGCGGTCGCGACGTCGTTCATGCACGGAGTCGCGTACGGCAAGCGCGAGATCGAGGAGGAAGACTGATGGCTCGTCCGAAGTACCAGGCCCGCATCAACGACGTGGTCGATCGCGCCGTCGACGTGGGCATCGACGCGCTGTTCGAGCGCGCCGGCGAGTTCTTCCAGCGCACCGTGGACGGTCAGCGCACGGCGATGCAGCAGATCCCCCAGGAGCTGCGCCGCTCGGCCTACAAGTGCAGCGGCTGCCACCACATGTTCCCCTTCGAGGGGCTCGCGATGATCAGCGCCAAGGGCGACGGCTTCGCGACGTGCGAGCGCTGCTTCAACTTCATGTGGCACGCCGGCAACGAGAAGATGCTCGCGCTGAAGGCCGGCGTCGGCGACTTCGCCAAGAACGCCGCTCGCGGCGGAGGCCGTCGCCCCGTCGCCGGTGCCGAGCCGAAGGGTCCCAAGCCGTGGGAGATCCTCGGCGTCGACTCCAACGCTTCGATCGCGGAGATCAAGAAGGCGTACCGCACGCTTGCCGGAGCCGCTCACCCCGACCGCGTGCCACCTGGCGCGCCGAGCGAGGAGAAGGAGGCGGCTCGGGCGCGATTCGAGGAGATCGATCGCGCGTACAAGGTGATGATGAAAGTCGCGAGCCCGGCGACATGAGCGCGGTCCAGCGCGTCGATGTGCCCATCGGCACCGTCCCATCGCTCCACGAGTTCATCAAGCACGTCTGGCGCTATCGCGACGAGGGCGGCCACACGGTCCTCTGTGCGCCCCCCGAGGTCTTCACGCTCGTCATCGACGACAAGGACGAGGCCGACCAGGCGGTGACCGTTGCCGCTCTCCTCTCCGGCGCCATGGGCTTCGACGATCGCATCTCCGCGAGCTTCAACGGGCCGCTCGTGCTGATCGTATTCCGAGACCTTCACGTGCTGCACGCGTTCCTCAAGGTCATCTCGCTGCATGCGGGGCATGAGCCCTCGCGCGAGGTCGCCGCGTTCTGCATGTCGATGCTCGGGTTCAGGTGGACGTGAGCCGTGATCACGCGTGCACAGAGGCTCGCGGTCGAGGCGGCGAACCCGGCAGCACTGCCGACGCTCGATGCGATGTGGGAGCAACGGCGGCGCTGGTGGATGGCCAGCGCCCCGGATGCTGAAGCGAGGGCCGCGGCGACAGCAACGAAGCTCCACATGGAGCTGCTCGACATGACCGGCTTGCCCGATCTGCTCGTGAGCAGGTGGGAACGCGAGTGGGATGAGAAGTTCGAGGTAGAACTGAGGGGCTGGTGGGGAGCGAGCCGCGGTCGCTAGCTCGAA
>Ga0315288_10007348_pt1 | contig 13952 bp, 10 predicted proteins | sample YL17G11_20_MG_FD_203454 | JGI IMG/M metagenome (GOLD analysis project Ga0315288, IMG submission 203454) | Sediment microbial communities from Yellowstone Lake, YNP, Wyoming, USA - YL17G11_20 | ecosystem: Environmental > Aquatic > Freshwater > Lake > Sediment | place: USA: Wyoming | collected...
GACGAGTTTCGGCCCGGTCGTTGACACATTCACCACTGGCGAGTCGTGCTCGCTGTACGTGGTTGGCTCCGGCACCGGCCCACTTTCGTACCAGTGGCTGCTCGGGGGAAGTGCCTTGAACGGCAAGACCGAGAGCGTGCTGCACCTTCAGAACATCGCGTTCGGAGATTCTGGAGTGTACCGGTGTGTTGTGACAAATACGTGGGGACACGATACCTCGGATACGATGCGGCTGGTGGTGTTGGGCATTGCGCCGACAATCACCGCGCAGTCCAACGCACTGGTGCCCATCAACGAAGGCGCTCCATGCTCATTGTGGGTTGCGGTCGCTGGCACTTCGCCCATGGTCTATTCCTGGAAGTTCCGCAGCGACACGGTTGCCGGCGCCCACCAGAGTTATCTGGTTCGGACGAGCATCACCAGCGTGGATTCGGGTCAGTACCGATGCTTCGTGAGAAACGCGTGGGGTCAGGACTCCAGCTCGCTTATCACCGTCAGGATGGTTTCTGCAAATGCCCCCAGTGCACCAACAGGGCTGCGAATCACCAGCCAGACCACGACCGCCATAAAGCTCTCGTGGAACAGGGTCAGTCGCGCAACCGGATACCGCGTCTACCGCGACACTGCGGAGTACGGGTCCAGCACGCCTCTTGTGGCTGTCTCAGATTCATTCCTCACCGACACCGACTTCCCGACCTCCATCATCGACCAGCGCTACTTCTATTGGGTGACTGCCGACAGTGGCGGACTTGAGTCGCAGCCGTCTGGAACCGTTGGGTCGGCATACATCCCCAAATGGCAATCCGACACCCTCAGCCGTACGCTCAACCCAAGGGACTCACTGCTCATTAACCTTCGTTCGCTGGTCCCCAACGTGTCCCAGTTCGCAACCCTCACCTTCAGCCTTCTCGACGCCAGCCCCAAGGGTAGCGTCGTGCGGGACTCGGTGTATCGGTTCGCGGCCGGTTCGTCCGACGCTGGAGTCTATGCAGACTCTGTGCTTCTCAGCGATGGGACGCACAAGGACACGCTGCGCATCTACGTCAGGGTCAATACCCCGAGTATCCTGCCCACCTGGCAGCCCGACACGCTCAGCCGTTCGGTGAGGCAGAGCGATTCTCTCCTCATCAATCTCCGTTCCCTGGTCCCGAACATTGCTCAACTCGGTGCACTCACTTACAGCATCCTCGACGCCTCGCCCAAGGGCAGTGTCGTGCGCGACTCGATGTACCGCTTCGTGGCCGGCGCCACCGACGAGGGCGTCTACGTCGACTCCGTGCTTCTCAGCGACGGCGTGCACAAAGACACACTGCGCATCAGCGTCACCGTCACCTCCACAACCACCCCGCCAACCTGGAAGTCCGGCGCCATCTCCTGCAACCTCAGCGAAGGCGACTCCGTCACGGTGCTGCTGCCCGACTCGGTTGTCAACCGGCTCTCGTCCGGAGCGTTGACGTTCGCGCTCCTCGGCACAACGCCCAAGGGGCGCCTGGTCACCGACAGTCTCTACAGATATGCGGCAGGTCGTCGCGACTCGGGTCAGTATGTCGACTCCATCGTGTTCACGCAGGGACAGTTCAAAGACACGGTCCGCGTGGCGGTCTCGGTTGCGCCTCGCTACGTGACGCTCACGATCACGACTCCCCAGAACGGTTCCATCACCAAGAACCCGAACCAGACGCAGTTCCGCTGGGCTGACACGGTGACACTCACTGCCGTGCCCAATGCCACGTACGAGCTGCACAACTGGACCGGAGACGTAAGCGACGACACCACTGTCGTCAAGCTGGTCATGACCTCCAACAAGACTGTGGGCGCGTCCTTCGCGATCCCAGGATGCCGGCAGACGCTCGTGCCCGGCGTGAGCAGCCTCTCCGAGGCAATGCAGGCTGCGTGGGCATTGCCGGCTGCAAACCGACCCATTGTCATCTGCGCGCCCGAAGGCCTGTACGATATGGTGGACGGCAAAGGCACTATTGAGGTCCAGGGCAGGGTGGAGCTTGAGGTCGGGGGGCAGTAGTGGGGCGCGGGCGGCGGCGAGGTTGACGCGAGAGCTGTGGTTCGCGGAGGTGAGTTGCTGCTGCCGGCAAGCGGTCAGCAGGCAGCGGTCAGAGAGCAACTCTGAACCGCTGAGATGCTTTGCCAGTCCAGCAACAGGAAACAACCATTCGAACAAGGAGATTCCAGTATGAATCGCATTCGTATCCTGGCAGCAGTCTTCGCGGTCGGCATCGGCGCCTCCGGCGCTTTCGCCCAGTCCCGATCAGGCGTCCAGTTGTACGACAGCACCGGCCTGAACCAGACGGCCAAGTTCGGCTGGGAAGGCAGCAAGAACGGTGGTGACTTCTTCATCAGCACACCCAATGATCTGGGGCAGAGCATCACAGTCAAGAGCGGCAAGCTCTCAGGCGATGGCAGTGGGCTCAGCCATATTCCACAGTTGGGAGTCGAGGGGCTCGACGGAGCGCTGGCTGCGAAGGCCGCTGCGAACCACAGGCACCCTGCAGATTCCATCGCCGGACTCTCTGCGGCCCTCGGCGCGAAGGCAGATGCCGACTCCGTCTACTCGCGCACACGCACCAACGAATTGCTGGTAGGCAAGAGCGACGCGAGCCACACACACACGATCACCGGGGCAATGATTCGCGACACGACGATTGACTCGGCAGACGTGAAAGGCGGAGCAATCGGGGCGAGTCACCTGAGAGCGAACAGCATCGACAGCACCAAGATCCGCAACGGAAGCGTTGCGGAATCCGACCTGTCATCCTCGCTGGCCACGAAGATCAATGGAAGCATGCAAAGCGCGAGCAAGCCGCAGTCGTTCGGAGTGACCGGCACAACCGCTCTCACGATCACCAGTGATGTCCCTGCCACAGCAGCGTCCACAGTCTTCGCCGCGCCAGCCAATGGTCGCGTCATACTCAATTCCACGGCAACCGTGCACTGGTACAACACAGCAGCAGCGAACCGGTGTTCACATGGCTGCATCACGTCAACCAACGCAACGTCCTTCGGGTCTGACGGCACCATGGTTTGCACACCGACCAGAGACATGTTAGAGGACCTGTCCTGCTTCGCGCATACCAGATCAATTCCTGTGACCGGCGGACAGTCGTACACTTTCCGACTGATGTTCAAGAAGATTGTGCCAACTGACGCGGACTTCCTCGTCCGTAACTGCAATCTCACAGGGATCTTCGTCGCGGACTGAGCCCGGCCGGCACCACGAGCAGCCTCTCACGTTGACCTGACCCGGAGGACTCTACCGCCTCCGCCGCACCACACCCCCGCAACAGCCTCCACGCGCTGCTTGCGGCATTGCGCAGCTCATACACCGACCGGATCGACACCAACACCCTCACCATGTACCCGGGTGAGAAGAAGATCTCCCGGATCGCCTTCTTCCTGAATTCTGCGAGGGCTTCAGGTGAGAGCCCCCGGTCATAGGGAATGGCCCGGTGCTCCCGGTCTGCATCGCGGTACTCCTCAAGCGCGGGGGGAAGTTCGTCGTGGGTTCGCAGGATCTTGTACTGCTGCTTGCGGGTCGGGTTTGTGGGGATCTTCGAAGACATGGCCAGACCTCCCGGGGTGTTGCCGGTTTGGTCGTGCCCTCGACAATGGAAATATGCTCGATCAGGAAGCCGAGATCGCGAAAGACTTGAGGTCGAAGCACTTCAGCCTCGTTTTGTCGCCCGCGTCTTTCGGTAAGTTACTGAGAGGAGTTCTTGGGAGTGAGCTTTTGCGTCGTTGCGCAGAAAATCGTTGAGGTCATCTTCGCCGCAGTCAAACGCACGGATCTGCACGTCGGTGGAGAGACGAACTACATCGCAGTCGGTCAGACAAATCACCTTGCGCCTGCCGCCTCCATTTTTCGCTGCACCTTGACATAGACGGCGCGCGCCCTATCGTAGTCACTGCTGGACACATGGCTACTCTCAACCTGGCGCATACGCTCCTCGAATTTTCGAGCATCACGCCCGGTCAGCACTGGCGTTTCTTTGATTGGCATTGCCATTGTTTTGCCCTCGCTTCTCCATAGAAACTATGTCCCGGCAGGGCCGCGCAGTCAAGGAATAGCAGTCACTCATCACTTCCCAGCAAGCTCAGATCAGGGATCTGTCAGAACGACTGAGTAAGGTCGAGGGATCGGCGGCACAGTAGCGCCGCTCTACCGCGCCTTTCTCACCACACCCCGCAACAGCCTCCACGCACTACTGGCCGCATTGCGCAGCTCATACACCGACCGGATCGACACCAACACCCTCACCATGTACCCGGGTGAGAAGAAGATCTCCCGGATCGCCTTCTTCCTGAATTCTGCCAAGACTTCGGAGGAGAGTCCCCGGTCATAGGGAATAGCGCGGTGTTCCCGGTCTGGACGGCGATACACCTCAAAGACCCGGCTCCCCGGCAGCGCATACAGCACGCTCCAGTGCGATGAGTGCGGCTTGATCTCCTTGGCGAATGCGATGGTCTCTTCGATCGTCTCCGCAGTATCGCCGGGCAGTCCGACCATGAAGAAGGAGTGGATCCGAAGCCCCGCTCTCCGCGCCATGGTGAAGGCCGCGCGCACCTGATCCTTCGTGTACTTCTTGTCAACGAGCCGGAGAACCGCGTCCGACCCCGACTCCACGCCGAATGTCACCAGCCAGCACCCGGCTTTGCGCATGAGGTGGAGCATTTCCTGCGTCACGAGATCCACCCGCGTGGTGCACGACCAGATGACCGGATTCCTGTTGGCGATCATCAGGTTGCAGAACTCCATCACTCGCCCGGCATTGATGGTGAACACGTCATCGTAGAAATGCACCTCGCGTGCGCCGAATGACGTACGCACCCACTCGACCTCCTGGTACACGCGCGCCGCGCTCTTGAGCCGCACTCGTTGGCCAAAGACGCTGTTGGAGCAGAACACGCAGGTGAACGGACACCCGCGCGAGGAGATCAGGTTGAAGTAGGGCTTTCTTCTGCCGTACGGAGCATGGGGAAGGTACCGCTGCACGGGGAATGCCCCGAAGGCCGGGAGTGGCAGCGCGTCAAGGTCCATGCGCGTTTGACGCGGAGGGTTGACGCTCAGGCGTCCGTCCGGCCCTCGGAATGCCAGCCCGTCAATCTGACTGAGCTTGGACGCGTCTGTACCCGCCGAGAGCAGTGCCGCAAGCGTTGCCTCGCCTTCGCCGACAACCACGACGTCGAAGTCCGGGTTGTACGTGAGGAAGTTGGCCGGATCGTACGACGGATGCGGGCCACCGGCTATCACGCGCATTGCAGGAGCCACTGACTTCGCGATCGCAGCGATGCGCTTGGCATGGTCGAGGGTAAACGACGTGACAGTGATGCCCAGAGCCGAGGACGGGCGTACTTCGATGAAGTCGCGGATCTGGAGATCGGAGAGCCCCTCAGCCCATGTGTCAAGCACTGCGGTGCGAAACTCCCGTTGGTCGAGCCAGGCCTTGAGTTCGGCCAGTCCCAGCGGCAAGTGCGGGTACGGGTAGTCGGCAACTGCGGGGTTGACCAGGAGAATGTCGAGTTCGGGCAGTGTGGCCATGGCGGGCGGCGTCCGGGTTGTGCTTGGCAAAATACATCGGGAGTTCGAGGCCGTCCGTGGTACCAGTCGAGGTCCGTGGTGACGGCGCTACCCGCCGACCGGGCACGATGCTCGCGGGTGTTGCGCACCGAAACGTAGGGGCGGGTTTGAAACCCGCCCCTACGCACCACCCTTTGACGCGCCACACGTTCGTCCCGCGTGGCGAGACCAGTGCGGCGCTCCGCTCAACGAGCGTCTTGAGAAGGCGCGAGGCAGCAACCCATGAAGTACCGCCACAAACTCCTCCTCGACCGTGTGCTCGCGCGACCGGCGGCATTTCTGCTCAACTGCCTTGTGCGGCCACTCGGCTTGCTCCTGCACCGGAGTCACAACGACGAGCCGGGCGCTGTGAAGACCATCGTCATTGTCAAGATCGTTGGACTTGGCAGCATCGTCGCAACAACCCCACATCCCGAAAATCAACCGCACTGTACCGCACAACAGCCCCGCTCTCAACGAAGAATCGTCGCAGATCATCGCCGAAGTGCCGGCCATCCCTCTCAACATTGAATACGAGGAAAATCCGTCCGTTGTCGGTCAGGTGGTTCCTCGCAACGTCTCCCAGAAAGAACCGCCACTGCTCAACGCCCCACAGGGTGCTTTCGAGATGATTGTTGAAGCACACCATGAACGCCGTCACCACGTCAAAGCGCACGGGAAACCGTGGCAGCGGCTCAAGCGCGTTGATGCGGTGGATCGTTCGCGTGACATTGAGGAGGCGGGTGACCGCGTTAAACATCTCCTCTTCCGCGATGTCCACGGAGTACGTGTTGTGACCGAAGTGCTTGCATGCATAGGGGAAGTAGCCGCAGCCGGTGCCCAGGTCCAGAACATTGCGGGCCGGCGCGCGGTGGAGCCCGAGGCGATACACGTCGCAGACGCGCAGGCCCATCCACGTGCGAATGTCGAGGTACTTGCCGCAGCCGGGCGGGGGATTCTCGTGCTGGTAGCGCCGACGGATCTCGTCGAATGCGCGCATGTCAACACTGCGGAGGATCCGGTTGAGCGCCGGGCGCGACCGCGTCATCAGCCGTGCCTGGGTGAGGAGGTGCCTGATCCTGGGTATGGACATGGTGGTAGTTGGCATCCAGACGGTCTCCGTCAGCGCACCGTCGTTGTCAGCGCCTTCGCACTGCCCCGCTTGTGTCTGGAAGATACTGCCTTGGGAACATGCCCGGCAACCACGAGCACGGCGCGTCCCTGGCGAGGATGGTATTTTGACCAGCAGTATGACGCCACACGACTCCATTGACGCCGACGCCGGCACTCAGCAAAGCCTCAGTTCATTGACCAAACGCTCGAGCGCGAGCATGGCTGCCGCCAAGGTCATCCGCTACAGCTTCGTGTTCGTGGTGCAGGTGCTGCTGATGAACCTGCTGAGCCCGGCTGAGTTCGGCCTCATGCGCTACGTCACCATTGTTCTGGGCGTCATCAATGTGATCAATGCTGCGGGGCTGAGCGTTGCACTTGTCCAGAGAGAACACATCCGCCGTGCCGAGATCGGACCGGCCTTCTCGCTGAACATGGTGCTCAGTGGACTTCTCTTCGGCGCTGTATGGCTGACGGCCCCTCTGCTCGCCCACTACTACCGGGAGCCGGAGCTGGTTGCACTGCTGCGTGCAGGCGCCATCGCAATCCCCATCGGCGGTGTCTCCATCATCCACCGAGGCCTCCTGCAGCGCCGCTTCAAGTACATGCACCTGGCAGTTCTGGAGGCCGTGGCCGCAGCGGTCGGATCCGGGGTGTCTCTTCTCCTGGCCACCCGGGGATACGGCGTGTGGTCGCTGGTATGGGGAACCATCGCGTTCAACGTGGTCTCGTCCGCAATTGCCATGGCATCGCAGCCCGCCATCTGGCCGTCGGTCAAGGAATTCTCGTGCGTGATTCCCCTCATGACAGCGGGCGTTGCGTGGACTGCGGAGTGCGCCATCGAGTTCGCGTCCAAGAGCATCGACAGTCTTCTGGTGGGCAGGGCGTTTGGGTCGGGGGCACTCGGGATCTACGGCGCAGCCATTGACATATGCGCTCTTCCGCTGACGGCATTTGCCGCGGTCATGGTACCGGTTGCCCTGGCCGCGCTCTCCCGCATGCAGTCCGACCGGGTGCGACTTGAGTCCGCCTACCTGCAACTCACGGTGGTCGCAGCACTGGCGTCTGCGCCCTTCATGGCGATTGTGGGAGTGCAGGCGGAAGACATCATGACCGCCCTCACCATGTTCATGCCCAGCGACAAGTGGATGCCTGCGGCCGGATTGCTGCGGGTGCTTGCGGTGATGGGGCTCTTCTCGTCATGGACGGTCTTCAGCGGCGCTCTGTGGATTTCCAGGGGTCGGGTGGATGTGCAGATCTACTGGACAATTGCGATGGCAGTCACGGTTGCCGGGGCGGTTCTTCTCGGTGCACCGTTCGGCATTGCGGGAGTCTGCGTGGCACTGGTGGTGCGGAGTGTGGGAGTCTTTCCGGCAGCCGTGTGGGTATGCGCGTCGGTGGCCGGGGTGCGTCCAGCAGCGTATGTCAAGTGCGTGATTCCCGCGCTCGTGTGCGGGGGTGGTGCGGTCGCGGGGAGTTTCGCGGTCACAGCGCTCTGGCAGGTCACTACGCCGATTGGGCACGCGATGCGACTCGTCGCGGGCTCTGTGGCGGCTGTTGCCGTGTACGCGGCTTTGGTGCGCGTCGTGTTTCCGGACCGCTGGACCGAGTTGCGCGGATTCCTGCCCGGAGCAAAGACGGCGTCGCCGCTCCAGACACCGCCGTGAGTCACTTCGTGAGAGACCGCCGAAGCGAATCCGCCGAGAATGCCGGGTTGATGTGGCGCCTCACAAAGCCCTCGACATCATCGAGCTCGGCCGGAGTCACCCGCCCCGATAGCCCCCGCAGATACACCGGCAGGCTGTCACTCTCCAGTCCCAGAAAGAGCATGTCGAGCCAGCTCTCGCAGTTGCAGATGGCTGTACAGGTGAAGTCCGGCGCTGCCCCGGTGTTGGCGCGCACGAGCTTGCCGAACATGTCGCGCGCCTTGCGGAGGCCGGCTGCGGAGAGGAGCCGCCGCCAGGAGTGGCGGTACTCCCCGAGCTTGACAGGCACATTCATGGCGCACGAGCCGATCTTGCCCTCGGGAGTGACTCTCAGCGAGAAGTACTGATTGTAGCACTGAATCCGGTCGTAACTGCTGTGACGCAGAATGTGGTCGAACGTCTGGATCACGTTGTGTCCCTGCGCTCGAAGTGCAGCGTACCGCGCCTGAAACGCAGCATGGACCGCAGGGTCGGCGAGTATTGACAAGTCGGATAGCGGCGGCATCACCGGACTGAAGCACAGGATGATGTCGGGCGAGACGGCGGTGACCTCCTCCGCCAGCTCGGTGATGGCCCCGACATTCTGCCGCGTGACCACACAGTTGATCGAGACCTCGACACCATGCGCCCTGGCCTCGGGCATGATGGCGCCGAGTTTGGACAGCACCGCGTCCCCATCAATGCCACGATTTGCCCGATTGGTCGCACCCGGCCCATCCATGCTGACAACGAGGCGGTCGAGATGCGCGAAGAGCGGAACCGTGGCGCTGGGCTGCGTCCCGTTGTGCACGACGCGGACGAACGGGTTCCACTCCTGCTTTGCCTGTGCAAGAAGCTGGGGCAGTTCGGACACCAGCGTGGGCTCGCCACCGGTGATATTGAGGATCTTGGGCCGGTACTCGCCAATGCGTCGGAGAACTGCGGCGAAGACCGTGCCCTCATCGGCCTCTGCTGCGCGCCGAAGCGTTGAGTGATCGCAGTAGGCGCAGCGCAAGTTGCATCGGTCAGTGATCCGCCATGTGGCGATCCAGGCGAAGTTGGTGGTTTTCATGCATCCTCTCGTTGGGACAGGCCCGACACCGAGCGATACACCTCGGTGATCTTGCGCACCTGGGTTCGGATGTCGTGCTCGGAGCGTGCACGTTGACGCGCTGCTTCGCCCATGCGTGCGCGGAGTGTCGCGTCGCCGGCAAGGGTCCGCAGATTCGCTGCGAGCGCAGACACATCCCGCTCTTCGCACAGCAGCCCGCACGTGCCATGCGGTGCGATGTTGGGGATGTCGCAGTGCGTGGTACCGACAATCGGCATGCCGCACGCCATGGCCTCGATGACGGTGACCGGTGCGCCGCCCTCGGTGTCGCCATCGCGGGCAGTCACGCTGGGAGCGAGGCAGATGTGGCACTGGCCGAGTACCTCACGGTACTTGTCCACACTGAGCATACCGTGGAACACGGTTCTGTCGCGCACCCCGCCGAAGCGAACAAGCTGCTCGACACCTTCGCGGTAGCACCCGTCGCCAATGACGTGCAGCTCCAGTTTCGGGAGTTGGAAGGCCACGCGGCCAAACGCCGCAGCAGCGTCCAAGGGTCCCTTCTTCTCCCGGGAGAGTCCCACGAACATGACGCGGATGGCTGGATCCTGCGGCTCCCGACGCACGGTGGGAAGCCCGTCGAGGTCCACACCCAGCCGCACGACATGCAGCTTCGCTGCGGGACACCCCATGGCCCGGATGCAGGATGCCATGTGCTCGCCCTCGGCCATGAACGCGGCGCCGGTGCGGAAGAGACGTGCGTACCGCCTCTTCCACCACGGTCTGCGCCAGAGCTTGTTGCCGTCCACGCCGTAGAAGGTGGTCACCAGCGGCAGACCAGTGAAACGCGCGAGGCCGAGGTTGCGCACCGATTCACTGGCGAGATGACCGTGCAATACGCCTGCGTGTGCTCGGGTGACAGCCGCGCGAAACTGCCGCTGCGGGTAGCGCGCAAGGACGTGCTCGACGAGCATGCGCACCCGAGCCCCTGCGTTCTCGACAGGATGGAGCACATGCACGTCATCCCACGGAAAGGCTGCGGCATTCTCCCTGCGTTGACACAAGACCGTGTGATCGCACTCCTTGTTGAAAGCAATCTGGTTGTACACCCAGTTCTGCGTGACCGGCAGAAACGAGTTGACTAGGTGCGCAACGTGCGGTCTGTGGGCGGGCGGTGTGGATGCGCGCGTCATGCCTTGCCTCCGCGGTGTCCGGGAAACTCCAGGAGCGCCTTGAGGGCGCCCAGCGCGAACCTCCGCGACTTGAGTGCCTTCTTCACGCAGATGACAAGCAGACCGCGCCGAAGCAGGCGGTAGTGCGGGTCGCGTGCGTACTTAGTCCGGAGCATTGACGCAGCGCGAGAGATCCGGTCCCAGTCAAATGAGACCTGCCCAGGTCGATCGGACATGTCGTAGTCGACCAGTGGCCGATCGATGCCCACGGCCGCCCCGTTGCTGAGCAGCCGGATGTACACGTCCCAGTCCTGAAATGCCGGCAGACTCTCGTCGAAGCCGCCGATGCGTTGCAGCGCATCCCTGCGTACCAGTACCGAGGAGGTGATGCCGATGTAGTTGTCGGCCATGATGGATGTGGACTGGTCGCTGTATCGGGGTCGCTTGAAGGAATAGTACGACCGTCCACCGCCGCTGACCATCGCGCGTTTGCCCGTGTAGCAGAGTATCGACGAGCTGCCCGACATCGCGTCGACCTGCTCCCGAAGTTTGGTGGGCGCCCAGCAGTCGTCGTCGTCAAGAAAGGCCACGAAGTCGCCCGTGGCCGCCGAAATGCCGCGATTGCGGGCAACTGCCCCGCCGCCGGGCCGGTCGAGCTTGACGTACTGGAGTGGGAGTCCCGGAGACGCTCCGGCAACCAAGGCAGTCTGATCTCCTGATGCGTCATCGACCACAATCAACTGCACTGGGGCCACGGTCTGTGCCGCAACGCTCTGCAGGGCGCGCGCAAGGAGCGCGTGCCGGTTGCGGGTGGGGATGATGACGCTGACAGTGGGCATGGACAGTCCGTTCTTGAGAGGAGACGCCGTTGACTGAGAGATAGTGCGGAGTTGGAAATGCGGAGTGCGGAGTGGAGGACTCACCTCGACGAACACTCAGATGCGTTCCCTCAGAACGCCTCAACGAGTTTGTCGGTGAGATACCACAACTCCGCACTCCGAACTCCGCACTCCGACCTCTACCGTGAAAACCTCCGTGCCACGCCCCGCACCGCTGCCACAACATCCTCGACGTCATCATCGGAGAGCTTGGGCGAGAGCGGCAGCGAGAGTGTGCGCTCGGAGATATCGCGGGCGTGCTCAAAATCGTCGGGCCGGAACCCGAACCTGTCGCGGTAATACGGCTGAAGATGCAGCGACACATAGTGCACGCCCGTGCCGATGTTCTCTGCGGCCAAGGCGTCCATGAACTGGTCGCGCGTGCACGACAGGCGATCGAGCTGCAGCAGCGGCGTGTAGAGATGTCGGGCATGGGTCGTGCCCGGACTCTCGGGCGACGGCACGCTCAACGGCAGATCCGCGAAGCATCTGTCGTAGTAGCGCCAGATCGCATTTCGTCGTGCGAGTCGCTCGTTGATAAGCGGCATCTGCACCAATCCCAGAGCAGCCTGCATGTCCATCATGTTGTACTTGAAGCCGGGAAACACAACCTGGTAGTGCTTGTACCCATCGTCGGAGAAGCGCTTCCACGCATCTTTGGTCATGCCGTGCAGGGCATTGACCTTGATGCGGGCGGCCAGCTCCTCGTTGTTGGTGGTGACCATGCCACCCTCGCCCGTGAAGACGTTCTTGGTGACGTAGAAGCTGAAGCAGGTCATGTCGGCGATGGCGCCGATCTTTCCCTGCGGGCACCTCGTCTCGATGGCGTGCGCTGCGTCGTCCACGACCAACAGTTTGCGAGCGAGCGCAATGGCCATGACGGCGCCCATGTCGCAGGGTCGGCCCGCAAAGTGCACGGGCAGAATGGCTTTGGTGCGCGGAGTGATGGCCGCCTCAATGCGCGAGGCGTCGATGTTCATGGTCAGTGGATCGACATCGACGAAGACGGGGGTCGCGCCGGTATGCACGATCGCATTGGCAGTTGCGCAGAACGTGAGAGGCGTGGTGATGACTTCGTCACCCGGTCCGATGCCGGCGGCCACCATGGAGAGATGAAGCGCTGCGGTGCAGGAGTTGACCGCCACGGCATGCGTGGTTCCCACGTACCGGGCGAACTCCTCTTCGAATGCCGCGACCTTGGGCCCGGTGCCCAGCCACCCCGATGCCACCACCTCGGCAACAGCGCGTGTCTCCCGCTCAGTCACCAGGGGGCTGCCGAAGACGAGGAACTGGGATCGCTTGGGTCGGGTCGTCATGGATGCTGGGTGGCGTCTCCTTGACACTCAGTGACCGGTATGCAGAGACCATGTGCGCGGGGATCCCGACGCAGCCTCACGGAACGATCATGACCCGGCCCACCTCGGACTTACGGTCGAGTCGGGCAGCAAAGAAGTACGTGCCCGGCGCCATACCCTTGCGCGGAGTCCAGGTGAAGCTCCACTGGTACGGGTTCTGGTCCAGAGGGGTCGGCTTGCCAACAAGGATTCCCTGTGCATCGTACAGGAACATCTGCGATTTGGGGGCCACGTGCTCGAACGTGATGCTGAAATGCCGTCGGTTGGCAAGTGAGAGCGGATTGGGGAACACCGCGATTGCGCGGTTGTTCTTGACAGGAACGGCAGTGTGCCCGAGATCGAGCCGGGAGATGCCCTTGGCAGTGGCAATCCAGAGAACGCCCCGTTCCCTGTCGATACTGAGGTCGCTGACAGCATTACTCACCAGGCCGTTGGCTTCGGTGTAGACAGTTTGCGTGCTGTCGACCGGGTTGTACCTGATGAGACCGTCGCCAACGGTACCCAGCCAGAGTATGCTGTCGGATTCGACCTCCATGCTTGAGAGCAACTTGGTGATACGCCTATCGAGCCGCGGCGCCAGATCCGCCGATGCGCCGGCCGGGGCGCGATACAGTCCGCTTGAAGTCGCAATCCACATGGTGTCATCGGAGGTGTAGCGCATGGCCAGAAACGAGCCGAGATCGGTGGAGTAGCCGTCCACCGAGACATCTTCGGAAACCGGGCTATTGACATACGAGCATGCCGCAAGCCGCCCATCGGAGCTTCCAGCCCACACGCGATTTCGCGCGTCGATGCCGAAGGCGGTCGGACTGCCCAGAAAGTAGGGCGATGATTCGGGTAGGTGCCGTCGGTAGTGCCCGGGCTCCGGATTGACAAAGGCGGGGTCGTACGCGATGAGGCAACCGGAGACATTCATGTTGCTGGCGACCCAGATGAACCCGGCATTGTCCTGAGTCAGCCCGTAGCTGGTGCCACCCCAGTTGCTACCCTCGGGAACAAGCGGGAAATCGCCGGCGTAGGTGAGCCCCGATGCGCGATATCCGCGCCACAGCCCGGTGGCCGGATCGTAGCGCCGCACATTGCTGCTGACCATCGAGAACCACCACTCACCATTGCTGCTTCGACAGACGCC
>Ga0315288_10007349_pt1 | contig 13951 bp, 12 predicted proteins | sample YL17G11_20_MG_FD_203454 | JGI IMG/M metagenome (GOLD analysis project Ga0315288, IMG submission 203454) | Sediment microbial communities from Yellowstone Lake, YNP, Wyoming, USA - YL17G11_20 | ecosystem: Environmental > Aquatic > Freshwater > Lake > Sediment | place: USA: Wyoming | collected...
GGGTCCGGAGTTATAGGTCTGGACAGCAGACGTCCGCGACATCCTCGCACAGCCTCCACCAGAATGGGTGACCAGCAAGGGCTTCCGGTATCCCCGGTCACGCAGCTCCTCCCCTAACCTCCCCAGGATCTCGGATAGCTCGCGATGAACGTAGGCGTTCAGGATAGTGGTCATGGTACGCGGATATTCGCCAGATTTGGGGGCTATCTCACTCGACAGTAGCACCGGCACACTGCCTAAATAGATGTCGGGGTATTCCTCCTCTATAATCTCCCGCACCATGGTTTCGTGTTCCGGATTCATAAAGGACCACAGGAGGCTGACCACGAAGCCGTTGACGCCCTTATCCACCAGGTACTGAACCTTATCCAGCACCTCCTCCCGGTCCAGAGGCTGCAGGATGGACCCGAAGCAATCGACCCTCTCGTGTAACCCGACGATGAGATCCCGGGGGATGATGGGCTCAGGTTTGCGGATTACGGCGAGATTACGCATGGCGTCTATCCTTAGTCCGTCTACCCACTGACGTGCTCGCCCGATGAGAATGGTGTCCTCGAATCCCGAGGTGGTCATCAGCCCAAGCTTAGGACCGCTCCTCTGGATAAGCGCATTGATGGACACGGTGGTAGCGTAGCGAATGGTGCGTACCTCTCGAAACAACTCCTCTGTATCTATGCCGAGGTTCTGCGCTGCGACCTCCACCGCCTTGATAAAGCCCACAGTGACGTCGTAATGAGTAGTGGGTGATTTGCCCACCCCTATAACCGAGTCCCGTACCACGAAGCAGTCGGTGAAGGTACCTCCCACATCAACATCGATAGTCGCCGCCATCCTCAAGCACCTCCCCCGCTCTCTTTTTCCTTCAGGGATTCAAGATCCAGCTGGATATCGTGGATGACTGGATGGCCGGGGGGCAGGTAATCGTTCTCGATCATGACAGCGCAATTGGGGCAATAGTACTCGAGGATGAGGACCATTTCGGGATCGGGCGCGAAGCTCCACTCCCCCTCGATGACAGGGTCATGGACCTCCCTGGGATTCCTGACCCGAACCCGGCAACCCTCTTTATAATTTCTCTCTGCGCTAACCAGGGCATGGCCACAACGGTTACAGAGCCACATCATCGCATCCGCGTCTACATCCAGGTATTCGGTGATCCTTCTTATAGACATATCACTCCCTCCCCACTATCGCGTTGAGGTATTCGTCGACCGCCAATCTGAACCCGGATGGGATCACGTACGTGGTATCGGCCGCCTCCACTATGACCGGTCCGGATAGCTCATGACCGCAGAACAGAAGGCTGCGGTCGTAGATCCTCGTATCAATGAACTGGCCGATGTCACCCCAGAAGACCCGACGGGAACCTTTCTCTGCCTTCTCCAGGTACCCGCCGCCGCCCTCGTGACACGATACATCCGGCTTGTACGCCTCGGCCGAGGCATGAAGCATCAGCCTCTCCACCCAGACCGATTCCTCGTCCATCCCGGATTCCTTACAGGCAGGCCCCATGCGCTGCAGGTCCAGGTGCTCCAAGCCGCACGCGTCCAGGAAACCCGAGCCCAGGGATGCAACGAGGAGTTTGCCAGTCTGCGAATCCCGCAGCTGGGCGGAGACCTCCCAGCGCACGCTGGCGGCCTCGAAGCCCTCACCTCGCATGTCCATGAATGCCCTGCTGACAATCCCATCCACCAGCTCCTGGAAAACATCACGGACATCTTTTTCATCCAGCTTGGCCGAGTCGCTGACGGACATGTGCATGGGAACGGAGTACAGGTGCATAAGGTCCATCCTCGAGGCCCCGAAGGCGCTGAAAACGGAGGCGTGTAAGGGGATGATCATCTTCTCGACCGTGGGAAGAGCGCCAAACCAGCAGCAATGGGTTGGGCCCGCACCCCCATATACCAGGAGGTCGAAGGAGACATCCGTGCCGAAATGCTCGACGGCGCTCGTGGAGATTTGGGTGCGGATATCTTTGTTCATCCTCTCGACTATGCGGTACGCCGCCTCCTCGACTCTGATACCGAGCGGCTTGGCGATCTTTTCGCGGATGGCCGTCTCGGCGAGGGATAGGTTCAACTTCTTCCGACCTCCCAGGAAATAATCGGGGTCGACTAAACCAAGCACCAGGTCAGCGTCGGTGACGGTAGGGTCAAACCCTCCCAGGTCGAAAGCGGCGGGGCCGGGAGAAGCACCGGCGCTCTGGGGTCCTACTTTGAGATCGCCGGAGTTATCGTCGATGTAGGCTATGGAGCCCCCACCCGAGCCCAGCGATAAAACATCGATCATGGAGACGTGAAGCGGCACTCCCTGCACCACCGGCTCGTCGTTCTTGCCGACCTTGCCCTCCAGGATGATGCCCATGTCCGCGCTGGTGCCCCCGATATCGATGGCCAGGATCCTTCCGCTTCCCTTCAGGCCGGCCATGAAGGCTGCGCCCACCAAGCCGGCCACCGGTCCCGAATTGAAGGTATGCAGGCCGATGGTCTTCGCCACCCGGGAAACGCCGCCGGAGCTGTGCACTATGAGCAAAGGCCGTTCGTATCCCCTCCCCCTTATATCCTCCTCCGCCCGATAGAGATAGCGAGCCACCTGGGGATGGATATAGGCGTTCAAGAGGACAGTGCAAGTACGCACATAATCCCCGGGCCTGCTGCTCACGTCGCTGGCCAGCATGGTGGGGACAGCTCCCAGGTATTGGCGGGGAAACTCGGAACGGATTACCTCCCTCACAAGTTGTTCATTGCGGGGATTGGCATAGGAATTCCTGAGGCTCACGACGATGATCCGCGCACCAAGGGCGATGAGTTCCTCGACGACGGCGAGCACCTCCGCCCGTTCCGGCTCGCGCAGTACCTCTCCTCCGGAGTCCGTCGCCTCCTCGATCCCCCGTACCATGTCCGGGGGGATGAGCCACCCTATGTCACCGTAGCCATTCGTTCCCGGCTCGTGGACTTCCTTTCGGTATACATCTCCCTGCGACCCCTCGGTTAAGATGAGACCGAGCTTGGGCCCGTTTCGCTGCAGTATGGTGTTAGTTCCCACCGTGGTCGAGTAGCGGATTACTTCGGTCTCCTTGAGCATATCCGGCGCCGCGAGCCCGAAAGCTTCCGCCCCTTCCTTGATGCAATCCATGATGCATTGGGTCAGATCGTGGGGGGTGGTAAGGACTTTCACGCAGACCATCTCCGCGCCCTTGGTCATATAGCCATCGGTAAAGGTCCCACCCGTGTCGATGTCAATCGTGTAAGCCATATATCTTGTACACCTCCATTCATCTCGTGTGGACTAGCCAGCCTGTACGGACATATCCATCAAAGCCGTCGCGAACTCCTTGATGCTATTTATCGAAACGTCGTATGGAAGGTCCTCAACCGTAGTGCAATAGAGAGGTAGCTCGACATATTTCTCTTGGACAACTCTCATCTGTTCGATGCATAGCTTTGTCGAATCCTCATCGTCGGCAAAGCAAGCGTCCGGAAGGCTAAGACCGGCGGCCAAACCGGCGGCCTGCAAGTCCGACATCAACCCCGCTTCCTCGATCCCTATATGGATGGGCAAGCTGACCCCATCAAACCCGGTCTTTTTAAAGACATCAGCGGATAGACGGGGGCCAATAGCTGGCATGCTTAAGGCGCAACGACCATCGTAGTAGTGGCATATCTTAACAGCGGACTTCAGGGATGAGATGGCTCTCGCGTATATCTCCGGGTTGGATTGCCCGATGTCCGCCTCTGCAATGACAACCAGGTCGACACGGAGTTCGCAAAACCCCTTCACTATCTCCGCGATAAGCTTTGCGGCTTTCTCCAAGGCCTGCTCATCGTGCGCCTCTTCCCACCCCCAGAGACGATTGCTCAATGTAAGCGGGCCGCTGATCCCCAAAGCAACGACCACGTCGTGACCCAGGAGTGAGATCAGGCGCCGCGCAACCTCCAGTGCCATAGGCATCCTTCCTTTGCCCGTGATCTCCGCCGGTTCGAATGGGAGATATCCACTGCGTGCGAAGGAGCCGGAAACCTCCGGTGTACCTTCGCCTCTTTGCGCTCCCGTCTCGATGCCACAGGCCTCGAGGATGAGGTCTTGATCGATGCCCGCGAAAACCGCCTGCAATCCCAGGAGTTTCTGCATGTCAACGATGCACTTAGAGGATAGGGTGGCGCTCTTTCCCATCTCCTCCACGCCAACATCCCCCAACCTTGCCGCGGCTCTCCAAATATAGGGAATAAAAGGTATGATCGTGCCTCGCTCCCTACGGAAAGGTTTCAGGAACTCGTCTTTAGGAGTGTGCGGCGACATGGAAACCCCTTATGCGTACCTTTTAACACCCCACGATGCTGCCTGGTGGCGCAGCCGATCTATTTCTTCGTCGTATCCAACAGTTCGGGGTTCTTCTCCTCGACTATCTTCTGGTAGGTCTTGAAGAGAGGGCTAAGCAAGGGAAGTATTTTCATCAAGGCAGTGTAGGGTCCCTTCGCCTTGACCTCCCCCTTGGTGATGGCCAGCATGAGGTTCTTCCTGCCTAACCAGAAGAGATGGTAATTATCCCCGTTGCCGATTATCTCAACCGTTGGCTTGACGTCGCACGGCCCTAAGAATATCTTGATCTCTTTGCCATCCGATGCATCCATCGTAAGCTCTGCTACCGGATCCTCACAGACACCCCTCAACACTAATCTCATACTCAGCAATTTTCCGCTTACCTTGGGATTGTCAGGAATGGATTTAAACAGCTCACCAACCAATGCGTAGAAATCATCCGCCGTCTGGTAATACTTACTCATGATCGAACTCCCCCTTATCGACTCTGTATCTAGCCCAACTTCCCTCGGATGGCGGAATCGTGCTTCAGAATGAACGTACTTTGCGATGACGATTCATTAGGACCATTCTGTTTGAGGTTGTTCCATCAGCCCGATTGCACCAATTCACAGCACCTGGATTTCTACTAATTCTAAACGTTTTATGATATACATGTCAATATTTTATGGGCGGCCTTTTTTCGCTTCTTAAACATGATAATTATGCATATTACCTCTATGTTTTGCTATTTATGCTAATGGCATTGATAAGAACGAGCAGGTAGTTCTCAAATATTGACACTATTATCAATTTATAATATTCTAGTCCAGGGAGGTCTACGAATGACTAAACGGGGTTCTGGTAAATCATCCAGTAAGTCGGAGAATACCCGCAACGCCCTGTTGGAAGCAGCGCTACGCGTTTTCTCGGAAAAGGGCATCACTGGCACCAGAGTGTCCGATATAGTAAAGGAAGCGGGGTTTTCTCACGGCACCTTCTATGTATATTTCGACAACAAAGAAGCTATCCTCCATGAGGTCGTGAGCCCTGTCCTCGACCAGCTGTACGAGGTCGCTATGGGTTCCTGGGAAAGGGGTGAATTATTTTCAAGCGTACGGCACGCCATCAGGTCGTATCTCAGTGTCTATTCTGAGAATGCAGCCGTTATGCGCATCCTGGTAGAGGGAGCCATCAGCAAAGACAAAGCATTGGAGCGTCTTTATACGGATACGCGGAGGCGCTTCCAGCAACGCATTCATAGATATCTGACGGCCGCCTCGAAACGTGACCAAACCCGGGATGTAGATCTGGAGATCGCCGCATTTGCCCTGGGGAGCATGGTGGACTCCTTCGCCTACTGGTTCTATGTCATGCAGCCCGAACGTAAGCGTTCCCTCGACATCGACCAGGTGAGCACAACCCTGACAGATCTCTGGTGCAACTCGGTGTATAAGAGGGAGGCTCTGAAGGGCGGCTAGGATCTAGGAAGAAGGGAAACCATGGACTTTACGAATATCATCTTCGAGAAGGACGAGTTCTCGGCAACCATCAAACTCAATCGCCCCGAGGCCATGAATGCCATCAATGGAGAATTGGTCCAGGAAATGGAAAGGGCGTTGGACGTAATAGAAGATGACCCGATGCTGCGTGCAACGATACTCACCGGGACTGGGAATGCCTTCTGCGTCGGCGCGGATCTCAAGTTCATACTGGAGGAGCTTAAGAACGAGAGGCCACTCAAAGAAGGCTTCCTGGGCGATGTAAGCCACCTGTTGGCACGCTTGGAGTCATTGCCAGCCGTACTGATCGGCGCTGTAAACGGCATTGCCTTGGCCGGCGGGCTGGAGCTCCTTCTTTGCTGCGACCTGATCATCGCGGAGGAGAGCGCACAATTCGGCGACGCTCATTCCAACTACTGCCTCATCCCCGGTGGTGGCTCGACTCAACGGCTGCCACGCAGGCTAGGTGAAAACCGGGCAAAGCAACTCCTCTATTTCGGAGAGTTTTACAACGCCCGGCTCATGGAGCAGTGGGGCTTGGTAAACGAGGTGGTCCCGGATGGCGGGCTCGATGAAGCGATAAGCTGTATCCTGGGCAAACTCGCAACGAAAAGCCCGCTTGTTCTGCGGAGGATGAAATCACTGGTCAACAAGGGGCGCGAGCTTCCCCTCCAGGAAGGCCTCGAGCTGGAGATAGACACCCTGGAGGAACATCGCAGTTCGTACGATATGCAGGAAGGCTTGCGCGCCTTCAAGGAGAAGCGAGACCCGCTATTTCAGGGTAAATGATCAATTAACATTGGTCGGACAGGAACGTCGCATCGAAGGAGGTAACAGGTGGATTTCAGTAATCTCTCTATCGTCATCACCGGGTCGGGTGCAGGCATCGGAAAGTTCACGGCCAGGGAGATGGCCAAACGTGGCGGACTCATCACCGTCAGCGACATCGACCTCGAGCGAGCGAGCAAGGTAGCGGAAGAGATCAACAACAGCGGAGGGAAAGCCATCGCCGTGGAAGGGGATGTAAGGGATTACGGCCAGGTAAAAGCCCTCATAGACAGGGCGATGGATTGGTACGGCAAAGTGGACGTGCTGGTCAACAATGCCGGTACGGGCACCATGAAACTTTTCCTGGAGACGGTTCCCGAGGAGTGGAGGTTCGACATCGACCTCTGCCTCTACGGGGTCATGAACGGCTGTCATGCAGTGCTTCCACAGATGGTGGAACGCGGCTCGGGCAGGATCGTCAATATCTGCTCCGATGCCGGGAGGGTCGGCGAACCCACGCTGGCCATGTACTCCGCCGCTAAAGCCGGCGTTGTCGGTTTCACCAAGGCAATCGCGAAAGAGGTTGCCCGATACAACGTTCTGGTGAACTGTGTCTGCTTCAGCACCATCAGGACCGAGATGATGCAAGGCCTCCTCGCATCTACTCCGGCGATGGAAGAGAAGATGGTGAAGAGATACCCCATGAAGCGGATCGGTGAGATGCAGGACGCGGCCAATGCCATTATGATGCTTTCCTCCAATTACGTGACCTTTATTACCGGCCAGGTTCTCTCCGTGAATGGCGGATATGCCATGGTGGATTAGGTCAACAGAATGAATGCGTGGGATCTGAAAACCAGGTAGGTCTTACGAGCACAAGCAGGCTTGAGGAATTCTAGAAAGGGGTTGGGTGAAGATGAACATGGATGAATACATATGGGATTGGAAAAACTTCTATGTATGGCTGCAAAAAGTCAGGGATGGAATGCCTCCCTTGATAATCTCGGTGGCAATAACCGGAGGCATGCATGGGAAGGAAGCCAACGAGAACCTCCCCGAAACCCCTGAAGAGCAGGCGCAGCAAACCTATGAAGCCTACCAGGAAGGTGCGAGCATCGTCCACGTACATGCCAGGAATCCTGATGCATGGTTCTTAACCTCCAGTGATCCAGAACACTACAGAAAAGTAAACGCTTTGATCCGAGAAAAATGTCCGGATATCATCATCAACAATACGACCGGCGGAGGGCCACATCTGACTCAAGAGCAGCGCATGGCCAGCGTCTTCGCCAACCCGGAGCTATGCTCTCTGAATCTTGGCCCTATGGCGATCAAAATGAAGCTAAAGGAGCGGCTGGAACCTCTTCCCAGCCCACGACCGGAATTCCCACTCGAGATGTGTCTTCCCATCGATTTCAATGAAGTGGCCACATACGCGAAGGCCATGAAGGACAACGGCATCAAGCCGGAAATGGAACTGTATCATTCCGGACAATACTGGGTAGTACAGGACCTCATCATGCAGGGGCTGATCGAACCGCCCTATGACATCCAGTTTGTGATGGGAATGCAGACAGGAGCTTTTCCCACCCCGCCAAATCTCTTCGCGCTCATTAACGAACTGCCGCCCCAATCACTGTTCTTCGTCATCGGCATAGGTTATTACCAGCTACCCATGAACGTCATTTCCATTATCCTTGGTGGCCATGTTCGTGTTGGCCTCGAGGACAACGTCTATTTCGCGAAAGGCCGTAAGATGCAGAGCAACGCTGAGGCCGTAGCGAGGATAGCACGTGTGGCCAAGGAGCTGAACCGTGAGATCGCCACGCCCGCCCAGGCCAGGCAGATGTTAGGCGTTTCCCAAGAGCCATCTCAATATTAAGGGTCTTAAACCAACATACAGGCTGATGGCCTGAACATACCAATTAGGCCATCAGCGAGAGAGCCGGAAGGTTCTCCTCGCCGGCGGGTATCGGAGGAATCGAACCACAACCTCCGGGGCGGGTGGAAAAACCCTGCTACTCTTGATCGCAAGCCATGCATGCCCCAGGGACCAAATCCTGAAGGCAGCTAGCTTCCTATATCTTGATTATTCTCTTGGACGTATCCACCCCTAACAGCTTTCCCAGGTTCTGCCCGAAGATCTTAGCCTTGTCCTCCTCCGTGAGGGGTGGATAACCATAGAGACGTCGGGTCTCATCGGGAATCTGGAACTCGCGCAGGCCAACCACCGCCGCCTTGATCTGGATGGGAAAACCGGCGAAGTCCACACCCCATATTATCCGTTCCGGCCCGACAAAGCGGAGGGCTTCTCCGATGATCTCCGCGAACCTGGCGGGAGCGGTAAGGGCCCAGGGTACCAACACGCTCAAGCTGAGATAGACGTTGGGGTGGGTCATACCGACCATGTTCAAGTCATGGGGATAAGGCCATCCCATGTGAAAGGCGATTATGTTCATCTCCGGAAATGCGGTCGCCACCTCATCCAGCAATACCGGCAGGCAATTGATGCTTTTACCCGGCGGCACCCAGCACCACCCGGTATGGATCGCCACGGGTATCCCCAGTTCATTGACTTTCTCGTAGAAAGGCCAGAGCCGGGGATCGTTGATGGGGGCGTCCTCGGGAGGGTAGAATTTAACCATCCTGGCATCGCGCTCCTTCACCAGGTACTCCAATTCCCAGATGGCATTATTGACTCCGCGCTGGATGATCGGGCCGACGTTCGGAACCAGTATAAACCGGTCGGGAAACCTGTCTCTTGCCTCTATCAGGGCACCGTTGGTGGACCAGCGGGTCGCGTAACCGGTAGTGTCCATCATGGACTCGGGCAGGAGGCAGGCCATGTCCACACCGTAGTGGTCCATAAGCTCTATGAGGTCCTCCGGCTGGTCGCGCTTGTCCATTTCCTCGGGTTGAATAGCGTACTCCTCCGGAACGTTCAGGAGCAACATGCGCGAGGTCCCGGCAATACCTTTCCACCACGCCTGCACCCCTGGAAAGTAATCTATGTGTTTCATATCCCCGATAAGGTGGGCCTCCACGTCGATCTTGAAATAGTCGTCTTGCTCAAAGGGGGTTTCCATCCGATACCGCCTCCTCTCAATGCACTTTGCGGTCGTGTCGCTCCCAGAACTGCTCCCTCACCTTCATAGAGTCGATCTTCATGATGGGAGTCTTGGGAAGGGAATCAACGAATACGACGATACGGGGACACTTGTATCCCGCCAGGTGTTCCCTGGTGAAGGAGATGACCTCCTCCTCGGTGAGGCTCGCGCCCTCCCTCAGGACGATGACCGCCGCCACCGTCTCTCCCCACTTTTCGTCCGGGGCGCTGACCACAGCCGCCTCGCTTATGGCCGGGTGTTGGTAGAGGACGTCCTCCACCTCCTTGGGGTAGACGTTCTCCCCCCCGGTTATGATCATGAACTGCTTTCTGTCCACTATGTAGAGATACCCGTCCTCGTCGAAATAGCCCATATCGTTGGAGTAGAGCCACCCGCCGCGGATGCGGTCTGCGGTCTGTTCCGGGTCCCTCCAGTAGCCCTTCATCACGTTGGGGCCCTTGATGATTATCTCCCCGATCTCCCCCGGCGGAAGTTCGTTCCCGTCGTCGCCGACCACTTTCACCTCGTTGTGATATGCCTCTTGCCCCACGGATTTGAGGTGCTTTTTCTTTAACGGGTCGTCGGAGAGGACATGATCTTCAGCCCCCAAGACCGTGGCCAGCAAGGTGCTCTCGGTGAGTCCGAACCCCTGGGAAAAGCGAGGCGTCATCTTCTCCAAGCATTTCTCCAGAACCGGCGTGGGGATGGGAGAACCCCCGTAGGTGATATTCCGCAGGGAGGAAAAGTCGTAATCGTCGAAGTCGGGATCGTTTACGATCCAGTTAAGCAAAACGGGTACCAAGTTGATGAAGGTGACTTTCTCCTTGCTGAAAAGGCCCATGATATGGTGGAGGTCTAGTTTTTTGTTCAGTACCGACTTCCCGCCGTTGTAATGGGTGAGCAAGGTCTGCCATATGGTCAGGTGGAAGGGTGGAAGCACCTGGAGGGTTACATCGTTGCCACTCAATTCACCGTATATGAGGATGGTGCGGATCACGGTAAAGAAGTTCCTGTGGGTAAGCATGGCCCCCTTGGGCAGCCCGGTGGTGCCGCCGGTATAGGAGATGACCGCCACTTCCTCTTCGTCGATCTCGAGTCCTGGCTCCGCAGGCGATGATCTCTCCAGGAGGGCCTCGTAGTCCTGCATTCCCGAGGCCGGCCCGTCGAAGGAGACCAGCATCTGGACATGCTCCATCACATCCCGGTTCTCCTCCACGAACTCAAAGTATTCCGCCCCCACGAAGAGGATCCTCGACTGCGAGAAGTTTGTGAGGTAAAGCATCTCTGATGGGCTCAACCGGTAATTTATAGGGGCGTTTATCAACCCGATCTTAAACGCCGCGTAGTACAGCTCGTAATATTGATTACAGTTCTGGGCCAGGGCCGAGACGGTATCGCCCGCCTTGAACCCCATGGACAAGAGCCAGTTGGCCAGGCGGTTGATCCTCTCGTTGAAGGCCTTCCACGTCAGCCTGGTGTCCTCGAATACCAGCGCCTCTCTATCGGGAGTCAACTTCGCATACCTGATGGGAATGTCTCCCAATACCCTCATCTTCACCTCCCTTTCTACTCGTAAAGGCCCTCCCTTTTTTTGAGGAATTTACCCACTTTCTTCCCCATCTTGGGAGAGTTTACAGGCCAGTACTCCGGCAAGTACTTCTCGTATCCCGCCAGGGGATTGACCGTGCAGCTCACCTTGGTGGCCTCGAAGATGCTCAGGAGGCAGTTGCAGCAACGGGTGCACCTGACGATGTCCTTCACCCTGACTGCCTTAACCTTGTTGGGCCAGTCCGGGTCGGCCACCACCGCGCGCGCCAGGGAGACGATATCGGCAACCCCCTCCTCGATGGCCTTCAAGGCGTTATCGGGATCATGTATCCCGGGGACCAGCACCGGAACACCGAAATTCTCCTTGAAGCTCCGGGCGTACTTGTTCATCATGTTGTCCTGGTGGGGAAACATGGTATTGCAGGCGTCGTAGCAGCCCGCTGAGGTGTTGATGTAGTCGATGTAGGGCTCGCACATCTCGAGCACCTGTAGCACCTCGTCGTGGTGAATGCCGTCCGGCAACTCCTCGTCTCCGGAGACACGTATTCCGATGCAGAACTCCTCGCCGCAGGCCTCCCTGGCCTTCTTGAGCATGTTCACGATATGGCGCGCCCGGTTCTCCAGGCTTCCGCCGTATTCATCGGTTCTCTTATTGGCGCGGGGCGAGAGGAAGTTCGCAGCAAGATATCCATGAGAGGCGTGCAGCTCAACCCCGTCGCCCTCCATCTCCTTGACCAGGAGGGCGGCCTCTGCGAACTTGTCCTCCAGGTAAACTATCTCGTGATGCTCGAGGGCCCGGGGCGTCTCGCCGTCTATAAGGGATCTTATCTTGGGGCTCTTTTGGCCGATCAGGTCATAGATCACCTTTTCAAGCTGGCGATATTCCTCATCGGGCATTTTCTCCAGAACTTCCAGATCGATCAGCTTCATCTCCTCTGGAAAACGGGCTTTCAAACCTTTATAGAAGGATCTGGTCGAATATCTCATGTCCACTTTGTGAGTTACGGCCGATGGAGCGGCCGAAGGCTCGCCTGTAGCGACGTGGTGCTTGCCCTGGTAGCCGAAGCCGGTCATGATCTGGCAGATCACCTTGCAGTCGTAGTCGTGCACAGCCCGGACCATCTCGTTGAAGATCCTGCCGTAACGGAGATCGCTCATCCGGGCGTTGACTGTATGCGAAGTACCGTGCCATGCATCCGAGATGGGTACGGTGGCCTCCGTGACCACCGCGCTGACCCCACCCTTGGCCCTGGCGACGTACCAAGCCTGTGTCTGCTCGTCGCCGAATCCCTCCGGATCAGACATGATCAAGTTCATAGGCGACATCACCAGGCGGTTCTTGAGCTCCAGTTTGCCGTTGAGGGAAATAGGCTCGAACAGCTTGTCGTATTTCGACATCACGGCCCCCTTCTCTTCTCCTACGGATCATTTCCCATCAAACATGGGAGTTGTTATCCTCAGGCCATGGCTTACTCATACCCATGCAGCGGCGCATCAATCCTCGGCCATCTTCTCTTTCGCCATCCTGACCATGCCTTTTACACCCTCGGTGCGCATGATCTCCTCAAAGGATTTATCAGCCGCATGCATGTGGGCCAGGATATCCTGTTCGCTCCCGAAGATCATGGCATCACGAACACCCAGGCGGTTCATCAAGAAACGCAGGTTATGCTTGTTGAACCTTATGGACTCGGGTATGGCCTTGGTTGCCAACCTGGCGCGCTCCATTACGAAATCCTCCAGCTCCTCCCGGGGAAGGCTCTTTTCGACCAGGCCGTTGGCCTCTGCCTCCTTCCCGGTCCAGCCCCTGCATAAGGAGAATTCTTTATACTTCCACATCCCGATCTTCCAAAACAAAATCTGCGAAGGGGTGGTGGCCACGGTCATCTGGGCAATGGGAAACCAGGTGAAGAAGGATTGGTCAGAGCAGTAGCATACATCCGCAAAACAGGAGAGGTCTATCCCCCCGGCCACCGCGATCCCGTCGATCTTGCACAGGATGGGCTTTGAATAATCCCACAGCGGCAGGTAAAACTCGTTGCGCGCCCACTCGAGAAACTCCCTCCAGGTCTCCTGCGTCCTGGGGGAGCATCCCACGGGGATCTCCTCCGCGATATCGTGACCGGCGCTGAAGACCGGTCCCTCGTGGTCGAGGATTATCACCCTGCATCTCCGATCGTCTTCAACCACCTTTAGCGCATGCATGAGCTCCGTAACCAACTGGCGGCTGAAGGCATTCCTTTTCTCGGGATCGTTCAGGGTAATGCGCGATATCTCGCCTGCTTCGAAGACGATCTTCTCGTAGCCCATATCTACCTCCTCGGATTATTCCGGACCGACCTTCCTCAACCACCCTGCCCATGAACTATGCAACATTTGGAACGATATATCATTCCAATATTTTCTCAGCCGAAATATCGCCGATTTGGGAATGAAGCAAACAGATAATATGTGATAGATACACGTATGTCAAGGATGGCCCGCCTTGACAATTAATCTGTTTTACTTAACAGTACTATTACATAGTTGCCTCATATATGTGGTGGAAGATCTCGTTAGTACACAAAACCGTGAAGTGAAGCCGGGGGAGGATAGCATGGACAGCGACGCGCAACTGCTCATATCGGATCTGGAGAGGCTGACCGGGTTGGGACGTAGTACCATCCATTATTATCTCCGCAAGGGAATGCTCTCTCCCCCCAGGCGCACGGCCAAGACCATGGCCTA